>Ga0163144_10024280_pt1 | contig 11901 bp, 10 predicted proteins | sample OliLak19BULKMAT1_FD_123175 | JGI IMG/M metagenome (GOLD analysis project Ga0163144, IMG submission 123175) | Freshwater microbial mat bacterial communities from Lake Vanda, McMurdo Dry Valleys, Antarctica - Oligotrophic Lake LV.19.BULKMAT1 | ecosystem: Environmental > Aquatic > Freshwater >...
AATGTTCGTCGTCCCAGCGGCTTTGTGTCTCATCCCAGGACACAAGTTCGCGGCCCCAGCGAAAAAGTGAGGCGTCCCAGCGACCAGGTGAGGCGTCCCAGCAAAAATGTGAGGTCTCCCAGCAACGTTGTTGGTGTCCCCATCGTGTTTTTTGCATTCTCTGGCCGCTGTGTGTCCCATTTGTGGAATGGATCCGCCCAAAAATGGGACAGTGAGTGGCGTCGCTCGCAGTTTGCATGGTAGGGCGATGCTCCCGCGGAGCCCTGATCAAATCCGGATCGTGCGATTTACGGAGAAGTCACGGCTCGGCAGGAGCCTCGCCCTACCGGGTTGGGAACCTTTCCTCACTCGCCGGCACGATGACGCCACCGCGCATTTTGTCCGCAGCGGAAGTGAAACCTTAGCCGCGAATGCTCCCGCGTGCGCAGGGCATCTTTTCGCTCGAAAAATATTTCTAAAGCATCGGAGCAATCATCCGATCTGGAGGTATGGCCAGCTTGCCAGTGAGGCGAGGCGGGCCGCGAACAACAGAACAATGCAACAGATCGATTAACACGAACATGAATACTGGAATCACCGGCCCCTCATCGTACAGCAGCGCCATGACGGCCTTCAGCCAGCACTGGCTCACCGGCAATACTAAATTGGGTGCGCTCAAGCACATCAAAATCGGCCTGGCGGACAAGTCCGAGATCACGCAGTTGATCTTCGATGGCTGGCGCACGACGCTCCAGACCCAGCAGAACGCGGTGCAGGCCGCGTTGACCACGTCGCAGATTGCACGCGGCAATGTGAATGTGATGAAGACCTCGTTGCTGGAGAAGTTTGGTTTGTTCACCTCGCTGCTTGATGGTTACTTCAAGGGGACCGGTTTCTACGAGGCGCGTCCGTACGCGCCTACGTTCAACGATGGGAAGGAGAATTTCCTGCGGCCGCTGGGCGCGATGATGAATTTGTGGGCCGCAATCAACGTAGGCATCGCGCCAGCCGGGGTCACGCTGCCTCTGGTGCTGGGTGACAACACGGATCAAGGCGCATTCGCCAGCTCTCTCTCGGCCCTGATTTTCGAGTTTGCCGACTTGGAGAAGAAGGAGTTGTTGCTGGCCGTGGCGCGCGGCGATCGCAACGTGACTCAAGGGAAGGCTTACGAGACGATGCGGCAATATCGCGAGGTGGCGCTGGATAAATACGTGTTGCATCCCGAGATGATCGAGTCGCTGCCGCGTCTCACGCCGCTGCCCGGCCACACGCCGGCGCGGGTGAACGCCAGCGCGGTGCTCGAAGGGCAGGATCAATCGAAGATCATTTACGACGCCTCCACGGATTCGATGCTCGCGAGCTATGAGTTGCGCGGCAACGGCGGCGACGAATACAGCGACGAGGATGCCATCGTGATCGCGACGAACGAACCGGGCGCTTCGCGTGAGTTCGTGACGCCGTTCGGCTTGAATCAGCCGGGGGCCAAGGTGTCGTTCAAGGTGTTTGTCATCGTCACCACGGGCAACGAAGCGGGCAGCGCGGCGATGATCGTGCAACGGCCCGTGAGTGTGCAACTGGCGGCCTGAAGAAGAGTTGTAGTTCCACCTCCACCCGACGGGTCTCCGGTAGCCGAATGCCGGAGGCCCGTGGGCACGACCTCGAAAGCGGCTTCCCAAGCCGTTCACGGCCGTCGGGATTATCAAAGCCGTCTCGACAGTCATTGATTGCGGCGCTTGGTTCGCTGTCACCCAATTGCCGCGAGGCAAGCCGGCTTCAGTCGGACGGGATGGATCGAGCCCTGCCCCCGCTGAAGGTAACTGGCTTGCGCATTCACCTGCTGCTGTGCCGCTGGTGTCGGCGCTATGGAAAGCAGATTCGTTTTCTCCGCCGCGCGGCGCACGAGCATCCCGAGGCAGTGGCCCAAGCCGCGACCGAATCGCTTTCGACCGAGGCCAAGGAGCGCATGAGACGCTCGCTCGGCAACGGGACGAGGTGAGAACGCCGACAAGACGGCTCTCCAGCCCCGGGGGAGTGGGTTTAATTCGAGGAAGGAATGATCCTTTCACAGTTTGGTCTTGATGCCGCAGGCGCGCAGCGCGCACCAACCGCGCAATGCCTCAAACGCCACAAACAATCCCGAACCCAGCAACGTGATGCCCAGCCAGGGTGAGAGGGTGAAGCCAAAGCCTGCGCCCACCAGCAGCGCCAGCGCGCCAAGCCCGCGGATTAAACGGCCCTTGTTGTCGATGTTGCGGAGGAAGAGGGATCTCATTTGATTCCTTGGCCCGGGGTTGCGCGCAACGAATCCAGCGTGGCAAAAAGATGCGTGAGATCTTTCATCTTGGTTGCGCCAATTTTCTTGAGAACATCACGGTAGGCGGCCATCGCCCGTCCTCCTACGAGAAGGGTTGTCTCTGCCGGCAACAATTCGCGCAGCCGGGTCAACTCGCCTTCCATCCGGGGGTCATCCTCCGGATAGACCAGGCTCAAGGCCACGGCACGTGCGCGGTTTTGCCGCGCTGCACCCGCAATCTCCGCCGCCGGAAGGCTGGCTCCAAGATACGTCACGTGCCAGCCGAGATTCGCCGCTGCGGCCGCGACCAGCAGGGCACCAATCTCATGAACCTGTCCTGCCGGCGTCGTAACGATCAGCACGGGCGCGCTTTCCGTTCCGGCAAACGGTCTGGCGGCGTGTCCCAGGAAATTACGAAGCACCGCGCTCGCGAAATGTTCGTGAGCCGCGGTGATGTCGCCGTCGCGCCAGAGTTGTCCGAGAGCCTGCGCGAAAGGCGCGACCACACGTTGCAGCAATCCCTGCGCGCCCAGTTCCATGGAAGCGTGTTTGAGCGTTTCCTCAAGCGCCAGGGCGTTGAGTGACTTCACGGCGGCAATGCATTCATCGAGAAAGGTGGTCGTCGAGGGCTGGGCTGGAGTCTGCGGGCGCGCGGCCTGACCATTGGCTCCGTGCGATTCGCTGGCGAGTTGACGCAGCTTATCCGTGGGCAGCTTGGCGACATGACCGATGCTGTGACCGTTCCGAGTGACGTCGCGCAGCAGGCTCAACCTTTCGATTTGCTCGTCAGAATAGAGGCGGCGGTTCGTCCCGGTGCGCTCCGGTTCCACGGCGCCGTAGCGTTTCTCCCAAATTCGAATGACGTGCGCACTCAAACCCGTGCGCCGGGCAACTACTTTGATTGCTTGATGGGCATCTGACATAAATCTAGACAAGAGTGTGACAATGTTGTGCGGATATGCAAGTGGGAGTTCTCTGAGCCGGATCAATTCGCTTCAATATCCTACTAAAAGCTTGGTTTATTCGATTGAAATAGAGTTGTTAACCACTGAGAATAAAAAACTGAGACAACAAGTTGACAAATAGACAGTCATTAGACACTGTATAGACAAGTTCGGTTCTGCCTGGCAGAAAGCTGAACATGAAAACCAAACGTGAACTTCGGAAAACAAACGCAGCGGGCACCCAACGCCGAGTGGTTATTTGCCACTTCGACATGCCGGTGGTCTTTGCGGTCGTCTTCCGGGAACACAACAAAAACCAAAACCGCACACATCCACAAAACATGAAAACCATCCGCATCCTCACTGTCACCGCACTCCTCGCGACTTCGAGCTTCTTGGGCGTGGCTCAGGCTGAATCCAAGGCCAAAGACATCGTGGCCGTCGCTTCCGGCGCTGGCAGCTTCAACACCCTCGTCGCCGCCGTGAAGGCCGCTGGCCTCGTCGAGACCTTGCAGGGCACGGGGCCGTTCACGGTCTTCGCGCCGACCGATGAGGCTTTCGCCAAGCTCCCCAAGGGCACGGTGGAGAGTCTGCTCAAGCCCGAGAACAAGGAGAAACTCGTGGCCATCCTCACCTACCACGTCGTGGCCGGCAAAGTCATGGCCGCAGACGTGAAGACGATGAAGGCCAAGACGGTCAACGGCAAATCCCTCGATGTTAAGGTGACCGATGGTGCAGTCACCGTGGACAACGCCAAGGTCATCAAGACCGACGTGGCCGCCAGCAATGGCGTCATCCACGTCATCGACACCGTCGTGTTGCCGAACTGAACCATCCTCTTGTGGCGGAGAGCACAGGGCTCTCCGCCTCGCGCCACCCTGAACAACCCACCCACGCCCTCCACTCTCATGAAATCCATTTCCAAAACCAAATCGTCGAGTTCCAAAAACTGCCCTCGTCCTCAGGCATCGCGCCCATCCTCGAATCGATCGCTTGGAAAGCCGGACTCATCCGAGCATGACGCCCGTTGGTGGAAGGCGATGGCTGGATTCGCCGAGCTTCAAACTCCGGGCGAGCCATTGCCCGCCTCCAAGAGTTGTGAACCCTCTCCGGAGAAGTCCCGCAAGGCCTTTGTTTCGCCGCCGGTGGAGGCGTCGTCTTCCTCCGTGGCAGATGATCCGAAGGTCTCCGCAGAATTCAGCCGACCTGACGCCTTGACCCTCTACATGCGGGCGGTGGGCGAAGTGCCGTTGCTTAAGCCCGAGCAGGAAGTTGCCTTGGCGGATCGCATTCGTGGCGGGGACGACGCAGCGCGGGAACACATGATTCGCGCCAATCTCCGATTTGTCATCAAGATCGCCCGCGGATACGAGCATCTCGGCATGCCGCTCCTCGACTTGATCAATGAAGGCAACATCGGCTTGATGCTGGCTGTGGATCGCTTCGATCCCCGCAAGGGCGCCAAGCTCACCACCTACAGCGTGCTGTGGATTCGCCAAAGCATTCGCCGCGCGCTGGCCAGCCAAGGCAAAACCATCCGCATGCCCGTTTACGCCGTCGACCAGGTTTATCATCTCGGTCGCGCCGAGATGCGCCTGCGCGGGGAGCTTGGGCGCGATGCCACGGATGCGGAACTGGGCGCCGTCCTTCAACTTTCTGCCGGGCGAATTGGCGAACTGCGCCTTGCCGCCATCCGTCCGTGCTCGCTGGACGCGCCGATGGGCGACGACGACACCAACCGGCTTGCCGACGTGGTGGCTGACGAAAACGCCGAGGTGCCAGGCTGCGCTCTGGACAAGGAGTTTTCCTTCGAAATCCTGCGCGAAGTTCTTCCGAAGCTTCCCCCTCGCGAAGCCTCCATCCTCCGGATGCGCTTCGGACTGGAAGGCGGCGGCGAGAAGACCCTCGAAGAAATCGGCGCCATGATGCGCCTGACCCGCGAACGCATCCGGCAGTTGCAGAACGCCGCGCTCGTCCGGCTTCGCCGGCTGATGGAGGAGCGCGATTGCATTTCGACCACGGCTTGATACTGTGCGACCCGCAGCCAAATCCAATTCATCACCATGTTCCAAAAAGTTGATTACTATTTCCTCTTCGCCGCCTTCGCCAGCTTCGTCGCCAGCGTGGCCCTCTGGTTCCTCGTGGACCGCGACTATGGCGTTTACGTCGGCCTCTGGGTGCCGAGCATTCTCATCCTTTGGGTCGGCGTGCGGGTCTCTCTGCTCGCGCGCTCCATGGGCAGCCGAAGGAATTGATCATGTTTAACTACCTCTTTCCCATCTTCTGCTTCGGTCTCGTCATCACCGGGATAGTTTTCCTTGGACTCATGGAAGCGGCCAAGCACGTCAAAGCGGTGCCTTCGGATGAGGACCAACGCGCCACGAAAGCGGTCCGGCCCGATACCTCTCCATCCCACAACCGCCACTGAGACCACCATCCTGTCCGCGCCGCCTCTGGGCCTTGGTCCATCCAAACTGTGAATCCAAGGTGGTGACGACGAGCCGTTGACTCTCCCTCCTTCAGGGCTCAAATCCAACCCGCTCGTGGCCGGATTGGGTTCTTTGTCCTTGAGCCTTCCTGTCATCCTTCCTAGCTTTGGCGTGCTGGCGCAACGCGCGCGGGGTGGCCGGCCCAAACGTGATGGATTACGTGGGAAATTCGGCTCGAAGGGCCAATCATATTTTAATTCGAAGGTTCCTCCAGGCCGGCATGTTGCTGTGCCTCTGGGGTTGCAATCATGTTCAGGCGGCGGAGTTACCCGGATTCCTCCCTCCTCGAGATACCAATCCTCCCCTCGTTACCATCCGGCAATTCCTCGATGGCGCGCGACAGTGGGGCGAGACGAACAACCTCCGGCTTCAAGGCGTGGTCACCGCTTCGCTGTCGGACAAGACCTACTTCCTCCAGGACGGCGACGCGGGCGTGTATGTCTTTCACCGGCTTCGCGTGGCGCTGCGCGTCGGGGAGGGTGTCGAAGTGACGGGGCATCCGTCCCTGGGCAATTTCAAACCTTTGCTCGATGGCATTGCGGTTCGGAGCGTTGGCACTCTCGGATCGATTTCACCGGTGGCAGTCACGTTTGCCGGGGCGATGTCCGGCGAGCACCACATGCGGCTCATCCGCATTCGCGGACGCCTGGCAGAGGAACGTCCACGCGGTGCCCGGAATCTCGTGCTGAATGCCGGCGGCTCGACCAACAGTTTCGATGCTAATCTGGAAGTGCTCTCGGACGACGAAGCGGTCTCACAGATCCAGCCGGGCAGCATCATCGAACTGACCGGCGTCGCCAGCCTCCGCGCGGACGCCACCCGCACCCGGCCGGTGAGTCTCACGGTGTTTGTCCGCTCGGCGGCGGACGTGGTGGTCGTCCGCGGGCCGCGTTGGTGGACGCATGAGCGAACCGTCCTGGGGTTGACCGTTGCGCTCGTCGCACTGGTTGCGACGCTGCTCTGGATCTGGACCCTGCGCCGGCAGGTGGGGCGGCAGACGGCGGATTTGCGCGCTCGTCTGGAGAAGGAGACGGCGCTCGAGCAGCGTTACCGCCAGCTCTTCGAGTCGAACCCGCAGCCGATGTGGGTTTATGATCTCGAGACGCTTCGGTTTCTCGCCGTCAACGAAGCCGCCATCCACCACTACGGCTTCTCCCGCGCCGAGTTCCTCGGCATGACGCTCCGCGACATACGGTCGCCCGAGGAAGTGCCTGCGCTCGATCAGGCCGTCGCCAGTGTGGTGCCGGGGTTGAACCCCTCCGGCGTCTGGCGTCACCGCAAGAAGAACGGGCAAATCATCGAAGTGGAGATCAAGTCGCACACCATCGACTTCGATGGGCATCGCGCTGAAGTGGTGCTGGCGCTCGATGTCACCGAGCGCCGTCGCGCGGACTCGGCCTTGCGCGCCAGCGAGCATTATCGCCGGACCATCATCGAAGCCGAGCCGGAGTGCGTGAAGGTGGTGTCGGCTGACGGCACGTTGCTCGATATGAACCGCGCCGGCCTGGACATGCTCGAAGCCGGCTCGCTCGCCGAGGCGGCAAGCTGCCCGTTAATCCGCTACCTGCTGCCCGAGCACCAACAACGTTTTGGGGAACTGCACCGGCGCGTGATGTCCGGCGGCAGCGGGACGCTGGAATTCGAGATCGTTGGGCTGAAAGGCACGCGACGCTGGCTGGAGACCCACGCGGTATTGCTGCCCGGTGCCGACGGCGCCAAGCCCGCCTTGCTCGGCATCACCCGCGATATCACGGAGCGCAAGCAGGCTCAAGCCGAGGCGCTGCGCTCGCAGGAACGATTCGCGACCATCTTCCGCGCCAGCCCGGACGCCATCATGATTGCGCGCGCGTCCGACGAGCGCATCGTCGAGGTCAACCCGGCCTTCGAGCGGCTTCTGGGCTACACCGCCGCCGAGGCGCTGGACCGGACCACTTTGGAACTCGGTCTTTGGGTGAATCCGGCCGAGCGCGCGGCGACCATCGAGCAGATTAAAGCCACCGGAGCCGTGTCCAACGGGGACGCCCGCCTGCGCTCCAAGGGTGGCCGCATCTTCGACGCCCTGAGTTCCGCGGAGATTCTCACCTACGAAGGCGAGCGCTGCCTGATGAGCCTCACGCGGGACATCACGGAGCGCAAGGAGGCCGAGGAGCGACTGCGCCGCAGCGCAGCCAGCCTCGTCGCCGCCCAGCGCATCGCCTCGCTCGGCAGTTGGGAGCTGGACCTGAGCGACGCGGTGCATACCGACCGCAACCCGCTCACCTGGTCGGATGAAGTCTTTCGCATCTTCGGCCACGAGCCGGGTGCGATTGAGGTCACGAACGAAAACTTTTTCCGCGCCGTGCATCCGGAGGACCGCGAGCGGGTGCGGCAGTCCGTGGCGGAGGCCATCGAGAAACGGCGGCCGTATCGCATCGAGCATCGGGTTGTCCGGCCCGATGGCACCGAGTGCATGGTGCAGGAGTACTCCGAGATCGCGTTCGATGCCTCCAGCGGTCGGCCGCTCCGGATGCTGGGCGTGGTGCAGGACATCACCGAGCGCAAGGCTGCAGAGGAGCGCATTCGCAACATCAACGCCGAACTGGAACAACGCGTGCAGGAGCGCACGGCTCAAATCGACCGGCTCTACCGGCGCCAGACCGCGCTGGCCGAGATCGAACTGGCCGTGCATCAACCCACCGAATTGCAATGCGTGCTGGATCGCGCGGTGGCCGTGGGCACCGAGGGAATGGGAACTCGGGGCGGGGCGAGCATCGTCCTGTGGGATGCCCAGCAGGAATGCTTCACGGTCAGCGCCTCCACCGTTCCCGGGCAGCCCGAGCAACTGGCCGCATTGCGCATCCGGCGCAGTGGCGGCGCGAGCCGGTGGATTGTCGATCATCGCCAGCCGATGGTCGTCCCCGACATCCGGGAGGATCCATTCCGCGCCAACGCCATGCTGCCGGAGTTTGGGCTGCAATCATACGCGGGCGTGCCCCTGCTTTTTGAAGATCAGGCGCTGGGCGTCTTCTATGTCCTGCACGATCAGCCCCGGGCCTTTTCCGAAGAGGACGTGGCCTTCATGGAAGCCGTCGCCGGCCGCGTGGCCGTGGCGATCTTCAAGGTCCGGCTCTATGAACGCGTCCAGGGCGTCAACCGGATTCTCCAGCAACGCAGCGCCGAACTCGAGGCGGCCAACAAGGAGCTCGAAGCCTTCAGCTACAGCGTCTCCCACGATCTGCGCGCGCCCCTGCGCGCGATCGACGGCTTCAGCAAAATGCTCGAGCAGGACGCCAGCCGCCAGCTCGATCAAAAGTGTTTGCGCTACCTCGACCGCATCCGCAACGGCACCGAGCGCATGGGCACGCTCATCGACGAAATGCTCAAGCTCTCCCGGCTTTCCCGCGCCCCGATGAAGCGCGTCGAGCTGGATCTCAGCGTCATGGTCAGCGAGGCTCTGGCCGAACTCCGCGCCGCCGAGCCGGAGCGCCAGGTGGAATCCGTGGTCGCCCCGGACCTCAAAGCCGAGGGCGATGCCAGCCTGCTCCGCGCGGTGCTGGAAAACTTCGTCAGCAACGCCTGGAAATACACCAGCCGCCGACCGAAGGCCCGCATCGAGTTTGGCGCCTTGGACCTCGAGGGTGAACGGGTCTTCTTCATCCGCGACGACGGAGCGGGCTTCGACATGGCCTATGCGGACAAGCTGTTCGGCGCCTTCCAGCGCCTGCATGGCGTGGATGAATTCGAGGGCACCGGCATTGGTCTGGCCACGGTGCAGCGCGTCATCCACCGCCACGGCGGACGCGTCTGGGCTGAGGCCGCCGTGGACCAGGGAGCCACCTTCTACTTTACGCTTGCGCCGAAAATCGAACCCATCTGACTCATCCCCATGACCAATCGCCCGATTCTCCTCGTTGAAGATAATCCTGACGACGTCGAGCTCACGCTGCGCGCCTTCGAGATGAGCAAGGTTGCCAACCAAATCGTCGTCGCGCGGGATGGCGTGGAAGCCCTCGACTGGCTCTTCGCCACCGGAGCTCGCGCCGGTCAGCCTCCGCTGAATCCCGCGATCGTGCTGCTGGATCTCAAGCTGCCGCGCGTGGATGGCCTCCAGGTGCTGCGCCGGATGCGCGAGGACGAGAGGACCCAACTGCTTCGCGTCATCGTGCTCACGACCTCGAAGGAACAGCAGGACATCATCAGCAGCTACCGCTTTGGCGCGGCCAGCTACGTGTGCAAGCCCGTGAGCTTTGATGAATTTGTCAAAGCCGCCAGCCAGCTCGGCCTCTACTGGCTGCTGATGAACGAGCTGCCGAATTCACTGCCCAACGGCGGCTGAGCACTCACCGACCGAACAGGTGTCTGAGCTGTTTCCCCTGGCCATCGGGCGACCTCGCGGAGGCTGATGCCGCCAGTGTGTCCATCGGGAGCAATGCCGGGAGATAGCGCCGAGCGCGGGCTGGCCCCGATGCGGCCCGGCAAACATCTGCGCAAAACTGAGCACAGGAGCGGCTTTCTGCTTCCATCCCGCGCGCAAGCGGCGTCCCTTCAAACGGGGTAACGGTTTGACTTGGGCTGGTGCGCCCCGTAAATTCAGTCCGCATGTTGGCCACCCGATCTAGCGCGGTTGCTGCTTCCAACCCGGTTGCTCCGCCTGCGGAACCACGAGTCAGTTGGAAGGAGATTATTGCGCCCGCCGAGCCATTTCTGGCTGCCGTCGCCGAGAGGATGCGGGAGCAAGTCCACGCCTTCGAGCCTGACATCGCTGCCTACGCCGAGTACGCGCTGACGGGGCAGGGCAAGCAGTTGCGCCCCGCGCTGGTGGCGTTAAGTGCCAGCGCCACGGGCCAGCCCAATGACTCGCATGTGATGGTGGCGGTCATCATCGAGATGGTTCACCTGGCCACGCTCGTGCATGACGACGTGATGGACGAGGCGAGGATCCGGCGGGGCCGGCCCACGCTGGCGGCCAACTGGGGCAGCGAAATTTCGGTGTTGCTGGGGGACTGCCTGTTCGCCCACGCCCTCAAGCTGGCTTCGGGATTCCCCACCACGGAGGTCTGCCGGGCAGTCGCCGCCGCCACGAACACGGTTTGCTCCGGCGAAATTTTGCAGACCCAGCGCCGGAGAAATTTTGAACTTTCCCGCGCCGAATATTTCAAAGTCCTGCAAATGAAGACCGGCGAGTTGTTCGCGCTCTCCTGCGATCTGGGGGCGTATGTGAACGGTGCTGGCGCCGGGCCAAGGAGTGCGCTGCGCCAATACGGTCTTGCCATCGGCACGGCCTACCAGATTTACGACGATTGCCTCGATGTGTTCGGCTCCGAGGCGAGTACGGGCAAGTCGCTGGGCACGGACCTCGTCAAGGGCAAGCTCACGTTGCCATTGCTGCTGGCGTTGGAGCGCGCCTCGGTTGAGGAGCGGGTCCGACTCGAAGCCTGGGTGCAAGACTGGAAGGCGGAGGATTTCCCCAAGTTGCTCCTGGCGCTGAAAGACTGTCAGGCGCTCGAAGGATCGCGCGTCGCTGTTCATCAATACCTCGATGCCGCCCGCCAAAGGCTTGGCACCCTGCCACCCTCCGAGGGGCGCGTGGGGCTCGAAGGGCTGGCGGACTATCTGGCCGGCCAGACCGACACGCTTGGAACCGCCTCCTGAACATCCTCGCGCCATGAGCGAACCCGTCCCACTGCCCGAGGTGGCAGCGCCTCCAGTCAAAAAGTCGCCCGCGGCGGAGATCTCATCCAACGATGCCGCGCTGGACTTGACCCTCGTTCAGCGCGCCCAGGACGGTGACTACACCGCCTACGACGAACTCATCCGCCGCTACCAGGAGCGGGTCTATGCGACCGTCTATCACATGACGTCGAACCACGAGGACGCCGGTGATCTCACGCAGGAGACGTTCATCAAAGGCTTCACGGCGCTCAAGTCCTTCAAGGGCGATTCCAGCTTCTACACCTGGGTTTATCGCATCGCGGTCAACAAGACGATCAACTTCATCAAGCAGCGCAAGAACCGGACGCATCTCAGCTTGAACGATCTCGATTTCAACGCGGAGAACCATCCCGACATGGTGGACTTGGTCTCCGAGAAGACGCCGCGGCGCGATGCCGGCTTGCGCGAGCTGCACGAAAAGTTGAATGACGCGATGCAGAAGCTGTCCCCTGTTCATCGGCTGGTGGTGACGCTCCACGATGTGCAGGGCCTGCCTCACGAAGAG
>Ga0163144_10024281_pt1 | contig 11901 bp, 10 predicted proteins | sample OliLak19BULKMAT1_FD_123175 | JGI IMG/M metagenome (GOLD analysis project Ga0163144, IMG submission 123175) | Freshwater microbial mat bacterial communities from Lake Vanda, McMurdo Dry Valleys, Antarctica - Oligotrophic Lake LV.19.BULKMAT1 | ecosystem: Environmental > Aquatic > Freshwater >...
GGGATGACTCAGCACTGAGACCAGTGGTATCTACGCCACACGCTGCGAAAAGAAGTGCGGACGAAACGAGAATGGGGGCAAGAAGCTTCTGCATGTGGTGTAGGAAGGGATATAAACCAATCCTAGCATGAAAAGGTTCGATGAACATTAAGGAGTTGTATGTCGTCTGTAGGCTAAGGCCGAGAGTGGTATACTCACTGCCCGATGACGCTGTACCTCACATACCGGCCACAGAACTTTGCCGACGTTGTAGGACAAGACCATGTCGTCACAACCCTAGAGCAAGCAGTCGCTCAGGACCGCATTTCCCATGCGTACCTGCTCTGTGGCAGCCGCGGAACGGGCAAAACATCGGTCGCACGAATTATGGCGAAAACCATTCTTCTCCGTGGTATCGAGGACGAGACCATTCGAAAGCACATGATCCATGAAATAGAGAATGGCTCACTTGTCGACTTGGTTGAAATCGACGCCGCAAGCAACAGACGCATTGATGATGTCCGAGATTTGATCGAGAAGATCAATTTCTCTCCAGTTGTTTCGAAATCAAAGGTATACATTATCGACGAGGTGCACATGCTTACTAAAGAAGCATTCAATGCCCTACTGAAAACCTTGGAAGAGCCACCAGAGTACGCATACTTCATCCTCGCTACCACCGAACTCCATAAGGTTCCCGATACCATTCAGTCTCGTTGCCAGCGCTTCCTTTTTAAAAGGGTGAAAGATGAAGACATCATCCGTCGCCTGCAATACATCGCGGATCAGGAGAAGATCAAAATCGACCGTGAGGCACTCAGAGCGATTGCGAGGCATGCTTCCGGCAGCTTCCGCGACGGCATTTCACTCATGGATCAGCTCCGATCACTGGAAAAAATCACGCTCGGTGATGTGACAGAAAGAATTGGAAAAACATCCGCCGTTTTCATCGAAGATATTGCGACAGCGCTCGCAGAAAAAAATATTGAAGCGATTACAGCGCTCATTCAGCAGATGGAAGATGCCAACGTTCCACTGGATTCAGTCGCAGGAGACCTACTGACACTCGTGCGCAGTCAAATGCACGAGGCAATCGAGAAGAAAGAGTCCCCTGCTCCGTTTATTGCAATGTCCGACATACTCCTCACGACACTAAAGGACATGCGAACCTCGCCAATGCCTGGCCTTGTGCTGGAATCTGCACTTTTATCACTCTGTATAGACACAGTCACTCTACAAAAAATCCCAGAGCGAGGACCCATTGCCCCTCCAGTGCTACGCGTGACAGAATCCCCTGTTCCCAAAGCCATCACTCCTACACCGGTAACAGAGCAATCTTCAATGAAATCAGCAGCCATTGAGGCCGAGGAATGTACGCTACAGAACGTACTGAAGCATTGGGATGCAATCGGCAGAGCAGTCACTCCGCCATCAGTACGCATGAGCCTGAAAGATGCAACCGTAGCCGCAGTCGACGGTGCCACAGTGCGTCTCGCATTCGCATCAGCTTTTCATCGCGATAAAATCGCGGATACAAAGGCTAGTCGCAGCGTAGAAGAAGCACTCCTTTCAGTCTTTAAGAAGCCTATTCGTATCCAATGCACCCTTGAAAAGACTGCAACTGCTAGTACAGGCCCAGCGACGGATTTGGTAGAAGCGGCTGCGGAAGTCTTTGGAGGTTTTTAATGCATGAAGGAATCGCTCGGACACAAAAAGAACGATAGACTTTCAACATGGAAGGTAAGGCTGAACTTCGTCGGTGTATCAAGGAACGTCTTTCGCGCATGACCGAGAACGACCGACGCGTGGAAAGTCAGATCATCGTACGTGAACTAAAAAAAAGGATGCCTACTGCCCCAGCCATCATTGCAGCGTACTTTCCGTACATGGACGAACCGAACATCAAGCCACTGCTGACTGAACTACTGGAGGAGAAAAATGTGATCTGCATGGGAAAATTAGAAAGCAACCACATGGTGATGCACCAAATCCGATCATTGAACGATATCGGCCGCAACCCCGTGACGAATATTGTAGAACCAGTGAACAATGATCCGATCAAAGAATCGACAATATCGTTGACGATCGTGCCCGGACGGGCTTTTACACGGGAAGGGATGCGAATGGGTCGTGGCAATGGCGGTTATGACCGTTGGATCGATGCACAGAGGGGAAGAAATCCAGAAATGAAGACTATTGGCGTGTGTTTTGACTGCCAATTACTGCAGGAACTTCCGATGGAAACGCATGATCGGCCAGTGGACGCGGTTTTAACGGCAACCGTATACGCTGAAAGGAGTCGTCCACATAATTGATCGATGCATACTGCAGAAGGCCGATAAATTTGCTATGCTCGAGCCATGCCCTCTTACGACAACCTCCAAAAGTTTGATCCGGAAGTTCATAAGGCTCTTATCGGTGAAATGAAGCGACAAGCCGACGGTGTCGAATTGATCGCTTCTGAAAACTACGTCTCACCCGCCGTTCTTGAAACGATGGGATCGGTCTTCAACAACAAATATTCGGAAGGTTACCCAGGCAGACGTTACTACGGCGGACAGGAATACACCGATATCGTGGAAAGTCTCGCCATTGAGAGAGCGAAGAAGCTCTTCGACTGCGGACACGCAAACGTACAATCTCACGCAGGCGCCCCTGCAAACGTCGCCATGTACTTTGCACTCCTTGAGCCCGGTGACACGGTCATGGGGATGGATCTTTCGCACGGAGGACACCTCACGCACGGACATCCGGTTACGTATCTCACAAAAATTTTTAAGTTCGTACGCTACAAGATGAAAGACGTGGAGACTGGAGAGATCGACTACGACGAAATGTTGGAAGTTGCCAAGAAGGAAAAGCCAAAAATCATTATTGCTGGTTTCTCTGCGTACCCACGGGAACTCAACTACGCAAAGATGAAAGCTATTGCCGATGAAGTCGGTGCCATCACGGTTGCTGACATGGCACACATCGCAGGACTCATCGCTGGAAAGGCTCTCAGAAACCCATTCCATGACGGTTTCGATGTAGTTACGACCACGACTCACAAAACACTCCGTGGGCCACGAGGCGGCATGATCCTGTGCAAAGACCCTGAACTCGGAAAGAAAATGGATAAGTCGGTATTCCCTGGTTTTCAGGGTGGACCGATCATGCAGATGGTCGCCGCTAAGGCTGTGGCATTCGGTGAAGCACTTAAGCCTGAATTTGAGGTCTATGCAAAGCAGGTCGTAAAGAACAGCAAGCACCTTGCCGACTACCTCATGAAGAAAAACGTGAAACTGGTGACGAACGGTACAGATAACCACCTTATGCTTATCGACTGCGTCACATCATTCGGTATCGGTGGAGGTGACGTTGAGACGGTGCTCGATAAAGTTGGAATCACGCTGAATAAAAACATGATCGCAAATGATACGCGCAAGCCAATGGATCCATCAGGTGTCCGTCTTGGCACACCAGCCATCACAACCCGTGGCATGAAGGAGGAAGATATGGAAATCCTTGCAGACTTCATGCTCAAAGCCGTCGAAAAACGTGCGGATGACAGCTTCATCACAGGACTTCAGAAAGAAGTAATGTCGTTCTGTAGGCAATTCCCAGTTCCTGGCATCCCATTATGAAGCGGATTGTCCGAAGCATGGGCTTCGCCCTCAGCGGACTCCATCATGCAGTCCGAGTAGAACGAAACATTAAGCAATTTCTCGTATGTCTTGTCGTCTACATCGGGATCGGAATCTATCTTGGTTTCTGGCCTTTTGAATGGGTCATTCTCGCACTGACATCAGCTTTGTTTCTTATCGTAGAACTGCTCAATACAGCCATTGAACGCCTTGGAGACGCTATTGATGATGTCGAGAAAACTCGTAAAGGCGGTCATTTCCATCTCGGGATCAAGCAAGCCAAAGATATCGCAGCCGGAGCATCGTTTGTGACGCTACTCGTAGTCATCTTCATTTTGGGTTCGTTACTTGCAATGCACCTTATTGGGAGCCAGTCCCCTATCGCGATCATCGACTAATCATGACACTTCTCTCAGCCGTACTCCTCGGCATCACCGAAGGCATCACCGAATTTTTACCGATCTCTTCAACCGGACACATGATTCTAGTGGGTCATGTGTTAGGTCTGTCTGATTCTGAATTCCTAAAAAGTTTTGAGATTGCCATTCAGCTTGGAGCAATCGCTGCTGCGGTCATCGTCTACTGGAAGATGATCATCGGAAATCACAAGCTCTGGCTGACGGTTGGGGCCGCATTTGTTCCGACCGGCATTATCGGCGTATTGCTACATAGTGTTGTCAAAACCTATTTACTTGGCAATATCGTCGTAGTTGCACTCTCGCTAGCAATTGGCGGTGTCATTCTTATTGCCTTTGAGAAATTTCATACAGATAGTGATGCACAAATCCTAGAGGCAAAGGACATTACCATCACCCAAGCAATCATGATCGGCATCGCTCAGGCCCTTTCCATCGTTCCCGGAGTATCACGCTCGGCTGCCACGACGATTCTCGGCATGGCAATTGGCATTCGTAGAAGTGCCATCGTGGACTTCTCATTTCTTCTTGCGATTCCAACTATGGCGGCAGCGACAGGGCTGGACCTCATGAAATCGAGTCATGCATTCACCTCTCAGGATCTGCTGGCACTCGCTGTAGGGTTTGTCGTCTCTTTCGCCACAGCATTTGCTGCTATTCGCTGGCTCTTGTCCTACGTTCGTACGCACACATTTGCGGCGTTCGGCATGTACCGTATCGCACTTGCGGTTGTGGTATGGGTATTCATAATTCGCGGATAACAAAGAAGAGCGCCTGATGGGCCCCCTTCTTTGTCGTATCAGCTGTTCTAGTTTTCACCAATCGTGACTGATGCAGAGGTAGGATCTGCAAGCGGTGTTCCGCCAGTCGGATTTGAGATGCTAATATAAATAACTTCACCGGCATCCGAGACGGAATCGCCGTAGATCGGAATGACAAACGTCTTGCTCGTTTCACCGGCAGCAAAGTGGAGTGTTCCGCTGGTTACAATATAGTCGATCCCTGGAAGTGCAGTTCCACCGTTCGTGGAATAGCTGACGGATACAGGCCCAAGACCTCCGACGTGGTTCACAGTAATAATTGCCTGACCCGAAGCTTCCGTAGCAGTGTACGAAGCAGCGCTGAACTTCATGCTTCCACTGCCCGTCACTGGAACAGACTCATCATCATTGATGGTGACTGCTGCGCTCGTCGTTGCAAGAGCCGTTCCTCCAGTTGGGCTTGAGAGAAGAACATTGAAGGATCTGTTTCCTTCCGGGGATGTGTTGTTCGAAATCGGAACAGTAAACGTCTTTACTGTTTCACCGGGATTGAAGGTAAACGTGCCTCCTACTGCAGTGTAATCACCTCCTGCACTGGCGCTTCCGTTACTTGTTGCATAGTTCACACCAACAGTGCTTGTTGTCACACCCTTTCGATTAACGGTGATGGTGATATTGCCAGCATTTTCAGCGATGCCGTAGGCACTGGCACTGAGTGACACCGTCGTTGCAGCGCTCACGCTGCTCGAAAGTGAAGATGATGAAGAAGATGCGATGCTAGGATCATTGATATTGAGTACAACCGTTTTCGGATCTCCGAGAGCGAGTGCACCCGTCGGCCTGCTGAGCGTGAGGCTTACCGTCTTTGTACCTGTCGTTGACGTATCATTGAGAACTTTCAAGCTCACTTTCTTGCTCGTCTCTTTTGTAGCAAAGGTCAACGTGCCGGAGATTGGTGTGAAGTTCTTTCCTGCAATAGCTGTGCCCCCACTAAAGGCGTAGTCCACGGTTCCTGCACCAGTATTACCGCCAATACGGACGATCTGAATGGAAATCTCGCCAGTCGCAACGTTTTTATCAACGTTGTAGGAGTTTGCATTGAAACGGATCGATCCTCCCGGATTGTAGGACGATGAAGAGGATGACGTACTGGTTGTACTGCTACTGACAGAGGAAGAAGACGAGCTACTAGAGCGGCTGCTCGAGCTAGAGCTTCTCGGGGTGATTCCTTTCATCTCGTTACGCAAACGCTGGAATAGCAGTGCAGCCTGTCCGCGAGTGAGAGGCTCATCTGGTCCAAAGTGCGAGCTATCCAAGCCCTTGATAATACCAAGCTGGTACATCTCGCCAATCGCCTCATCGGCATAGTGCGTGCTTGGCACGTCACGAAAGATGGCAGAAGCACGGAAAGCAGCCCCGAGCGATGTAATGCTAGAACCAAACAGCGCACCCGCAATAAATGTGGCGGGAAGTACGCGGATGAAAAGACGTTTAGCGCGTGACATAGAGAAAGATAAGGAAAGAAACCGGAAAGTGGACCAATTATCGAGAATAAGGCTCTGTCAAACAATGGACAAGGATGCGAATCAGGCTCCTAGTACATCCGACCTCCAATCGGTACCTCCGAATCCGGCCTGAGAAGCACAATTTCGCCGTTTACGTCGGGAACTCCAAGTGTCAGAACTTCGGAAAGGAACGGTCCGATCTGACGCGGAGGAAAATTTACGACACACATGACCTGTCGTCCGAGGAGAACTTCCTTGGCGTAATTCTTCACAATCTGCGCAGAAGATTTCTTGGTACCTATCTCAGAACCAAAATCGATCGTAAGTTTCAAGGCCGGTTTACGGGCTTCGGGAAAATCCTGCACGTCAGTAATTGTTCCGACACGGATATCAAGCTTGCCGAAATCATCGATGGTCGCCATGGCCTCAGTCTACCTTATTTTTTCTTAGCCTCAGCCTCAATCATAGCTTTGCTAGGCAGTGGCACTCCCCCACTCTTTTCAAGTTTTTCCTGAAGCTCTTTGAGCTTAGATGCCTCCTCGGCAGACAATGCTTCCGTGATTGCCTTCTTGCGAAGTGCATTGAAATCATTTGTCCACATCTCGCGGTCACGCCACGCGCGGTAGTCAGCAAGCTTCATTCCTTTCTTTTTTGCCTTCTCTATTTCTTCCGCCTCTTTTTCTTTGGCCTTACCAGCTTTTTCCACAACCTTGCGGCCTTCCTTGGCGCTCAAAAGCCATTTGTTGATCTTATCTTCCACGATGTCACGCCTCTCGCAGTAGCGCTCTCTCGAAGCCCTACGAATGACCTGAATACGGTTCTGATCCTCCTCAGGCTTGGGTGGAGGAAGAGTGGAAACAGAAAACGGCTTACTCGCCATACCTCCGACCATGAGACGCAGATACGCGTGGTACTTCGGCAAACTCAAAATATCTTTTTGAGTGACCATTTCCTCAAACTGCAAACTCAGGTCCTCGGCATCATCGGATCCGACTTGGAAACTACACATGGATCCGACGTTACCGAATACCGCATCTTTGAGCGCATCACTGTTATCACCAAGCGTGAGCTGACCGATGTACTGATGAGCGATCGTAAGGTTCAGGCGATACTTACGAGCTTCCGAGAGAATAGTTGCAAAAGATTCTGTCGCAAAGTTTTGGAACTCATCGACGTAGAGATAGAAGTCTTTGCGCTGCTTCTCCGGAATATCCGTACGACTCATGGCATCCAGCTGAAATTTGGTCACCAACATGGAACCAAGAAACGCGGAATTATCTTCACCGAGATTTCCCTTGCTCAGGTTCACAAGGACGATCTTTCCGCTATCCATAGCCTCGCGAATGCTCAACTTACTACCAGTTTGCCCGACAATATTGCGGATCATCGGCACGGAGAGGAGTTGTCCGATCTTATTCTGAATAGCTGCGATAGCTTCCGTGCGATATTTCTCAGACCACGATTCGTACTCATCCTCCCAGAAACTTCTCACGAGATGATCTGTGAGGTGACTCACAATCTTCCTGCGATAGATATCATCTGAGAACATACGGAGAATTCCAAGCATGGAATTGCCCTGTCCTTCGATGAGAGCAAGCAAGGTATTTCGAAGAATATGCTCCATACGTCCGCTCCAGACATCAGGCCACAGCTTCGTAAAGACGCTCATGAGGCCGGATACGACAAGTGGATACTGATTCGGGTTTGTCGCCGCAAGCATGTTAAAGGACAGCGGAAAATCACGATCCGCAGGATCAAAGAGGATCACATCATTTGTACGACTTGCCGGAATAAAACGAAGAATCGCCTCAATAAGGTCTCCGTGTGGATCAATAACACCCACACCTTTACCTGCAACAATGTCTGAGTGAATCATGTTCTCAAGAAGCGTAGATTTACCCATACCGGTATTACCAATGACGTACATATGACGCCTTCGATCATCTGGACGAATGCCAAATTTCTGCCTGTGGCCGCGAAAGACAGCCTCTCCAAGAACGGTGATATTTGGATCAATCTCAGGAACAGGCAGGTCTACCGGCGGCTCAAGCTTCCTACTAAACACCCAGTCGATATTTGGAGTTTTGACGAGGGTATTTGGAAAATGCCATAGGGTCGCAAGCTCTTCATCAGAAAAAATATAAGGATGTGTGTGAAATGTTGGGGCAAGAGTATGAGATTGACGCAACGCCTGTGCCTCAAATCCATTGCAATTAGCCAACGTAAACTGCTTATAGCTTCCAACAATGTCCTCAAGCTTGTGCTCGGCAGCCGCCCGATGTTCTGGCGGCGTGATAATGCTCATCTGAACAGTTGCAGTGAAGAGGAAGCGGTTCACTTTATCGATGGCAGCCGAAATAGGATCTTCAGATTCGTGGCTGCGACGTCCACTGACGAGCGTCTCCTCATGCGTATCCATCTCACGTTCAGATAAGCCAGCAACGTCATCCATCGAGGGGAGAATATGGAACCAGACGCGGTAGCCTCCCATAAGCATATTGAGCGGGAAGTACACAACGCGCCTCCATCCTCGTGCAAGATGCACGGCAGCAAATAATTTGGCGTACGAACTAAACATTTTCGAAAGCCCCTTCTCCATCAGAGGTAGGAATTTTAGTACACGCTTCCGGTACTTTGTTTTGAGTGGCTTGAAGACAATCTGAATGTGGCCACGCATCGAAGGATGCGGATACCGAACAAGTGCGGACGTAATACCGCCAATCGTATCGATCGTCTGACGAGCAAGCATGTCATCAAACTGAGGATGTCTCTTGATCGGAAAGATTTCATGCTTTGTCAGTTTCAAATCGACGGAGATCATCTCTTCGTTCTCCTTTGGCTCCAGCTCCTTCGGATCCATCTGCTCAATATCGATTTCAGGGAACTGTGCATACAGCTGACTTTCGACAAGCGAGAGTGAGCGACGCGTCGCACGGACGAAGTAACAAATCTTTCCTTGATAATTTCCTATTTCAAAAGACACAAGACCATCAGCGCCTTTGAGTGAGTAAAGAGCGGCAATTGCTGGCTCTAGATGAAGCGGCCCGCGTTTACCGCTCACATCATCCGGATCCGGCACAGTTGGTCGGATACGCAGTAACGCCAGATCGGAAAAGTGGTTTGCTATTGAATGTTGTGGAATTAATCGCGAATGAGAGACGCAATCATGTCGAGTGCTACGGAATTGTAGCCGTAGTCCATACGCACGGGGCCAAGAATACCAATGGCACCGACTTCATCACGCACACGATACTTCGTGAGGAGCATTGAACAGCTCTGAAACTCAGGGCAGAGATCTTTGTCACCAATGTAGTGCTGCACCTCATCAGTAAGTTCGACTTTCGAGATGACGTCCGTGAGGCGCTTCTCAAGAACCTCCACGACACCACTGACCATCTGGGCGTCAGCCTGAAACTCAGGCTGGCGTACGGCATTGGCAAGCCCGAGGTAATACACACGCTCTCGATGCGGCACCGTAGCGAATGCGACGTTTGGCATCATGTTCGCAAGAAGTGCGACAGATTCATACACGCGCTCTTTATCCTTATGAGCAAAGTATTCTTCTTTCAGATCATTGAAACGAAGCCTGACAGCACGCTCGTGTTCCGTTGGTTTCATGAACTCTTTCACGTACAAGCGGTAACCCTTCACGGTTGGAATGCGCCCAGCCGAGACATGTGGCTGTTCGAGAAATCCCAGTTCTTCAAGCTCTGACATTTCGGAGCGGATCGTAGCTGAAGACACAGAGAATTCGGCTGATTCTAAAAGCTTCTTCGACCCGACTGGAATGGCGGACTCAATGAACTGGTCGATGATGGCCTGCAGGAGCCTCGCCTGACGTATATTCATGGGTCTCATTATAGCACTCTTTTGGCTTCAGTGCCAGCGAAACGCTGTTTCAACAAATTATGCTGAAACAGTGAGAAACCGATGATAAGACCTATTTCTTTGCCTTCCTGATCGTTGGCTTGATTGCGCGCTTCTCTTCGATAGCTTTGACCTCCTCCTGTTTCTTCTTGGAAGCTTCAGCAACCTTGCGGAAGCGATCCACACGACCAGAAACCATGAGTCCTCGGTACTCTCCAGTGTAGATAGGATGGCAGTTGGAGCAGACTTCGACCTGGATCGTCTTCGATGTCGAAGGAATCTGATAGACGGCACTGCAGGAGACGCACGTAGCAACGGCGTCTTTGTGCATCGGTGGGTGAATACCTTTTTTCATAGCTGCGGGATTGTAAGGAAGCTTCTGGCCGTGTGCAAGCCAATTTACTTCTTCTTGGGCTTTTTAGTGGCCTTTTCTTTCTTGTCTTTCGGCTCAGAAGCCTCTTCTGGCTCCAAGAGCTGCGGTTCTGGCTCGCCTTCGGCCTCCATAGACTCCTCGGCCTCGCCAACCACTTCAGCGTTCGGATCAAACATCACAACGCTCACGGAAGCGACTTTGTCTCCCCCATCAAGACGCATGACGATGACGCCTTGTGTCGCACGTCCACGCGTTGGGATATCAGACAGTTTCATACGAATAGTCTGACCGAGCTTACTGATACAAATAAGATCTCCCTGATCAGCTTCGGAAAGCACTGCTCCACCTACGATGTCCCCTGTCTTTGCGGTCAGCTGGGCAGCTTTCACACCGCTGCCACCTCTGCCCTGCAAACGATACAGGGTCACTGGTGTCGATTTGCCGAGACCATTTTCCATGACGACAAGAAGTTGGCTCTTTTCTGGATCACTGACAACTGCTGCTTCGACGACTTTGTCACCAGCACCAATCTTGATACCGCGAACACCTGCTGCAGCACGTCCCATGGCACGAACATCGTCTTCAATAAAGCGGATGGACTTACCCTTCTTCGTAAGAATGAAGAGCTCATCTTTGCCTGACGTTGCAACAACCCACTTGAGCTCATCGTCGTCATTTACTTTCTGCGCGATGAGTCCGGAACGACGAATGTTTTCGAATTCGGAAAGTTCTGTGCGCTTCACTGTTCCCTTCACCGTTGTCATGAAAAGATGTGTCTTGCCTTCAAGTTTTGACTTCATGATGGCGGCGACTTTCTCGCCAGGCTGAAGCTGCAAGAGGTTCACAATCGCCTGACCCTTCGCTGTGCGACTTGCCTGCGGAAGCTCGTAGACCGGGAGCTTGAACACGCGACCAGTGTTCGTGAAGAACAGCATGTCGTCGTGGTTCATCGCACTCACGATGCTCATAATCTCGTCCTCTTCTTTGGTCGTCATACCCTTGATACCCTTTCCTCCGCGGTTCTGTGCGCGGAACTGAGCTGGGCTCAAACGCTTCACATAACCATGTGTCGTAAGAGCAACCATCATCGGAGCGTTCGGGATCGTATCCTTCGCGGAGAATTCACCAATGGCATGAGGGACGACAACCGTACGACGATCATCGCCATATTTTTTCGTGAGTTCATTGAGCTCACTGATCATAATGGCATCGATCCTCTTCTTGTCCTTCAGGATTGCCTCACATTCTTTGATGAATCCGAGAGTAACCTTTAATTCATCATGGATTTTCTTACGCTCAAGCCCTGCAAGACGGCGTAGCTGCATCTCGAGGATGGCGTTAGCCTGAATCTCAGATAGTTTAAATTTCTTGATA
>Ga0163144_10024282_pt1 | contig 11901 bp, 8 predicted proteins | sample OliLak19BULKMAT1_FD_123175 | JGI IMG/M metagenome (GOLD analysis project Ga0163144, IMG submission 123175) | Freshwater microbial mat bacterial communities from Lake Vanda, McMurdo Dry Valleys, Antarctica - Oligotrophic Lake LV.19.BULKMAT1 | ecosystem: Environmental > Aquatic > Freshwater > Lake...
CGACTGGCTCCCCGCGGAGCCCGAACCGCCGAAGGATGTCATCGATTGGGACATGTGGCTCGGGCCCGCGCCGTGGCGGCCTTATAACCCTGCCTACGTCGTCGACCGGCGGTGGCGCGGATACTATGATTTCGACTCCGGCGCGAAGCTGTTGGATTGGGGTGCGCACACCGTTGATATATGCCAATGGGCCAACGACGCGGATAACACGGTGCCGATCGAGTATGAGCCCGACGGTAACACGGTCTACGCCCGCTATGCCAATGGAGTGAAGCTCGTGATGCGGCCGGACGGCTGGCTCGGGACGGGGACGTGTCCCGTGCGTTTTGAGGGTGACGAAGGCTGGATTGAAACCGGGGACAACGGATCGGTTGAACTGTATCCTGCGTCGTTGCGCAACGAATGGCGGGCCTTCACGATGCGCGGGACGGATGCGGCGCAGCACACGCGCGAGTTCCTCGACTGCGTGAAGTCGCGCGCCTTGCCGGCAGCGAACTACCAGGTGATGCGGCACTCGCACATTGCGTGTCACGCGGCCGCCATCGCCTGGCAGCTCGGCACCAAGCTCGCCTTTGATCCGGCCAAGGAAGCCTTCATCGGGCACGAGGGCGCGAACCGGATGCGCAGCCGGGCGATGCGCGAGCCGTGGGTGATTTGAGTCGTGGATTCAAATCGGAGCGTGCCCGGGAGTGAAGGGGAGCTGCCACCCGTTCGCCTCGTTTTTGGCCGCTGGGTCCCCTTGCTGATCAACTTTCTGGATACGCCTAACGACTGTCCGCCATGAACCTTTCCCGCCGTCTTTCCCGATTCGCGCTGATCGCAGCACTCCTTTCTCCCGCGGCCTTCGCCGCCGTCTCGACGGCTGCGCCGGATGCAGCGAAAACGCGGCAGTTAGTCACGGTGCTCCAATCCGACGCGGCGCTGCACGAACGGGCGCGCGCGTGTCAGCAACTCGCCATAATCGGAACCGCCGAAGCCGTGCCGGCGCTCGCCGCGCTGCTGGCTGACGAGAAGCTCGGCCAGTACGTGCGCGATGCGCTTGAGTCCATTCCCGATCCGGCGGCGGGCGCGGCGTTACGAGAGGCGCTGGGGCGCCTCCAAGGCAAAGCGCTCGTGGGCGTGGTCAGTTCGCTGGGAGCGCGACGCGATCCGCAGGCCGTCGAGGCGTTGAGCCGGCTGGCGGCTTCGCCCACATCGCTGGCGGCGAGTGCGGCGCTGATGGCGCTCGGGAAAATCGGCACACCCGAGGCTGCCCGGGTGTTGCAGCAAATGCTGACGAGTACCGCGCCCGGACTGCGAAACGCGGCCGGAGAGGGGAGCCTTTTGATCGCCGGTGTCCAGCTTGATCAAGGACAGCGGCAGGCGGCGGCGGCGAACTATGCGGCGATCCGCGCGGCCGAGGTCGCCGCTCCGATTCGCATTGCCGCGACGCGGGGCGAGATCCTGGCCCGCGGCTCCGCCGGGATTCCGTTGCTGCTCGAGCACCTGCGCTCAACCGATCCGGCGCTGCGGGCGGTATCAATTCAGGCCCTACGCGAACTGCCGGGTGCCGAGGTGATGCCGGCCGTTTTGGCGCAACTCGACGGTCTGGCTTCGCCGGTGCAGGCGCTCGTGGTGGCAGCGCTGGTGGATCGGGGCGACCCTCGGGCGCTGGACGCGATCGAGGTGCGCGCGGAGGCCGGTGATGCCACGGTGCGGGTCGCGGCATTGACGGCTCTCGGCCGAATCGGTGGCGTATCCAGTTTGCCGATTCTCTTGCGGGCTGCCGCCGGCGCCCGGACCGAGGCGGAAAGCGAGGCGGCGCTGGGGAGCTTGGGACGAATCACTTTGGCGGATACAAACTCCGCGATTCTGCGGATGATCGCCACCGCGGAAACGCCGGTGCGGGTCAAGCTGATCGTGGTGTTGGGCAAACGCGCGGCGGAGAGCGCGACGCCCGAACTCATTCGTCTGGTGGATGGGCCGGATCGGGAGAGCGGTGTAGCCGCGTTGCGAGCGCTTTCGATGGTCGCGCGTCCCACCGATCTTTCGGAGCTGATCCGGTTATCCGTTACGGGCACCGACGACGCGATGAAGACGCTCGCGGATCGTGCCATTGTTACGACGGCGATGAAACTACCGGTGGCGAGCCGCGCGGATGGGGTTCTGGCGGCGTTTCGTCAGGCCAGTGATGCGGCGACGAAAGTGGCGTTGCTGCGTCCGCTGGGTGGGATCGTCCGATCAATGAACGGCAGTTTCGAGGCGTTTGTCGCGGTGCGTGCGGCCCTGCAGGACAGCTCGGCAGCGGTGCGGGAGGCGGCCTTGCGCGGCCTCGCGGACTGGCCGGATGCGACCCCGGCGACGACCTTGCTCGAAGTGGTGATGCGTGATGCGTCGGCGACCGACCGCGAGCCCGCCTTCCGTGGTGCGACCCGCATGGCGTCGAATGTGGCGCTTGGTCGGGATCACTCGCCGTTGGATGCGCTCGCGTTTTTCACCGCGTTGAACCGCGTGGTTCGGACCAAGGAGGAGAAGCTGATGATGGTGTCGGGAATGGGCAACGTGAGGCGGATTGAGGCGGTGCGATTGCTGCAGGCGTATCTCGACGATCCGGCGGTGCGGACGGAGGCGGCGCTGGCGGTCGTGCAAGTGGCGCCGGCGCTGCTCACCACGAAACAAGGAGCAGAGGTGAAGGCCTTGTTGGAGAAAATTGCGGCGACGGAAAAGGATGAGGATACCCGGCGCAAGGCGGCCCGCTTCGCGAAGAGTCCGCCGGCTCCGACGAAGCAGAAGACGGGGCCGCGGGCGGCGGTTGCTCCGCCGGTGGAGCGGCCGAAGGGCCCCTCGTTGTTCAACGGCCAGGACCTGCAAGGCTGGGAGGGCGACACGGGGGTCTGGCGCGTGCGGAATGGCGTCATCGTGGGCGGCTCGCTCGAGGGGAATCCGCGTAATGAGTTTTTGGCGACAACGCGGAGTTTTAAGAATTTCGCGTTGAAGCTCGAGTACAAGCTCGTCGGGACGGAAGGCTTCGTGAACGGCGGCGTGCAGTTTCATAGCGTGCGGGTGGATCAGCCGCCGAACGAAATGCTGGGCTATCAAGCGGACATCGGTGCGGGGCACTCGGGTTCACTCTATGATGAATCACGACGGAAGAAATTCCTGGCCCGCGCTCCGGCGGAGCAAATGAAGCGGCTGGAGCGGCCGGGGGAATGGAATCGTTATGAAATCCGCTGTGAAGGCTCGCACGTGACGATCCTGCTCAATGGCGAGGAGACGCTGCGTTATGTCGAGACCGATACCGCCATCACGCCGGGGGGATTGGTGGCATTGCAGATCCACGGTAATTGCAAGGCGGAGATTTCATTTCGGAATCTCACGATCGCAGAACTGCCTTAGCTGCCGTGGGCCTTCGCGGAGTACTCGAATGACTGGCGGGCCAGTGGTGATTGAAACGCGGCCGGGCTTCGAGGCCGGGACTCACTGGCGTACTCGAGCACGCGCTCTGGCGGGCGGACGGCAGTGGCCGCCGTGTCCGGGGTTTTGACGGCGTTTATTCTACCACGCCTTTCGGTCCGGTTTACGGGCTGGATCGCCGCCACCTTCGCTCCTCCTCCTAAATCTATAGGTCGAGCACGCGATCCATGCGTCGGGCGACATCGGCCAGGTAAGCCCAGTCGCCGGCCTTGACCTCTGCGGCGGCCCAACCCGTGAACTTGATTTTCGCGAGCTCCGTCCGCACTGCCGGCCAGTTGATGCTACCCTCGCCGAGCGGCACATCGAAGCCTTTGCTCATACCCTCGTTCATCGCCTTCTTGAGATCGTATTCTTTAACGTCGAGTTTTTGCGAGCGGGTACCCAAGACCCCGGCCCAGTGCTCGGCCACGCCCCAACGCATCATGTTGCCAATATCAAAGTGCACCTGCACCCAGGGACTGCCGATTTCGTCGACGAACCGAGCCATGTCGAACGGGCTGATTAGAAAGGTGGCCCAGACATTTTCGATGAGCAGCTTGATCTGCTGCTTTTGGGCGTGCGGCGCGGCAGCTTTCAGCTGGTCGCGACAGCGGGTCCAGTTCGCCATGAGCGATTGATTCTGATCGTACCGGGCCACCACCAGCATGGAATCCGCGCCCAATCGCTTTGTCAGATCGATGCCGGGGCCGAGATTTTCCGTCCGCGCGCCGACGGTGCCGTCAATGATGAGTCCCGTCTCGCGGCTGGCGGCGATCCAAGTTTCGACCTGGGCTTCCGGCACATGGCTGAGGCTCGGTTCGACGCCCTCGTAGCCGCACTCGCGAAGTTTGCGGAAGGCTTCCACGAGCGGAATGTTTTTCGCTTCCCGCACCATTCCCCATTTCAGGGACTTGCGAATTTTTCCCGTAAACTGTCCGGCGCGGGCGGGCAGCGAGGACGCGAGGAACGTGGCACCGAGACCGAGTCCGGTGGTTTGGAGAAAGGAGCGCCGGGAGGTAATCATGGGGAACGCGGGGACGATTAGAGGGTAAGCAGGGAGTCGGATCGCTGCCTCTGCGAACCGAAAATCAGTGAGCGGTTTATCCGCCAGAGTAAATGCGAACCTCGGGAGGAGGGAAAATTTGGAAATTGGAAATTTCGGGAGAGCGGGAAATTGGAAAACTTGAGTTGATCGACGGCCGCTGAGTTTGATTTTCCCCCGGAGTACACGCCCTAGGTCGGGCGCTACGTCGACCAAGGTAACCGCTCGACATCGCGGCTGGCTTGGCGCGTTCAGTGTTTTCCGATTTTTCAATTTTCCACCTTCCCGAGCTTCCGCTCTGAGCTGCGAGGTTGCGTCCACGTCACCGTTCATGAGAAGTGGAATTGAATGGAAGGAGAATCCAAAAATACGCCGTGCTGCGCCGCGGCCCGCGAGGGCACCTCTCCCGGCGCAACGCGGGCGTTTGCACGGGTGGCTGAGGGGTCGATCGAGGGTATGCGTTTACTCGCAGGCGGGGTCTTCCAGATGGGCACGGACGGAGACTATGGCTTCGCCGCGGATGGCGAAGGACCGGTGCATGCCGTGGAATTGGCGCCGTTCTATATGGACGTCACGAATGTCACCAATGAGCAGTTCAACGCCTTTGGGAATGCGACCGGTTACCGGACCGATTCTGAACGCTTTGGATGGTCTTTTGTTTTTGTTGGTCATCTCACGCGTTCACAGATCGCGGCCATTCGCTTGCGCGTGGCGGGGAGCGAGTGGTGGGGACGAGTGGACGGTGCGAGTTGGCGGCACCCGGAGGGGCCGGGCACGAATATCAAGCAGCGCTGGCATCATCCGGTGGTGCACGTTTCATGGCATGATGCCGCCGCGTACGCAGCCTGGGCCGGCAAGCGTCTGCCGACGGAAGCGGAGTGGGAATATGGCGCTCGTGGTGGTCTGAGCGGCTGTCGCTTTCCGTGGGGGCACGAGCTCGAGCCCGAAGGAAAACAGCGGATGAACGTCTGGCAGGGTGTGTTTCCAACCAGCAACTCCGAAGCCGATGGTTATTATGGAACCGCCCCGGTGCAGAGTTATCGCGCCAACGGTTATGGTTTTTATAACATGACGGGAAATGTCTGGGAGTGGTGTTGGGATTGGTTTGATGTGAACACGTACCGCACCTCGCCCCGCGCCAATCCACTTGGTCCGGATCAAGGGGAGCGACGGCTCATGCGGGGTGGCAGCTATCTTTGTCATGCGAGCTACTGCAATCGCTACCGGACCGACGCGCGCAGCAGCAATCCGCCGGATAGCGCGACGACGAACCTCGGATTTCGCTGCGTACGGGATGTCGTGACGGAAAAATAGATACGTCAGCGATCACGGCCCCCGGAATGAAGACGAGTGGCCGGCCAGTGAGCGCGGAACTTAGCGCGCGGAAGCCGCAGATTAAGAGTGGTCGAGCGGCTCAAGTTCTCCATCGTGGCATCCTTCATGAGAACCCTTGCTCTACTCCTAACCCTGCTGATTTCAGCTCGGGCCGCGGTCAGTGCCCCCGCTGCTGCCTTCAGCCGACCCAATATCGTGTTCATCATTTCGGACGATCATGGGACGGACGCACTCGGCTCCTATGGTAACCCGGTGGTGAAGACGCCGCACCTTGATGCGCTGGCGGCCGATGGCACGCGCTTCACCCACGCGTTCGGAACGACCGCGAGTTGCAGCCCTTCGCGCTCGGTTATCCTCACCGGGCTCCATAACCATCGTAACGGCATGTATGGGCTGGAGCATCAGGTGCATCATTTTCAGTCGTTCAATGATATCAAGAGCCTGCCGGTGTTGCTGGAAGCCGCCGGTTATCGCACCGCGCGAATCGGCAAGTTTCACGTCGCGCCGGAATCGGTTTATCAATTTCAGACGGTCCTTTCCGCCGGCACGGCGAATGATCCTGCCAGTCTGGGTCGCAGCCCGGTGGAAATGGCAAACCGCGCGCGCGAATTTGTGTCCGCTCGCGACGAACGCCCGTTTTTCTTGTTTTATGCGACCGACGATCCGCATCGCGCGAACGAAGTCCTTCCCAGCGGTAAACCCACCTTTGACACCTATCCGCGCCCGAATCGTTTTGGTAATCGGCCCGAAGGCTATCCTGGCGTGACGGAGGTGATCTACCGGCCGGAGGACGTGATCGTGCCATCATTTTTGCCGGATACGCCCGAAAGCCGGGCGGAGCTGGCGGAGTATTATCAGTCGGTTTCGCGCCTCGATCAGGGAGTGGGTCGGCTCGTACAGCTGTTGAAAGAATCCGGCCACTACGAGCGGACGCTGATTGTATATATATCCGATAATGGCGTGGCGTTCCCCGGAGCCAAAACGACAGTCTATGATCCCGGGATCCATTTGCCGTGTATCGTGCGCGCTCCTGGCCGCAAGAATCCTGGATCCGTGCAATCCGCGATGATCTCGTGGACGGACCTGACACCGACTTTGCTGGATGTCGCGGGAGCGTTGCCCGCTGGGGCGAAGTTCCATGGGCGGTCGTTCCGCGGCGGTTTGGATGGAGAAGCGCTCGCGGAATGGGATGAAATCTTCGCGTCACATACGCTGCATGAAGTGACGATGTACTATCCGATGCGCGCGTTGCGGACGCGCCAGTACAAGTTGATCGTCAACCTCGCCAGCGCGCTGCCGTATCCGTTTGCGTTGGATTTGAAGCAGTCGCCCACCTGGATCGGCCTGCAGCGGGCTGGGGGAATCATCTATGGGAAGCGTCCCATTGCTCAATTTATCCAGCGGCCGCAGTTTGAGTTATATGATCTCGCAGCCGATCCGCACGAAGTGAGAAATCTGGCGGATAACCCGAAGCACCAGGAGTTGAAGCAAACCCTGATTACCCGGTTGCGGGCGTTTCAGGAACGCACGCTTGATCCGTGGATTCACAAGTGGGATTACGAGTGAGATCGAGCGGAGCCCACTCGAGCGTTTTCCCACGCTGTCCACGGCGCAAGCGATCCAGGCTTACCGCAGGGGGCGATGGTGCGTTCTGCTCCGGCGGATTGCGGAATGAACAACGTCGCTGGGTGCGCGATCTAAGAAATGAATCCGGGCGTTGGTTGAACCTTCTTCCAACGCCCGGGTCTGCGCATTTCCTATGCTCACCCCTACGAAATCATTGGAAGGCTTTGAAATCCGGGCGCCCGAGGGCGTGATCGGTACGGTGGATGACCTGTACTTTGACGATCAGCAGTGGCATGTCCGTTATTTGGTGATCGCGACCGGCACTTGGCTCAATGGTCGCAAGGTATTGATTTCGTCCGCCGCGCTCGCCGCCCGGCAGCCGGCCGTTCGATACTTCTCGGTTGATCTGAGTTTCGACCACGTTCGCAACGGACCGGATATCGACACGGCGAAACCGGTGTCCCGACAGCACGAGGAGCAGCTGCATCGTCACTTCGCGTGGCCAATCTATTGGGGTGGGCCGCTCGTCGGAGGCGGGCTCAACCCTCCCGTTGGCGGACCTGCTGCTGCAACTGCTTCAGCGACGGGAGCGAGTCGCAGGCCAATGGCAGGACAGTCCGGACAAGTTCCCGGTGGCGATGTACCGGAGGCCTGGCTCGAACCGGGAGATGATCGGTTTTTGCGGAGTGCAAAGGCGGTACGCAATTATCACATCGAGGCGTCCGACGGCGCCGTCGGACACGTTGAAGATTTGGTCGTGGATGAACGCTCGTGGGCGGTGCGCTATCTGTTGATCGACACCCGAAATTGGTGGCCCGGAAAGAAAGTCGCCATGCCCCCCGCGAGTATCAGTAGGGTGAGCTGGCTCGAATCGAGTGTGTGGGTGGATCTTACGCGTGACGCGATCAAGGGGGCCCCGGCGTTTGACGAAGCGCGCGCCAGTTCCTTGGAGTTCGCCGACCGCCTTGATTTCCATTTTCGCGGCACCGGTCCCAAGTAACGCGTGCGCCCCCGGCTACGTTTCCCGTGTGTTTGGCGGCGTCTTGACGGCAACGAATAGCAACTATCGTCCAAAAACCGTCGTTACCGGATAATCTATATCGCTTCGACCGAGCTCCCATCGGGAGACATCGGCTCCGAACGCCCAGTCGATCTCCGAGGTAACCCCGGCGTCTTCCATCGTCTTTTTCCGTTCGAAGGTGCGCGCGACTGCTCTCGGAAGAAGTTCCCCTGCGGCTACTGTTGTTGTCCCGATACAGGAGAGAAATTACCACCCGCTACTCCGGGCTATACTCTACGGGTAGATTTTTGCATCCGGTGGGAGCAACGAGCCGCCCGGTTCGCGCGGTGGGATTGGGATGTCACCACACCAGTCGGATGCGTGCCGGAATCGTGTCAGATAACCGTTGTAATTATGAAACCTCGACCTGCTTGCAAATCCTTATATCTTCTCCCGTTGATGGTTGCTGGGGGAGCCTTTCCGAACGCATCGGCGCAAGAAGTGGCGGCTACCAATCGGAGCCAGAGTACGGGCCAGGGGAGCCGTTCCCCCGGTCACAGATCCATGCATTCGAAAGCAAAGACGCCAAACCAGTGTTTTGGATCGGTCCACAATGCGACTTGGTTCCAGCCGGATTGGCGCGCGATCCGGGTGAAGGTGGCGGGCGTGTATTTATAGGAGTGCTCCGTTATAATCTCCTCGCCCTCTCTAAATTGGAAGGTTTCGCCCCCAACACGAACGGATTGTTCGCGCCTACTGGCAATTCGCATCTCGATTCGCTGCTGCTCCCGGTTGTAGAGGGCCTGATGCTGAAACTGGTCGAGCGTGAACCTGGCGGCAAACTCCTCGTTGGCGCGCTGCAACACATTGAGATTGAAGGCCGCCGTGATTCCCTGCCGGTCATTATAGGCTTGGTGCAGGATGTGTTCCTGCTTAACCAGGTCTACGCCCACGATGAGACGGTCGCAGGGCGCGGATGCGGCGGCGAGCTGGCGGAGGAAGCCGGTTGCCTCCTCCGGTTCGAAGTTTCCGATGGTCGACCCCGGAAAGAAGAAAGCGGTATAATTGGTTGGCTGGGAGGGACGCGGAAGGTGCAGAGCCTGAGTGTAATCCGTGCAGACCGGTAGCACTTCCAAGTCTGCATAGCGCTCGGAAATTCGCTCCGCGGCTGCGATCAAGTGCGGTCGCGATATATCAAGCGGAACATAACCCGCGGGATCGATCAGGCGATCGAGCAGGAGCGTTGTTTTGGTGCTGGAGCCACTGCCGAGTTCGACCATGCGGCAGCAGGGGCCGCACACGTCCGCGATCTCCCCGGCGTGTTCCCTCAGAATTGAGATTTCCGTGCGGGTGGGATAATATTCCGGAAGTTCGCAGATCTGGTCGAAGAGCAGGGAGCCGCGTTCGTCATAAAAGAATTTTGGCGGGATCTGCTTTGGGCGCTGGCGCAACCCATCAATAAACTCCCGTCGCAGGTCCGCTTCGGGAGGCGCGAGATCGGTCACTCGGATCCGTGATTGTGTAGAAGAGTTCACGTAATGTCCTTGGCGAGCCGGATGCCGGTAAACTGCCAGCGTTTCTCCGGTGGAAAAAAGTTTCGATAGGTGGAGCGGAAGTGGCTGCGCGAAGTGCCGCACGAGCCACCCCGTAGCACGTATTGGTTACACATGAACTTGCCGTTGTATTCGCCGATCGCGCCTGGCGGTGGGCGATAGCCGGGATACGCCGAGTACGAACTCCGCGTCCACTGCCACACCTCACCAAATAGTTGAGCCGGCTGTTTGGTTGAATGCGGGGACGCTGGCGCAGGATGGAAACGCCGGGCGTCGACGAAGCTGCCGGTGACGGGCCGGGCTCCGGCTGCGACTTCCCATTCTTCTTCCGTCGGCAACCGCGCTCCACTCCATCGCGCGAACGCGTCCGCTTCGAAGTAGCTCACGTGCGTCACAGGTTCGCGGGGATCGAGCTTCTTCAAACCTCCAAGGGTAAACTCCATCCTTTCGGTCCCGTCGCCGTTTTCCCAATACAGGGGGGATTGCCATTTTTGCTCCTGCACGGTGGCCCAGCCCAGCGACAGCCAGAGTTCCGGTTGCTCATAGCCGCCGTCATGAATGAAGTCGAGGAAGTCGCCATTTGTGACCAGCCGGCTGGCAAGTTGGAAAGGGTGAAGAAGGGCACGATGGCGCGGCGCTTCGTTATCGAAATGAAATCCGCTTCCCGAATGCCCGATCCCGGAAATGCCGCCCTCATAGCTAAGCCAGTTCAGGGGCGTGGTCGTTCTGCTGCCGTTGGAATTACTGGGTGCCGAAGCGTAGCACGGCTGCAACGGGTTCTGCGCGAACATATGTTTCAAGTCTGTCAGGAGCAGCTCCTGATGTTGCTGCTCATGTTGCAGCCCGAGCTCGACGAGCGGCTCGATCCGGTTCCACTCGTCCTCCGTCGCGTTAGCGAAGAGGGATAGCATGGCCGTGTCCGTGCGCTGGCGATACGTGTAAACTTCCGCGACCGTGGGTCGGGATATCATTCCCCGCTGAGCGCGGCAATGCATCGGTCCGACAGCGTTGTAGTAAGAGTTGAACAGGTAGGCGTAATGGGGATCCGACCCTTCATAGCCGGCGAGGCCGGGCTTGAGGACGAAGGTTTCAAAGAACCAACTCGAATGGGCGAGATGCCATTTCGCCGGACTCGCATCCGGCATGGACTGGATCACGTAGTCTTCCGTCTGGAGGGGCGCACAGAGTTCCCCGGTTAATGCGCGTATGGTTCGAAAGCGCTCAGTCCAATCAGAGCGATCGAACGGCGGGCGCTCGGTTTCCATCATTCGCGACGGTGACGTCGCCGCCGGAAGAAGGTCGGTATTCATAAGATTTGGAATTCGAAAATCAGGCGCTCGCGCTCATGCGCACTGGAGGCGTAAATGCATGAGCATCCCGGCTCCCTTGTCATTTCCCAGTCGCGTGGGTGCCGCTGCAGCGCGGGGGCCGGATTTGCGGGGAGTTACGGTTTGCGTCCTGGCCGGCGGGTGACGCATTGACTGTCATCGAATTATGGCTGACGGGAAGAACTCCCGACGAATCCTCGCGTAATAACGTGGATGGAAGTTTCCGAGAACTGCCGGTGCCGGCGGACCAGGAATTATTGCGTGTCGATCGGAAATGCCTCCAAGGCACAGCTGAGGTTGAGCAGGCGCGGGATATCGGATCCAGACGATTCGCGTATTTGGTTTTCTGCGACAGTGGTGGCGATCTTCGTGCGCCCGGGAGGGGGGCACGGCCGGGAGATTTGGAGAAAGTGCATCGCCTCTCGGGCGGTGGTGCTTGGCCTCCATTGCGGCCTCCCGGCGTATCGGCTTGGTCGCAGGCCATGAACGCCGCGGATTCTTCGTGTCGCACCTGCACAAAGCGATTCCGGCCCTCGTTGCAGTGTGTAGCTTCGGCAAGCGTGCGTAACTCGGCGGCGCCGTCCTGCTACGATGGGCGGCGATGACCACCACCAAGACATCGACGAGCGCACGATCCGCGGATCA
>Ga0163144_10024283_pt1 | contig 11901 bp, 3 predicted proteins | sample OliLak19BULKMAT1_FD_123175 | JGI IMG/M metagenome (GOLD analysis project Ga0163144, IMG submission 123175) | Freshwater microbial mat bacterial communities from Lake Vanda, McMurdo Dry Valleys, Antarctica - Oligotrophic Lake LV.19.BULKMAT1 | ecosystem: Environmental > Aquatic > Freshwater > Lake...
ACATATCCCTTGTTTATTGGAATGTAAAGATTATCAAAACTCAGGAAGTTGTGGCCTTCACTGTACAAGCAGTGGAAAATGTATTGATTGGCGAGAAGGTGCTTTATACTAGTTCTTTGCCGGTTTTGAATGGAAAACCTGTAGGCAAAGTACTTTATTCACTCTCAGGTAAAGATTCTAAACTATTTACTATCAATGAGCTAAACGGAATAGTGAGCATGCAGGGCAAAGATTTTGAATTTCCCTTAGATCATGACAAAAACAATGTTTATGAAGTTGGCCTAATAGCCAAAGACTCTGATGGGACTAAGGCTGTTTCAGAATGGAAAGTAATAATTAAGATGTTACAACCCAGTGCCATCCAATCTATGCTCATACCGGATATAATTAGCATGCCAATAAACAGAAATGCTTCTCAATTATTGGCCGTGATTTTAAAATATCCTAATGGAGAGAGGTACATTAAGGGAGGGGAGCAGGTCATTATAAAAAAAGTATCGGGTAATGCTACAATTAGTACTATTACCGATCTTAAAGATGGTACCTACACGGCTTTGGTATATCCAGGGGTTGTTGCCGGAAAAAGTGTGTTTATTGCGACTCTTGGTGGTAAGGAAATAATGAACGGTACAAGTGAAACAGCTAAAGCGATTGTTGAATTTGGAATATCTAATGATAACCAATTAAGTGGCCTAGATTTGAGTTCTGGAATATTATCCCCTGAATTTAAAGCTGATGTTTTTGAATATTCAGTTATAGTTGAATATTCTGTAGATTCAATTAACATAATTCCTTCATTATATGATCCGAACGCAAAAGCTGAGGTCAATGGGATAAATGTCCAAAAAGTTGGATCTCTTAGGATACCATTGCTGGTTGGGAAGAATCTGGCTTCAGTCATTGTTACTGCTGCGGATGGATTAAGCAAACAGCGCTACAAAATCAACATAGATCGCTCTGAAGCTGTGTTCCCTTATCAGGAAAGTTTTATGAGTAATGTTGCTAATGGTCTGGTTTTTGGAGGCAATCCAAATCAAGCAAAATTAACTTCAGGAACAGAAGATATTTCAGGTATGGGATATTTAAGACTGACCAACAATAAACCGAAGGAATCAGGATTTGTCTATAATTCTAACAAAATTCCATCGGAAAAAGGATTAACAATTAGTTTTGAGTATTTCTCACATGGCGGTAAGGCTGGAGACGGGCTAAGCTTTTTCCTATTTAATGCCAACGCAAATTTCAAAATTGGAGCATTTGATGGCTCATTAGGTTATGCTCAGAATTTGGCACAGGCGGGTTTAAATAAGGGCTTTCTTGGATTGGGCTTGGATGAGAATGGTGAATTCAGTAGTACAAGTACTAATAAACAAGGTGGTCCGGGTCGCAGACCTGGTTCAGTGGTACTTCGGGGGGATGGAAATGGTGAAGGTAATTCGAGGGATAATTATGAATACTTAACCGGTATACAAACTACTGATGAAATTGCAATGAAACTTGCTGGTGCAGGTTCAAAATTTCAAATTTTCGGCAATCAGAATGGCAGAACTGCAGCAGGTGGTGCTTTAGATGAGGATGAAATTGGTTATCGGAAATTTAAAATGCAAATCTTACCTAATCACAATAAAACAGGATTCATAATAAATGTTTGGATTACAGAAGGCGCAAAGGTTGCTGGAATTGTGCATCATTTAATAAAAAATTATTCTTATATACCAACTGAAGCTATTCCGGCAGATCTAAAATACGGATTTGCTGCAAATTCAGGAAGTTCAGCAAATTCATATGAGATCAGAAATCTGGAAATTACGATACCTAATCCATCCCAGGTATTTCCTAAGCAGCCAGTTATTAATCCGATTGATGTCTCCAATGATAACCAGGCAACTAATTTGATAACTCCAAATGGAGATGGTATCAATGATACTTGGATTGTTCGCAACATTGAAACTTTTGGCAATAATTTGCTTAGGATATTCAATCGTTTCGGACAGGAAGTTTACAGAAAAAGCAATTATATGAATGACTGGGATGGCAAAAAAGATGGCTATCCTTTACCGAGCGGTACCTATTATTATATTTTTGAAAACAGCAAGACAAAGCTTCCCCTAAAAGGATTTATATCAATTCTGCAATAGGAAGCGGAATTTAAGTTAATAAGATATAATTCATTTCTAAAGTTCTACTAAAATCGCTAGTCTTTAAGAAATTTTCTCAGATCCATTGCAGGTTTATTTGGAAAGATTGAAGATTCTCTCTAATTACCTTTCCGATTAATTTCTTCTAATTTCAGTTCTCTTCTGAAATGTAGAACCCTTTAATTTTTTTTGTAGCCCAATTATTTTTTTTTTCGTAAAATGATATTGTGTTCCCCGAAAATATTTTGATATTTAACGATAAATTAAATTTTTAAATGAAATTAAAATTCCTTTTTTAATTATTTAATTAAATTTCGGCTCATTGTACATCTTAGTTCATCAGGTTCTGAATAATTTGAAAATCATTAATAAACAATTTTGATAAAAAGGTTTTTAGCCAGGATATCGTTTTTTTTGCTTACGCTATTGTGGGCATTGAATGTTTTTGCTCAATTCCCTTACCGTGAGACTTTCAAGGGCTCGGCTGTCCCTGATATTATTTTAGGAGGATCAGCAGTGTTGACTGCAGGTGCAGGCATTGATCAAGTTGGGTCTGGTTATCTTCGATTGACCAATAATCAGGCTTTTCAGAGTGGTTTTATTCGAAACACTCAAGTCCTTCCCTCTGCGGAAGGGTTAGAGGTTAGGTTTGAATATTTTACTTATGGCGGTTCCGGTGCGGATGGGATAAACTTTTTTCTGTTTGATTCTAGCGCTTCCAATGCCTTTAATATTGGAGGCTTTGGCGGTTCTTTAGGATATTCCCAGAGGAGCGATTTGAACTTGGCCGGTTTAAGTAAAGCTTTCATAGGTATCGCATTTGATGAATTTGGCAACTTTAGTAATCCGGTTCAGGGAAGAGTTGGTGGTCCCGGCCAAAGACCTAGCTCAATAACACTTAGAGGTGATGGAAATGGAACAGGATCTGTTCAGCTTGGCTCGTTAGCCAACAGCAACTACGAATTTCTGACAAGTATTCAAACTACAAACTCAATCGCCATGAATGCAATAGGGGCGGGTGCTGTATTTCAGATTGCCGGTGGTCAGAATGGAAGAACAGCTGTAGGAGGCTCACTTGAAGATAATGAAGCAGGTTATAGAAAAGCAAGGATTATTCTGGAGCCTAACGGTTTGGGTACAGGTTATAAGGTCAATGTTTACCTCAGATTAGGTACTGAACTTACAGAAAGGCATATCATTATTGATCAGGTCTATTTACCTCATTCGGTTTTACCTTCAAACTTAAATTATGGCTTTGCTTCCTCTACGGGAGGGGCTAATAATTTCCATGAGATTCGTAATCTGGAGATACTTGTTCCGGCAAGTTCACCTAAAAGCCCAATGCTTAGTGATCTTAGTAGATCAGGTAATGAGGACACACCCATTTCATTTGCAATTCAGGATTTTTACAATACAGATATACAATTTAACAGATTTAATGATCCTAATGGGGATGTTTTGTCTAAGATTCGAGTCAGCATACTCCCTTTAAATGGACAATTGAAATTAAATGGAATTGCCCTCGCGGTCAATCAGGAGATCCTTTCTTCCAATATTCCAAACCTTAGCTATGTTCCAAATCTAGATTTTAATGGTTCCGATAGCTTTAAATGGAATGCTGCTGATCAGGGAGGTCTATTTGCCCAAATAGATGCAAATGTAAATATCACAGTTAACCCGGTTGATGAGATTCAATTGTCTGATTTGTTTACCATCAGAATTAAGTTGGCTAATCCTACTTATGCTACCTATAGTCACGCGAAAAATCCATATAATAAATCAATAGTCAGCATTTTTCAGGTTGATGATAGTCCTGCAACTGTTTATAACCTGATGTATCCCTATCTCAAAGGTGGTGTAACAGCCGGAGGATTTGCAAGTCCGGGAGTGAAATCTACCGATGGATGCGGTAATGACCTTTTTTGGAATATCTCAGTTGCCTGTTTTATTCATGATATCAATGGTGTTGATTTGTTGGCTCAAGGGGGCAACTATATTACTTGGCCTCAGCTAGCAACTGTAACAGCTAATGGTCCGGGTCTGCAACGGGGTTTTGACTTTATGAATCATGCCTTTGGTGGTTCAGCAGTCTTACAAAAAGATCGTTATAAGCAGATATTTCTAAATAATAAGGCAGCTTTTAATAATCTAGGCTTTAGTCCAGAATCTCTGGTTGTACCCGATACTCAAATTGGGTTTAGATTTGGCGCTAATAGTATGGGCATGGATGTTACTAGTCAGGCGGGATCAGAACCATTAAAAGACGGTGCTGTACCCTTGGCTCAGGATGCATTTTCTGATGATGTTTATGCAGCTGTTCAGAATCCTTATTTCTTTCGCAGAAATCATTGGCAGGAAACAAACAATTTAGCCTTGGTTAATGAACATAAGGCTTACATTCTAGCGGCCTATAATAAGAGCCGGACTAAGCCAATCATGTATAACTGGTTCAGTCATGGGCCGGGTGAAATCGGTACTAGTAATTTTGCATATTACCGTCAGGTGATTGAGTATATGCAGTCTCTGGCTGGAGATAATGTAATAGGATTGAGTTTGGATCAATATTTAGGCTATCAAAAAACAAGGTCTGCAGCTGAAAATGGACTAGGAAAGATCTCCAGATTAACAGCAGACGGCTATCTTGAGATTAGTTTTGATATGTCGGGCATACAAAATACAGTCAGGCACCGACTCTTAAGTTTGCTAGTAAATTCGGATGCTCAGATCGACAGTATCAGTTGGAGCGAAAATATTAAGGCTGTTACTTTTAATCCTGCAACCGGATTAGTGAATATTCAGCTGAATGAAATTACTTCAATCGATCCTGCTAACCTGCCCGTAAGGCCAACTATTATTGCAGGATCAGCGAAGATTTTAGCGGAAGTGCCTGATAAGATACGTTTTGAGCTTGACCGCCCAATCACTCAAACAATAGCCGCAGCTTATGAAGTAGAAGGTAATACTGTTTTATCGATTTCACAAGTTCCAAACTCAGGAGGATTAATTTGGGAAATCGCCTGCCAGAATGCTTTTCTATTAACTGATGTTGTCGGACTTACTTATAAAGCTGAACTGGGAAATGCATTAGATTCTGGTAATGGAACCCGTATGCTCACGTATTCAAAGCTTCCGGTACTTAACCTATCAACAGAGACCATTCCACAAGCAGCGCCACTGGCTATTTCAATAAGGAGGGATTCTGATAACATACAGTTAGCAACTTTTAATACAATTGCTGAAGTAAAGTCATACCTGATGACTTTCAACTTTAACACAAACATATCTATTGTATTTAATAGGGATACAATCTATGCACTAGGTTCAAAGTGGACACTGAATTACGCCAATTCGATTTATACGCTAACAATTAAGGGTAAAGAGGGTTTGACTTCTTATCCGGTGATAGATGCAGCAGGCATAAATTCTGATATTTTCAGGATAGCTATGAACCATGTTCGTATTGACCGGCTGAAACTAAGAAGTGGAAAGTATATTGCTGATGGAGCTGCTTTTGGAGATAATTATTCGGGTGCTTTAATCAGTCAGCAGGCCAATACATCAGACAGCCAATATACAAATTTGATTCTGCATCAAGGAATGAGGGGAATTAGGATTGGGGCTTCTAACGGCACAAATCAACCAAATATATCAGAAATACTCATTGAAAATGTGGTCTGTACTGAATTGACAGGTATCGCGATCCAGGTTGGGGTTTTAAGTTCTGTTGCTGCTGAGCCTGAAAGCAGAACGGATGCTTCTTACACCCTAAATAATGTGATGATCCGGAATGTACAGTTGAAGGATACAAAGAATCAGGACCTAATTGAGAATAGCGGTTTACGATATTCAGGACAGATTCAGTGCCGTGGAATTAATAATCTTACACTTCAAGATGTAAATTCAGACCAGAACCAGAGACAGTCATTTTTAATTGTTGGTAGTAAAAATATTCTGATTGACCGGTGCAAGGCTACAAACTTTTCATTGAACACTGGAACAGGATTTAAAGCAGCATTTCATGTTGAAAGTTCCGAAATCATCACTATTCAAAACTCATTTGCACAACACAGCTTCGAGAATGTATATATTCAGGGTTCAAGCGGTATTAGGTTTTACCATAATACCTTTGACACTAAACAAGCTAATCTTCGGGCAGTATCTTTCTCAAATGTGCGCAGGGTTCTAGATATTCAGGGCAATTTATTTGTATCAAAGGGAGATGCTATTGACCGGGCGACTATTGGCGGATCATTCTATAGAGGAGCAGGGTATATTCCCACTATTGCTAATGATTTTGTTTCAGAAAGCAACAACCTATTTATTACCTCTTCCTTTATTTTTTCATTTTCCGGATTGGATGCAGGCAATCTGCCTTTAACGGTAAGAACAACTACCGGCACTTCCTTTGGTAATTACAAATCAAGCTATTCACGCGGTCAGGGTTCTGATTTTGCAGCTTATTCCTTACTTAGTTTTTCGGAACTTAATGGAGTCTCAGGTTATTTGTCTTATACATCTATTGGAAGAAATTTCGTCTCTTCACAGATTAATACAATCAATCAGGATATTTTAAAAAATCCAAGAAATTATCCAACTGATGCAGGAGCTTATGATGCCGGGCCAAAAATAATTGCTGAATTATCGGGATTGACCCTTAGTAGCGGGGTTCTTAGTCCGGTTTTTACTCCCTCTCAGACAAATTATACCGTTTCTGTTCCATTTTCAACACTTTCAATAGTATTTACACCTTTCCAAAGTGATGCGCTAGGAACCATGCAGATAAATGGCGCCACAATCCTTAATGGCAATGCTTCTACAAATCAGCCTTTGATTATTGGAAATAATTTATTTACAATCCTTGTTTTAGGAAGGGATATGCTGACCAGTAAAACATATTCAATAACTGTTGTCCGTTCTTCGGTTTTACCGTATGCCGAAAGCTTTAAAAATACTACCTCTGCGGGTACGATCTTTGGAGGAAGTCCAATTTCAGCCCTTTTGACTGGTGGAGGAATAGATGCAGACGGTCAAGGCTATCTTCGCTTAACCACAAATACAAATAATCAAACAGGATTTGCCCGTAATACTACTGCATTCCCCACAGTAAGCGGACTATCAATCAGCTTTGATTACTACACCTATGGAGGAACTGGAGCCGATGGTCTTGCTTTTTTCTTGTATGATGCATCAGCAAATCCATTTTCTATCGGTGGTTTTGGAGGTTCATTGGGCTATGCACAGAATAGTACAAATCCTGGGATCTCCAAAGCCTTTCTAGGCCTTGGAATTGATGAATTTGGAAATTTCAGTAATCCAACTGCAGGAAGACAAGGCGGGCCTGGGCCGCGACCAAGTTCAGTAGCCCTTCGTGGTGATGGAAACGGTAATTCGGCAATCTCTACTAATTATGAATATTTAATAGGGATACAAACTTCTGATGCGCTAGCTATGGCTGCCGCAGGCTCGGGGAGTATATTTCAAATTACCGGTGGAATGGATGGTCGGACTTCGGGGTCAATGAGTAGCTCAACTCCGGGTTACAGCAGAGCAAAAATTGATTTGGTTCCTAATCTTTCAGGATCAGGTTTTAATGTGAATGTCTGGATCATAGAGGGTAATACAACGGGTGGAATAGTTCATCATCTCATCAAAAATTATAATTATATATCCACAAATCCAATTCCTGAATTTTTAAGTTATGGCTTTTCAGCCGGAACTGGAGCGAAAAATAACTTTCACGAGGTTCGTGATTTACAAATAAGCCTGCCAATACAAATGGCAGAAACAGAGCCCTTAACATCAGATATTATTAAGACTGGTCAGCAAAATACTCCCTTATCATTTACATCTTCAGATTTTACCACAAAATTTAATAGCCAAAATAATAGATCCCTTGCCAAGGTAAAAATAATCACTCTTCCTTCCAATGGGATCCTAAAATTAAACGCCCTGAACATTACAGTCAATCAGGAAATTATACTTACAGAATTGAATCAGATAAGTTTTATTCCAACACCAGGTTTTGTAGGTTCAAGCGGATTTCAATGGAATGGGTCAGATAATATATTGTATGCCTTAGCCCCGGCCAATGTAACAATCAATATTAGCGCGCAAAGTACACTGCCCTATTTTGAAAGTTTTATGAACTCAACAGCCACAGGACTAATAACAGGAGGTGTAACTTCATTGACTTCAACAGGATTGGATGCCGGAGGAGCAGGATACCTTCGTCTGAATAGTAATGTTAAAAGTCAGTCGGGCTTTGCCCGAAATACCACCTCATTCCCTACTTCAGAGGGCCTGTCAATAAGCTTCGAGTATTTTATTTATGGTGGAAGCGGGGGTGACGGATTAAGTTTCTTCCTGTACGACGCAACTGCAAACACCACATTTCAGATTGGAGCACCGGGAGGATCATTAGGCTATGCTCAGAACTCAACACTGCCTGGTGTAAGCAAAGGATACCTTGGTTTTGGTTTTGATGTGTTTGGTAACTATAGTACAGCGACAGGAGGGAGACAGGGCGGTCCGGGACAAAGGTCAAGTTCTTTATCGCTGAGGGGTGATGGTAATGGAACTGCGGTGATACCTTCGAATTATGAATACCTAACGGGTATACAGACATCGAATGCCCTAAACATGAGTGCTGCAGCTGCCGGTACACCGTTCCTTATAGGCGGAAATGTCAATGGCAGGACAGGAGGATTAACCGGACTCAGTGCTTCAATGACTGGATATAGAAAAGTACAGATTGAGTTGAAACCAAACAGTCAGGTGACTGGATTTATTATCAACGTCTGGATTATCGAAGGAAGCCCTTTAGGGGGCATTATACATCAGCTGGTGAAGGATTATTCCTATGTGGGCACAACAATGCCGGCTAATCTGAGCTATGGATTTGCAGGCTCAACCGGAGGTTCTACGAATTTTCATGAAGTTCGAAATCTGGATATTAGCGTACCTGGAACATTTACATTACCATCCATGATGGCTGTAAAGGAAACAACTTTTGAGGGTTTTGTGAATAGGGTCAGTATTATTCAGCCGCAAAGAGATGAAAACAATAAACTTATAGCAACCAATTTGATCTCTCCGAACGGAGACGGTAAGAATGATACTTGGGTGATCCGAAATATCGAAAAGTATCCTAATAATATTGTGCGCGTATTTGACCGGTTGGGTCGAATGGTTTATTCAGCGGCAAACTATGTAAATTCATGGGATGGAATTTATCAGGGTGTACCGCTTCCTGAGGATACCTATTATTATATTATTGAAATTCCTGATGGGAAAGGTCAGAAAAGAGGATATGTGAGTATTATAAGGTAAATTCTACCAGGTCAATAATTTAGCTTGTAGCCGTTCCTTAATTTAATACAGAGCGGCTACTCTGTTTCGATCTTAATGTATCTTAAATTTGTAGGCGAATTATATTTTTAGGCTTTGATTTGTCATCTTTTATTTATTAATTGAGGTTTATTTTGGTTAAAAAGCAAGTAAATAGTAGTTTTAGTTCCTATTATTAAATAAACACCTTAAGCTAAAAATGAGAAAATTCAAGAGTACATTATCGATTTTTGCCATTGCGATCTTTACTGCAATGGTATTGTTTTCTTCCTGTAAACCCAAAAAGATCATCAGTCAGGCACCTGCCGCACCTGTTGCACCCGTTCAACAAGAACCAAAAGCTGCTGCCATGGTTGAGGCAGACACAGACGGCGACGGTATTCCTGATTCTAAAGATAATTGTCCGAACAAGGCAGGTTCTTCTGTTAATGGTGGTTGCCCAGAGACCACAGTATCCGAACCAACATTTAATTATAAAAATATATTATTTGAATTTAACTCTTCCGTTCTAAAAACCTCATCTTATTCTGTCCTTGATGAAATAGCTAGAGAGATGAAAAAATTCTCTTCCATGAGCTTTAATCTTAACGGTCATTCTTCTGCTGAAGGCACCGAACAAAGAAATATGACGCTCTCGCTTGACAGAGCAACTGCTGTGAAAAGTTATCTAGTTACTGCGGGTATTAATGCTAATAATTTGATTACCAAAGGTTTTGGAGAATCAATGCCACTAACTTCCAATGAAACTGAATCAAGCCGTCAGTTAAATCGCAGAGTAGAAATTAGAAAGAGGTAATATTTAAAATATGACGTTTGGAAGAGGGTGTTCAAATGATTGGACATCCTTTTTGCGTTAAAATGGTTTTGGTTTAACCTTTATAATAATTAGCAAATTGTCAAAATAGCTTAATTTTTATCCTAAGCTTTCTCATTAATTTCCGCAACCAACTCAGATAAATATTTAGACTAATCATTTTTTAAATTTTTTTTAAAATTCATCTTAAATTCATGTTAGACATCCATTTTTAGATATTAATCGTAATGATGATATGATGACTACGGATTTACAAATAGAAGATTCGAACAAAAGTAGAATCGGAAGGAGTAGAAAACTCCGCTTATCAGAAGATAAACTGATTGAAGGTTTGAAAAATATGGATGGGACTGCAATGTCTGCACTCTACCGGATGTATTCAGATTCCTTATACAGGGTAATCTCTACCATAGTAGTAATTGAAGAGGTGGCTGAGGACTTACTGCAGGAAACCTTCATAAAGATTTGGAAGTCATTTAAGCAATATGACCCTGGAAAGGGAAGACTTTATACCTGGATGGCCAGATTGGCCCGGAATTTATCAATAGATTATCTCAGAAGTGTTAATTACCGGAATTTTACGGTTAGTGAGAATCTTTCGGAATCAACCCAACAAATCGATCAGAAATTTCAGGTTTCCTATAACCCCGAATTGATTGGAGTAAGAGATATGACTAACATTCTCAGCGAAGATCAACGAGCTGCACTGGATCTGATTTATTTTAAAGGATATACTCATGTACAGGCAGCTGAAGAGCTAAATATAACAGTTGGCATACTTAGGTCAAGACTTCAGTCTTCAATTACTGAATTGCGTAAGACATTTAATAGGGAGTACGTGGCTTAAGGGGGATATTTGTTGTCTGTTATCAGTTATCTGTTGCCAGAAATTTATTGCTAACCAGTATATTTTACTATTATCTCTAAATTTCTCACTAACTGTGGTTGTCATCCTGCATACCGGCAGTAGGGATCTCATTGCTATATAAAATCAGTTTCAATTGTCTAATATCATTCATTGTTGTTAAGTTCCCTCTCCGCTAAGGGGCGGATCGGGATGACATTCTACTTCATTTAAATTAAGAAGTTTATAGTTCTTTTCCTTTTTCCCATTCTCAATTCTCAATTGAACCAGGATTAAATCTCAATACTCAATACTAATTACTCAATACTCTTCTGAGTATCCCATTCCCCATTTGGGTAATAATATCCCATACAATTTCCCGAATTTTCACTAAAAACCCCCTTTTTGGCCCCATTGGCACTTGGTCTGTTATTTGTCTATGTGTTATCAAACATTGACAAAAATAAAACAGACATAAACAAAATCATGAAAAAAGTAATTATCACCTTCGCAATTTTAGCAGTATCATTATTAAGTACCAAATCATTTGCACAGACTGCAAACCTAAACATCACCATCTCTGATGTGCTCTCATTCAGTGTAACTCAGCCGGCATCATTGGATGTTAACTTCGATACAGAAACAAAGTATACTAACGGTATCACTGCATTAGCAACCGACCATGTGAGCGTAACCAGTTCAAGAGGTTATGTGGTTAAGGCGATTGCAGGAACGGTAACTGGTTCGGCTGCTCTTGC
>Ga0163144_10024284_pt1 | contig 11900 bp, 9 predicted proteins | sample OliLak19BULKMAT1_FD_123175 | JGI IMG/M metagenome (GOLD analysis project Ga0163144, IMG submission 123175) | Freshwater microbial mat bacterial communities from Lake Vanda, McMurdo Dry Valleys, Antarctica - Oligotrophic Lake LV.19.BULKMAT1 | ecosystem: Environmental > Aquatic > Freshwater > Lake...
AGCACTTCGACAAGCACTTCGACAAGCACTTCGATAAGCACTCCCCGGTCTTCCGCGCCCGATGGGCGCTTTCCTTCCATACGAGGTCCCATGCGTCGGCTGTCTTTTCTGATCGCCTGCATCATCGCGCTGTCCGTGCCGGCCGCTTCGCACGCGCAGGCGCTCTACGATTCCACTGCTGCATTCACGCGATCTCACGCGCTGACTCAGTCCATGAATCAGCGTGATGTGGCCGCGCTGTGGGCGGCGCTCGCGCCGAGCATGCGAACGGCTGTGAAAGACTCCGCCAGTTTCGCCACCATGCTCACCACGATTCACGGGCAGACCGGGACCATCGACTCGGTGCTGAGCGAGAAGGTCGTGGAGAACTCGGGCTCGCGGGTGTACTTGGCGGACGTGCGCTGTAGTGTATTGCCGGTCCCCGCAACGCTCATGTTCGCGTTCGACTCATCCGGGCAGGTCGCGGGCATGTTCATCCGGCCGCAGACCCCTGCGCCGCGTCGCGCGTACGAGTCGGGGTATACCGAACGTCAGACGCTCGCGAGATTACGATTGCCCTTCGAGGGCGAGTGGACCGTCATCTGGGGCGGTCACACGATCGAGCAGAACTACCATGCGATGCTCCGCGACCAGCGCTTCGCGCATGATCTGGTCGTCCAGAAGAACGGCAGCAGTCACACCGGCGATGGCAAGAAACTCACCGACTACCACTGCTACGGCCAGCGCATTCTCGCGCCGGGCGATGGCGAGGTCGTGTGGGAGTGCGACAGTCTGCCGGACCAGCCGATCGGATCCACCGATGCCAAGAACGCTGTCGGCAACGGAGTGATCATCGACCATGGCACCGGCGAATACTCGCTGCTCGCGCATCTGCAGCCGCATTCGCTCAAGGTGCACTTGGGGCAACACCTCAAGGCCGGAGACATGATCGGCCTGTGCGGGAACTCGGGCAACACGAGCGAGCCTCATCTGCATTACCACGTGCAGAACGGTCCGCGGCCGCTCGAGAGCGAAGGCTATCCTGCGTTCTTCAACAATCTCGTGATCGACGACCAGCCAGTCGTGCGCAGCGAGATCGTGAAGGGACAGCGCGTGCGCCCGGCGGGTAAGGCTGCCAAGTCCGCCAAGCCCGCAAAGTCGTCCAACCGGTGAGGCTGGCGCCGCGCTGATTGGCGCGCCCAGCGCACCCTGTGGCACCCTGCATGCCGTTTCGCTCCCCCTGCTCCTGGAGGTTTCTGTGCGTTTCATGCGTCTCTTCTTCGCCATCGCCGCGCTCGCGAGCCTGAGCGCCCCCGCGCTCGCTGATCCCCGCGTGCTGATCCACGGCATCCGTCAGGATCCGTCGGATCAGGCGGGCAAGGACTACAGCCGCCCGGGCTGGGGCCTGGGCGCGCAGATCTCCTATCCGCTACCCGGCAGCGGCGGCATGCTCGCGGTGACTGGCGGGTTCGATGCCGTGAACCTGTTGTCCGCCACCAAGAAGTTCCAGGACCAGCTCACGGGGTTGCGCATCGAGCAGCAGACCTCGCAGAACTATGGTCGCTTCTTCGTCGGTGGTGAGCTGGGTCCGCATGGGAATGGATTCCTTCGGCCCTACGCTGGCGCGGACGTGGCGCTCGTGCTGTACAACATCAGCACCGATGTAGTCATCCCGGACGATCGCGACCGCGAGAACACGATCAACCAGAACCTGCGTAGCGAGACCGAGGCCGCGTTCGGCTGGGCTGCGACCGCTGGGCTCAACCTGAACTTCGGGCGCTGGGGCGTGGATGGCGGTGTGCGCTACCTGAAGCAGTACGGCGTGCCGCAGCAACTGGGCGACGGCTCGGTCACGGTGCAGCCCGCCTATCTGCAGTACCGTGTCGGCGTGAGCATCGAGATCCCGCGCTGACATCCTCCCGTTTCCTGAGGTCCAATTGAATCTGCTGTCCCCGACCGAACTCATCGAACGCACCTTGGCCGGCGAGCGAGTCCCGCTCGCCCGTGCCATCTCCTGGGTCGAGAACGAGCACCCGGGTTCCGACCAGTTGCTCGACGCGTGCTTCGCCGCGAGTGGTCGAGCCTTCCGTTTAGGGATCACGGGTCCGCCCGGCGCGGGCAAGAGCACGCTCGTCACGCGGCTCACGCAGGAGTACCGCCGCCGCGGCGAAACCGTCGCGGTCGTGGCCGTCGATCCCACCAGCCCGTTCTCGGGCGGTGCGCTGCTCGGAGATCGAGTGCGCATGATGGAACTGGCGGGCGACCCCGGTGTGTTCATCCGTTCGATGGCCACAAGGGGCAGCATGGGCGGTCTGGCGGTGCACACTGCACAGGTCTGCGACGTGCTCGATGCCGCGGGATTCTCGCGCATCCTGATCGAGACCGTGGGCGTGGGGCAGAGCGAACTCGAAGTCGCGCAGACCGCCGACAGCACGGCTGTCGTGCTCGTGCCCGAATCCGGCGATGGCGTGCAGGCGATGAAGGCGGGCCTGATGGAGATCGCGGATGTGTTCGTGATCAACAAGGCCGACCGCGAGGGCGCCGACCGTGCCGGATTCGCCATTCACTCCGCACTCGAACTACGCGCGCACTCGCAGGGTTGGGAGATCCCCGTGCTGCTCACCGTCGCCTCAAAGGATCAGGGCGTGAGCGAACTGGTCGACCAGTTCGAAGCGCATCTGGCCTTCCTGCAGAGCGGCGGGCTGCTCGAGCAGCGGCGTCGCGAGCGGCTCGACCAGCGCATCGAGGAGCTTGTGCTCGATGAACTCTGGAATGCGTTCGAGGCGCGCGTGAGCAATGCGGAGCGCGACCGCGCGCTCGAGGAAGTGGTGCAACGCCGACTGACCCCACGGCAGGCCGCGGAGCGACTCGCGCGCGGCTGATTCTCCCCGTTCCTCAGCGCAGCACCACCACGTTCCGTGTCGTCTGTCCGCTTGCCGTGCGTGCTCGGACGACGTACAGGCCCACGGGCAGCGGAGCCCCCGGGGAACCGATCGTTCGTTCGCGACGCCCCGCGGCTGCAGGGACATGCAACGCCGTCACCCGGCGTCCTGCGGTGTCGAACACCTCGATCTCCATCGGTCCGGGATCGGCGACGGACCACTCGAGTCGGAAAGTCCCACGGGACGGGTTCGGATACGCCGAGAAGCTCATGCCCGCGACCCCCGCTTCCGGTGTCACATCGAGGAGCGCATTGGGGATCTCGAACGAGTAGGTGCGTTCGTCCGAACCGATGGAGTAGTTGTCTCCCTCTCCGTCGCCCTGAATGAACAGACGTCCCGTGATCGGATCCAGCAGACCCACGGGTCGGGCGAACGAAACGGGAGCCGGCCCGGTCGCACTCCACTCCTTCCACACACCCTCCTGCCCGGGGCGAATGGTTCGCACTCTCGTTTGATCGACCTGGTAGCTGCTGTAGCCCTGGACGAGCATGGCCCGATGCTCGCGGGCGTCGTAGGTCAGGAGCCCGGGCGCTCGGTAGCTGCCGGAGTAGCCCGAGCCGACGACGAGATGGTGCCAGGCAAGAGTCGGGTAGGACTCGATGGCCCACAGGTCATCCGAGAACCCGTTGTAGTAAGAGGTCGATGTGCCCGCTGCGATCAGGACGCGTGAACTGTCGGGATCGAACGCCATGCCCATGCCGGAGCGCGGCTCGGGTCCGATGCCCGCCGGGAGCAGTCGCTCCCAGTGCGGAGTGGGTGAGAAGGCGAGTGCCCACAGATCGGCGAGCGCCGTGCTCACATCGTAGCCGCCGAAGACGACCATCCGATCGCCGCTGGAATCATAGAGCGCGGCGTGCGAAGCACGTTGACGTGGGAGCACGCCGGGGATGAGCAGGCGCGCCCATCCGGTCGTGTCGCTCAGCGCGTAGGCCCACACCTCATTGGTCATGATGCCCCCACGCTGACCGCCGAACGCCAGCAGTCGGTTGCGCCGGACATCGTGGACCAGTGTCGATTGTGAGCGTCCCAGCATGGGCCCGCCGCGGCTTGGCATGCGTTGCCACGCGGCGCTGTCACCGAGCGTCATGCGCCAGAGGCCGTTCGACGCGCGATCGACCGAACTATAGGCGGTCGTGTCGCAAGTACCGCCAAACAGGTACAACTGGCGCTGAACGACATCGAGCGCCATCGCATGGCCATTGCGTCGCGTGAGCGGAGTGACCTCGGGAGTCCATTGCATCGGATTGATGCCGCACGACCAGACTTCCGCCTCGTAGTTGTACCCGCCGGTCTGTCCGCCGATCAGGATCGTACGGTGGCGCAATCGGTCGAACACACGCGTCGTGCCGCTACGTTGGCTCGGGCCGGTCGGGGCCTCGTAGAGATAGTCCCATGTCAAGTTCGCGTTGTTGAGGAACATCCGGTAGCAGGAACCCGGGATGTAGTCATTGTTCCACACGACGAGCATCCGCAGGTCGGGGTCGAACGCCAGAGGCAGAGCTGCGGCCCCATTGGGTCCACCACAACAGGGGATCGGCAGCGCACTCCAGGCGTAAGGGCTCTCGAGCGCGAGTTGCTGCAGGATCACCGAGTAGGGGAATACGGTGCTCTGAGAGAGCACCAACATCGCGTTCTGACCCGGGTCGTGGAACGCCCTTGCGCCAGGGGCCGGCGGCGCTCCTGTCGTGGGCAGGGTCGCCCAGATCGGGTTCGCAACCAATGGGAGACTCCAGACACCAATAGGAGGGGAGAAGGATCCGTCCGCTCCACAGGTGACCAGCATGCGATGGTGCAGCGTGTCATGGACCGCGCTGGCGTTCGCGCGTGCTCCGGGCCCTTGGCCTGAGGCCGTGTGCAGCGTCCAGACTGGCGGTCCATCCAATGCCAGGGTCCAGAGATCATCGAGGTACGCTCCGTCCTGATCCGATCCACCGTAGACCATCAGGCGACGCAGATCCGGATCGTAGATCACCGCTGCGCCAATGCGGGCGACGGGTCCCGGGCCCTGCGTCTGCAGCCGATGCCACAGGCGTGGACCGTTCAGGGAGACTTCATCGACTTCGGACGTGAGCCCATCGGCGGAGATCCCGCCGAACATGATGAGCCTGTCCTTGAATGTATCGTGGACGACCATGGCGCTGCTGCGACGCGGCGATTGCGCATACCGTGTCCACTTCCCTTCGCCAGTACCGGTCGTGTCGGTGGCCTGCCCCGGCATGGGCTGCTCAGGCTTGGCGAGTCGTCCGCAGTAGTAGGCGCGTTGTTCCGCGCTGAGATACGGATCCTCTGCCGCGCGCCGCAGTTGCGCGATGCGGGCAGGGGCAGCGAGTGAAGCGGAGTGCGCGGGGCGCTGGGATCCCAGCGTGCTGCAGACGAGCAACACGACCAGGGCAAGACTGCGCTGGCCGGACACGAGGGCGATGCGGCGCATACCGGGCCTCGAACAGGCAAAGGGCCCGCCGCACGGGGGTCGCGAATCGCGGCACTTCGTCCGGGCGACGTTGAATGCAGGCTAGCACTCCGGTCGCGGCGTTTCCTCAGTGCGTTTCAGGTCGTCGCGCTGAAGCGGCTCTCGGCGCTGTCGCGGAACAGCGACTCATAGCCCATCACATTCGATCTCGAGTGTCGCCTCGGGCGGCTGCGAAACATCCGCTTTCTCCCAAGGCAGACGGAACACGGACCATACTGGTCAAAGGGGATCGGCTCGGGGGCGCCCTTGTCCATGGAGTGTGGGTGGGTTCGCGCGGAGCTTGAGGGCGTGGCACCCGTTCCACTGGACGGTATGCAACGCGACCGGGGAGTGACGCCATATGGCGCCCCTCCCCGGTCGTGGTTCCAGCATGCTCAGCGCCGAACGATGACCGAGCGGATCAGCACTCGGCCTCCCTGACGCAAGCGGACCATGTACATCCCAGGTGCGACGGAGCTGCTGAGCTGGAGATCCAGCGCGTGGCGACCGGCTCCGAGGAAGCCGACTTCACGCTCCGAGACGCGCCTGCCCGAGATATCGAGCATCTCGATCGACGCAGGATCCGAAGTGGCGAGCGCGAACGCGATTCGCATTCTGCCGAATGTGGGATTGGGTCCCACCGACTCCAGAACCAGGCCTGCCCACGGCGTCCCTGAACCCACGTCGGTCACTGAGCAAGTCGGGTCCAACGCGTCGTAGATGTTGTTGCCGTTGTTGTCGAGCCCCAAGGGCGGTGCGACCGTGCTCTCGCTGCCGTTCGTGTTGCACGGGCTGGTGGGCTTGAGCGGATGCGCGGCATCGGGTGTGAAGTAGTAGGACGGCGCGACGTTCTCGCCAGCGGTCGTGAAGTTCGCGGGATTGGCGTCGGTGTGGCAGCCCGATGCGCCGCATCCCTGTTCGCCCGCCTTCCAGTGATGTTGGCGCAGACCCGCTCCACTCACGGCGCCACCCGCAGCCGGTTCCGGGCGGGCATGGCAGCCTGCGCAACTGATCGGGGCGAATCCGGTTCCGCCAGTCGAACTGTTCAGGGACACGGGGAAGCGGGTCGCGACGTGGCAGGTGTTGCAGTCGCGGTTGAGCATCTTGTCCGCATTGCGGTGCCCGTCATGCAGGCTCGTGTTCCAAGCCACGCCGTCATTGGCCGATGTGTAATTCAATGCGCGGAAGTCGCCGTGGCAAGTGGCACAGTTTCCCGTGGTGCGGTCGACCGACCAGGTTTCGTAGGCGCTTGTCCGACCCACCCACGCCGACAGTATCGCGAGCACGGCGAGCCCGAGTCCAAACATCCGCCTCGTGGTGATCACGCGGCGTGCGGCAACGGGTATCAACTTTTGCATGTTCACGGTGGCCTCCCTGTGAGCTGTGTTTCGTGGTACCGATGGGAGAAGGTTAGTTCTATGTGTGTGACTTGCTAGGGCGACCGAGGGTGGCCCCCCAAGGGGGTATGTTGTGGAGCGAAGAATGTTGCGACTCGGCGCCGTGGGCCTCCATCCCGCGGCGCCGACCACGTTTCAGAACGCCCGCTTGAGCCGGTGCCGCACCGGGGTGTCGATCCCCGGGGTGTCCACGTCCCTCCTGTAATAGGCAGCCCACGGCTCGGGCAGCCCGATGCGGGACGGGAACCGCCGTCTCTGCAGTAACGCCGCCGGGCTCATGGGTGTCTCAGCCAGCCCCAGCTTCATCGCCGGTGTCTCGGGGTCGTGGTTCTCGGAGAACCCTTTCGAGAAGTTGCACCACACCAAGTGCACCGCCGCGCGCTCGATGACGCACTGGTGGCGCTTGGAGAATGCGATCGTCTCGCGCTTGTGGTTCGAGCCGCTGTGCCGCAGCAGTAGGTCCATGCGGTTGACCGGGAAGAGCGGATTGCCCGCGGTCCTGGCCTGCACCGAGGGTGTCCGCTGGTGCGTGATGTCGTGGCCTCGTAGGCGTCGGAAGCTGCGTGGATAGGCCGGATGCTCGTCGGAGCGCACGACGAGCGCCTGCGCTGTCGGCGCCGCCAGCCTGAGGGCTGCCGCCATGTCGAGCTCGATCGCCTTGGGGTCGGGTCGGCCGTACTTCGCTTCGATCCGCTCGCGCCGGCGCCGCTGGGCCGCGGTCATGGACCCCTTGCGCCGCAGGCGTGAGAGCGTGAACGCGTAGGCGAAGTGGGTACGCGCTCCCATGGCGAGGTTCAGGTGCAGCGGGTGGTCCTGGCTGAAGGCGAAGCTCTCGAACCCATCGATGACGAGCGGCTCGATGACGCCGGCGAGCGCGAGATGTTGCACGGCCTCGGTCTGCACCATCAGGCAGTGCCGGCCGAGCCGCGCGGCCTGGCGCATGAGGGTGCTGTGCGCGCAGCGGGCCTCGCGGGCGAACTGGCGGTAACAGGAGCACGCGACCTGCCGGTGGAAGAGCCGCTCCAGCAACTCGGGTCGCTTCAGGTAATACGTTGGGGAGAACGTCTGCGAGCTGAAAGTGACGCCGCAGTCGTCACAGCGGAAACGCGGGATGACATGGGGCTCGCAGGCACGTGTGTAGGTGCCGTGGTGGGTCCAGTGCCAATCGGTCGCGCAAAGGTGGAAGCGACAATCGGTTCGCGGACAGTGCGGGGGGATGAAGGCGGCGAGGTGGTCCAACATGCCTTGAAATCACTGCAGGCGTCAGGCCAGCAACATTCTCCGCTCCACAACCGGGGTTCTTGACCGGCTTCTCTGGCGCCGCGTAGTCTGTTCCGGTTCAATACCTTCCATCCGGTCCACCGGTAGCCAGGAGGATGTCCGTGGCGACTCGTCCCTCGAAGGCCAAGACCCGCGGCAAGGCCGCCGCGCCAGCTCGTCGGACGCGTGCGCATGCGCCCGCGAAGCGCACCTCCAAGCCGGCCGCTGCGCCCAAGCGCGCGAAGCCGAGCGGCAGCTACGAAGTGATGCAGGAACGTTTCGCCGCGAACTACCCCAAGGATCGCGAACGCCGCGAGCTGTATCCGTACACGATCTCGGGTAACCGTATCGCGCCGCTCTACGGCCCCGAGCATGTGGCCGGGATGGATCCCGCGCGCGATCTGGCGGTGCCGGGCGAGTATCCGTTCACGCGTGGTGTGCACCCCACGATGTACCGCGGCAAGATGTTCACGATGCGTCAGTTCGCCGGTTTCGGCACGGCGCGCGAGACGAACCAGCGCTTCCACTATCTGCTCGGCCACGGGCAGACCGGTCTGTCGATCGCGTTCGATAATCCGACGATCATGGGCTACGACTCGGATCATCCCAAGTCGCATGGCGAAGTGGGCAAGTGCGGCGTCGCGATCGACTCGCTGCGCGACATGGAAGTGCTGCTCGAGGGCATCGACCCGGGCAAGGTCTCGACGTCGATGACCATCAACGGGCCGGCCAGCATCCTGCTCGCGTTCTATCTGGCGAATGCCGACAGGCGCGGGGTGCCGTTCAATCAACTGCGTGGCACGCTGCAGAACGACATCCTCAAGGAATACATCGCGCAGAAGTGCTGGTGTTTCCCGCCGCGGCCCTCCCTGCGGATCATCGTCGATCTGATCGAGTTCGCCACCAAGAACGTGCCGCAGTGGAACACGATCAGCGTGAGCGGCTATCACATCCGCGAGGCCGGCAGCACGGCGGCCCAGGAGCTGGCGTTCACCATCGCCGATGGCTTCACCTACGTGGAGGAATGCCTTGCGCGCGGGCTCGATATCGACGACTTCGCCCCGCGCCTGTCGTTCTTCTGGAACAGCCACCTCGATTTCTTCGAGGAGATCGCCAAGCTGCGCGCGGCGCGTCGCATCTGGGCCCGGCACATGCGCGAGCGCTACGGCGCCAAGCGCAAGGAATCGTGGCTCATGCGCTTCCATACCCAGACGGCCGGTTGCTCGCTGTGGGACAAGCAACTCGAGAACAACATCGTGCGCACCGCGTTTGAAGGTCTGGCCGCCGTGCTCGGCGGCACGCAGTCGCTGCACACGAACTCCATGGACGAGACAATCGCGCTGCCGAGCGATCGGGCAGTCAAGATCGCGCTGCGCACCCAGCAGGTGATCGCGCACGAGATCGGCGTGACCGAGACTGCGGACCCGCTGGCGGGCTCGTACTACGTCGAGCACCTGACGAACACGCTCGAGGAGCAGGCTGAGCACTACTTCCGCCAGATCCAGAACATGGGCGGTGTGGTGGCCGGCATCGAGAAGGGCTTCTTCCAGCGCGAGATCGCGACCGCTGCGTACGCATACCAGCGCGAGATGGAGCGCAAGGAACGCATCATCGTGGGCGTCAATGACTACATCGAGCCCAATGAGAAGATCGACGTGCCGATCCTGCACATCGGCGAAGAGGTCGAAGCCGAACAGAAGCAGGTGCTCGAGGAAGTCCGCCGGACGCGCGATAACAAGGCCACGTCCTCGGCGCTGCACGCGCTGACCGCAGCCGCCCGCACGGAGCCCGGCGAGGACAACCTCATGGTGCGCATCCTCGATGCGGCCCGCACGTATGCCACCGAGGGCGAGATCCGCAACGCCATGCGCGAGGTGTACGGGGACCACGTCGAATCGACCGAGTTCTAGGAGTCCAAGTGACATCACTGACGGGCGGTCTCATCGCGGTGGGCGTGGTGGTCCTGATTGGCGTGCTCATGCGCCTGGCCAATCGGCCGGACCACTTCACCCCGCCGGGCGCAGCCGAGGACCGGCTCTCCGAGGGCGCGGTGCCGCCGGGCGAGAGCGACGAGGGGGACTCCGACCTGACGCCCGAGGACGAGGCCATGCTCGACGAGCTCTCGGCCGGCTTTCACGACGACGAGGTCGCGGCTGTCACCTCGGATAACTTCGCGCTGGTGCCGGACCGCCATGCGGTGCGATTGATCCCGCCTTCCGACAGCGGCGAGAGCTGGAAGCCGGGCCGCTCGGCGAGCGATGCGCGCGGTGAACGTGCACTCGCCATGAGCTGGCACGCGGGCGACCTGACGGGCGGGCGCGTGGTGCGGGGCGCGGCGGACGAGGGGCCGTGGAGGTTCGAGGCGCTCGGCCGCGATGGCGAGTACATGGCATTCATCTTCGAGACCGAAGAGGGAGCGCATGCCGCGCAGGCGGTGTTCGAGTCGCGCGGGATCATCTCGCTGCGCGAGAACGACGAGGGTGAGCGCATGCCGCCCCAGGCCGATCAGTTCGAGGAGGCGCGCCGCATTTTCCTCGAGACCGAAGCGGCACTCGAGCTGGGCGACGATGAAGAGGAGCCGCGCGCGTGAGCTTCGGATTCGAGTCCCGCTTCTACCACGAGCTGCTCACCGAGTCCGGTGTGAAGCCGAAGAAGCTGTTGGTGATCGGCTGCGGTGCCGGCGTCGAAGTGAGCCATCTGGCGGACGAGACCGGTGCGCTGGTGATCGGCGTCGACCTCGAGGTGGACCCGCGCTGGGCCAAGCCCAACGTGCTGCTGCTGCGGGCGGACGCGCAGCGGTTGCCGTTCCGAGATGGCGCGTTCGAGGCGAGCTACTGCTATCACGTGCTCGAGCACGTGCCGCAGCCCCCCAAAGCGATCGCCGAGGCTCGGCGCGTGCTGGCGACCGACGGCATGGGCTACTTCGGCACGCCGAATCGTTCGCGGTTCGTGGGCTACATCGGCGGCCGTGCCACCACGAGCGAGAAGATCGTCTGGAACCTGATCGATTGGGGCAAGCGGCTGCAGGGCCGTTGGTCCAATGAGCAGGGCGCGCATGCGGGTTTCTCGCGCAGCCAGCTCTCGCGGTTGCTGAGTGCATCGTTCCCCAAGGTCGAGAGCGTCGACCTGCCGTACTATCTGGGCAAGTATCCCAAGCTCGCCGGTTTCTGGCGGCTCATGTTCCGGATCGGCTTTGCCGGCTTCGTCGCACCGAGCGTGTATTTCCGCACGCGGTGCCGAGCCGGTGCGCCGGGCCGCTCGAGTTAAGGAGAGACGATGGAGCGCAAGATCCGCGTGCTCGTGGGCAAGCCGGGCCTCGATGGACATGACCGTGGCGCCAAGGTCGTGGCCGCAGCGCTGCGCGATGCGGGTATGGAAGTCATCTATACCGGCCTGCACCAGACGCCCGAGCAGATCGTCGAAGCGGCCGTGCAGGAAGACGTCGATGTGGTGGCGCTCTCGGTCCTCTCGGGCGCGCACATGACGTTGTTCCCGATCATCCAGCGGCTCATGGAGAGCGGCGGGATCGGCGACAAGCTGTTGACCGGTGGCGGCATCATCCCCACCGATGATGTGCATGCGCTCATGCAGCAGGGAGTCGGTCGCTTGTTCGGCCCCGGCACCAACACCGGCGACATCGTCACGTACATCCGTGCGTGGTACGCCGACAAGTACGGCGCTGACGCATTACCGCCGCTGCCCCCACCACCACAGCGGCCCGAGCCCGTCGTCGGTTCCGAGGAGTTCGCGCATCACACGCCGAAACCTGCGCGTGCTGCAATCGCGAAGCCGAAGGGGACGCCCGTGAAGAAATCGGCTGCGAAGAAGTCGGCGCCCGTGAAGCCGGCACCCAAGAAGTCGGCTGGGAAGAAG
>Ga0163144_10024285_pt1 | contig 11900 bp, 7 predicted proteins | sample OliLak19BULKMAT1_FD_123175 | JGI IMG/M metagenome (GOLD analysis project Ga0163144, IMG submission 123175) | Freshwater microbial mat bacterial communities from Lake Vanda, McMurdo Dry Valleys, Antarctica - Oligotrophic Lake LV.19.BULKMAT1 | ecosystem: Environmental > Aquatic > Freshwater > Lake...
GATTTCCGGACGAATCACAACGGCCATCGAGAACGGTTCCTTGGAAAGCAAAGCGGAAAATGCTTTGTCTGCCTCAAATAGTGTCGTCATGATGTGCGGCAACCCTCAGATGTTAGACGACGTCGAAACTCTTTTGAAAGCCCGGGGCATGTTGAAGCACAAGAAGACCGCACCGGGGCATGTCGTTGTGGAAAGGTATTGGTAAGTTGCGATAATCGCTAACCCAAGATGTTAAGGGTCAGTCGATCCATAAATCTCCGATTTTTGAAGTGGGATAGGATTCTAGCCTGTCATTTCCAATGCGACAGGCTAGAAGCCTATCCCACTAATTGGGACCAGCCTACGGTATGAACGTTTAGCGAATTCCAGCAATGTAAGTTGCCGCGTCAGGTTTTTTGTTATCATAGTTCCGTGCTGTCTAAAACCAACAAAATTGATTCTTGGAAAGGCCTGTCCATAATGTTTGCTCCACTCATTCGAAGTCTCTGCGTTGGGGTTTCGATATCGCTTCTCATGATGCAAATTGCGATTGCCCAAGAACCTGCAAAAAAAGTTCTTCCGAAACCACCGGTCGATGAAAAAGTGGTACCCAAGAAAGACGAGTCCAAGTGGAAGTCGCTAATGGAAAAAGATTCCTTGAAGGGTTGGGAGATCACTAATTTTGGCGGCGAAGGAACCGCTGAGGTAAACGAAGGTGTTTTGCGTCTGGATCGGGGAGAGCCAATGACCGGCGTTACCACGATTCGCAAGGACTTTCCGAAAGAGAACTACGAGATGCGATGGAAAGCTTCGCGTGTGGATGGCTCCGATTTCTTTGCCGGAGTTACGTTTCCAGTAGGTGACGAGTTCTGTTCGCTCATCTGCGGTGGTTGGGGAGGCGGTTTGGTCGGATTGAGCAGCATTAATGGCAACGACGCGTCCGAGAACGAATCGACAGGCTTCCGACAATTCAAGAACAAGCAGTGGTATGCTTTCCGAGTTCGCGTTGACAGGAAGCACATCACTGCGTGGATCGACAACGAGGAAATTATCAAGGTCGAACGTGAAGGCAAGAAATTTTCGCTGCGTGGCGAGGTCTTTAAGTCCAAGCCGCTCGGCTACTGCGTCTTTCAGTCGATTGTGGACGTCAAGGAATGGGAATATCAATCGGTCGAGTGAGATCGTTGGCCAAGTGATTTGAGAATCGCGGTGGCCTTGCCTGAATCGATAGCGCGTGCCGCCCGGGCCACACCATCGATGAGTGAGTGGGTCATTCCACTGACCCAAAGAGCGGCGGATGTGTTAGCGAGTACGATATCGCGTTTCGGACCGTGTTCGCCGTTGAGAATGGTTTGAATGGCAGTAGCGCTTTCTTTCGCGTCGTCGACCCTGAGATCGTCGACGCTGATCTTCGAAAGGCCAAAGGATTGGGGGGTCCAGGTCGTCTGAGTTAGCATGCCCCGTTGGATATGAAAGACATTCGTGTCGGCGGATAAGGAAACCTCGTCCATCCCGTCTTCGCCTCGAACGACGATAGCCGCTTCGATAGGCAATTGGAGAAGAGTCGCAGCGATCTTGGTTTGCAGTTTTTCACTCCCGACACCGATGATTTGAAAGGAAGCACCGGCTGGGTTGCAAAGCGGACCGAGGTAGTTAAAGAGTGTCGGCACGGCCAGAGAACGCCGAACGGTTGCCACCTGTTTCATCGCGGGGTGCAAAAGGGGGGCAAAGCAAAAGCAAATCCCGAGTTCGTCCAAACAGGCTTCGACGACGCTGCGATCGGCGTCGATTTTGACACCGAGTTCGCTCAGGACGTCTGCCGAGCCGGTCGCACTGGTGATTTTGCGATTGCCGTGTTTAGCAACGGCGGCTCCCGCTGCGGCGGCCACGATAGCGGTAGCAGTTGAAATGTTGAATGTTTTGGTGCCGTCGCCGCCGGTTCCGCAGGTGTCGAGGAGTCCGACGCGGGTAGTTCGGATAGGAGTCATCATCATCCGCATGGCTCGGACGGCACCGACCAGTTCGGAAACGGATTCGCCCTTTTCTCGTAAAGATAGGAGAAGTTTTCCGATTTCTTCTTCGGGAACCATTCCAGAGAGCATCCAAGTGATGGCCTGTTGCATTTGATCGGGCGTGAGATCCTGGTTCGATTTGGACAGACTTAGGAAATCTTCGAGCATGTTGGTTGCGTAAGCTGGACGGGGCGGCTAGCTAATGGAGGGTAAGTGACATAAAACTTAGAGTAGTCTTTAATACGAGTTGACTCATTTCAGAGATGTTTGTCCAGCATGGCACGTAAAGTCATCATTGATTGCGATCCGGGGATTGACGATGCCGTTGCGTTGATCATGGCATTGTTTGATCCCCGTTTGGACGTGGTGGCCGTGACCGCTTGTTCTGGAACGGTGGAATCCGAGCGAAGCATTCAGAATATCTTGGGGCTTTTGGAAAAACTGGATCCGCCTCGCTTCCCACGGGTGGGTTCGGGTACCGATCCCGAGGACGCACCGGTAACGGATAATCGTCAGATGCATGGCGAAGATGGGCTAGGCAATTTGGGACTAGCGCCTGTCAATCGACAGCACATTATGGTCAGCGAGAAACTGATCGCAGATCGGCTGCGGGCGGAGCCAGGGGACATAACGATATTGTGTTTGGGACCGTTGACTGGAATCGCAAGGGCTTTTCAACGCGACCCCAGCATCATCGAAGCGGTTGACAAGATCATCATTTTGGGTGGTTCGACGCAATGCATCGGTGATGTCACTGCCGCCGCAGAGTTCAACATGCATTTCGATCCATCAAGTGCCTCGACGGTACTTCGGTCCGCAACCACGAAAGCGCTGATCCCTCTGGAGATAAGCAATCAAGTTGCTTTTGATATCAACCTGCTGGGAATGTTGCCGGCCAAGCATACTCGCGCGGGTGCGTTGCTTCATACGATGCTCCCTCATTTGTTTAGGTCGTACCGTCAGCATAGGGCGCAAGAGGCGATTGCGTTGCAAGCTGTGCTGGGCATCGTTTACTTGTTGGAGCCCATTTTATTTAAGTCGGAGCCGTTTTCGGTGGACGTCGAGGAGCGAGGCGAGTTGACTCGCGGAGCAACGATTGTGGATCGTCGTCCTTTCACCGTGGGCAGGCGCGACTTGGAGATTGTGACAAGTGTCGATGCAGAAGCTGTTCGTGATTGCGTGATCAATGGCTTAAAGTTTGCAGGCCAAAGCACTGGGGGACTTTAACTCCGTGACGCGGTCTCGCATTGGTCCATTAGCATTAGAGTCTCCGCTTGGCGAACGCGGCTCGAACGTGTTCCGTGCGGTTCATATGCAAAAGCGGACGCAAGTTGTCGTTCGTGTGTTTTCGATTCCAATGGGAATGACGCCTGAGTCCAAACAGGAATTCGCAGACCAATTGGAAAGCCTCAAAGCCCTTCGGCATCCTGGCATAGTTCGGTGTTACGGAGGTGGCTTTGATGCCAAGGATGCGTATCTCGTTTACGAACTGATGCAAGGCGAATCGCTTGCCTCCTCATTGAAGCGTCGCGAGCGACTACCTTGGGAATCGGTGCTTGACTATGGTTTGCAGTTATGTGAAGCGTTGCAGTACGCGCATGAATCGGGTTGGATCCACGGCCGCATTCGACTTGATAAGATCCTGGTTTCCGAGGATGCAAACAAAGTTAAGATCAGCGACTTTCGGCGCGGACCGGGGCAACCGTCACCTTTGATGCTCAATCAGTTAGCGTATTCGGCCCCTGAAGCGCTCGTTGGCCAGCCGAACTTCAATGCGGCAACGGATTTGTATAGCGTGGGCGCGGTCATGTACCATGCGATTACCGGCCAGCCACCCTTTCAAGGCGAGACACCGATCTTGGTCAAACAAGCGATTGTGGCTTCGAGTGTTGCGCCTGTGGCATCGATTGTTTTTGATTGCCCGGTGTGGTTGAGTGCCATCGTTGAACAGCTGCTCCATAAGGATCCATTGCGAAGACCGTATACGGCTGCGTCGACCGCAATGGCGCTTCGAGAAGCACAACGTCGGGCAACGGACGGCATTGGAGTTGCGGAGCACGCCGTCTCTGGGTTCAGTGCATTGCAACTCAATACCAATCGGGCCGAGGCAGAAGTCGCATTGGGCCGGAAGAAGAAAAAAAAGCGTCGCGGGGATGACGAAGAGTCTTATGATCGCCCCGGCCTTTTCGAGCGACCGATCGTGCTGGTTGGATTACTATTGGCTGCAATTTGTCTTATCACGTTTTTGGTTTGGCCTGCTGGTGAGAAAACTTTGCTTGCTCGTGCGCAGAGGCTAATGGAAAACGAAGACCTTAGTTCGCATAACGAGGCACAAGACAAATACTTGGTGCAATTGATCGAACGCTTTCCAAACAGTGAAAGCGCGAAATGGGCCGAGGATCAAATGCTGTTGATTGAAATGGAAAATGCAGAAGTTCGAATGCAAAGTAATATTCGGCGTAAGCGGGACCCGTCGACTGAAGGCGAACGCAAGTACCTCGAAGCAGTGGACACCAGGAAATTTGGCGACCCAGCCACTGCGCTGGAAAAGTTTGAGGGAATTGTCAATCTCCTCAAAAGCGAGGAAAAAGAACGACCCTTTGTCAACTTGGCCAGAAGACAAATCAAAGAAATCAAAGCGCAACCGATTGGCGGTACCAACGAAGTGAGGCGATTTTTGCTCGAGAAACTAGATCAAGCAGAAAAAATGTTGGAGCGGGGAGACGCGATTGGAGCCAAACAAACTTGGGAAGCGATAGTTAATCTTTACATTGGCAACAAGGATTTTTTGCCGATCGTCGAAAGAGCACAAGCGAGACTTGGTAAGTCAAAAGGCTAGTAGGGGAAGTTTAAACTGCAATGATTCGATTCTTCAAAAAAGACATAGACGCCACAGGACAATTCGCGCGTGCTTGTAGGGGTATTCTTCTCCTGTCTTTGATCGTCTCTGGCTGCGATCGTGCGAAGCCGGACAAAGAGAGCGTAAGCAAAGAAACCAAGTCGACCACTTTGGAGACCGCGACCGCTCCGAGCACAATGACCGTTCCTGCGGTATCCAATCCCGCAGCGAGATCCAAACTTGAGACCTGTATCGCGCAGTACAAGCGATTCAAGAGTTATGAAGATCGTGGCGTCTTGAGCATTCGCATTCCAACAACTGCATCCTCTGCTCCACGTGTGATTACGGAGCCGATGCGCATTGCGTTCGAAACGCCTAATAGGCTTGCGATTCAGGTTCGAAGTTTAAAGACGATGTGGTCACCGTCGAATACTTGGGAAGCGGTCGTTGACAAAGAAGACGTGAAGCCCTTCGGTATGCAACGCCTTGTTCGTCCGCTTCCTGACGCAATCGACTTGACATGGTTGATCGTGGACAATCTAGGTCCGTTGATTAACGACCCAGTCATCGGCTCACCATTTCATTTGCAATTGCTGTTCGACGAAAAGCCACTGGCCTACCTGCTGGAGCCAAGTTCGATAGTGACACTGCTTGAGTCGGCAATCTTTGACAGCGTCAAGTGCGATCGCGTTCAGGTCGTATCGAAGGAGTTAAAGTGGGTTTTCTGGATCGATCCAGAAACTCAGTTACTGCGAAAGTATGAAATACCGGTTCAAGGAATTGGGATGTTGGTTCCGGGACTCCCTGTTGATTTTGATCCGAACAAAGCTGAGCTATCGATTGAACTGGTCGGTGCCAAGGCGAACGCAAGTGTGGATTGGTCCGACTGGCAAATCCCGAATCAGAAGGATGAAATCCCTGTTCGGCGATTCATTGATGCTCCCCCGAGGAACACGCCGGTTCTTGTCGGAAAGACTTTGAAGCAGTTCGATTTGTTTGATGCAAACAAACAACGGATTCTAGATTCTGCTCAGCGCACTAAGCCCATTACCGTCTTGTGCTGGATCAAAAATGATGCGATGAGCGAGATGTTTGTAAAGTTCTTGTTTGACATCCAGCGAGAGCTCGAAAAGCGCAAGCTGAACAACAGTGTCGAAATTGTGCTTGTCACGCAGGACAAACCTTTGGAGATGCAGGAAGCTCTCAAGAAATGGAACTGCACGCTTCCGCTCGCGATCGATTCAGCAAACTTGACCCAAACGGATTTTTTGATTCAGCGACAGCCGGCCTATGTAGTGATCGACAAGCAAGTTCGTGTTCAGCATTTTGATGAGTTTGGTTATCTAGGCTTCATCCCGAACATCGTCGAAGATCTACAACGCGGCGTAGATATTGCGTCGAGACGATTGCAGTTAGCCATCCATGATGAAGCGAGGTACAACTCAAGATTGCATCGAGCGATGATGGACAAATCTCAAACAGAAAAACTACTCCCGATTGACGAGTTTCCGTTCGCGTTTCATGAGCCCAAGGAAATGTGGCACGCGTCCTTTAGCGAGTCCATCATCGCAGCGGGCAGCGAGCATTTTTATCCGCAGGTAGGCCAACCGGATGGAGCGGTGGGATTATTCGCCGACAATTCAGCCCGGATAAGGGTCATGACCGTGCTCGATGAGAACGGAAATGTTTTTTGTATTGATAACTCCGGTTCAAAGACCTTGGTTGCTACTCTACCAACGGATCAGGCGGCCAATCCAAAACGGCTTCATGTGTTGCCAGATCCCTGGACCCACCGTTGGATCGCAATCGTCCCGGAGGGTTTGCCTCGATTTTGGCTTATCGATGGAACGACGAGCACAGGCAATGTTCCCACCGAAGCGACTCAGTACGATCTCGATGAGAACGAAACTCCGACCACATTTGCATGGACGGTCAAAGATGGTACGCCGAGTCTGACCATTGCAACAAGTGCCGATAAGTTGAGGGTATTGGACCCACAAACACAGAAACGGTTTAGTTCGCCAACCACGCCGATTGCGTCGATTGTTCCAATCATTAATGATCGAGGCGAATGTGTTGGCTGGAACGCGATAAAAGCAACTGGCGAAATCGAAGAGCTGTTAGATTTTCGATCTTCTTCGTTTCCGTTGACGGGCGTCGAACAACCTACGCGATTGACGTTCATCCCGCAAGTAAGCGTTTGGGAATGGGGAAGCCATCAGAAGCAAGGTCTTTTGTTAGGTTTGGCAACGTTACCGAGCGGCGAGGTTGGCACGATACTTCAGACGCGATCGTTTGAGCCATTACTTCGCCATCCACTTTCGGTTCGACCCGAGCAATGCCGAGTACTGTCATCGACGCGAGCGATGGATGGCACTCTCTATTGGCTTTCGACGGCACCCAATCGTGTTCTCCACCTGCAAACAGCCGATGGTTTAGGGGTCGATCAAATGTGTTTAGGTAAACGCATTGTTGGTGCAGGGATTTATCCTGATGGCAAGAGTCTTCGCGTGGTATTCGCAGTCGATACGGAGGTAAACAGTTGGTTGCTTGCGCTGCCGGAACCGCCCGCTGTACCGAGTTTGGAAAACGTGAGTGCACCGGAATCAGACGGTGCCAAATCACCGGAGTCGCCTCGTGCTTAAGAGCTCCACCCCTCACCCCCCGACCCCCTCTCCCCTAAAAAGGGGCGAGGGGGAGAAATCGCATTGGTTTGTATGCGCGCGAAGATGCTGCTGGCTGTTTGCTTTGGTATTCAAATTCTACTTTGCGTTGAGCTTTGTTTTCACTACCGCTTCGGCTCAATCGCCGCAAGAACTTTTCTCCAGTGAGCCGTTTCAATCTGCTCGTCGTTCCATCGAAGCCAAGCTTGCGGCAATCGAGGAGAACGTTTCAAAAAAGTCTGAACCAGGAATTGCAGACACACTTTCTGCACTGCGGCTAGCGCTGGAATTCAATCCAAAGGACCGGCAACGCTTTTTGTTGCCGCGACAGTCCGATGCGTCGAAAATTTCCTTGGATCGAATCAAGAAACTGTTTGATGATAAAGAAGCTTTAGCTGAGTTCAGGAAAGACCTGGAGACTATGACTGTCTCGATTGACGAAAGAGTGGATTTAGCGGAATCGCGGAGAGACTGGGAGACCGGCTACCGCTTGCGATGGCTGTCGGCTGGATTGAGTTCCATTGCTCCGGACGCCAAACCGTTGCGAAAAACACCTTGGTCGCATGCAACAGCGTTGGATACTGCACCAGAAGGGAGGAAGGGATTTAGCAATCATCCGAAGACGGGTTGGCCAGCCGGTTCGTATACGCTCATCACAACACCGCATTTCGAAATCGCTTCGCAGTCCGATAACAAAGCGGCTTTGGAGGTAGCCACTCTTTGCGAACAGTCCTTTGCCATTTGGAAGCAGGTTTTCTTTCACGTTTGGGCCGACGAAAACGTCACTGGCCCGGCCTATCCTGAAACTTTTGAACGCAAATTTTCCGTGGTGCTGTTTCGCAATCAAGAAGCCTACAAATCCAAACTACGATCGATTCCAGATATAGGGTTGTCGACCGGATACTACGATCCAAACCAGCGGCTATCGTTGTTCTATTGGGATGGCAACAAGACGCCGAGTACGGTTGTTCATGAATTGACACATCAGTTCTTTTACGAGGCAAGTGCCAAGCCGGTAGCATTGGATACCAATCGAGGGCTGGGTTTTTGGGGTGTCGAGGGAGTTGCGCTGTATATGGAGTCCATGTCGATGCGCGCTTGTGGCGGTGGTTTTGTGGTGGACGTCGGGGGATGGGATTCGCCGCGACTCCAAGCGGCCAGATACCGCCGACTGCACGACAAGTATTGGGTGCCTTGGGAAGAGTTTCACTCAGCAGACGGAATCCGAGTTCGCGGCGAGGACGACATTCGAGCGTGGTATAGTCAAGCGACGGGACTGGCTCATCTATGGCTGGACGGTACGGATCAGCAACGACGATCGTTCTCGCTTTACATCGATAGTGTGTATGCGAACAAAGAGAATCCGGACTTACTGGGAGAATGGAATGACGACAAGAAATTGCGAGATGCCTACGATCGTTATTTGATTGCTGGACCTTCGGAGTCGCCAGTGCGGCCCTTCTTTAGCAATCGTCGCGATGCGGTACTTTGTCGAAGTCGACTGACATCACAACAGCTTTTGGAATGGCCCGTTGAGTTGCGGACGACCCCTTGGCTGGATTTGTCGTTTAGCCAAGTTGACGACGAACTCTTTGTCGTAGCGGGCGCTAAAATTTTGCCGAACTGGAATATTCAGAGACTCAATTTGGAGTCCACGAAAGTAACTGATAACTCGCTGGAGTCCATTGCGGAGAGCAAAAACCTCTCGGAATTGGACCTTTCGAATTGTGCGATAACCGATTTGGGAGTTTCGGCATTACGGGATCACAAGTCGCTCAAGACGCTTTGGTTAAACCAATGCGGCGTGACGGACGCGTCAATCGATGTGTTGCTTTCGATTCCGCAATTGGAGTCGGTTCATTTGTCGAAGACTCAAGTGACTGCGCAAGGCTGGCGAAAGTTGTTGGCTTTGAAGCCGCGTCTTAAGGCCAAGTCGACAGCTCCGTAATCGCGTATTCCATAACAAAGGGGTGCCGCCCTACTAGAAAGTGGGGCGAGGGACGGATAAGTTTATATTTAGGTTCGTGCGTTGCCGAATCGCGTCAATCCTTGGTCCTCTCTTTTGGAGTCCTCTCATGGCTACAGTTACTGCACCAATCGCCCAGCCCAAAGTCAAACATACCGAGTGCTTTATCGATGGCCAGTGGCGCCCGGCGATGTCTGGAAAAACATTTGAGACAATCAATCCGGCAACGGAAGAAGTGATTTGCGAGGTCGCCGAGGGTGACAAAGCGGATGTCGACGCAGCGGTCAAAGCGGCCCGTTACGCTTTCGACAGCGGACCATGGAGCAGAATGGACGCTCGTGATCGAGGCCGAATCATGTACCGTTTGGCCGATCTGATTGAGGAAGAGGTCGATGAGCTAGCTGCCTTGGAAACACTCGACAATGGCAAGCCGATTCGTGAGTCTCGGTATGCGGATTTACCTCTGGTGATCGATTGCCTTCGATACTATGCGGGGTACGCGGATAAGATTCATGGTTCGACGATTCCGATTCGCGGAAATTATTTCACTTACACGCGTCGGGAAGCGGTTGGTGTTGCGGGCCAGATTATTCCGTGGAATTTTCCGATGTTGATGACGGCTTGGAAATGGGGGCCGGCGTTGGCTTCTGGTTGTACCATTGTCATGAAGCCTGCAGAGCAAACGCCGCTCACTTGTTTGCGCATGGCACAGCTTGCCAAGGAAGCGGGGATTCCGGACGGAGTAATCAACGTGGTGCCTGGCTACGGGCCCACAGCAGGTGCCGCAGTCGTAAAGCATCCCGGGGTCGACAAGATCGCCTTTACGGGCGAACACCGCACAGCACAAATCATCATGCGCGACGCCGCAGAATCGCTGAAGCGCCTCACGTTTGAATTGGGGGGCAAGAGTCCGAACGTCGTTCTTGCTGACGCGAATCTAGATCGAGCTGCCATGGGCGCCTATATCGGATTGTTCCTCAACCAAGGCCAATGCTGTTGTGCGGGCAGTCGGGTCTTTGTTGAAAAGCGAGCGCACGGCGAGTTCATGGAAAAACTAACGAAACTGACAAAGAATCGCAAGCTCGGCAATCCGTTCTCAATGGAAACCGAACAGGGCCCACAGATCGACAAAGCCCAATTTGACAAGATCATGGAATACATCGACAAAGGGAACAACGACGGTGCCAAATGCGTTTCGGGTGGAGAACGCTTCGGAGATATAGGTTACTTCGTTCAGCCGACGGTATTCGACGACGTGACCGATTCGATGGCGATTGCTCAAGACGAAATTTTCGGCCCTGTAATGTCGGTTTTGACATTTGAGGATTGGGACGATTTGGTCAAACGAGCGAACAACACTTTCTATGGTTTGGCCGCAGCGGTTTGGACGAAAGATGTCACTCGTGCTCACGACTTCGCTCGTCGTGTTCGAGCGGGAACGGTCTGGGTCAACTGCTACGACGTTTTCGACGCAGCGGCTCCATTCGGAGGTTTCAAGATGAGTGGCCAAGGCCGAGAGCTCGGCGAGGAAGGACTGAAAGCCTACACGGAGTCCAAGACGGTAACAATCAGCTTGGACCCCTGATCCTAAATGAGAATTGAAGTCTCAATAGAATTTGAACGAAACCAATGCGATTTCTCCCCCTCGCCCCTTAGGACCCTTAGGACCCTTAGGACCCTTAGAGGTCGTCCAGCTTATTGACCAGGGTTTTCCTAAGTAAGTCACCCTCCCTCGGTCGGGCGATCGTGATGCGGGCGGCGATCCCGCTGAGCTTCAGATGTTTGTTGAAGGCCCGATTCAAAACGGAAAGTCGTCCGCGTACCAGCCGCCATGGGAGGTTTCGTCCGCACTGTCCACGAAGGATCGTAGAAATTGTCTGAGTTCCTCACCGACTCGCAACACCTTTCGCCAGCGAAAACCGTGTAGTGCTTCGGGGCCTAAGTCGGCTTCGCAGTCGTCGTCCTCCTCTAATTCGTCTGTTTCAAACTCGCCGAGGTAACGTTGCAGATGAGTGGTCAGTTCGTTCAGAAAGCTCAGCAACCCACTGACGTTTGGTTCGACGTTGGGCGACAACTGCCACTCGGTCGATTCCTCGCAGGCCTGCCGCAACGAAGCAAATGCAGGCGTAAGTACCTCGATGTGCTGTTCCACCACAAGGCCAGCATCATGCTTTGCAGCGATACCAAGCTGCACGACGAGTGACACAACGCAGTGCGCGACCTTATTCAGTCTACTGCCTAGCGGAATTTCGCCAGTTTCGTCCTTCACGATCAGCCGCCAGACACCTCCGAAGTTCGACGGTGGCTCGGAATACTGCGGCGGCAATCCCCATTCTTTGGCAAGGTCCCACGCCTGATCCATCTGCTCGCTCATCGCCCGATAATCCGCCTGGTTCCGTTCCCACGATTCAATCGTTTCGTGGTGGTAATCAAATGCAAAC
>Ga0163144_10024287_pt1 | contig 11900 bp, 7 predicted proteins | sample OliLak19BULKMAT1_FD_123175 | JGI IMG/M metagenome (GOLD analysis project Ga0163144, IMG submission 123175) | Freshwater microbial mat bacterial communities from Lake Vanda, McMurdo Dry Valleys, Antarctica - Oligotrophic Lake LV.19.BULKMAT1 | ecosystem: Environmental > Aquatic > Freshwater > Lake...
AATCCTAGCTATGGATTCTACATACATGTCAATCTCTGCTTGGCTTTCAGGTGTCATGACTTTCCTCTTTTTTTGTCCGATTTTATGCCATTATCACACATCCGCAAAAGTGGGACGCTCCCGATTGATTTAACTGAAGGTAAATGGCAATCTATTCTCTTAAGACATAGTTTAATGTCAGCGATCGCAGATCTTTTAAATATATTCCTTGTATATACCATTCTCAAGTCCATTAATCCGCAGCGCGCATTTAGTTTTAGTTTAATCTATCTACTTCTTCCTTCAGCTTTAATATTCAATCCACTGAGATTTGATAACTATGCTGTAAGTTTCGCGCTATTGGTCTACTGGTTCCACTTACAACAAAGACCACTAAAAGCTAGTTTATTTTGGGCAATTGGTGGTTTATGGCAATTCTTTCCATTAGTCTTGATTTTGGCACAGGAATTCAAAGCATTTGTTTGGCAGAAAAAAAATGATCAGTGGAGAAAATCCTTAGCGATCGCTTTAACAGTTCTATTGATCCCAAATCTGATTTATATAGCCTGGGGAATTTTAAAGCAGGGTAATTGGAATAACTGGTGGTTTATTTTCGCTAGTTTAGGCGAACAAAATATCGCTTGGGATACCCTGCCTGGATTGTTACTATTGTGGTTCGGATTTCCTGCTTTAGATCTATTTAGTCAAAATATATCTATGAGTTTGGTAGCGATCGCTTTATTGGTTAAGCCTAGTCTAGATATAGGTAGCAGACTGATTTTAGTTTGCATTGCTTCGCTGCTATTCAATCGAGCCTATCCCGCCTATAGCCACCTATGGTTTTATCCATTTATGCTAATCGCGCTCGCCCAAACTTCTGGACGTAATGGGAAGATTTGGTTAAGTTTATTTCTGGGATTGGATTTATTGAATGTGCTAGTTTTTCCCCTTGGTTATGATTTGGCTATATCTGAACTAAAGGAATTTCAGCCCTTAGCCGCAATTCAATCTGCTAGTTGGTCAACATATCTATATACTCTATTGGCGATCGGTCGTTCTACTTTATTAGTTATCTGGGGCATTTTAATATTTAAGCAAAAAACCTCAGAAGTCGAAGCAGATGAGCCAATTCATCAACACGAACTATTTTGATCCTGTAGATTCTTTTGAAAAAATCAGGAAATCTTCTATTTCTGGAACTGTAATTTGTTTACTATATTCTTTGAGATAGTTTTGCTTAGTGTAATCTTCTGAACTCACTCCTACTCCTTTAAGATTTTTAGGTATGTAACTTTCAAAATGTTTTTGACTTATCGGAAATCCCGCTAGTTCACGATCATATAAACCATAGGAGAAGTGATAAAGTTTGCCATCTGAAATTAACTCAGCTAAAGGATTCCAGGGAAAGTAGATAGTTGAAGGATGTCTATCTAAATACTCAAATTCAAGTTGCTTGCGATTATTCGCTAAACCTAAAACCTGCTGAAACAAATTTCGACTAGAGTTAAAGTTGGGGATGCTGGTAACTAATAATAAGAATAATAAAGTGCAAGCAACTAGTTCGCGGACTTTAATTCTTTTAGGAGGATTATTAGAAATTGGTAAGCTGGATATTTCAGTAAGAGTTCTACAAATTAAAAAAGTAGTAATAAGTAAAAAATAGAGAGAGAAACTAAACGCATTTACATCCCCTCCCACCTTAACTCTTCCTAGTAGAGATGTGGGAATCATCATTATCCCTGTGATTAAGAAAATTACCCAGGGATTAAAAATTAACCAGTTCTTTAAAGTTGTTTCTAAGTATCAGCTTGTTTAATCTTAGTAAAGATTATTGCGATAGATAATGATAATAATAAGATTCTGGATTGAGAAATCAAATCTTGCAAGGTATTAAATAATAGATTCAAGCGATCGCTAAAACTAGAAGCATTATTAAACCACGGATATTTTTTGGGGAATAGTAATTAGATTGAAAACCAAGTTTTCATAACCGAATAAAATCATAAATAATCCAGAAACCATTATGGCACAGAGACCCAAATAAAGTAGATAACGGATTAGTGAATTTCGATCATCTATTAGAAGCAAATACATAAGTAAAGCTACTGCAATCGGCAGTATTACTTGTTTTGTCCAGATTGAGAGAACTGCTAAAAATGCCGATAAAAGCAAGAGAAAATGTTATCTACTTGGTTAGTTTATTCAAAGTCAAAGTAGTCTGGTTACTTTTATCGCTGGTTAAACGATGGAATGTAGTTTTCCTTACCTATTTACAGTGCATAAGTTATTCATTCCTAGTTGAAAGTAAATGCAAAGTAAGGAAACGAAAGAGGCTAGCCCATTGCCAAATCCTCTTGAGAGAACTTTCACAAATGGCAGTGAGAGAGTGGGCATCAGTGACATAAATAGCTTACCGACTAAATACTTACCTTGAAACAGTTTCAAATTAAGTTACCCATTGTCCGTGGCTGAAGCGAATTCCCAAAATCCCTTCTGCAAATAGAAGCGTAAGAACTAAAACTATACCCGCCGCCACAGCAGAAAATAGGGGAATATTAAAGAATTTTGATTGAGGAATAGAATTGAAGGATATAGCAGAGAGTAAACTAGCGATCGCCAAAATCAATAGTACATAACTGGGTAAACCATGACGTACCATACTACTTAAGGCTCGATTCGCCATGCTCACCGCCGAAATATAAAAGATAGTAGCACTACAGAAATATAACCCTAGGCGCGATCGCCAGTTGTTTTCACCAAGTCTTTTTGCAAAGAATATTTCAGCCAAACTAGAGCAAAAACCAACTAAAAGGATAAAAATAACAGCTAAACGACTAAATTCATCACTGGTAGGCAAACTGAGCCTAGTCACTACATCTGTCTCAAGCTCTAATCCCACGGTAAATTTGCGCCCAATCCAAGCCAGGAACCACTCTCGACTAAAGATAAAGTAATCTGGAACTACCCCCCAGCCGATTCTTTGGCTCAACAAATAGAGATCCCATTGACCGAATCGCCATTGACAAAAGCTCAAAAAGCTAAGACCACCTAGAGTAGATAATCCGCTAACCAGTAGAGCTTGATTATTTTTCTGCCCCCAGGGAATTTTGGAAGTAGTCAAAGTAGCGCGAATCAATGGATAAATTGCTAAAGGAATGCCAACTATCCGAGTTGCAGACATGATTATGCCGCTCAGCGATGCTAAAACCCAAGCATACTTCCAGTTGGAACCTGACCAGTAGATCAAGCCCATAAGTGCAAACAGAAAGAAAGATTCAGAGTAAGCAGACACTAGATAAAAGCTGCCAGGATAAACTAAAATCATGATAATTGAAGCGATCGCCAATCCTCTGGGAATACGCCACTGCTTAAGAATCAACAAGAAATAGAGCCAAAAGCCGCTACAGGCGACCTGAGCCGCAAAAATTAAAGCTACCCTTGTTGGTATTTGCCAGAAGAAACTCAAGAAAGATTTAATTAACCAAGTAAACAGCGGATAGCCAGGGAAAAAGGCTACGTTGGAGAGTGTACCCCAATCGCGCATATCTGGTGGCAGGGTGGAATAGTAGCCGCGATTAACAATCTTCTCATACCATAGACTATCCCACTGAAATAGCTTGAGATAAGCAGATGTAAAGTAGCTATTTTGGGAAGAAATACATTCTAAACAGACTTGAAAAAAAGTAAGTATAAAGGCTAGAAAGAAGATTTGCGAGAGACAAGGAGAAAAGGTCGAATTTTTATGTTTGATTCCCTTCTCTATGTTTCCTTTTGGCTTATAGATTATTTCACTTTGCTTCGAGATTGACTCTTGATCAAGCTCTATTTCCTCAGTCTTTTCAGCAGAATCTAGATTTCGCATTAGATGTGGATCTTGATCATCCATGTTAGATGGCGAGATAAATCTGGGTGGTTTTGCACCGAAAAGATTATATTTAAAGATGCAATATATCGCTCTGACTCCATCCTTCCAACCAATCTTTTTGCCCTCGTCGTAGGTTCTACCATAGTAAGAAATTCCCACTTCGTAGATCCGACATTTAGTTTTTGCTACTTTGGCGGTAATCTCAGGCTCAAAGCCAAATCTATTCTCTTCAATTTGAATTGCCTGCACAATCTCGCGGCGAAAAGCCTTATAGCAGGTTTCCATATCCGTAAGATTGATATTAGTGAACATATTGGAAAGGGTGGTGAGAAACTGATTGCCCAACATATGCCAGTAATAGACTACACGATGGGGTTGATTTCCCACAAAGCGCGAACCAAATACCACATCCGCTTTATGATCCAAAATTGGCTGAATCATTAGGGGATAGTCTTGAGGGCTATACTCTAAGTCAGCATCTTGGATAATCACAATATCGCCAGTGGCGAGAGAAATACCAGTGCGAAGGGCGGCTCCCTTACCTCGATTCTCACTATGAAATTCTATTTTGGCTACCAAAGGTAAAATAATGGTAGAGAGAATCTCTCTGGTGCCATCTGTAGAACCATCATCCACAATAATAATTTCACAATCCTTAACTGGAGAAGCTTTGATTGCTTTTACTACTTCATAAATTGTCTTTGCTTCGTTATAACAGGGAACAATTACACTAAGTTTCATAGATAAATTTTACAGGTAGCTTCAATTTGCAATCAAATTCTTAAAAAGCATAGGAGATAGCAATATTAGTTTAAGATTCTACCCTTTCAAGTAGATTTTTAAGCAATCGGATTAATATCTCTTCGGTCAAAGCCTAATCAGGGCCTCTGGGAAGCGGCGGTTCAATTCTGCTAGCACGGGGCAGACAACAGCATTATCCATTTGATTTTGCAAATTATTCCAGCTATAGGGCAAGCGATCGCAAGCAGACATCCAAAGCAATCTCTTAGCGCGGGTCATGCCCACATAGAGCAGACGTAGTTCTTCGGACTGTTTGAGGTTTTGGCAATGTTGCCAGACTAGCTGAGGATCTGGTTCAACTCTGTCGCCACTAACAAGGCTACGCAATTGCAGACGCACTACATCGGGCAAGCTAAAATCCGCCAGAAATTTCACGCCATCGGCGAGGAAAGAAGTGCCAGGGCAGGAGCGTTCATGCAGAAAAGGCATAAAAACTAGATCCCAGTCTAAGCCTTTAGCTTTGTGCAAACTAATTATGGTTAATTGTCCAGGTTTCATATACCGCCCTTCGGGATTTTCAGTTTCTACTGCCTCAAAGTTTTCGGATTCCACGATTTCTTTGAGCGCAATTAGCATTTCGGCTAGATTATATTTTCCAATCAATTGCTGGGAGAGGCGATCGCTTAATTTGTCAGCAGTGGCAAGTTCTGTTTGGTCATAGTCTAGGGTAAGCGCAATAAAACTGATCAGATAATAAAGCGGTAATTCCAATTTTGCTTGGAGCAGTCCAATACATTTCGCTTGAGCTATTTTGGCTGCTGATCTCAATTCTGGATCAATTGGCGTAGGAAAGAGAAAGGCTTCAGGCATACTAGCTAGCGAGTTTAGATCTAAAACCGAGATAATCTGACGTTCCTGCATAATCTTGAGGGCGCCTTTCAGCAAGTCAGGCGAATGGGGACGCTGTAAAAACTGTAAAATCGCCAATATTTCTAAGGGCACACGGGAACGGCGATCGCTTTGCTCCACATCATAGAGTTCTATTTGATGCTCTGTAGTTAAATGCTGTAACTTTTCAAATAGAAATAAGCCCTGTTTATGCTGCCGCACTAAAACTGCCATACTCAAAGGGCGATCGCTGCTAGATGATAATTCAACAACTCTTTGGGAAATTAAAGCGGCAGTATGTTCAATATCGTAGGGATAACAAATTTCTAAACCTCTTGCCAATGGTTCGGGATTGAGTTGGGGATCGCCTGGTTCCACGGGTTGAATAATTTGCTGGCGAAAAGGCTTAGCCGCCTGATTATTCCCCTGAACATCCCTAGAGGCATACTTAGATTGATTAACCCACTGTAAGGCAAAATTAGCCGCAGCAATAATTGGCTTCGCACTACGTCCTGCCCGATCCATTGTGACCAGACGACCTTGGTTTTGGGCTAGATCACAGAACTGATTAAAGAATCGCGGATCAGCCGAAGTAAAAGTAGAATTGATTGCCTGATTTGGATCACCGACTCGCACTAGATTAGATTCTAAAGTATCGGGATTCCAAGCCAAAATCTCTAATAATTTAGTTTGAAGTGGTGAAGAATCCTGTGCCTCATCCTCAAATACGGCAAATACGCGCCTTTGCCAATACTCCCTGGCTGCATCATTTTCAAGTACCTGCAAACCTGCCAGAATCATGTCATCGTAGTCAATTTTATGCTCTTGCTTTAATAATTTACTATAGGATTGATAGAGTTCGCTAACGTAGTGCAGTAAGCTATTCTCGCTAACATTCTCAATCATTTCTCTAACTTGAGCAGTGGCAATCCCTGCACTTTTAATCCCAGCGATCGCTTCTTTGGCAAGATTAGGCAAAATCTCAGTGCGTAAAACCGTTTGGCGACGCATTCTTTCTGCTTCTTCGCCATCAAATCCCTTTCCTTCAATTAGCAATTGATAATCTTTAGGAAAATTACTCTGCCATTGGCTAATCGCTTGACGAGCTAGTCTTTGCTTTTGGGCATCGGTAAGAATTTGGGTTTCGCTAGAGCTAATTCCAGAAATATCTGGATGGTGGGTAGCAATACTGAATGCCAAACTATGGAGCGTGTTCACACTAAAAGCACTTTGGGGCAAATGCAGAAATTTTAAGTGTCTTGCCACTTTGTTGCGAATATTTACCGCCGCCGAACGGGTAAAGGTGACAATCACTAACTGACGCTGACGATGGAGTTGATTTTGGGCGATCGCGATCGCCGCTGCGGTTGCCATTCCTGTCGATTTTCCTGCACCTGGAACTGCCGAAACTGCTAATTTTCCACCCCGCCAGTCGGCTAACTCACGCTGTCCTGGACGAAGTGCGCTGCGCAAGCTCTCGATTTTTTGTTGAAGATTTAACTCTGATTCCATAAACGTGGTTGGTTCTTCAAAAATTTAGTTCACTGATTAAAATCAACTCTATAAAATATTACTTATGATTGTCGCAGAATACTGGAATTAATTGATGTGGTAAAATTAATAATATTTAATATTTCTAAATAATCTAAAAAAACTTATTTCATGTTTAACACTTTTCAAGCTAGAGAGTCGGTAGCGATCGCTGTGCCAAAGCAATCAATTCCGATCACCAACTACCTACAAGAACCTCAACGCTTAGTAGATGCGCTTCAAGATCAGTCTCAGATTGAAATTTTAGCCAAATCTAAAGGGAATAGTCTAATTACTTTTCGCTTCGTGCTTCAGCCACTTTCTTTTTTGCAGTTGCGAATTTTCCCCACCGTGGATCTGGATGCTTGGTCGGATCAAACAGGAAATGTCTATCTGCGATCGCTTAGTTCTCAAGTAAAAGCTGATTTAATGGGAATTGAATTTCCCCATCCCCATTTTGAACTAGATCTGAAGGGACAAATTTATGCCAAAGCCGATCAACTATTTGGCGATGCAAGTTTAGATGTGCGGGTAGAAGTGCCGCCTCCTGTTAGTTTTACGCCCCAATCTATGCTGCAAAGTACGGGCAATGATCTTTTAAGTAGCGTGTTGCATTCGATGAAGCAGAGACTTCTCCAACAATTGATCAAAAATTATAGTCAGTGGACAGAATCTCAAGAAAATTATCAAATCCTAATCCATTAGAAGTATCTAGCCCATTAGGATTATTTAGCCCATTAAAATTACATTATCAATCACATGAATAATGCCGTTGTCGGCCTCAATGTCAGCCGCAATTACGGTAGCATTCTTTACTTCAAACCCATTTGCCATACTGATTTTGATCGGCGAACCTTCTACTGATGTCAACTCAGTAACATTTTGGAGATCAGTAGTCTTCCATCGACCTGCTACCACATGAAATTTTAAAATTCTCGCCAATTGAGGCACATTCTGCACCAAAGTGGTAATTGTACCTGGGGGGAGTTTAGCGAAAGCATCATCATTGGGTGCGAATACGGTAAATGGACCAGGAGATTTTAGGACATCCACCAAGTTAGCGGTTTGAACTGCTACCACTAAAGTCTTGAAGGAGCCTGCACTAACTGCAATATCTACAATGTCTGCCATAGGGTTTTCTCTATAAGTAGTAAATTTTATTTCTCAAATAATACCTAACAAAGTCTCAAAATATTAATTAATAGGACTTACGCAAAAAATAAACCAAATATTGTAAATAGGGGGTTTGGGGCTGTGCCCCAATTGAGGGCGAAGCCCTCAAACTCCCACTAATAAGAGATTTCCATATTTAGCCTGCGTAAGTCCTAAATTAAGTATGATTATGGTGAAGCAAGGCTCGGTTTAATAGCCTATTGATATCCTAGCCATGATGATAAATTGGCGGATTGAGTGGGGCTGAGTTCATTATTTTCTCGCAATATATAGCGATCGCCTGAAGGAGGTAATAGTTTCATCTCGGTAGTCCAGATTAAATCTTGTTGAAAAAGCGTAATTGAGACCTTTTCGCCATAGTTGTAAAGTTTTAAGCGATCGCTAAATTGGTCAGCCGTAACTTTAATTCCCTCAATTGCCAAGATTTCATCACCCACATTAATTCCTGCGTTTTGGGCAGGCGAGTCGGCAGCTACATACTTCACCACTGCCAATCCATTCCCACTCCCCAAGGTCATACCCGTATAATAACCAGAATTAAAGTTGTCTAGGGTTTGCAACGTCAAGCCAAAGGGCGCAAAATAGAAGTTATAGTCTAATTCTTTGGTACCGAAGAGATAATCTCGCCAAAAAGCTGAAAGATCAGTGCCAGCAATCGATTCTATCCTTTGTAATAAATCGGTTTGACTAAATCCCTGCTCGCCAAACTCTTGCCACAAAGATCTCATTACTGTATCTAAGGAATTCTTGCCATTTGCTCTAATCAATAAGTCTAATAACATCGCCACCAATTCTCCCTTGAGATAATAAGAAACTTGAGAATTGGCACTATTTGGATCGGGACGATAGAGCTTAATCCATGTGTCAAAACTTGACTCCGATAATGGTTGAACTTTTCTGCCTGGTGTAAGTTGAAGTTTGGTAATACTCTCACTCACTTGTTTGAGATAATGGGCGCGATCGCCCAGCCCAGCCCGTAATAGTAGTAGTTGATCATAATAGCTAGTCACACCTTCAGCAAACCAAAGGGAGTTAGTATAATTCTCTTGATCATAGTCAAATTTGATCAACTCAATTGGTCTCAGTCGCTTCACATTCCAAGTATGAAAAAACTCATGGGCAACTAAATTCAAAAAGCGCAGATAGGATTCATAACGAAATCCCAAACGTGGATAGATCAAAGAACAACAATTGTGATGCTCTAAACCGCCATAGCCATTAGCACTGAGGTGCAGAATAAAGAGATACCGATCATAGGGTAAACCACCAAACATTTCTGCTTCAGTTTCAATTATCTTCTTAGTATCTTCAATTAGCTGCTCAATCTCTAGGTTCCCTTCTCCCCAAATCACCCAACTGTGGGGCTGATCTAAAACCATAAAATCATAGCGCTGATGAATACCAAGCTCGAAAGGACTATCGACTAAAGTATCAAAATCCGCTGCATAAAAAGTATTGAAGCGATCGCTTAACTTCGGTAAAGCTGTGGCGATCTGCCAATTGGGATCGGGTAAGAGAATCTCCACTTCAAAGCTAGATTGAGAATATGCTTCGCTGTACATAAACATTGCCGCACCATTAAAATAACCGTGCGATCGGTCTAAGTGATTTGTGCGAACCGTCAGTTCATTGGCAAAGATTTGGTAGGAAATTCGCAAGATCTCTACTTTTGGAGTCTGAATCTGCCATTGATTTTTGCTAGTCTTTTGCCAAGCGAGCGGATTCCCAGCCTGATCACAGGCTTCAAAGTTTTGCAGATGTTTGGCATATTCTCTGATCAAATAAGAACCAGGCGACCAAACAGGCATTTTCAAATTTAGTGCAGGTGTTTCAATCCGAGCATCTAACCGAATTTCTAGCTGTAGCTTAAACAAATGATTTTGAGGCTTTGGCATGGCAACGGTGTAATGCCAGGGAGTAGAAACCATAAATTTACTAATTCTTAATTGCAGTGGAAATTAGTCTAAGCGAAAAAATAGGTTACCGCAAAAAAATAGACAAAAAAGACAGCCCAGAGGCTAAACCAGGCTGCATCGGAAAAAGCGGAAACTAACTCTAGGTATACTTCTTCATCAGAGCTAGTGTTCCACAAGTACTAACTTTGTAAAACCTGAAAAAATCTGAGAATTTGTCATAATTTTACTTTATTCCTAAAATCTGACATTCCAGATTGCAGAAATTAAAATCAATAGGTCAGCGCAACCGCTAAAACCTTTGTCGCCAGCGATTTTGATACTCACGATTATTAAGCCCTAGCCAACCGTTCAATCTTTCGGCTTGAATAGTCTGATTTAGCGAAACAATCCGATCTTCAGTGTTGGGATGAGAATTCAAAAAGGCTGGTAGTCCGCCACTTTTACCAACTAACTTCTGCATAAACTCTGGCATAGCTCTGGGTGCATAGCCAAGACGACTAAGATTGAGCAAGCCTCGCCGATCTGCATCAAATTCCGCTTCACGACTATTGGGTAGCCTCAACGCCAGATTTACGCCAATTCCGACTAACTGATCTCGGTCTGCACCTGCTACGGTAGCTATTCCCTGGGCGATCGCGGTTTGCCGCATTTGTGCTAAAACATGCTTTCCAGTTACATGACCGATTTCATGGGAGATTACCCCTGCTAACTGGGCTGTATTGTCGGCGGCGGCGATTGTGCCTGTATTGATATAAACAAATCCACCCATTGTGGCAAAGGCATTGATATTTTGGTCATCTACTACTTGAAAGGTGTAGGGTAATTCGGGTCGATCGCTTTTAGCAGCTAATTCCTGTCCCAATTGGCGCACTAATTGATTGGCATTGCGATCACGGCTAAATCTCACTTCGCTGGCAATTTGTTGATTGATTTGCTTGCCTAGTTCCACCTCTTGAGCATCAGAAAGATTGGACAGTTGGACGGTTTGAAGAATAGATGGCAAAGCACGAAGCAGATCACTAAAATCTAAGGCAGCGGCAAAACCAGGTTGTAAAAATATGATGAAAGCGATCGCTAAAATCATTAGGGCTATTCGCCTTGCTATTTGTCCAAATATCTTTCTAAATCTGTTGATGAGTTGAATCATTTTTATCTATCCTGATTGCTTACCTTGGCTAATTTTTATGGTTGACGTGATTCTTTAATTTTAGTTTCAATTGAGCTTGTTTTTGGCTGGAATCGCCTAAAATACTGGCTATCAGCTAATTACCTAGATTGGGAGATTGACATTTGAAAATCTTTTTTGATTTCGCTGTTTATATTTCCAGATGTAATTCCCTTGACGGTCTCTCTAGAGATTCTGTCATATTTAAATTCAGCGATCGCCCAAACCACTACGCAAACTTCTGCCCGTTAGGAGCAATTGATTCCCGATAAAAACACGCCAATTCTGATCTATTGCAATAATAATTTTACTAGAGCCGAGATTCCTTTCCCTTCAAAATTGCCTTCCGCTTCTTTAAATTTTTTCTACTTATATTAGTCTGTTCGATTATGGTTATCGCAATGGGTACGAATTGACTCCTTTAATTGATATTCAGAAATCTAAATTGATATTCAGAAATCTAAGTTACAATTTGAGACTTCTAAATAGTTCTGATCAGCTTTTAGCCTATGATTAAATCAATAATTGTTATAGAATTGTTTTAGCCATAGCTTTATAAATAATTTATGAATGAATTCGACCTGAATCAATCACGCCTGTTACGCTTCGCCGAAGATGAACTAACCGAATACAGCACTGTGAA
>Ga0163144_10024288_pt1 | contig 11900 bp, 8 predicted proteins | sample OliLak19BULKMAT1_FD_123175 | JGI IMG/M metagenome (GOLD analysis project Ga0163144, IMG submission 123175) | Freshwater microbial mat bacterial communities from Lake Vanda, McMurdo Dry Valleys, Antarctica - Oligotrophic Lake LV.19.BULKMAT1 | ecosystem: Environmental > Aquatic > Freshwater > Lake...
ACGATTCGACAAACGATTCGACAGTCCAACCATCCCGTGTTGCCCAGTTGCCTTTAACAGGTCTGAGCCGTTCAACACGAGAACCCGAAGGCGATCCTTCTCTTGGGCGACTCGAATCCGATCGAGTCGAAACGACTTCGCACCAGACTTGGTTCCCGTGAACGCTCGCCCTTGCAGGACGTACATCACACGTTCACCGATGCGATTCAACGATTCGGAACAAGCGCCCCGAATAGAGCCCAGTAGGGTACAGGGCAAGATTCAAATGTCAAACCCTCTCTTGCGGGTCTTTGTTCATCATTTATTCACGATCGAAGCGCCCGCGTCCTCACGAGAAGCGACCGCCCATCATCCGACCATTGACAAATTGACCAGTTTAGGGGGTTATTTCACTGCCATCCCCATAACAAGTCCTATCATAAACCGTATAAACACTTGACCTGCATCGAATCGCTCGGTATATTCGGATTACGTTTGTGCATCTTCAACTCTTCGGCATTGCTCCGATCATCACGCAACCCTCAACGCCCGATATTCGCACGGCCTACGTCTTGCCACAACTTTTTTCACCACGCTGATCTTTCTCTTTCCCGTAAACCGCTCCAAATGCTGGGGATCACCACGATGAAGCCTTCACTCGCCGCAATTGCCGCAACGCTCATGATCGTCATGCTTGCTGATGTCACCGTGGCCCAATCAGGCAAGGGTTCACCCTCAAAGGCCACACCCGTACCCAGCAACTCAGGTTCTAAGAAGCCTGCTATCGCCCCCCCCACCGCCCCCACCGCCTCAACACCCACGGGCACCCCCGTCGCCTTTGCACCCGAACCCTTCCGACTCGATGCTATTGGTTTGGTCATGCGTGTTCCTGAAGGATGCTCTGCACAGTCAACCACCATCGCCGATCGCGCCACCACGCAGATCACACCGAGAGACTCAACGTGGATTCTCAACGTGCAACTCCCCGCACGCACGGTCGATCTCAACTCCACGCCTGCGGAAATGGCTGAAAAGACCATCACGCTGATTCAGGGCTCTTATGGCAAGCTCGATCAGAACAACGAAAAGATCATGTCCACCGAAGCCACGATCATTGATCGAAAGGACAACCTCCTCCTCCCCGGCGGCGCGGCCGCGAGGTTCTATGTCAGTGTGCCGGGTGCAGAACGGACCCGCATCGTCAAGGGCTACACCATCTTCAAGCCCACCACCAAGCAGTTCTGCGTCTTCGAGCTCATCACTTCCGAATCTGAGTTTGCCAAGGCCCGCGGCCTCTATGAGACCTTGCTCGGCACGGCCAACTTCACCGACAACGAAGCCGTTATGTCCGAGCGCGGCACGTTCATCAAGACCGGCACGCGCTTCTTCTCCGGGCTCAGCGAAGCCGACTATGTCCAGGTGATGCACGACAAAAAACTCTGGCAGCGCCTCTACAAGCCCGCCTCGACCGGAGCCGCTGGCGATGCGACCGAACTCGGTTATCGCGGCGTCCGCTTCTGGCGTGGCAAACGCGGCGAGATAGACCCCGACAAGGCCCGCAGCGCATGGGGAAAGGCCGAGCAGGAGGATGGCTACATATGCTCGATCGAAGGTCGCTTTCTTCTTGATGGTGGTGTGGCCGACAGCCGCGGTTTTTACTTCATGCGCCCCGATCGCTCTGAAGAGACCTGGTCGGTCAAGACCGTCTACACCGATGCGGGCGGAAAGCAGATCGCCGCCGCGACCGACACCGGCGCACGCAGCGGCGACTCGCTGACCATCGTGAAGAAGGAAACCGGGAAGCCGCTCACCACGCTCGCGCCAACCAACCTCGGCGAAGGGTACATTAGTAAGTTTGAAACGTTTCTTCTTCCCCGCCTCGTCGTGAAGCACAAGCTCCAGACCACCATCGGCTCATACGCATGGAGCGACCAGGAACGACTCCTCTCATTCCGCAAAGATGAGATCAACCGCGACCCCGCGCAGGGCGGCTTCTTCACAATCAAAACCTCCTTCCGCGAAGAGGCCGCCACACAGACCTACACCTACAGCGACAAAGGTGACTTTGTCCGCGGCGAGATCGAAGGCCTGGGCATCTGGGAACCCGTCGAGCCCGAAGCCCTCATGCGACTCTGGAAACAAAAAGGTCTGCCCACAGACAGATAGCACGGACCGCTGGCCCGTGTACCGGGCACCGGGGCCAGGTAGGCGGCTTCAGGTTGCTTTGATGATTGGCTGGATGGCGGGTGGTACGATGCGTGACACTTACCCGACAAAGGAGTCACGCGTTGTTCACCTGTTTGAAGACCGTCAGAACCAAGCAGCTTTCCAGATCGTTGTTCATCGTCGGCGTGGCCGTAGGCACGTTGAGCGGTGGGTGTGCGCAGCGCGGCGAACAGGCCTTGCGCCCGAGCAACGATGGCAGAGTCTTGGCCATCATCAATGGTGAAGTGGCACCCGTGCCAGCGATCCCTATGGGTGATCGGCGGACGATCAACCGGATTCTCGATGAGGGCAAGAACCGCAATCAGGTCATGGACCACCTGACGTACATCAGCACGCAGATCGGTCATCGACTCACCGGATCGGCCAGTGCTGATATGGCGAACACATGGACCGCCGAAAGGTTCAGGTCGTGGGGGCTCACGGGTGTTGAGCTTGACCAATGGGGTGAAGTTCCTGTTCGGTTTGATCGCGGGCCGAGCACAGGAAGGATCTTCCTCGCTACACGCACACCCCGTCGGCGCGATGAAGCAACTTCCGAGAGCGAACCGCCGAAGGCTGAGTACACCGAGACACGACAGATGGAGTTCACCACGATGGCGTGGATGGCCGGGACCGATGGACCCAAGCGCGGACCCGTTGTGAAGCTTCCGCAGACCGAGGAAGAGTTCGCGGCGGTGAAGGACATACTGGCCGGCGCGTGGGTGCTGATTCCTTCGATCCCCGCGAGCGCGCCGCAGGGCATCCGTGGCCGCCGCGGCATGGGTGGCGAGCGTTACGACCGTCGCGCCGAGAACCGTCAGAAGGTCGCCGAAGGGGCAGACCCGATGACGCTGCCGCCTGATGAACGCGTGATTTTCTACGGCATCCATGGGCAGTTGTCGAGTTCGCGCGATGAGCGCGTCTGGACCGGCGCGGTACCGAAGTGGCGCGAACTTGATATCGCAAAGATCCCCGCCGATGTCGAGGTTCAAGTGCGACTGAGCGACTACGACTACCTCAACTCACGCCTGACCGATGGTGATGATGTGCAGGTCGAGTTTGACCTGCAGAACAAGTTCACCGCCGGGCCATGGCCAGTATACAACACGATCGCCGAGATTCGCGGCAGCGAAAAGCCCGATGAATATGTCATCGTTTCAGGCCACCTTGATTCATGGAACGGACCCGGCTCCATGGGGACCACCGACAACGGGACCGGCTCATCGGTCACACTGGAAGCGGCGCGGCTGCTGATGGCCGCGAAGGCCAGACCGAAGCGGACGATCAAGTTTATTCTCTGGACCGGTGAAGAGCAGGGCCTTCTCGGCTCGCGCGAGTGGGTGAAGAAGAACGAAGCCCAATGGCCGAAGATCAGCGCATGCTTTGTCGATGATGGCGGGACAAACTACCAGGGCGGGCTCAAGTGTACCGACGCTATGGCACCGATGCTGGCCGCGGCCACCGCGCCGGTCAACAACATCTTCTTCGACAGCAAAGATGGCAAGCCGCTGAACGTGAACATTCAGCCCAAGGGTGTGAAGTTCACGCAGACGGGCGGGAGCGATCACGCATCGTTTGTCGCCAAGGGCATCCCCGGGTTTTTCTGGGATGAATCCGGACGTGCTGAGTATGGATTCGGTTGGCACACGCAGAACGACAGGCTCGATCTGGCGATTCCGGAGTACCTCGAGCAATCGGCGACGTGCGCGGCCATCACCGCGTACAACCTGGCGTGCGCGTCTGAACTTCTGCCGCGATTTCCGACGGAGCAAGATGAGGCTACTCGTTCATCCAGATGATGTGGGTGAGCGCGGATCGATCGACACGATCAACTCCCCCACACTCCTTCATCCGTGCCAACTGGGTGGAATCATGGTGTTTCTGTGGGTTCACTCCACAGAAGCTACACTGCATCATGGCTGTTGAACGACTTGTCTCGCCTGCTGAGCAGACCAGCGATGTGCCCGAGCGCGAGACCAACTGGTCGCTGCGCCCGGCAACCATGGGCGAGTATGTCGGGCAGGCGGAGTTGATCGAGCGGCTGTTGATCGCCATCGAAGCGGCCAAGCAACGCCAGGAGCCGATGGAACACGTGCTGCTGCACGGTCCGCCGGGACTTGGCAAGACAACCCTCGCCCACGTGATCGCGCAGGAAATGGGTAGCCGGATTCATCTGACCAGCGGTCCTGCGCTCACACGGCCCACCGATCTTGTGGGTGTGCTTACGCAGCTTCGCGCGGGCGATATTCTGTTTATTGATGAGATTCACCGCGTGCCCATCGCCGTTGAAGAGTTTGTGTATCCGGCGATGGAGGACTTTCGCATTGATGTCAAGACCGATTCGGGAATGCACGCGCAGACGGTGCAAATCAAGCTCGAACCCTTCGCACTGATCGGGGCAACGACGCGGGCCGGGCTTGTGAGTTCGCCGATGCGCTCGCGCTTCGGGCTCACGCACAACCTTCGCTACTACACCGAGGAAGAGCTGCTGATCATTCTCAAGCGCTCGTGCCGCCTGCTGAACGTCGTTGCCGATGGAAGCGCTGGAGATGCCGCGCTCAAGCACGTCGCGGCACGCTCACGCGGCACGCCGCGAATCGCCAATCGGCTGCTGCGGCGCGTGCGCGACTTCGCGGCCGTTCGTGCGGGGGGAATCGTGAGCGGGAAGGTTGTTCGCGATGCGCTTGAGCTTGAAGGTGTGGATGACCAGGGACTTGACGAACTGGATCGCAAGTACCTTCGGACCATCGCGACGGTCTACAAGGGTGGCCCGGTCGGACTCGAAGCCGTGGCGGCCACGCTCAACGAAGACTCGGGAACGCTGGAGGATGTCGTCGAGCCGTACCTGCTGCAGATCGGGTTTGTTGCGCGAACGCGGCGCGGTCGGGCGCTGACGCACGCGGGCGCTTCGCACGTGGGAATGCCGGGCATGGCGGCGGAGTTGAAACCGGACACCGCGCTGTTTGAGTAAGGTGGGCGCAAGGGCACTTCGGCGGGAATGCCGATGCCAAGGGATTAGGCCTTTGAGGCTACTTCCTTGGCTTTCTTCTTGGCATTGGTTGCATTGGCCGCGGCGAGCATTTCGTCTTCGATGAAGAGAATGCAGTGGCAGCTTGGGCAGTTCACGAGGCGGCCGGTCATGATCGCGCTGGCGGTCTCGACGGGTACGGCCATCATGCAAGAAGAACAAGAATACTCGTGATTGCGGCGATCAAGGATCTCGACATGGGCCATGGCCTCGTCGCCGCGGAGCTTGACCAGATCCTCAAACTGACGACGATCGTGGGCGGGAATGCCGGCGGCCAGCGAATCTCGCTGCGCGGCGAGTTCCGTGACGCGATCCTTGATGTCGGCTTCCTTGAGGTCGCGATCGGTCTTGGCCGTCTTGGCGATGGCGGAGCGCTCGCTGTACTTGGTGAGGATCTCGGCAAGCTGATTGTCGATCGCCTCGACCTTCTGCATGGAGTCGATTTCTCGTTCCTCGACGGTCTGCTTCTCGGTCTTGTAGTTGTTGAGCTCGGACTGGAAGGCGTTGTATTCCTTGCTTGTCTTGGCCGAGTTCATCTGTTCACGAAGAAGATTGATGCGGGCTTCGAGCCGAGCGGCCTCACCATCTTCATTGGAGATGGTGGCCTTGAGCTGCTTGACTTGCGTCTGAAGACCGAGCTTCTGCTTATCGAGCTCTGCCAGAAGGCCTGCCTGCTGGCTGTAGAAGCGTTCTGCCCCATCCAGTCTGCTGCGAAGGCCACGGAGTTGCTTATCAACACGGAACAATTCGAGGAGCTGCTTGGTGACCGACATTCCATCGCCCCAACGCCGCCAACCCCCCGGGGCCTTACGCAAGCCCGTGTTGAACTATATCACGCTCGCGCGACGATGAGAAGGAATTGCACCCGTGGAGATGGGAGATGGATAAAAATAGATTCAGGTTGGGCGAAAGGCCATGGTTCGTCGGCCGGATGCTGACCTTTGGTCATGGAAATCGTGGTGAAGGGGACGTGCGCGACTCTGGCAGTCTGGTGAATCAGCGGGGCTTGAGGAGCCAGAAAGCGACCGGCGCGACGAGCATGACCGAATCCACGACATCCAGTATTCCGCCGAAACCCGGAAGGGTCTGGCCTGAGTCTTTGATGCGGGCATCACGTTTGAGAACGCTCGCCAGCAGATCGCCCGCCTGGCCGGTGATGCCGAAGAGAACGCCCGAAAGGATCGCAAACCAGGTGGACATGCTGGCGATCTCGCGTACCTCTTCGGCCCCGGATGATCGGGCAAGCCGCAGCCCGAGATAGGCGACGGTCGCGGCAAGCACCAGGCCGCCGATCAGGCCTTCCCACGTCTTGCCGGGCGAAACCCAGGGAATGAGTTTGTGACGCCCGACGAGTCTGCCCGTGAAATAGGCGCCGATATCGCATGACTTGGTCACGACCAGCACACCGAGCACGACCCAAGCCGAATGCTCGCGGCGAATTGCCAAAATAAATCCGAACATCAAGCCGAGGTAAATGAATGCGAAGAGCGCGGCACCCACCGCCGCGGTCGCGCCTTGCAGGTTGCGGCCGCGAATGTGCCAGAGGAGCGAGGCGATGAGGACGGCTGTTCCGACCGTGGCGACAAGCGCGACGGCGTTTACGGAGCTTGATTGACGCGGGACGGCCGCGGAGACGAGAAGGCCGGCCATCGCGGCCATGGCGAGCCAGCGTTTGGAGGCCTGAATTCCGCCCGCATGGAAGATGCGGGCAAGTTCGCGAGCGGCGAGTGGAACAACGAGAAGGCCGACGAGCAAAAGGATTGCTCCGGCGGGGTAGGTGGGTGAGATGCCCGGCCACCAGTCTCGCCAAGCTTCGGGAATGGACTGGGCATCGAGCCACTCATCAAGCCAGAGAATGGCGAAGAGGATCGCGAGAAGGATGGGGCCGAAGATGAGTCGTTGCTTGAGCACCAGCGGTAGAGTACGGCAAATAGACCTGCGGGGATGGGGGTCCACCGCGATGGGGGCAAACTGGAGAAGACGTTGGGAAGATTGATCAGGTGATCGTGTGTTCAAGCCCGCCGAAGCGTCGGCTTCGTTTGGCAAAGTCTCGGATCGCGGCGTGCAGATCGGCGATGCCGAAGTCTGGCCAGAGGGTGTTGGTAACGTGAAGTTCGGCGTACGAGATCTGCCAGAGGAGGTAGTTGCTGACACGCATCTCGCCGGCGGTGCGGATGAGCAGATCGGGATCAGGAAGACCGGCGGTGTAGAGGTGGTCGGCCACGGTGCGTTCGCCAATCTCGTCGGGCTTCAACTCGCCCGCATCGATCTTGCGAGCGATCTCGCGCACGGCATCGACGATTTCAGCTCGCGCGCCATAGTTGACCGCGAGACAGAGGGTGGCACCGGTGTTGGCCGCGGTCAGTCGCACGAGCTTGTCGGAGGCTTCGAGCACTTCGGGGGGAAGTCCGTCACGACGGCCGATCTGGACGAAACGGATGTTCTTTCGACGAATCTCGTCGGATTCGCCATCGAGATAAGTGGTGTAGAGGTTCATCAGGGCGGCGACCTCGTCGGAAGGTCGCTTCCAGTTGTCGAGCGAGAACGAGTAGAGCGTCAGGCACTCGACACCCAGGTTGCCACATTCTTCAACGATGGTCCGAACAACCGATGCGCCGTTGCGATGGCCAAAGATGCGCGGGAATCCGCGGTTCAAGGCCCATCGACCGTTGCCATCCATAATGATGGCGATGTGGCGGGGAATGCGTCCGGGGTGAACATCGGCGAGGCGACCGATCGGATCGGCGTTGGGCGAGCGGCGACGCATCGACTCGACAATGCGCAAGGCCTCGGCATCGCTTGACCATAGCGAGACCGGTTGCGCGACCGGGGTTGCCGGGATGGGCTGCACGGGAATGGCAAGCGTGGTTTCGGGCATGTCGGCGATAGGACCATCGTATGGAGGTCTATTGGACCTGGATGTTCGGCGACAAACGCCGAGGTGATGCATGGACGGGTCATCATGACCACCATGAAGATACGACACCCAATCACGAGAGTTCGTGGTTGAAGCGGTCAGAGTTCGATGATGGTCTGAGCGCGGTCGGGGCCAATGCTGATCACCCCGGCGGGGATGCCAACGGATTGCTCGATCAGGTCGATGTAAGCCCGAGCACCGACCGGGAGATCTGATCGACGCTTCGCACCGGTGATGTCTTCGCCAAAGCCCTGCACGATCGAATAGACCGGCTCAGCACGGTCGAGGACCTCGGCATCAGGTACGAACCGATCGGTCTGGACACCATCGATCCGGTAGGCCGTGCAGACTTTCAACTCGTCGATACCGGAAAGGACATCGAGGAGCATGATGGCGAGCTTCGTGGTGCCGTTGAGCATGGCTGAGTAACGAACGGCTACAAGATCAAGCCAACCGACGCGGCGCGGGCGGCCGGTGGTGGTGCCATATTCGCGGCCACGCTCGCGGATGCGGTCGCCGGTCGGGTTGATCTGCTCGGTTGGGAGCGGTCCGTTGCCGACTCGCGTGGAATAGGCCTTGACAACCCCGATGACATCGCCGATGCGCGAGCCGGGAATGCCTGTGCCGGAGGGAATGCCGAGGACGGTGGTGCTTGAGCTTGTGACGAAGGGGTGTGTGCCGTGATCGACATCGAGCATGGCGGCGTTGGCACCCTCGAAGAGGAGGTGCTTTCCGGCCGCGAGCATGTCGTGCAGCAGGTAGGTGGTGTCGCGGATATTCGTGCGCAGGCGCTGGCCGAGGGGAAGAGCCCAGTCGTGCATTTCCTGAGGTGTAAAGGAGGCGGGCGAACCGAGGCCCTTGAGCATCGCGTTCTTGATGAAACACGTCGGCTCAAGTTTCTTGATGAGGGAATCAGGCCGGAGAAGATCGCCGACCCTTACGGCTGTCGATCGGTAGGCCTTGTCTGCGTAGCAGGGGCCGATGCCGCGCTTGGTCGTGCCGATGGCCTGGTGTGAGTCGGTGTTGTGCAGGCTGGCCGCGCCGGTGAAGGCGCGCATCTCTTCGCGCGCGACATCTTCGGCTTTGTGGTAGGGCATGACGACGTGGGCACGATCAGAGAGGACAAGCCCGGAGACATCGACACTGCGTGCGGCGAGGCCATCGAGTTCGTTGAGCAGAACCTGGGGATCGACAACCACACCGTTGCCGATGATCGAGAGCTTGCCGGGATAGAGAATTCCTGAAGGAACCAGGTGCAGCGCGTAGCGCTCGCCCTTGACGACAACCGAGTGGCCAGCGTTGGCCCCGCCGTTGTATCGGACCACGGCATCAAACCCGGGCGTGAGCAGATCGACGACCTTGCCCTTGCCCTCATCGCCCCATTGCAGACCGACCACCGCGGTGCTGAGCCGAGTTCCGGGCGCGAACAACGAGCGAGAGGATTTGGCCAAAGCCTGTGATGTGATGGCGCTGGATGAAGCGGGCATATCAACTCCGAACCTTCTCACCGACCACCCCCCACTTTGCCCGAACTGACGGACAACAACGTGGTTGGTCATAAAGACGATAGCGGCCTCTGGGCAGGTTATCCGGCCTCAAGATGACTCTGGTCGTGTCGCGAACCCTAACTCTCAACCAACTTGTCGGAGCGCAGCATCTGCGACAGCCCGCGGCTGATGGCGAAGATGGATAGCGATTCGGGCGGGTGTGGTGTAGGAAGCCGATTCTGCGTGAAGTTGGTGTGGGTTCACACCGATAAATCTGTGTGCAACAAAGCTCCGCTACACCGCCCGACCACCTACGGATCATGTGTCCGAACCTCACGTGCAGGCGCATACTCGCCGTGCCCAACTCATCGCGTGGAAAAAACGTGCGATGCAAGAGTTGTGGCGCGACGATCCGTGTGCCCGACAAGATGGTGAAGAAGGAACCGTTCAAGGGTGAACAGGTGCCGAAGGCGGCGTGAGTGAGTTGATGCGAGGACGATTCCTCAGCTGCTCACTTCAGGTCAATCGCCACATCGAGTTCGACTGTGCGTGCCGCGAGGCAGGCATCATCGGTGCAGGGTTGGAAGGTCACGGCGAGCAATGGTGTGCCGGACCATGTGCCTGAACGCTCAATCAGGATTGGTAGATCAAACTCGCCGCGATAGACGAGCAGTTCGCCGTTGTCTCCAAAGGGTTGGCCCTTGGGGTAATCGGCAAAAGCGACAACGCCTGTACCGTTGATGATCTGCACCCGGAAAGGGACAAGGCCGACGGTGCGCTCGGTCGTGCCGGGATCAGCGGCGGTGAGGTGATAGTCCGCGCCAATGCGGATGCGAAGGACAAGACCGCCGGGTTTATCTTTGGGGATCTCAAGGCGGTCGGTGGGCGCGAGAATCTCGACTGGTGCGGGCGCAGGGCTTGTGATCCGACCATCAAGAGCTTTGGCATTGGCGGCGGCGAACGCGGCGTTTAGGCCATCGCGATCGCTGCCGATGAGTCGCATCAGGGCGCGGGCACAGTTGACCGCCCCGAGCGGCGCGGCGGCGATTGCTGAGCTGAGTGCCACAACGGCGCTTGTTGCTCGATCACGGTGCGCGGGTTCACCGATAACCGCGGAGAGGTCAAGCAGATTGAGCAGCATGACCCCGACGCCGCCGGGAACGGCACCGTCATAGACCGTGCGTGTGCGGATGAAGAGGTCGCTTTGATCGGCAAGGGTGTCGAAGAACCCGCCATCATCGGCACTGAAGAGCGCGATCGCTACCGAGGTCAGTTCACAGGCCGCGCCGAGGTATCGGCCGGTGGGATCGGTTCCTGTGCGGTGGATCTCGATGAGCGCGCGTATGACAAACGCGTAGTCATCAAGAAACGCGGGAACCTTGGCCACACCCGCGCGATAGGCACGAAGCAGGCCGCGGGGACGGGTTGAAGGTGTTGACACAGGTTCGCGGAGCTGATCGAGCACAAAGTCAGCGGCACGGATCGCGGCGGAGACGTAGCGAGGCTCTGCGAGCAAGGCTCCCCCCACCGCAAATGCGCCGATCATGAGGCCATTCCACCCTGCGAGCGTCTTGTCATCGAGAATCGGTTGGTCACGCCGGGCACGCGCGGCAAGCAATCGTGCGTTGATGGCGTCGAGCCGCGCGAGGAAGTTGGCTTCTGTGAGACCGATTGCCTGCGCGAGACGGTCGGGGCGATCGTCAAGCCGCAGGACGTTGCTGGGCGGATCGGCTGGGTGGTGGGGATCGCGGAAGTTTGGGCCGCGTGCGAGGCCGTAGACCTTGGCGGCCCATGCCGCATCGTCCTTATCAAGGGCCGCGGCAAACTGCTCGATGTCCCAGAGGTAGTTCTGCCCTTCGCGGTGGTTGACCTCGGCATCTTGCGCGCTGAAGAATGCGCCGGTGGCTGCGTCGGTCAGTTCGCGCAGAACGTAGTCGAAGGTTCGTATGGCGACTCTTCGATAGAAGGAATCGGTGTAGATCACCGCGGCCTTTGCGTAGACCTCGGCGAGCTGCGCATTGTCGTAGAGCATCTTCTCAAAGTGCGGGACAGTCCATGTGGCATCGACACTGTACCTGTGAAACCCGCCGCCGATCTGGTCGAACATTCCGCCGCAGGCCATTTTGTCGAGCGTCGTGCGCACGGCGGCATCGATCGACTGGGTGGTGGCCTCATCGCCCGAGACTCGGCGTGCGTCGAGGAGCAACTCGATGAAGACGGGCTGGGGGAACTTGGGGGCGGTGGCTCCAAACCCGCCGTGGTTGCGATCAAACATGCGGAGCAA
>Ga0163144_10024289_pt1 | contig 11900 bp, 12 predicted proteins | sample OliLak19BULKMAT1_FD_123175 | JGI IMG/M metagenome (GOLD analysis project Ga0163144, IMG submission 123175) | Freshwater microbial mat bacterial communities from Lake Vanda, McMurdo Dry Valleys, Antarctica - Oligotrophic Lake LV.19.BULKMAT1 | ecosystem: Environmental > Aquatic > Freshwater >...
GTGCGTCGACCTCATACGGCTCGCAAATGATCGCCCCAGCGAGTTCGTTCACTCGGTTCGCGCTCTTTTCAGCTTGGGCAAGATCCAAGTCGCCAACAAATATGCGAGCTGGCTCTGCGAATTTTGCCAAATCGTAAGCCGCTGCTGTTCCCTGCATACCAGAACCGAGGATTCCAAAAGTGTTTTGCATAATTACGCCATTGTCCGAGCCCAATTCCGCAACCATGCAGATTTGGTGAGTGCTCCTCAAACCTGGATCGGTCAGGCGACCGAATACGACCAGGAAAATTGGAGAGCCGACAGTTTACCACTCGTGTTTAGTGGCATACGGTCTACAGCCTTACCGTGACTCCACGCAAAAGAAGTCTGGTGTAGTGTATTGTCACTCGATTCCGACAACAGTGTCAAGCTGTCATCCTTCATTATTGTCACTCAAGGCGACTACTGTTTCCTTCCCAAAACCTACGAAATATGCAGTCCATCCTGCTAGGGCCAAAAGTGCAAAGAGCACTTTGACTCCCTGGGGCACGATGGGATTGAAGCTGAAAAATCCTTCGATGGGTGCCGCTAACCCGATCATGACCAGGCCGGTCAGTAACAGAACGAAGGCGTCTTTGCCGGCAATCCTCAGGGCATCACCCCGCCGCCGCCTGCCGGGACAGATCAACGCCCAAGCCATCACGAAACCTCCGGTCGAAGTCACAAGAAGGCCACCAATTTCGCTCACACCATGTGGCGCGATTGACGAAAGCAAGAAGCCAAGCTTCCCCACAGAATCCATGTCAGACGCCAACGCACCTAGAATCGAGCCGTTCATCCAAAGCAGGTAGCTCGTAATAGTGCCGAACGAGGCGATAGAGACTGCGTTCGCCGTAATGCCTGCCCTTGGGTTGTTTGATGCGTAGAAAGCAGTCATTCCCACGTTGATGTCCCCTCCACGTCGCTCGTGCTGGCCTTTCTTCCAAGAAGTGAAGTTCTCTTCCATCGACTCCTGCACAAAATATTCCCGCAGGTCTGGCCGGGCTTTCATCATGACGAAGGTGAACCCAGATCCGGCAAAGAAGATGGTGGAACAGAGGGCAAAAGCAAGAATGTTACGGCGGAAAATTTGTGCGCCCGCGCGGATTCCTGAGTTCAACGCCTCCCGCCAAGGCCGGGTCGGTGCCCGATAAAGCTGTCCGTATGCTTTTGAAACAAGGCCGTTCAAGTAAGTGATGACCTCAGTGTTGCTCGTTTGAGTGGACATCAAGGCCAGATCGGCTGATGCCTTACGATAGAGTCGGACGAATTCGACCATCTCTTCGCCAGACATCTTCTTGAAACCGAAGTCTGCTTTCTCGGAAAGCTCGCTCAAGCGCCGCCACCCTGTCACTCTTCTTTTCAAAACTGCATCTTCGTCCATCGAACCTTCGTCTATTGTGTCTCGTCTTACAATAAAGAGGAATCTCTAGCTTCACCACAAGTTGAAATCAGGGGATTGGCATGGGAATTGCAAGTTGCAGAGTCTAGGAGCAAAACGAAAGCACTCGTGCTGGCGTAGGAAGTAGTTGTCACATTATGGTTCAATCCGAGGCTTTTGAGAACGAAGACGTCTTTCCAAGTTATTTTGGTAGACTGACACAGTCCCCTCTTCTGAGTGCCTACGAGGAGGTTGAACTGACCGGTCGGTGCCGCATGGGATGTGGTGTGGCCAGGGCTAAGCTCATCGAATCCAACATGAGGCTCGTGATCAGCATCGCGAAATCCTATCATTCCAAAGCGGTGCCGATCGAAGACCTAATTCAGGAAGGCGCCATCGGCTTGATGAACGCCGTCGAACGGTTTGACCCCACCAAGGGTTTTCGCTTATCGACTTACGCCACTTATTGGATTCGGCAAGCCATTGGTCGGGCGATCGACAACAAGTCCAAAGCGATCAGGCTTCCAGCGCACGTGTCTCAAACGATCAGGAAAATTGACAAAGCCCGTGCGAAAGTCATGCACGACCTCGGCAGGGAGCCAACAGGCGACCAAATTGCGGCTGAGCTCGGAATCTCGGGCCCGCGCCTTCAGCAACTCATCCAGTCTTCTCAAGAAATGCTCAGCCTAGACATGAAGGTTGGGGGCAACGATAACACGACACTCGGCAACCTAATCCAGGACAGCTCCTGCACTGATGCCGAAGAAGCAGTCTTGTCCAGCGAAGTCATCGAGGAGCTTCATGCTGTCATGTCCGAACTTACCGAGCGTGAAAGACGTGTCTTGAGTTATCGGCTGAGGATTTCCGACACTGACTCCAATGAAGTTGTGGATGAGTTGCCCGAAGTTTTGAACCTTAGCCGTGAGAGAATTCGTCAAATTGAGGTTCAAGCCATGAAAAAACTCCGCCGTCTGGCCCAGCGGCATAAACTCAACGACCTAATGAATCCGTAGAAACACGCATAATTCTGCGAAATGGAAGGACAGAGCTTAATCGAAATCGTCCTTCACTTGGACAAGCACCTGGGTGGGATCATCGAGGCCTATCAGGGGTGGACGTATGTCATCCTTGCTGGTTGCATCTTCCTTGAGACAGGACTTGTCATTTGCCCGTTTCTTCCGGGCGACACTCTCCTCTTGGCCGCAGGGCTCTTTGCAAGTCCGGACAAAAACCAGCTTAGCATTGCCGTGCTGCTCATCATTCTTCCCATCGCCTCGATACTCGGTGACAACACTAATTTTTGGATGGGTCGCTACTTTGGGAAAATCCTTTTCAGAAACCCAGACTCGAAAATTTTCAAGAGATCCTATCTCGACAAAGCTAAGGGCTTTTATCACAAATATGGCGGCAAGGCGGTCGTGCTCGGAAAATTCCTTGCCGTGATCCGTACTGTGGTTCCGTTTGTTGCAGGCATGGAGGCCATGCCGTATGCCAAGTTCTTCCCGCTAAGCGTCATTTCAGCATTCGTTTGGACTTACTCTTGTACTCTTGCCGGATTTTTCCTTGGTCAAATCCCGGTTGTCCGCGACCACTTTGAAGTTCTCATTCTCGGAGTCCTCGGCTTGACCGTTGTCCTCATCGTTTTTGAGGCGTGGAAGCACAAGCGCGAAGCCAAATCTGCCGAGCGTGATAGACTCGCTCAATCTGATTCGCCGTAAGGTCTGAGAATGAACATAAATGAGATCATGGAGGTGCTGCCGCACCGGTTTCCGATGCTGTTGGTCGATCGTATCTTGACATTGGAGCCTGGAAAGCGGGCAGTTGGGATCAAGAACGTTTCGATCAACGAGTCCTTTTTTCAAGGTCATTATCCGGGCAAGCCGGTCATGCCTGGAGTCTTGATCGTCGAGGCGATGGCGCAGGCCGGAGCCGTCATCCTGCTGACATTCGACGAGTATCGAGGGTTTGTGCCGATGATGGGCTCTCTCGACAATGTCAAGTTCCGAAGGCCCGTTGTACCCGGCGACCAACTCGTCTCAGACGTCGAACTCCTATGGATTCGCAACGGAGTCGGCAAGATCAGGGCGGTTGCCACAGTCGACGGCAACCCAGTGGCTTCGATGGAGATGACGTTCAAGCTCCTGCGTGAAGGCACCTAACCCATGGCCAAGATCCACCCGTCGGCGGTCGTTTCTTCCAAGTCAGAGCTAGCCTCTAACGTGGAGATCGGGCCGTTCTGCTATGTCGAAGACGGGGTAGTCATTGGATCCGGCACTCAACTCGTTTCTCACGTCACTGTCCGCACTGGAACGACAATTGGTGAACGGAACATCATCGCCCAAGGCGCGGTCATCGGTGGAGACCCCCAGGATCGAAAGTGGGCAGGCGAACCCACCTACTTGACGATCGGGTCGGAAAACAACATCCGCGAGTACGTGACGATCCATCGCGCGACCGGCGAAGGGAACACCACAATCGTCCAGGATCGTTGCTATTTCATGGCTTTTGTCCACCTCGGGCACAATGTTAGAGTCATGTCCGATGTGACTCTGGCCAACTCCGTCGGGGTTTCTGGGCACGTCACGATCGAGGACATGGTGAACATCGGCGGAATGACCGGCGTCCACCAGTTCGTCCGGATCGGCAAACTCGCGATGGTCGGCGGGATGTCGAGGGTGGTCCGCGACGTGCCGCCGTTCATGCTCGTCGAGGGCCTTGAACAGACGGTCCATGACATCAACGCCGTCGGTCTTCGGCGCATTGGAGTCACACAAGAGGCTCGGCTTGCCTTGCACAAAGCCTGCAAGTTGCTTTTCAAGTCTCAGCTTGGTCTATCAAACGCGATGGAAATCGTCGAGCGAGAGGTGAAGTCGGGGCCGGAGGTCGATTATCTGATCTGGTTCCTGGAGCGGCTTTTCAGAGGCAAAAACGGTCGCGGCGACCAGAACACCGAGCCGCATCCACCGGCACCCGAAGTCCCTGGGATTGATGACCGGGTGGTCTGACAATGAGGGCGACCCTTGCCCACAATTAGCTAGGCCTTTGGCTTTACGTTCTTAAGCCCAGCCAGTTGATCTTCAAACATGCGGCGCATTTCTGCGTTCGTGTTCTTCTTTGCCGCTGTGATCAGCATTTTCGTGAAATAGACGTCCATCTCCCACTTCTCTCGTGGCGGGAGGCCATCGAGATCCTTCAACTCGGTCTCCTGTCTTCGGTACTCGGTCGCGGCCCCCAGGTCGCCTTTGGCCACGGCGATCTTGGCGAGAAACCCGAAGCAACGCTCTCTGCCCCTGTGATCGCCCGTAGACTGTGCGTCAGAAAGGGCCAACAGGAAGTGGGGTTCCAGTTCGATCAGGTCTTCATCTGAGTCTGCATTCATGACCGAAAGTGAGAGGGCTCGACCTGCTTCTTCGGTGTCGCCAGCCTGTCGATAGCAATAGAAAGCCTCGACAGCAAATCCTCGCTTCTCGCCTGACTCACCAGGTGCGATTGCTAAAGAAAAGAGGCATCCGGCCACCCCCCTCGAATGATTAAGATCACGGTAAAGAGCCAACGCCTCGAGGGCTAGTTCCTTCGCTCGTTCTCTGTCACGCAGCCCCATCGCCCTACTGCGCGCTGCAATCACATTGGCCAGCAACATACGGTCTTCAAGTTCGCGCGCGATATCTTCGGCTTCTTGCAGGCGCCGGTCGCTGGCGTCTGGCCCCGACATCACCACTGGCTGGAGCAGAGCACTGGCGATTCCGTGCTGGTCTCCGATTGTGCGAAATACCCGAAGTGCCTCTTCGGCAAGTGACTGGGCGCGGTCAAATGGCGGTTCGTTGTTGTCCGATCTGACCCATTTGACCAGGTAACAAAGTTTGAGCAACACCCTGCCCTCGGTGCCCGAGTCTCCGGTCAGGCGAGCTTGGGCGAGCAGGCCCAACGCCGCCTGGAGGCCCTCTTCCGACCTTGCAAACTCAAATTCTGGTCTGTCCGACATTTGTTCGTATTAGACCCGAGCGGCAGGCTGTCGTGCGGCCGGTCGGATAGCCAGATGAATATCGGTGATCCAAGCCTGGCCCGGACAGAATTGGATGAGTAGAACTTTACGAAACTTGTGGCCCAGCCCCAATTCGCGACATAAAAGATTCGAGTACACGGATGCAACTGGTTAAAACTAAACGCGCCTATGGATGTGAGTTCCGCCAGACCATTAAATAACAACGGCTTGGCATATAGGGGTACTGAAAGTAGGCTTCGGCTATTCGCGTCATTGAGGAGAAATCGCGCCCGCTCGTGATTCGGCGAGGCCAGCGGACGCATAGAGAAGATCTGCGTCTTCGGGAGCAGAATCAAGCGTTCTGCGCAAGATGAGGAGGCGGTTGGCTTCTGCGGTGTCGCCTCTTTCTTTGGCGTGAAAGGCAAAGACCTCCAGGGCTTGGCCGGTTTCGTGTTTTGTCTCATACGTCCAACGAAGAAGGGTCATGCCAGTGACGGGAAAGCCAGTAAACCGCTCCTCAAGGTGCTTCCTCATGGCGGGACTGCTTCGCAGATGGAACCGAATCGTCTCTTTCAGGGCGCCGATCGGATACTCAGGCAGCATGACGGCAAGGCTGATCGCGGTCGCGAAGTTAGTCAAAATCCACTCGGCGAGGGCCGCGACTTCGGCGTCTAATTTCTCGTCGCCGGTCGGTATCTCTTTGCCTTCGTAAAAGAATGGCCGAAGATGCGGCTTGTCCACGAAAATCTGTAAGAACTCGGACATTTCGATGAAGGCGTTCCGGATCAGCGTCATTTCCGACTGGTTTTCAGCAATCGTAAGCTGCCGACTCACCCTCACCAGCAGTTGTCGCGAGGTGAAAAGGTTCAAAGCGGCAACGAGTGCCAAAACGAGAGTTCCAGCAAGTCCGATGAGCGAAACGATGATCTCTTGCGACACGCTGACAGGTTACTCACCTGGAGTTATCGTGAGGGGACTCCTTTGATGAAGACGGTCAAGATGGTGAGGGTTGACCCCCTCCGTCTCCGACCGGAGTCGGAGCCACTTCCCCCGATGGCGAACAAACCATCACGATCAGGTGAGGATCTGGGGCTTACACCGTGATGACCGTCTTCTGTGCCCGAGCACTCTCGTATCCCATGATCGCGACGGCACTTGCCTTTAGCCCGTCCTCCGCAGTCACAATCGGTTGCCGGCCCTCTCGAACTGCATTGACAAACTCGTCGATCATCAGCCCGTCAAGATCGGAACCTGTGCCGAGGTGCCAGGCATGGTCGGTCGTCAATGAGAGGCCCTGGCCGAACAGGTCGGCCTCGATCACGCCTTTCTCGCCGGTGACACGCAAAGTGACGTCACCCCAGGTTTTGTAGTTCTTGTGGCGCGACCAACTGGAGTCGAGCGTCGCGAAAACCCCCGTTGGAAAGTCAATGGTGAGATGGGCAGTGTCTTCCCAGTCTTCACCGTACATATTGTTCCCGATCTGAGCCGTCACGCGACTGGGGTCTTCGCCGAGCAACCGTCTCAACAGGTCGGTGACGTGGACCACGTGGTCGATCATCGCGCCTCCGCCGGAGAGTGCCGGATCGGTGAACCACCCGAACGGGCATCGCCCCCTGTTCGTCGCGTTGATCGCGAGAACTTTGCCGATCTCACCGGCATTGATGCGTTGGGCCAAACGCTGGAAGGTCGGTGAGAAGGGGCACGGGAACGCGGTCATGAGCTTGATGCCCGTCTCGGCAAGAACGCGGCGAATCTTCGCTGTTTGCTCGCTGTTCACGGCGAGCGGCTTTTCGCAAATGATCGGTTTGCCAGCCCTTGCCGCCCGTTCGATCAGATCAGCGTGCTTCATGTTTTCAGAGCAAATGACGACCGCGTCTGATCCTTGAAGGAGTGTTTCGAGGTCTTCTACGACCTTGAGCCCCCACTGCCCTGCGAACTCCTTGGCCCTGACAAGGTTGTCGTCCCAGAGGCCGAAAATTTCCGCGTCTGTCCTCTTGCCCAGATTTGAGGCGTAGCTCGAAGCGTGCATATGGGCGACGCTGATGAGACCGATACGAAGCATGATGGGAGTTTACGTCTTCGTTGGCCGAGTCACCTCGACCAAACGGCCTTTTTCGCTGAATTCGATCTTAATGTGCCAACAATCGCCCGGGTCGATCAGTGCCGTCGCCCTATCTGGCCACTCGATGAAGCAGACGTGTGAATCGAGATATTCCTCGATCCCGATTCCTGCGCTGCTTTGCAATCGGTAGAGGTCGGCGTGCATCACAGGCGGGTTTGTCTCAAAAATTTGGACCAAGTTGAACGTCGGCGACCGCACAGGTCCCTTGACCCCGAGCGACTCCAAGTAGCCCCGGACAAAGGTGGTTTTTCCCGCGCCGAGTTCGCCTTCCAAAAGTACAGTGTTTCCCGCTTGCCACTGTGCTCCGACTTCGCTGGCAAGGGATCGCATCGCCGCTTCGTCCGCCACTTCAATTCTCATCGACCTACGGGATACCCGGAATCAGCTCGTCTTTGTGTGCAATGTCCGGAATGGGAAGTTGCCCACGGAGTCTCACCAAGGTCACTGAGATCCGGAACTATTTTTCGGCCCGATCTGCGACAATGGTAAACAATGTCGCTTGTTGGACGAGTTGGGCGGAAAAGGCCAAGGGCGCGGATCGCGACCGCTGTGATCTACGCGCTTCTGACGCTTGGTGCTCTGACGACCGTCTACCCCTTCCTTTTCATGGCTACGACCGGCTTTAAGGGGCCGACCGATCAGAACGACAACAAGCTTACTCCTGCGTTTTGGGGCGACCAAGTCGAGTTGCTCAAGAAATACCGGGACGACAAGTACTCGGGTGACGTGAACATCATCGCGTCCTACTCGATTGGGGACAGTGCTGACGCAACGACGGTCAAGAAGTACGAGGAATTCCTGATGTCGTTGCCTCCGACCCATTGGCGGGTGGGGTTCCGGGTACCGCCTCAAGGCGTGACAAGCCGTTTGGCTGTCCGGTGGCAGGCGTTCTTGCGGGCCAAATACCAAAACATCGACGCGCTGAACAAGGCCTATGTCGATCTCAACCAATCGTTCCAACAAGTACCGGCATCGACCGAAGCCTGGGAGCGGAAGTCCTGGTCACCGCCAGACACCCAGAAGTGGCGCGACTGGATAGAGTTCAAATCGACATTGCCTTCGGAGTTTCGGATTTCGATACGGGCTGAGTGGATGTTCCAGGAGTTCTTGCGGGCGAAGTTCAAGAACAGGATCGAGGATGTACCAGCAGATTTGGCGAATAGTGCGAAGACATTCGACAAGATTGTTTGGCAATCCAGTTACAGTGGGAATCTGGTCAGTCCGATCAAAGTGCCGAACACAACGGTACCAACATCGGCGGCACTTTTTCAGGAGTTTGCGACGAGGATTCCAGCGGCTCACGTCGGTCGTTTAGTCGAAGATCTTTGGATTTCGGCGAACGGTACGGGCGAGGGCGTCCGTGCTACAAACACATTGCCGATTGCCAGTTCTGAGGCGGCGTGGGCAATGGGACACGCCTCTGAAATCAAATCCGAATTCACCTGGCGCAACTACACTTACGTCCTCGACTATATCGCCCTTCACGGTCGGGCTCTTTGGAACACGCTGTTCTTTTGTGCCCTTGCCGTAATCACGCAATTAACGGTCAACCCGCTCGCCGCCTATGCGCTGAGCCGGTTCCCGATGCGGGCGACGGCGAGGATCCTGCTGTTCTTGCTCGCGACAATGGCCTTCCCTGCCGAAGTCGCAATGATCCCTTCGTTCCTGTTGCTCAAAGACCTGGGATTACTGAACACCTTCGCCGCGTTGGTGCTCCCGACCGCCGCCAGCGGGTACACGATCTATCTGCTCAAGGGCTTCTTCGACTCGTTGCCGCAGGAGATTTTCGATTCAGGGCAGGTGGACGGGGCGCCGGAGTGGAAAATGATGCTTCGCCTGGCCTTGCCTCTCAGCAAACCGGTTCTCGGCTATATCGCTTTGCTTGCATTCATGGGTGCGTATGGTTCGTTCATCTATGCGTTCTTGGTCTGCCAAGACTCTCGAATGTGGACACTGATGGTGTTCGTTTACCAGCTCCAGGTGACGGCACCGAAAGCAGTCGTGATGGCGGCGGTGACCGTGGCGGCTTTGCCGACATTAGTGGTGTTCTTGGCCTGTCAGCGAGTCATCATGCGCGGCATCGTGTTGCCGGGCGAAAGGTAGCCGCAGGCTGCGAAGGGAGGCCTAGCCGACTGAAGCCCTGCGATAGCACTTTTTATCGCAGGGCTTCGCAACCTGCGGCTACGGGTTCAATCGTGTGACGATTTCGGAAACGAAATTTGGCCCACCGTAAATCCACCCAGTGTAAGTCTGAACGAGGTCCGCGCCGAGCTCGATCTTGCGGTTTGCGTCTTCCGCGCACATGATCCCACCAACCCCGATCAAAACCAAAGACGCATCAGCCTGGGATCGGATGTACTCCAAGCAACCATCAGAAAGCAACGTGAGCGGGGCACCGGAGAGTCCCCCGTCCTGGTGCGGATCAGCCGTCAATCCTTCCCGCGAAAGAGTCGTGTTCGTCGCTACGATTCCTGTCAGCTTGTTCTTCTGCACGACTTCGATCACGTCGTCAACCTGCCCCAGTGTTAGATCTGGAGCGATTTTGACGAACAAGGGCATTTGGGAGTCGATGGACTTAAGCTCTGCCAAAAGACGGTCTAGCGGTTCTTTGTTTTGAAGCGAACGAAGGCCCGGAGTGTTCGGTGAAGAGACGTTCACGACCATGTAATCCGCCATGGGAGCAAGGAGTCTGAAGGAGTAGGCAAAGTCGTAGACGGCATCTTCAACTGGCGTCACTTTGGACTTCCCGATATTGACACCAATGGGAATGCCCGGATTCGCCTTCTCAAGCCGTCGGGCAAGGGCGTCAGCCCCGTCGTTGTTGAAACCCATACGATTGATGACCGCGCGATCTTTTGGCAGTCGAAAAAGCCTGGGTTTCGGGTTGCCTGGCTGCGCGTGGCGGGTGACGGTGCCAACTTCGACGAAGCCAAACCCAAGTTTTCGCCATTGGCCGATAGCTATTCCGTTCTTGTCAAAACCCGCCGCAAGACCAAGTCGGTTTGGGAATGTGACTCCGAAGTGAGTCGTCGGCTTGGATTCGGAAAGGGACTGGTTGACAAGGCCGTGGGAGATTGCCCAAAGACCGAGGTTGTGGGCTGTCTCGGGTTCCAGGGAAAAAAGTGCAGGCCGTATCAGCGAATCGTAGAGGCCCATCGGTCATTAGGTTACTCGGCATGGCCCGAGGCCGAGACGGCCTTGGCACCTTGGGCGTGACGCCCAAGCCACACATCATTCCTTGCCGGGTGGGGCCACGAATACAAAGTCCCCGATACCACGGCTGACCTCGACCGGTTTGTCACTGTCAACACAGGCCACGTTGACCATCCGCTCACCGGTCTTGCGTTGGATTCGCCAGTTGATGCCATGGCCGTACAAAATATGGCCCGAACCAACGACGATCACCATGACTCGCTTCTTGTTCGTCGAAGTGCCCATAAAGTCCATCGCGCTCTGCGCCATTCCGGTGTCCCACGTGACCATTCCTGCGTACATTTTGTCAGCGCCAGAACTTGGGTGACCACCGATCAAGGCGTCAAATATTGAACGGTGCGTTTTGTTTCCAAGATCGAGATCGGGCACCCATTTCTTTTGTTCTGGTGTGATCGCCGAAGGGCCGTTTTTTCCAACTTGCCGAACCCAATCGCGGGGGACATTCAGAGCCGCCATCGGCAAACCGTTTTGTTTGATGACATCGAAAACTGGTTTGTAGAGAGGATATGGGAAGCCCCACTGTTTCTTCCAATCTGACTTGATTTGGAACTCCTCGTCGGTCCACCAACCTAGCGACCAACCGTTAAGGCTGGCCTGATTGTCACGAGTGAACATCTCAAACCCGACACAAACATCGCGACCACGTTTGACAAGTGCTTCGATCACCGCCGCCTGGGCTTTGTGGTGGTCGGGGTTGTTGTGAGACTCGCCTACGAAAACAAACCGCACACCGTCGGCGGCCTTTGCAATGTCGTCAGGCGTCGCTGCGCGCCCAGTGGAAGTGTCGGTATAGCCCATTGGCGACATCACGCGCCCCTTTGGCCCAATGTCCATCAAGTGCGGGTTTACAGCCTGAAACGCGGCGACAATGAAAGTAATCACATACCCATTGTCCTTCTTCGTCGACAGTGAAGTCAACAGGTACGATCATTAACCGTGAAGAACGTCCTGGTTTGCCTTGTTTGTGGAGCATTGCTCCTGGGCCTTACAGGATGCGGGAAGAAAGAGACGAACGTCGTCTACCAACCGCCGGTGGAAACGACATACGGGCGAGAGCCCGATGATCCCGACAAGGCTCTCACTGAACAACTTCGGCAAGGATCGGTGCAGATGGCCGCAGCCAGCAACACCCTCCTTTCTGCTCTTGTCGAAGCTCGAAAGGCAGTCAAGGCACTCAGCGGCGA
>Ga0163144_10024290_pt1 | contig 11899 bp, 14 predicted proteins | sample OliLak19BULKMAT1_FD_123175 | JGI IMG/M metagenome (GOLD analysis project Ga0163144, IMG submission 123175) | Freshwater microbial mat bacterial communities from Lake Vanda, McMurdo Dry Valleys, Antarctica - Oligotrophic Lake LV.19.BULKMAT1 | ecosystem: Environmental > Aquatic > Freshwater >...
CAAGAGAGTCTGTTCGGGCAGGGGAATGGGTGTCGCAATGGTGAGGCCGAAAACGCCGTAATTGGTGACGGTGGCGATGGATCCGCCCATGTCCCCGACGGGCAGGCGGCGCAGCCGGGCGAGCTCGACCAGGCGGTTGTAGCGGTCAATCAAATCCGCCAAGGGAACCTGATCGGCATTGCGGATGACTGGCACCAGCACGCCGTCCTCGGCTTCGACGGCGAACCCGATGTCAATCGAACGGGGATGGATGATGCGGTCGCCGATCAAGCGGCCCGCCGGCGCGCTGTTTTCCGAGAGGGCGATGGCGAGGGCGCGCATGACGTAAAGGGCCGGGCCGGCTTTGTGGGGCGCGCAGGTTTTGCGATGGGCCAGCATGTTGTCCAGGCGAACGGGCAGCACGACGGTGGCGAGGGGCCGGGTGGCACTGCGGCGCATGGCATCGGCCACGGCCACGCGCATGGAGGAGGCGGGGGTGATGCGGTTGCGTTCGATGTCCTCCAGAAATTTTTCCAGATCCTCGATGGTCGCGCGACCGCCTGCGCCGCTGCCGGCGATGCTGGAGAGATCGGCGGCGTGCAGGCCCAGTTCGGCCATGCGCGCCTTCATGCGCGGGGAGAGATAGCTGGCACCGGCGGCATGGGCGGGTACGGGCAGGCCCCGGACGGTGGGCTCGACTTGTTGCGGTGCGACGCTCCGCGCCGGACGCTTCTCTTTTTTCGCGCGCGGCGCATCGCGGGCTGGAGGTTCTTCGTTGATGCCGAGACGGAGGGCCTCCTCTTCACTCACTTCGATATAGCCGAGAATGGCTCCGACCGGATAACTCTCGGCCTCGCGGGCGTTGAGCTGGCAAAGAGTTCCCGAGCAGGGGGCGGTGACGCCCATGACGGCCTTGTTTGTCTCCACCTCGATGATGTCCTTGTCGGCTTCAATGGCGTCGCCCTCCTGGAAAAGGATTTTGACAATGGTGGCCTCGGCGATGGACTCACCGAGCTGGGGCATTAAGAGCGGAACCTGGGCCATGGGATATTCGATTTACGATTTACGATTGCAGTTTCACTAGGGGTCACATTTCCAAGAGGCGGCGCGTGGCCGCCACAATGGCATCGGCGGTGGGACGGTGGGCCGTCCACAGGTCGGGATGATAGGGCACGGGGGTGTCCCTGGCATTAAGTCTTTGCGGAGGGGCATCGAGCAAACCGAAACCCTCGGAGGTCACGCGGGCGATGACTTCCGCCGCCACGCCGCCCCAGGGCCATTCCTCGCTCACACACAGGAGCCGGCCCGTGCGGGCAACAGAGGCGAGAACCGTATCGGTATCCAAAGGTTTTACCGTGCGCAGATCCACGATTTCGATTTCGTAGCCATCTTCGGTGAGTTCCTCCGCCGCGGCCAGCGACTCATGCACCATCGCGCTGTAGGTGACGATGGTCGCATCGCGTCCATGACGGGCCAGGCGGGCCTTGCCGACAGGCGTACTATCCTGCGGCAGCTTCTCCGCCTTGAGATGGTTGTAGAGAAATTTGTGTTCGCAAAAAATCACCGGGTCATCGAGGGCCACGGCCTCCAGCATCATGCTGTAGGCGTCCTCGACCGTGCCAGGGGTCATGACGATCAAACCCGGATAATGGGCGTAGAGTGTCTCCATGCTCTGGCTGTGAAAGGGGCCGCTGCCCGGCGTTCCGCCCGAGGGCAAACGCACGACAATGGGACAGGAAACTCCCGTGCGATAAAAAAGCGTCGCGGCGTGATTGACGATCTGGTTGTAACCGCAGGTCGAGAAATCCGCGAACTGCATTTCGACCACGGGTCGCATGCCCTCGATGGCGGCCCCGATGGCCACACCGACAATGGCATCCTCGCTCAGCGGGGCATCCAGCACCCGCCCGGGAAATTTTAGCGCCAGGTTTTTTGTCACTTTGAAGGCACCGCCAAAGGCCCCGATATCCTGACCGTAAAGAAACACGCGGGGATCGTCGGCCAGCGCTTTGTCCAGCGCGGCGGTGATGGCTTGGAGATAGGTGATCATGCCTCGATAAAATTATCCGCCAGCCGCGCATCCGAAATAGCCGTCCACTCCTCCTCCGCCGGATCAGGAGACGCTTCGCGCTGAACTTTCGCCGCGGTGGCATCCACCTCTTTTTTCGCCTCGGCCCGCCAGTCCGCGATTTCCTCGACGGTGGCCCAACCATTTTCCACGGCAAAGTTTTCGCCAACCTTCACGCAATCCCGGCCCAAATGAGCGGCTTTGAGCGCGGGGTCAATATAACTGGCATCGTCATGCTCGCCATGACCAACCAGCCGCAACAAATCGCCGACCACCATCTGCGGACCTCCGCCCTCGCGCGCCGCCCGGACGGCCTCCCCGAGAACGCGCAGGCATTCGGACAAATCGGTGCCATCCACGCGGTGCGAGGCCACGCCGTACCCGACCGCCTTATCCATCAGGTCCTTGCAGGCAAACTGACGGCTGGCCGGGGTGGAGTAGGCGTATTGATTGTTGGCGATGACCAGAACGAGCGGGAGTTTTTCCACCGCCGCCACGTTGAGTCCCTCGTGAAAGGCCCCGGTGGAGGTGCCGCCATCCCCGATGCACGTCGCGCCCACGACACCGGTTTCCCCGCGCATGCGGCGGGCCATCAGGGCGCCACAGACCGCAGGAATCATGGCGCCGAGGTGACTGATCATGGCATAATAGCCCTCACGCGGGCGGCCGCGGTGAATGTTGCCGTCGCGGCCCCGCATCGAGCCAAGCTGGGAGCCAAGATAGGTCCGCAAGGTGTCGAGGACGGTATCCCCGAAGGCCATGCGCCCGGCCTGGTCACGGATAAGCGGAGCAAAAATATCGCCTTTGCGCAGGTGAATGCCAACCGACACGCTGAGGGCTTCCTGACCGCGCCCGAGAAAGACCCCGCCCTTGATGGCGCCCGCCCGATAGAGGCTGGCGAGTTTTTCCTCGAGGATCCGGGCCAAAAGCATGAGCCGGAGGGCGCGGAGATATTCGGTTCGTGAAGGGCCGGCTGGCCCGCGGGCGGATGACATCACCCTAGGAATAGGTCAGGGCCGCGAGGGCTGCAAATCTTTCGTGAACCCCCGTCACTTTGTGGGAACGGCGTGCCAGAGGAGTAAAAAAATGACCGCAAGGGCAAGGAGCAGGATGGCGGTTTTGATCTGGGCGGAGAATCGTTCGCGCGAAGGCATGCGCAGGGTGCGGTTTTTTCCCCGGCCCCGGCTGGTGCCGGGGCGGGAAGAAATCACCGGACCAGCGGTCGCGGCGCGGCGGTGAGCCTGCTCGCGCTTTTGCTCCTGCTCGGCGGCAATCTGGAGCGGCAAACGCTTGAGTTTTTTTTCCAGCTCCTGTTGCTGGCGGAGATTTTCCGCGTGGAGCTGTTCCAACTGGCGTTCCTCGGCGGCGAGACGCGAGGCCTTGGAAGAGGGAGGCCGGGCCATGTGCTAGCGGGCCGGCAGAAGGGAAAAAATCCAGGCCCCCAGGGCGACGAGCCCCAACAGCCAGAGAGGCAGCGTGAAGGCGATGCCGTTCTTGAGCCAGTAGGAAAAACCGCGTTCGTCCGCATAGCCATACTCCGGCTCGTAGGAACCGGTGGCGGCGGCGGAAGATTCCACCGGGACATCCACGGAAATTTTGGCCTGCGCCTTGATGTAATCGGCGCGGGCATCCTCCACGGCGCTCAAAGCCTTGCTCAGTTCCCTCGGCAACTCGTTGGCACCCCAGACCTTCGGGTTGATATTTTCGATGCCACGCAGGTGCTGGGTGAAGGAATTGTGAATGATATTCAACTGCTCCAACCGGCGCTGGGCCTCCTCCGCCTCGCGCTGCACGGTCACCAGCGAACGCGTGAGCTTGTCCAGCATATCGCTGCGCCCGATCTCCAGTTCGTCCTGACGGCGCTTGAGTTCCTCCAGCCTCAGTTTCTGCTTTTCGATGTCCTCAAGCTGACGCTTGAGTTTTTCCAGTTCGGTGTTGGTTTTTTGAACCTCTTCACCAAGGTCTTCGGGGTTATCCTCCTCCAGATCGAGAAGAGGGTCGGGGTCTTTGCTGAAATCCGATGGCATAAAAATTCGCGGGCTGAAGCATTACTAAAGGGGCCACCGGAAAATTCCAGCACAAACAATCACCGTCCGGGCATTGCTTCGAGCAGAAGCCCCTTGAGGTAGCAGGTTTCGGGCAGGTGCAGCACGGCGGGATGGTCGGCCGCCTGGGTGAGCCGGTGCAGCACGCGGGCGGATCGCCGCGCATCGGTCAGGCCCTCCGCCACGGCGGATTCAAACTCCCCTGCGGAAACATGATGGGAGCAGGAAAACGTCGCCAGCACGCCGTGGGCGGAGAGCAAACCCGCGCCGCGCAGATGCAACTCGCGGTATCCGCGCAGGGCGTCATTGATTTTGCCCCGCGCCTTGGTGAAGGAAGGCGGATCGAGAATGATCATATCGTATTCGGCCTGGCGGCGGCCGGCTTCGTTCAGAAACGAAAAAACATCCTGTTCCACGACCGTGACCGGCAGGCCGTTGCGACCGGCGTTTTCCCGTAGTTTGGCGGCGCTTCCGGCCCCGCTCTCCACGGCCGTGACTTCCGAGGCCCCTTGCAAGGCGCAGGCCAGGGCGAATCCGCCTTGATTGGAAAAACAATCGAGCACGCGGCGGCCCCGCGCCTGCGCGGCCACGATCGCGTAATTTTCCGCCTGATCGAGATACAGCCCGGTTTTTTGTCCGCGCAAAAAATCCACCGAAAACCGGACCCCCCGCAAATTCACCTCCCGTTCGCCGGGATCGTCTCCGGCCAGCAGACCGGTCACGAGGGGCAGGCCCTCGGCGGTGCGCACCGGAGCATCGTTGCGCTCGACCACATGGCGCACACCGGGAAGCGCGGCCAACGCCTCCGCAATCAGCGCCTTCCTTTGATCCATCGCCAGCGTGAGCGTTTGCAGCACGACCACGTCGGCATAACGATCGGCCACCACGCCGGGCAGTCCGTCCGCCTCGCTCCAAACCAGGCGGCAGAGCGCGGGATCGCAGCCGCTGCGCTCCCTCCACGCGATGGCCTGCGTGATCCGGCGGGCAAAAAAATCCGCGTCGAGATCCTGCCGGCGGCGGGAAAACCGGCGGGCGATGATCTGCGATTTCGCATTGTAAATCGCCGATCCCAGCAGCCGGTCGCGTCCGTCTTTAATGGAAATGACGTCGCCATCGACCGGGCCGCCAAAGACTTTCAACACCTCGCTGGCATAAACCCAGTCGTGCCCGTGCAAAATACGGGCGCGGGGACGAATAACGAGGCCTGCCATCGGGAAAGTTGAGGGTTTAGGGTTGAGCGTTGATAGGAGGGATCACACCTCGGAAAAAAATCCGCCTCCTCCGCGAAACGAAACGTCCCGAGACCCGCGGAACGGGCTCGGGACGCAAAATGGTAGTACGGAACGGGAAACCGGAATTACTTCTGGGCGCGCTCTTCGATGTATTTGATGACGTCACCGACGCTCTGGAGCTTCTCGGCGTCCTCGTCGGGAACCTCCACGCCGAATTCTTCCTCGAAGGCCATGACGAGCTCGACGGTGTCAAGGGAGTCGGCACCGAGGTCTTCGATGAATGATGCGGTGGTTGTGACTTGCTCGGGATTAACTCCCAGTTGTTCGACAATGATGTCTTTGACTTTTTCTTCGATGGATTTTTCGGACATAGCGGATAAGTTGGGTTGACTGGCAGGCGTAGGACTAGTGTTCGTCTTGGGCTTTGGCAACAAATAATTTGCGCCGTCAGCGGGCTCGCAAAATTGCGTGTTCTGCGAGGAGGTCAAGCGTAAAAGGGAACATGCACACGGTTTTCTTCTCAGCATCCACGCCGCTCGACGCCACACCCTCCGTCGTGTTTGCCTTTCATGAAAATCCGGACAACCTGCGCGCCATCGCGCCCGGTTCGCTGCGCCTCCAAAAAATCACCTGCGAACCCGTCGCGCGCACGGGCGATTTTTTCCGGATTGAGGCGTCTCAGTTTGGCCTCCCCATCCGCTGGCTGGGCCGGTGGGTCCGGGTGGAATCACCCGGCCTGCTGATGGATGAGGCGGTGGAGAGCCCGTTTGTTTTTTTCCAGCACCGGCATGAATTTGTGGCGGGGGATGGTGGAACGATCATGACCGATCGCGTGGAATATGCCTTGCCGGGAGGATGGGCGGGATGGCTGATCGCGGCGACTCTGGGCCGCGTGGCCTTGAGCGTGATGTTTCGCAGCCGCCATACCGCGACGCGCCGGTATTTTCGCGGCTTGCTTAAAAATTAGGGAGCGGGCGTGACGGTTTTTGTCAGCGTGTAATCCGGATACCCCGTCACCTCGGCCTGGATGGAATACGTCCCATCCGCCTTCATGTCGCGCGTGGCCACCTTCTCGTTGTATTCGATGCGCTCCTTGGGATTGATGATGACGATCCCTTCCTTGGGCAGGAAAGCCCGGTCGTCCGAAAGACGCTCCAGCACCTTGCCCGTCGGGTCCTTGGTCAGGATGTCCATGCGCTGGGTGGTTTTGTAATCGAGGCGGATGATTTTGCCGGTGTTGTTGCGGATCGTGTAGGTCGCATCGAGTCCGCGCTGATCCTGCACGGAAAAATTCGCCGGATCGAGCAGCAGCTTTTCCGTGGTTGTTTCGCCGCGGAGCGAACCCATTTTCACCGAGGCAAACATGTCGGTGAAGAACGACCGCAACATGCCCGAAGCGCTGTCCGGGCTGTTTTTCACCCGGGGATAAACCGCCACGCTGTCCTGCCGTAATTTTTCCTGCCCTGGTTGCGTGAGGGCATACTTGGCGGCCAAACGCTCTGAAAAGAACGGACTGCCTTCGTCCGGGACTCCCACGGCAAAAGATTCCACACCCTTCTCAAGGGTCGGCTTGGGGGTTGGTGACGCCCCCGGAGCCTGGGCCAGGAGCAGGCCGGGCGCGAGGAGAGTCATGAGCATCAGTACATATTTCATGGGGCAAAGTGCTACCCTGCGCCGGCTGCGGTTGCAAATCCCTTCTCGATAATTATGATCCGTCCCATGCGAAGATTTCTACCCCTGCTGCTGCTTCCTTTCGTGACCCTCCGCGCCGCGGAGCAGAAACCTTCCCTCGTCACCGTCCGCCTCCACGCCGAGGGCAAGGAAAGCGACGGCGAGACGTTTGGAACCCCCATCACCCTCATCAATCCGCCCAAGAAAATCATCATCCGCAAGGTCCCCATCATCAACGAGCGGGATTTTGTCGCCTTTTACCCCTTCACAGCCGCGGACGGTACGCTCGGAGCGTATTTCAAGCTCGATGCGGGAGGCACCAACAGGCTCGAATCCCATTCCACCGAATTCCGCGATACGCTCGTTGTCGCCCTCATCAATGGCCGCGTCGCCAGCGCGATGACGATGGACAGTAAAATCACCGACGGCATCATGACCATCCCTTCCGGCTTTCTGCCTTTGGAAATCGCCCAGCTCCAGACGAAATACCCGACCATCGGCAAGGAGAAGTCTTTTGGGGAGCAAAAGAAAAAGGCCATGGCCGCGCTCAAGGCCGATCAGAAAGCGGCACCTAAACCCAGCCCGTCCCCCAAGGCAAAGGCCACTCCCAAGCCGCAGCAATGAGACGGGCCTTCTGCGTCCTCATCTGCGCCCTCACCGGCCTGCGCGCTGCGCCCCTGCTTGATTTCCCCACGGACAACCACGCCCTGCTCAAAGGCCGCCCGCAGGATTTTTTCATGTTCGTCGAGCGGGATTTCGAGGGCGAAAAATCGAGACCCTGGCAGGGCGGGCAATTCGGATTTGTCCGCGGTCCTCAACGCTCCGGCGACAAGGTTACCTTTATTCAATTGCACGAAGGCGTGGATATCCGCCCCGTCAGCCGCGATGCCCAGGGCGAGCCTCTCGATCAGGTGCGCGCCGCCGCAGGCGGGAAAGTCGTACACACCAGCACGGTCGCAGGCGCTTCCAATTACGGGTGCTATGTTGTGATCGAACACCGCTGGGAAGGCAGTCCCTATTATACGCTCTACGCCCATCTCGCGAGCATTGCGGTTCAACCCGGCCAGACCGTCGGGCAGGGCGAATCAATCGGCGTGGTGGGGTACACAGGAGCCGGAATCAACCGCGAGCGCGCCCACCTGCATTTTGAAATCTGCCTGCTGCTGAGCCCCAACTTCGAGTCCTGGCACGCGGCGAACTTCCCCGGCAATCCCAACCAGCACGGCCTTTACAACGGGCTTAACCTCGCCGGCACCGATCCATCACGCCTGTTACTGGAAGCCCGCCGCAATCCCGCCCTCCGCATCTCCGACTCGTTCGCCGCTGGCGAGCCGTTTTTCTCCATCATCGTCAACAATTCCCCCAATTTTTCGCTCGTTCGCACTTATCCCTGGCTTGTGCCGGCGGGGGAAGTCGCCAACCCGCCCGCTTGGAAAATCACGTTTTCCCGGCCCGGAATTCCGCTGAAAATCGAGGCGGTCAAGGAACCCGTGGCCGGTCCGGTCGCAGTCTGGGTCGAGGACACCGGCCAGGCCCTCGTTTCCACCACCAAGGGCCTGATCACCGGCACGCCCTCCGCCCCCCGGTTGACGGACTCGGGATTGCGCTTCGCCCGGCTTCTCACCTGGCCGGACTAAGCATCAGACCGCGATATCCTCGTGCCAGAGCTCGGGCCGCGCCGCGATGAAATCGCGCATCATCCCGATGCATTCCTCATCCTGCAAAACCGTCAATTCCACGCCCTGACTGCGCAGCCAATCCTCCGCGCCGAGGAAGTTCACGTTCTCGGCGATGACGATGCGGGGAATTTTGTATAGCACCGACGTGCCGCTGCACATCGGGCAGGGCGAGAGCGTCGTGTAGAGCACGCATTCGCGATAGACTCCGGCGGACTGACGCCCGGCATTTTTGAAAGCGCTCATTTCTCCGTGCAAAAGCGGATCGTCCAACTGCACGCGCATATTATGCCCGCGGCCGATGATTTTTCCGTGATGAACAATCACGGAGCCAATCGGAATCCCGCCCTCCGAGAGCCCCAGCTTTGCCTCATCAATCGCCGCTTGCAGAAAGGAATCACGCACGAGTAAAAGTTGCCCTCCCCCACGGAAAAGTCGAGCCCGCACCGCCGGCTGGATTCAACGGACCGATGCGATGTGAGAGCGCAGTGCGCCCTTTCTCTCCATCGCGATGAATTCCTCGACCTTGGGGATTTTGAAGCCGGGATTTCTCTGGAGCAATTTTTGATAAACCACGATCACGGCCAGTGCCCCGGCATACGGTTCGGGCCGGGAGGAGTTTTTTCGGATTTGCTCGCGAAGATTTCCCGCCACGAACGCCGCCAGCAGCATGTTGCTCCCGTCCGGCAAGTTGCGGCTTTTGCTCCAGGGAAGATAGCCCAGATTGATCAGAATTATGTGATCGGGGCTGGATTCCGCAAATTCCAAAACGACCCGCCCCGCAACCCTGGCCTCTGAGGAATTGGGGTTCTGAAGAAGCGTGTTTATGGCATTGCCAACCTGATCTTTGGAAGCCGCCTGGCATCTTTCATCAGCATGGCTCAGAAACACCGCCAACGCGGCTATAAGAACCCTCGTTTTCATTAGCTTTGCCCGAGTAAAAGTTAGCACAGAATTGATGAAAGGGCAATGGCCCATTCTGCTTATTTTGTGAAAGGCAGTTCGGGTTTCGCCAAAAGCGCCTCCAAGCGCTTCCGGGCCATCTTCACGTAGCCGGGGTTGCTCTCGATGCCGACCCATCTGCGCTTGAGCCGTTCGCAGGAAACCGCCGTCGTGCCGCTGCCCAAAAACGGATCGAGCACCAGATCGCCCTCCCGGCTGCCGGAGGAAACCAAGGCGTCAATCAGAGCAATCGGTTTTTGCGAGGGATGCCCGACTTTTTCCTGTGAAATTCCCTTCAGGGAAGGAATGCGCAGGATATTGGTCGCATATTTTCCCTTGCGCAAATGCGCCTCGCGGGCCGCCTTGTCCTTGTAGCGCTTATCGCGCAGATAGGTTTGAATCGTTTCCTCAGTGTAGGGCAAACGCACGGCGTCCTTGTTAAAATAGGGCTTGTCGCCGGCGGATGGTCGCAAAACCAGGATCATTTCGTACTGGGGCGTAAAGGAATCCGATCGTTCGTTGTACCCCACGGCGCGATCCCAGATGAGCATGTCGTGGAACTGCATCTCGGTCGCGAGGGCCGAACACGCGTGCAGCCAGACATGCTCTCGTTTTCCCAACTGACCGAAAATATAGAGCAGCCCATCCGCCCGTAAAACCCGCTTACAGGCCCGGACCCACTGGCGGGTCCAATCGAGGTATTCCGCCGCGCTGCTCCAGGAATTATCCCATTCGTGCCCGAGCAAAACCTGAAAATACGGCGGGTCTGCCAGAATCAACTGGAACTGTTCCGGCTCGCAGGCCTCCAGAACATCGAGCGCATTTCCCTCGTGCAAAACTCCCGACCCCACGTTCTGCGGTGAGGCCGGGCGGGCGGATGGTTTACCCATGCGGACTGGAACGCCTAGCGCGAAAGCAAATTTTCCGGACGCTTGTCTTCCGGCGTGGGCTTGCCCTGCGGAGTCGGCAGGGGGACGGGCCGGTCGCTCATCCTGGGCATTTGCGCTTCCGGGGCTTTCGCGTTCGGATCGTACGGCACGCCGCCCACCACTGCCACGGTGTTACCCTGTTTCGCCAGATACGGACGATCTTTGAAAACCTGGTAAGCCTGCTGTTTGACGAGTTTTCCATTCACGTCAAAATGCGAATAAAGGAAACTCTTGGGCGCGGCATTCTGGAGAATGTGAATCTGATTGGTCACATCCACCACGACATCGGGCGAGCTGAAGGTGATGAAACGTCCGAGCTGGCTGGTGCAGTAAATCACGCCCGCATCCTTGTCCTCCACCCGCAGGTAAAGCATCGTGGTCTGCGGCAGCCGGTGAGCGAGAATCGAGTACGTGCGCGACCGGCCGCTCCCCGCATCTTCCGGTACTCCCACGGTTTTCTGCCAGAGAAGGCGGCCCTCGGTGATGTCAATATTCAGCTTTTCCGAAACGAAAAGCCTTCCGATCTGGGTGGAAAAAATCGCCGCCTGCACCCGGTAGGTGCCGAATTCGCTCAACGGATAAAGCGGAGTCAGGTTGATGGTGCGAACCAGTTTCTGGCCGGCCTCCATCGACACGGGCTGGTTTTGATAGTCGGGATTCACCGGGGGAAGCGGCGTCCCCCCGGTGGTCTGGATTTGAAAGCTGAACCATTTTTCCTGCGGCGTGTCAGCCAGTTCCAAGGTGCGCCCGGTCAGGTTGGTGATCGTGACGGTGCACATGATGGGCTCGTACAACATGTAGAGACTGCGCTTGAAGGCAATATCCACCTGCACCTGCGCGCGCGCGGAGACGACGAGGAGCATCATTAGCGCGAGGATAATCCGCAGTGGCCGGCCCATGGTCATTTCGGAGGAGAGGTGTCGGAAACCGTGCGGAAGCCCAGCGCCTCGTCAGCCTGGAGTTCGGTGAGTTTCAAGACCCGGCGGGTCACGGCGTAATCCTTTGGCGTCCGCCAGTTGCCCCCGCGGATCACCGGCACTTTCGCGCTGCTCATCTTCGGATCCACATCCATGGTTGCCGTCCACTCGGAAACATTCCCCGCCATGCCTCGGACACCAGAGGGGCTCTTGTCCTTCTTCATGCCATCCACCGGCGACCATCGGTCCTGGCCATCAACTTCGCCGCCTTTTTTTGGATCGGGGTTGGTGTCGTTGCCGCTGTTGACCCAGGTGGGCTCATCTTCGTTGCCCCACGGATATTGGAATCCCTCGGTGCCACGGGCCGCTTTTTCCCATTCCTGCTCGCTCGGCAGGCGGCGGCCCTTCCATTTTGCATAGGCGTAGGCATCGAACCAATC
>Ga0163144_10024291_pt1 | contig 11899 bp, 16 predicted proteins | sample OliLak19BULKMAT1_FD_123175 | JGI IMG/M metagenome (GOLD analysis project Ga0163144, IMG submission 123175) | Freshwater microbial mat bacterial communities from Lake Vanda, McMurdo Dry Valleys, Antarctica - Oligotrophic Lake LV.19.BULKMAT1 | ecosystem: Environmental > Aquatic > Freshwater >...
CCGAGAGGGCGCGCGCCTACCGTGTTCTCGCCGACGTCCTTCGAGAGCGGCACGAGTTGCCACGCGCTCCCGCCCGGCGGGTAGTAGTACATTGCCACGCCCCGTTCGGCGCCCTGGGGCACGTCACTGCTGAAGTAGCTTAGCGCGAGGGTGGTCGATAGCGCGATCTGGGAGCGCAGCGTCGCGTCCGAGGCCAGCAGGCGATAGCCGAGGCCGACGGGGGTGGCGTAGGGCGGCGGCGGCGGCAGCCGGTCGACCGTCTGGAAGGCGTAGAACTCCCCCGGCTGAAAGTTCAGGTTGTCGGTGAGTAGCAGCGCCTGCCCATCGGACGAGAGGGCCGGGGCGCGGCGCTTGCGCTTGAGGGGCTTCAGACCGTGTGGGACGAGATGCAGATCCTGACCGCGTGGCGCAAGGCAAACTGCCATTGGGACCGAACCCGCGCCTCTCAGGCCCGGCACTGGTTCGAAGAAGAACTCCGCCAGTGCCTGCTTGCCGCGCTGTCACGCGAACCGCAAAAGGGGCTGGTGAAGGGGCTTGGCGACCGGGTGGCCCGGGGCGAGCTGTCGCCCGAAGCCGCTGCAGCCGAGATGCTGGCCCTGCTTGGCCGCAGCCAGTGACGCGCGGGCAGACGGGTCGCCCCCGCTTGCCGCGCCACCTTACCGCGTGAAGATCAGCGCCAGACCCAGCACGGCAAACGCAGCACCCACCCAACTGGTGACGCTTGGCCTTTGCCCGGTGCGCAGCCACAGAAGCGGCAGGATGATCACCGGCGAGGTCGCCGACAGGGTCGCGATGATTCCGGTCTGCGACCCCTGCAGCGCATACAGAAACAACGTCATCCCCAGAAGCAGACCGATCACCGCGGTCGCGCAGGTCAGGACCAGCACCTTTCGTGGCACCGCCGTCGGGCGCGCGGGGGCATAGGGCAGGGCCGCCAGCACGCCCATCGCGAGCCCCGAAGCCCCGACCCGGATCAGCGACCCCAGATAGGGGTCCAGCCCCCCCGCCATGTAGGGCCGGGCGATCAGCGTGCCAACCGCCTGACCCAGCGCAGCCCCCAAGCCGCACAGAAGTCCCAGCCGCAGCCCGCCCCGAACCTGCTCGAACCGATGCGCTCCCGAGGTGGGCCGGCCCAGGATCGCCAGTGCCACCCCGGCGACCGTCACGATGATCCCAAGCCCCGCCTGCCAGCCCAGCCGCTCGCCCAGCACCAGCCAGCCCAGCACCGCCGCCATCGGCGCGTTCAGCGCAAAGACTGCCCCCGCGCGCCGTGGCCCCAGCCGCCCGACGGCAGCAAAGTTCAGCGTGTCGCCCAGAAGAATTCCGACCACCCCCGAAACGGCCAGCACCGCGATCCCTTGCCACCCCGGCACCTCCGCGACGCCCGATGCAAGGACGATGCCCGTCAGCAGCACTGTCACGAAGACCTGCCGCAGCAGGTTGAAGTGAAACGCCCCCAGCACCCGGATTGCGTCCGAGGCCAGGATGCCTGTCGCAGCCCAGCAGGTCGCTGTGCCAAGTGCAGCAAGTTCGTGGATCGGAAAGGCCATCATGTCTCCTTCGGGCGGTCAGGTGGCAGGCAAAGGTCGCAACCGCAAGGACCGCATGCCCGACGCTTCGGGCACAATGGTTCGGCGATTTCCGAACTGTGGAAACTCGACCTTTCTCCCCCCGTGCGATATCCTGCGCGCATGAGCGAGAGCCCCGACATCGCCACCCTTGCCGCCGCGCTTGCCGATCCGGCCCGCGCTGCCATGGTCACGCGCCTGATGGATGGACGCGCCCGCACCGTGACCGAACTTGGCGCCGCCAGTGGCCTGACCAAGCCCAGTGCTTCGGAACATGCCACGAAACTTGTCGCCGCAGGCTTGCTCAAGGCTGACCGGCAAGGCCGCCACAAGTACCTCGCGCTTGCCAGCCCCGAGGTCGCACACCTGATCGAAGGCATGATGGCCCTTGCAGGAACCAAACCCTCGCGCCTGCCGCTGCCCGGTCCGCGCGACCCGGCCATGCGTGAGGCACGGCTGTGCTACAACCACCTTGCCGGGGCGCTTGGCGTCCAGCTTTACGAAAGCCTCTCGACCCGCGGCTTTCTTGTGCACCGGTCAAACGGTCTTGACCTCAGCCCCGAAGGGCGCAGCTTCTGTCTGGCCCTCGGTCTGTCCACGACCGATCTTTCACCCACTCCGCCCCCCTTGTGCCGTGATTGTCTTGACTGGAGCGAGCGTCACAGCCACCTGGGCGGCAGGCTCGGGCGGCTTCTCCTTGCGCGGATCGAGGCGATGGGCTGGCTTCAGCGACGCGAGGGCAGCCGGGCGCTTACCGTCACGCCGAAGGGTCGCCGCGCTTTTCCGCTGGCTTTTCCGCAGCCCTCCTTGTCCAAGGACATCTGCCTGACCGCTTGACGCCGTCCGGAATTCCCCTTACACGCCCGCAATCGCATCCGAGGGTTCGGGGATTGCCGACCCTCGCCCGCTTTTGACAGCTTTTGACGAATCGAAGGAACACCACATGTCGCGCGTCTGCGAACTTACCGGCAAAGGGCCGATGTCCGGCAACAGCATCAGCCATGCCAACAACAAGACCCGTCGCCGGTTTCTGCCGAACCTGAACGACGTCACCATGATGTCCGACGTGCTCGGCCAGTCGTTCAAACTGCGCGTGACGGCTGCGGCGCTCCGCTCGGTTGACCATCGTGGCGGGCTTGACGCCTATCTGGCCAAGGCCAAGGACGAAGAACTGTCCACCGCCGCGCTGAAGATCAAGAAAGAGATTGCCAAGGCTCAAGCCTCGGCCTGACCGGCTTTGATGACCGGAAAACGCCCCGCCTCCAACCGGAGGGCGGGGTTTCTCTTTTGTCCGGTGTTTGCTTATCTGGCATGCGGCAAATGGCCCGTGTCAGCGGCCCATTTCAGCCGGCGCAGTACGCCTCGGCCGTCTGGCCAAAGCTCTTGTACCTCTCCCAGAACGCATCATCGGACGAAGATTGCGACACCCAGGTCGCGTGCGCCTCTTCCGGGTCCTTGAAGAACTTGGCCGCCTTACGCTGATCACTGTTCGACAGGGTCAGGTCGGCGGCTTCCTGGATGCAGCTGCAAAGTGACCGGTTGCCGCCGCGGTCCGAGGCCATGCAGGCCTTCTGGATCGGACCGGCCAGAGTCGGGCTTGCGACAACTGGGAGAATGGCCACAAGAGCGACCAAAATTTTTGCTGGTTTCATCTGCCTCTGCCTTGTTGCCGGTCCGGGATGGATGCGCACGAGACTGCGCACACCGCCCTCACCAGTCGTTTTCTGCCTGCAAGAATACCAGCCCTCGGCAATTTTTTCAAGGTTCTCAAACCTTTGGCGCGAATCTGCACGGCTTCGCAAACTGTCGCGTCATCGGGGGTAAGATGCCACAAGATCATGTAGCGACCAGCAAGATCGCGCCCATCGACAGGACCGCCATGCCCACCGCCCCTTCGTCCCGAACCCGCGTCCGCCGCCTGAACGAAAAGGCCGCCTATGACCGTGCAACCATCGAAGCGATCCTTGACGCCATGCCGGTCGCGCATATCGGCCACGTCATCGATGGCTGTCCCGTCGTAACTCCAACGCTGCAGTGGCGTGAGGGTGACCGGATATACTGGCACGGCTCTTCTGCCAGCCGGATGCAGAAGAACGCCGCCGACGCGCAGGTTTGCGTCACCGTCACCCTGACCGACGGCATGGTGCTGGCGCGGTCTGGCCTGGAGCATTCGGTCAATTACCGCTGCGTGATGGTGTTAGGCCGGGCCGAGATCGTCGAAGGCGCCGAGGCCAAGGCCGCCCATCTAAAGACGATGATGGAACAGATGTTTCCCGGCCGCTGGGACGCCCTGCGCCCGATCACCGCGCAGGAACTGAAGGCCACCCGCATCTTGTCGCTGCCCTTGACCGAAGCCTCGGCCAAGATTTCGGCAGGCCCCCCGTCCGACCCCGTGGAAGACCAAAGTTGGCCGGTCTGGGCCGGGATACTGCCGATCCGCCTGAGCATGGGTCTACCCGAGGCGGCCCCGGATCTGGCACCCGACCTTGCCGTGCCCGAGTATGCCACCGCCTATCGGATCGGATGACACCGGGCGACCCCACAGGCCGGTTCGTCCCGCTGGAGCGGCAGGATGCCCGACTTTGGTCCCGCAACCTGATCGTCGAGGCGGAAAGCCTTCTAACCTCCGCCTCCCGCCACGGCCACATCGGCCGCTATCTTTGTGAGGCCGCAATCCAGTCTGTCCATGTGCAGCGGCCGCTGACCGGACGCACGAACCACCAGGCCTTGCTGACGCTCTACCGTCTGCTTGCCCGGACCTATCCCAGCATCGGCGCGATCCTCGGTCTCGCCGCCGTGCTGGCAGAGGTGGGAGAGGCCGCTAAGGCGCTGGCGATCCTTGACGGGCTGGATGAAGGCGCGATCAGGGCGCATCAGCCCTATTGGGTCACCCGTGCGAAAGTCTTGCATGTTCTCGGCCAGACCGCTGCCGCCGAACGGTCGTTTCAAACCGCGCACGATCTGACCGAGTCCGATGCGGTGCGTGGGTTTCTAAGGACCCTTCTCGTGGATCGACCCGGTCCAACTGCCACAGCTTAGCGACGTGCAGGCACTCACGCGCTGCGCCGGGTCCGGCGTGCCTTCATCGCTTCATGCGCCTCCGGGCTGCCGTCGTGGAACGACCCGAACCAGCGGTCGAGCGGCACCATGCCATCAGCATAGTTCACCTCGAAATACTTGTGATGCAGATAATGGGCGTAATAGCTCGCCTCGAAGCTGGATTTCTCGCCCAGCACCACGCGGTCAAAGCCGGTATGCCCCTGCGCCGGCGACACCCCCAGCCGTGAGGCGAGGTTGATCATGTGCACCGGATGGGCGGGGATCACGAAGAACAAAAGGATGGTGGAGAAATAGATCACATGCTCCACCGGGTGCATCGACAGGCCGGACCACGGCCCGGGGTTAATGTTTCGGTGATGCAGCTTGTGCGCGATCTCGTAAAGCAGAGAAAAGTGCAGGAGGCGGTGGCAGAAGTAGAACCCCACCTCGTGGATCAGCGGCACCATAAAGAACACTGCAACGAACCAGACCGGGTTGTCGGTAAAAGTGACCATCGGTGCCCAGCCATTGGCATAGGCCCACAGAAGCAGCACCTCATAGGCCGTCCAGATCGGCACGCCGCTGGCAAGCGTGTGAAACATGTTGTCCCAGGTCTGGTTGCCGAAGCGAAAGCCGGGGGCCTTGTCGCGCGGAAACTGCCGGTTGTATTTGAACTGCGCGCCCTGCTTTTTCCATGAATAGAGCCACAGGTGCCAGCCGCCGTAGACAAGCACCGCGAGGATCAAGTTTCGGATCAGAAGGTAAGCAATCCACCCCGGCGCCAGCTCTTTTGTCGTCTCAAGGCTGGGTGAAAACCACGTCCAGAGGACGAGCGCCATCACGGCGTAGAACACATTCCACGGCAGGAAATACCCCGGAAAGCCGAACAGCCACTTTGCCAGCCGCTTCCCGTCCGGCGGCCAGTCAAAGGCGGGACCGTAGGTAATCGGACGGTCCGGTGCCCAGTGCCCGCGCGCATCCTCGTGACCGAATTCCTTGTCGTCCATTCCCGCAGCCCCCCATGTTGCGGTCAGACTGGCGCATCTGACTGGCGCAATCAAGAACGCCGCCGCCCACGATGGCCCCGTGTTGGCCCGATGTTGGCCCGGTGTTGGCCCCGCGCTGGCCCCGCGCTGGCCCCACGTTTGCCCCGCGTTGGGAAGGACCACATCCCCCCCTTTCACGACCTTTGCCTTCAGGCTATACGCGCCCCATGACCGAGCTTTCCCAGATCCGCAACTTCTCCATCGTGGCGCATATCGACCACGGCAAATCCACCCTTGCCGACCGGCTGATCCAGATGACCGGCACGGTGGCTGCGCGCGACATGAAGGCGCAGATGCTGGACTCGATGGATATCGAACGTGAACGCGGGATCACGATCAAGGCCAACACGGTGCGGATCGAATATCCGGCGAAGGATGGCAAGACCTACATCCTGAACCTGATCGACACCCCCGGCCATGTCGACTTTGCCTATGAAGTCAGCCGTTCCATGCGCGCCGTCGAAGGCTCGCTTCTGGTGGTGGACGCAAGCCAGGGGGTGGAGGCGCAGACGCTGGCCAACGTCTATCAGGCGCTCGATGCGGGGCACGAGATCGTCCCTGTTCTGAACAAGATCGACCTTCCCGCCGCCGAACCTGAACGCGTGCAGCAGCAGATCGAGGATGTGATCGGGTTGGATGCGTCCGAAGCCATCATGATCAGCGCCAAGTCGGGCCTTGGCATCCCCGATGTGCTGGAGGCGATCGTCACAAGGCTTCCCGCCCCGAAGGGCGACCGCGATGCGCCCCTCAAGGCCATGCTGGTGGACTCATGGTATGACGCCTACCTCGGCGTGGTCGTGATGATCCGCGTCATGGACGGCTTTGTCAGGAAGGGCGACCGCGTCCGCATGATGCAGACCAACGCCGTCTACGGCATCGACAAGCTGGCGGTCCTGAAACCCCAGATGGTCGACATCGCTGAACTCGGGCCGGGCGAGATCGGCATTTTCACCGCCTCGATCAAGCAGGTCCGCGACACCCGCGTCGGCGACACCATCACCCACGAACGCAAGGGCTGCGCCGAGGCTCTCCCCGGCTTCAAACCCGCGCAGCCCGTAGTCTTTTGCGGCCTCTTTCCCGTGGATGCCGCCGATTTCGAAAACCTCCGCGACGCGATCGAGAAGCTGTCGCTGAACGACGCGAGCTTCAGTTCCGAGATGGAAACCAGCGCGGCATTGGGTTTCGGCTTCCGCTGCGGCTTCCTCGGCCTCCTCCACCTCGAAGTCATCCGCGACCGGCTTGAACGCGAGTACAACCTCGACCTCATCACCACCGCGCCCTCCGTGGTATTCCACCTCCACATGAAGGACGGTGAGGTGCGCGACCTGCACAACCCCGCCGACATGCCCGACCTCACCTACGTCGACCATATCGACGAGCCGCGGATCAAGGCCACGATCATGGTCCCCGATGAATACCTCGGCGATATCCTGAAACTGTGCCAGGACCGTCGCGGCATCCAGCTTGACCTGAGCTACGCCGGCAACCGCGCGATGGTGGTCTATGACCTGCCCTTGGCAGAGGTGGTATTCGACTTCTACGACCGCCTGAAATCGGTGACGCAGGGGTATGCGAGCTTTGACTACACGATCAGCGAATACCGCGAGGATGCGCTCGTGAAGATGTCGATCCTGGTGAACGACGAACCGGTCGACGCCCTGTCGATGATGGTCCACCGCGACCGGGCCGAGGCGCGGGGCAGGGGGATGGTCGAAAAGCTGAAAGACCTGATCCCAAGGCACATGTTCAAGATCCCGATCCAGGCGGCGATTGGCGGCCGCGTGATCGCGCGCGAGACTTTGTCGGCTATGCGCAAGGACGTGACAGCGAAGTGCTACGGCGGGGACGCGACACGGAAGAAGAAGTTGCTTGAGAAGCAAAAGGCGGGCAAGAAGAAGATGCGCCAGTTCGGGAAGGTAGAGATCCCGCAGGAGGCGTTCATCTCGGCGTTGAAGATGGATGGGTAGATACAAACAAACCATCGCGAGGATTGGATTTGGTTTGCTTGCAATCGGCGCCTTCGCGACTTGGTTTTGGCCTGATGACAAAAGCATCTTTCTTTCCGACCCGTTCAAAATCTTTGGGTTCTTCACCGCTTTGGTAGTTTGGATCGCAGCGGAGTTACATACGAGCGAAGAGTTTGTGGCGAGGCCATCGACTCCAATTGATATCCGTATCGGGAAGGAGCTTATTAGTCTTTACAGAGGTCCGCTGCGCGACCTACTCAAGGACCATAATACTTGGTCCTATATCGAGGATGAAACCTACACCGATGTCGGATATCTACTTAATAGGTACGATAGAAGCGAGTTGCTTTTCGTAAAAACCGAAGTTGCGAAACTTACCGAAATATTCATGAAGGATCTGCGCACTTTCTATCGATTTGTTGCCGGAAACACCACGCCGGACATGATTGGAGGCCGGTCCATGACAGGTTTCAAGCCTTATGGCATCGTTAATGATAACGAGTATAGAAGGCGAGAGAGTTTGGCTTGCGAAGCAGATGAAATGTCCAATGTTGCGTGGGAACGTCTAGAAACGTTAGCTGCCGCGATCCAAAAGAAAATACCGGAGGCACTCGATTAACCGGCTGGAAAAGTAGGGTGCGCTACAGCGCACCGCGCCAATGGTGCGCTGTAGCGCACCCTACCAATACACATCTCCCTTAGGCGCGACCCGGACCACCAGCATCACCACCCGATCCTCCTCGATCTCATAAATCACCCGCCAGGTCCCGACCCGCACCCGCCACGCGTTCTCTCGGCTCTCCAGCTTGCGGCGTCCCGGCGGCCTTGGGTCGTCGGCCAGCGCCTCGATCACCCCCCGTATCCGCCGCGCAAGGCGCATGTCATTGATAGCGAGGAAGTCTTTCCTCCCCCGCCGGTCGAACTCAATGGTCCAACGCTTCATTCGGCGGCTTGACCCTTGGCTAGCTCCGCAAATACCTCTTCCGCCGAATACCGCTCGTTCGGGTCATGATCCGGCGAGGCCCGCTCCTCATCCAGTTGCTTGCGCCAGAATGCATCCTCGGCGCTTTCCATGAAGGCGAGGTCTTCCATCGTGACAATTGCCGCCACGGCCTTGCCATGTCGGGTGATCGTCACCTGTTCATGGCCATGCTCCACCTGCCCCAGCAAATCCGCCAGCCGTTCCCGCGCTTCCGATACCGTGACTTCGATCATGACTATGTCCGCCTCTGACAAAACGTCAGAAACGGACAATACGTCAGATTTGTACGAAACGCAAGCCGGGACTTAGAACAGCCCGTCGCCGCCCTGGTTCTGCTCGGCGGTTTCGTCGACCACGACCGCAGCGGCGCCGCCGAGGAGGAGGGGGGCGCAGGCGGTCAGGGTGGCGATGGTGAGCAGGGCGGCAAGTGCGCGCCAGGTGGTGGTCCGCATTGGGGGTATCCTTGTTCTGCCCGGGCTTGGCCGGGCTGGTTTCGGAAAAAGGCCGCCTTGCGTGCTCGCAAGGCGGGGTCGGATCAATACCCGGTCAATACCCGGTCTGAGCGTCCTGCGCTTCTTCGGTGATAACCTCTCCGGCAGTCTGGACGTCACGGCCAGCGCCTTCAAGCGTTTCGCAGGCGCAAAGCGCCAGAAGGGACAGGAGGGCGAGGGTTCTGGTCATGGCTTCGGTCCTTGAATGATTGCGCAGAGGGAGAGACCCGGTCAACGTGAGCGCACCGGTTTCGTTCCGCTTTAACCGCAGCCGAGGCAGACCGTTCCGTTCCAAAGCCCGATGTCGGGCATTTGGCCACGAAAAAAGCTGCACCCACCGGCACAGCTTTCTGGTTGATGTTGGGAAGGTTCTGGCTAACGCGGCTTAGTTACAGACGCCGACGTCGTCACAGACGGCCCCAGCCGCGCCGCCGACGAGGGCACCGGTCAGAACGCTGCCGCCGGTTGCGTCGGCAATCACGGCACCGCCCGCGGCACCCACAAGCGCCCGCTCACCGTCGGTTGCGACGCAAGCCGAAAGCCCAACAAGGGCAGTCAGCAGAAGGATGGTTTTCGAAGTCATAACGTATTCTCCTAGTCGTGTTCGTTGTCCCTTATCGTGCACTATATCTACGCCTTCGGCATTGTCATCCCTCAATACTCAGCCACCATGCGCGGATTTCCTCTCACGCGGCCCGGCTGTGCGGATTCGGCGAGATGCGCGCCACCTGCCGGGCCGCACCGGGTTTAACTCCCTGTTAACCAGACTGCGGTACTCTGAGGCGATGAGAGCGCTGATCGCCTTCGTCTTCCTGACCGCCTGCGTCTCTGCCGCGCCGGAATTTATCGGGGCCACCCGCACCGACATCACTGTTGGCGGGCGCGACTATGCCGTCTTCCAGAAGGAGGAGCGGGTGTCAGTGATCCGTCTCGGCTATGCCCGTCGCGGTGAGCATCAAGAGATTCGCGCCACGATGATCGAACTCATCCCGCGCGTTACCGGTTGCAGCCTTCGGGAAAGCACACTGCAAGGCGACAGCGGCGAGATGCGGGGCAGCCTGTCCTGCCCCTGACCCGCACACCCTTGACTTGATCCGGTGCACAGGGGAAAGAACCCCATGCAGCACCGCACCTTGCCCCATGCCCGCATCCCCGAGCTGCCCAACCCGTATTTCGGCAAGGTCCGCGATTGCTATGATCTTGAAAACAATACACGACTGCTGATCACTACGGACCGTCTTTCTGCCTTCGACCGGATCCTTGCCGTGATCCCGTGGAAAGGTCAGGTTCTTACCCAACTCGCCCGGTACTGGTTTGACGCGAGCAAGGATATCTGCCGCAATCACGTTCTGGGCTACCCTGACCCCAATGTGGTGCTGGGCCGCAAACTGACCATCCTGCCGGTGGAAATCGTGGTGCGCGGCTATCTTGCGGGCGCCACCTCTACCTCGATCCTGACGCAGTATCGCAAGGGTCTGCGCGCGATGTATGGCCACCAGCTGCCAGACGGCCTGCGGGACAACCAGGTCCTGCCGCAGCCGATCATCACCCCCACCTCAAAGGCGTTCGACGGCGGCCATGATGAACCCTTGACGGCCACGGACATCCTGCGCCTTGGCCTGCTGACCGAGGCGCAGTGGGATGAGGTGAGCGCTGCCGCCCTTGCCCTGTTCAAGCGCGGCCAGACGATGGTGGCAAAGCGCGGGTTGATCCTCGTCGACACGAAGTATGAATTCGGCGTTGATGCGGATGGCAGCATCTTCCTGGCCGATGAGGTGCACACCCCCGACAGCAGCCGCTACTGGATTGCGTCGGGATATGAGGCGGCACTGTCCAGTGGCACCCGGCCGCCGAGTTTCGACAAGGATGTGATCCGGTCCTGGGTGGTCGACCTCTGCGACCCCTATGCCGATGCAATCCCGGAAATTCCCGTCGACATGATTGAAAAGACCGCCCACGTCTACGTCGCCGCCTATGAAGCGATCACGGGAGCGACGTTCCAGCCAGACATCACGGGTGACACGCCGCTGGATCGGGTGCGGGCCAACCTGACGCCGTTCTTCACAATCTGAAGCACAGGGAAAAGGCAGATGATCCTTAGCTGTGGCGAAGCCCTGATCGACATGCTGCCCCGCACCTCCACCGAGGGGGAGGCCTGCTTTGCGCCCCATGCCGGGGGAGCGGTGTTCAACACCGCCATCGCCTTGGGCCGACTTGGCGCGCCGTCGGCATTCTTCTCGGGCATCTCCACCGACATGCTGGGCGAGATTCTGGTGGATACGCTCACCGCTTCAAACGTCGAGACCAAGTTTCTGGCCCGCTCCGACCGCCCGACGACGGTCGCTTTCGTCAAGCTGACCGATGGTCAGGCGAGCTATGCCTTCTATGATGAGTCGACGGCGGGGCGCATGCTCTCAACCACTGATCTGCCGGTTCTGCCCGACGAGGTGATCGCGCTGTTCGTTGGTGGGATCAGTCTCGTGCACGACCCCGCCGCCAGCACGTATGAGGCGTTGCAGGCGCGGGAAGCGGCGACCCGCGTCACCATGATCGACCCCAACATCCGACCCGGTTTCATCGCTGGAAAGGAAGCCGCCTATCGCGCCCGGATCAATCGGATGATTGAAATTGCCGATATCGTAAAGCTGTCCGACGAAGACCTGCACTGGCTGGAGGGGGCGGGAGATCTGACCGCCCTCGCCAAAGGGATCGTCGCCAAGGGGCCGAAGGTGGTCTTGATCACCGAGGGGGCCAGGGGAGCGCGGGCAGTGACCGCAACGCAGGAGCGGTTCGTTGCGGCAAGCAC
>Ga0163144_10024292_pt1 | contig 11899 bp, 10 predicted proteins | sample OliLak19BULKMAT1_FD_123175 | JGI IMG/M metagenome (GOLD analysis project Ga0163144, IMG submission 123175) | Freshwater microbial mat bacterial communities from Lake Vanda, McMurdo Dry Valleys, Antarctica - Oligotrophic Lake LV.19.BULKMAT1 | ecosystem: Environmental > Aquatic > Freshwater >...
CCGACACGTTCCACCCTCGCTTTGCGGCGCGGTACCGGGAGTACCGCTACACCGTCTGGAACGGGCCGCGCAGTCCGCTTCGCGAGCGCCTGGCGCTCGGGGTGCGGATCCCGCTCGATACCATCGCGATGGCGAGGGTCGGATCGGTCTTCATCGGCCGGCACGACTTCCGACCCTTCGGGGTGGCGGACCGCTCGCCGATCCGGACCGTCATGGCGGTCCGGATCCGGAAGGACGGCCGGGCTGTGACGATCGACGTCCGGGCCGACTCGTTCCTGCGGGGGATGGTCCGCCGGATGGTGGCCTGCCTCTTGGAGGCGGGTCTTGGGAACATCGATGAGGAAGCGGTCCGATCGGCACTCGCCGGAACGGGACCGGCCTTCGGTGGGGTTTCGGCCCCCGCGAAGGGCTTGTGCCTCCGGCGCGTGGCCTTCGGGCCGCGGACCGGCGGCGAGATGAACGGAGCACACGAGGAACGATGAACGCGAAGACCTACACGGTCCGGGAGAGCGAGATCGAGCGACGCTGGTACTTCGTCGATGCGACGGACGAGACGCTCGGCCGCCTCGCCTCGCGTATCGCGCACGTCCTCGAGGGCAAGCACAAGCCGACCTACGCGCCCAACCTTGATTCGGGCGACCACGTGATCGTCCTCAACGCCTCGCGCATCTCGGTCACCCGGGACAAGCTCGAGTCCAAGGTCTATGCCCGCCACAGCGGCTACCCGCAGGGCTTCAAGGAGGAGACCCTGGGTCACCTGCTTGCCCGCCGGCCGGAGGAAGTCATCCGCCGCGCCGTCAAGGGGATGCTGCCGCACAACCGGCTCGGCACCCAGCAGCTGCGCAAGCTGAAGGTCTACGCCGGCACGGATCATCCGCATCAGGCCCAGCGGCCTGAGCCGCTCGCCTGACGAGGAGTCTGCATACCATGTCCACCCCCGCGTTCTACTCCGGGACCGGTCGCCGCAAGACGGCCATCGCCCGCGTTCGGCTGCTGCCGGGCGAGGGTGAGATCGTGGTCAACGGCCGCTCGCTCGACGAGCACTTCGGCAACGCCGTGAACGAGACCGAAGTCCGGATGCCATTCCGCGTGACCGGCACCGAAGGCCGCTTCAACGTGATGATCAAGGTCGAGGGTGGCGGGGTGACCGGCCAGGCCGGCGCGATCCGTCACGGCATCGCCCGAGCCCTGCTCGAGGTCGATCCCGACGGCAATCGCCTGCCCCTTCGCCAGGCCGGCCTCCTGACCCGCGATCCGCGGATGAAGGAGCGCAAGAAGTATGGGCTCAAGCGCGCTCGGAAGGCCCCCCAATACACCAAGCGCTAACGCGCGGCGCCCGAACGCCCAGGGCTACGTTGGCTTCTGCGCGCGATCGCTCTCGCACCGTCGGGTGCGCTCGGCTCTGGTGCTCGCCCGGCGCCGTCGCCTCGACGGCCATCCGCCCGCGCTGACGGGCTCGCGGCGAGTCGACTCTCGCTCCCGGTCAGCTACGGCTGGGGCGTGATCCCGGTGACGGCGTGCCTCGGTGCCACCGAGTGGACGACTTCCCTGTTCCCCAAGGACGGTGGGTACCTCGTGCCCACCCGGGATGCGGTCCGGCAGGCTGAGGACCCCGCGGCCGGCGACCACCCGGCGGTCGAGCTGACCGTGCGCCGCTGAGCCGGTCGTCGTTTACAGTGCGGCGATGCACCTGACTGCCGATCCTGGATCGTTGCGTGGCCGAGACTTCCTGTCGGTCGCGGACCTGTCCGCCCTCGAGGTGGAGCGCGTCTTCGCGACGACCGCGACGCTGAAGGCGGAATTCCGATCGAACCGGCGACATGCCGTGCCGCCCCTCGTAGGTCGGACGCTGGCCATGCTCTTCCAGAAGCCGAGCCTGCGCACGCGGGTGACGTTCGAGGCGGGCATGGCCCAGCTCGGCGGGACGGCCATCTACCTGCCCGAGGATGCGGTCATGGGGGCCCGCGAGGCGATCCGGGACGTCGCCCACAACCTGGAACGGTTCGTCGATGCCATCGTCGCGCGCACGGGGCCCCACGAGGTCGTCACCGAGCTCGCCGCCCAGGCGTCGATCCCGGTCATCAACGGGCTGACCCTGCGCGAGCACCCCTGCCAGGCCCTCGCCGACGTGTTCACCATCCGGGAACACCTGAGCACGCTGCGGGGCGCCGTCGTGACGTTCGTCGGCGACGGCAACAACGTGTTCCACTCGCTGGCCCTGCTGGGCGCGGCCCTGGGCATGGAGATCCGGCTCGCCCACCCGCCGCGCTACGGTCCCGACGAGCGGATCGTCGCTCGCGCGCAGGAGCTCGCCTCGGCCTCCGGCGGGGTGCTGATCTTCGGCCATGATCCGGTCGAGCTCGTGCGCGGCGCGGCGATCGTGTACACCGACGCCTGGACGTCGATGGGCCAGGAGGTTGAGGCTGAGGCCCGTCGCGATGCGTTCGCCGCCTTCGTCGTGAACGACGAGCTGCTCGACGCGGCAGGCCCTTCGGCGATGGCCATGCACTGCCTCCCGGCCCATCGCGGCGCGGAGATCACGTCGGCGGTCATGGACGGCGACCGAAGCCTTATCTTCGAGCAGTCCGAGAATCGCCTGCACGTCCAGAAGGCCCTGCTCGTCGAGCTGCTGGCGGACGTGTGACCCGACCATCGTCGGGCACCCATGGGTGGACTGGCGCCTGGCGCGGGCCGTCACGGCGTGCCACGATGGCGCTCCTGAACCCCCTGGCGAGGACCCGATGAGCGAGGCGCTGTACGAGCGCTACAAGGATGCCCTGCGCCGTGGTCACGTGGCTGCTCTTCGGGGTCGGCACGCCGCGGCCCTGGAGGCCTACGGCGAGGCGGTCGGTATCGCCCCCGACCGCGCCCTGCCGCGGGTCAGCATCGGCACCGTCTTGACCCGGCTCGGCAAGACCGCCGAGGCCCTGGCGACCTTCGAGGCGGCGCTCGAGCGCGCTCCGGACGATGAGGGCGCGACCCGTGGCCGGGCCGACCTGCTCGCCAGCATGGGCGATCGCGCTCGGGCGGCCCAGGCCTACGATCGCGTCGCGGCCCTGCTCGATGCCGCCGGCCGGCTGCCGGACGCCGCCGATGCCGCTCGCCGCGCGCTGGAACTCGCCGAGTCGCGGAGTCGACGGGCCACGATGCGGGCGTTCGTCTCGCGCCTTGGTGCCGCGTCCGGCGATCCGGCCGCGGCACAGGCGCTTGCCCGGGCGTCGAGCGTCCTCGACGGCCGGGCACCACTGGCGGACCACCTCGCCGCCGCCACCGACCCGGGACCGGCCGCCGAGCCGCCGCCACTCGTGCCTCCGGAAGGCGCCGTGGAGCCGCCGGCCGAGCCCGGTCCGCCGCCGCCGCCCCCGTTCGATCCGGTGCAGGCCATCGGCGATGTGGAGCTGGCCGTCGAGGGTGACGACACGGAGCGGGCTCGGACCCTCGCCCTGGCGGCCGCCGCGGGTCACCGGGCCGCCGGCCAGCCGAGCACGGCGATCGACGCCTGCTACATGGCGCTCGCTGGGTCGCCGGCCGATCCGGGCCTGCACCTCGCCCTGGCGGAGATCTACCTGGACCAGGGGTGGCGCGCGACGGCCATCGACAAGCTCATCCTGCTGACCCGCCTGGCCGACCTCGCCGACGATGCGGACACCCGCGCGCGCATCTGCGCGATCGCCACCTCGCGCCTGCCCGACGAGCCGCGCCTGGCGGCCATCTGCGCCTGAGCCGCGCCAGGCAGCCTGACGGGCGCCGCCGCCAGCGCCCGGCGCGAGCGAGGCGCGATGCTACACTCGCCCGACGATGCCGGAGTTCCTGAAGTCGCTCCTTGACCAGGTTCGCCCGACCACGCTGGTCGACATCGGCATCGTCTCGCTCCTCATCTACGGGCTGTTCAGCCTGATCCGCGGAACCCGGGCGGTCCGCCTGGTCATCGGCGTCAGCGTCCTCATCGTGGTGTACGTCCTGGCCGTCGCCTTCGGCCTGCGGCTGCTCACCCAGATCCTGCAAGGTGGCGCCGTCGTCGGCCTGTTCGCCCTGGTCGTGGTCTTCCAGCCCGAGATCCGCCGTGCCCTGGACCGCATCGGGCGCGTTGGTTCGCTGGCCGGGTTCCTGTCGCCTGCGGACTCCCGGGCCGTCGACCGCGTCGCCGACGAAGTGGCCCGAGCGGCGGCGGACCTCTCCGCCGACGGCCACGGGGCACTCATCGTCATCGAGCGGGAGACCGGGCTCGAGGAGATCGCCGAGTCGGGCATCATGATCCACGGCGACGTCTCCGCCGACCTGCTGCGCACCATCTTCGCGCCGCGCACCGCCCTCCATGACGGCGCGGTGATCATCCGGGGTGAGACGATCCTGGCCGCTGGGGCGACTCTGCCGCTGGCCGAGACGTCCGTCCACGCCGAGCGCTTCGGGACGCGCCATCGGGCCGCCCTGGGTGTGACGGGGGACACCGATGCCGTCGTCGTCGTGGTCTCCGAGGAGAACAGCCAGATCAGCCTCGTCGAGCGATCGCGCATCGTGCGCAACCTGAGCGAGGCGCAGCTGGCCCGGGCGATCCGCAACCTGCTCGATCCGTCCCACGGCCGTCGCCGCGGGGTCCTGGGGCTGCGCTCCCGGGCGGACGGGACGTCCACCTCGGCCGTACGGGCGCCGCGGTGACCCGACTCCTGGGACTCGTCGTCCACAACTGGCCCCTCAAGCTGGCCGCGATCGGTCTCGCCACCCTGCTGTACGGCGGCCTGGTCCTCTCGGAGAGCACGCAGACCCTGCCCGGGGTCATCCCTGTGGATCAGCGCGACCTGCCGCCCAAGGCGTTCCTGCTGACGACCCTCAGCCCGGTCACGGAGGTCCGCTACTTCTCGGCCTCGGGCGTGCCCGCCATCGCCTCGAGCTTCGAGGCGTGGGTCGACTTCAGCGACGTGCCGATCGGCGGCGGTCCGGTCACGGTCCCGATCCAGGTTCGCGCGATCGATGAGCGAATCACCGTGCGCGGCTTCACGCCGGACGTGGTCACGGTCGAGCTCGACCGGATCGCGACCCGGAAGGTGCCGGTCCAGGTCCAGTTCGCGCCGGCCCCGGAGGGCCTGCAGGTGGGGACGACGCTGATCGACCCCGTGACCGTGTCCGTCTCGGGCCCGGCATCGATCGTCGACCTCGTGGTCAGCGCCCGGGCCGACGTCGTGATCCAGCCGTCGGGGATCAGCGTCGACCAGGACGTGCCACTGAGCCCCGTGGACGCGGACGGGAATGCCGTCAGCCCGGTCAACCTCACGCCGGCCACGGCGCGGGTCACGATCCCGGTCTTCGCCGACCTGCGCAGCAAGAGCCTGCCGGTCAGCCCGGTCATCACCGGCACCCCGGCCGCCGGATTCGAGATCGCCTCGATCACCGTCGACCCGACGGTCGTGACCGTGGCCGGTGACGCGGAGCAGCTGGCGGCCCTCGCGCGGGTGGACACGACCCCCGTCTCGACCAACGGCGCCTCGGCCGACTTCACCGTCGAGGTCGATCTGGCCGTGCCGGTCGGGGTCGTTCCGGTGGATGCCGCCCGGGTGACCGTGACGGTGCAGCTGCGGGCCGTGACCGGAACCCGATCGTTCGAGGTCGGCGTGGCGCTCACGGGGGCCCGCCCGAACCTCATCTACACGCCGAGCACAGACCGGATCCTGCTCACCCTTGGCGGGTCCACCGCGGACCTGGACCGCCTGGACGGCTCGACGTTGGTGGGCCGCATCGACGTGACCGGCCTGGGTGTCGGCACCTCCGAGGTCCGGATCGAGATCACCCTCCCGGGTGGCGTCACCCTGGTGGCCGTCAGTCCGGACCCGATCGAGGTCGTGATCAGCGCACCGCCACCCTCGGCGACCCCGTCCGCGTCGAGCTCGGCGTCGCCGAGTCCGGGCGGCTGAGGCCGCGATGTCCCGACTGTTCGGCACCGACGGCATCCGTGGCGTCGCCAACGTGGATCTCAAGCCGACCCTTGCGTACGCGCTCGGGCGGGCGACCGCCCAGCGCCTGAGCGCGCCGGGCGGCGCCATCGTCGTCGGCCAGGACACGCGGCGCTCCGGCGACATGTTCGTGGCCGCCATCACGGCCGGTGCCACGAGCCTGGGTGTCGATGTCCACGTGGTGGGGACGGTCCCGACACCCGCCCTGGCCTATCTCGCCCGGAGCGGTCGGTTCGCGGCCGGGATCATGGTCTCGGCGTCGCACAACCCGGCCGACGACAACGGCCTCAAGGTCCTCGACGCCGACGGCCTCAAGCTCGACGACACGATCGAGGCGGAGGTCGAGGACCTGATCTGGCGTGAGGGCGAGCTGGGCGGCGTCGGGAACGCACAGATCGGCCAGCGCGTGGATGCCCTCGCGCTCGTCGGTGACTACGTGACCCACCGGCGAGCCCTTGCCGCCGGGATCGACGCCGCCGGCCTGCGCATCGTGCTGGACGGGGCGAATGGCTCGGGTGGGATGCTGGCGCCGGGCATCCTGGCCGAGACCGGGGCGACCGTCGAGGCCATCCACGTCGAGCCCGACGGCGTCAACATCAACGTCCGTTGCGGTGCCACCGATCCCGCCTCGCTGGCCGAGGCCGTCGTCGCCCGCGGGGCCCAGGTCGGCTTCGCGCTCGACGGCGACGCCGACCGGCTGATCGCGGTCGATGGCGCCGGCCGGGTCGTCGACGGCGACCAGGTGCTGGGGATCCTGGCCCTGGACCGGCTGGCCCGCGGGGCCCTGCCCGGTGGGCTCGTCGTGTCGATCCTGTCCAACGGCGGCCTCCAGGAGGTCGTCGAGCGGGCCGGCGGGGAGATCGTCCGGACGCCGGTCGGCGACAAGTACATCCTGGACGGGATGCAGGTCTCCGGGGCGACCCTGGGCGGCGAGAAGTCGGGCCACGTCATCGTCATGGAGCACACCACGTCGGGTGACGGGATCGTCACCGCGTTGGAGATCCTGCGGGTCATGGCCCGGCGCGGTGCGTCACTCGCCGAGCTGGCCGCCGAGATCCCGATGCTGCCGCAGCAACAGCGTGCCGTGCCCGCGCGGCACCGCGACCAGTGGGAGGGCGATGCCGTCCTGCGCCGGGCCATCGCGGACGCGACCGCCCGCCTGGGCGATCACGGCCGCGTGCTGGTCCGGCCGTCGGGCACGGAGCCCGCGCTGCGGGTCATGGTCGAGGGCGCGGATGGCGCCCTCGTGACGGAGCTCGCCGACGCGCTCGCGGCCCTCGCGGGAGAGCGTCTACACTAGCCGCCGGTGCCCACCGTTGAGGAGTCATGTCCCGTTCGCCCTCGCGGTCCGTAGGCGATCTACGAGAGGTGGGCTCCGCCTCAGTGTGCTGTTCCTGTGAGGCAGACTTGCTTGACAAGTCACTGGATAGGGAGCACCTTGACCTCCCAGGAGGCCAGACCATTGAGGTCTGACCAAGGGGAGAACACCATGACTCGCGTCCTTGCTCGACGGGCCATTCCAATCATTGTCAGTCTGGCCCTCCTCGGTGGGCTCCCGGGAGTCGCCGCCGCGTCAGCTCCGTGGCTTTCGGGATGCTCACTTGCGGCCAACTCCAACTACCTCTGTGTTTACGCTGACAGGGACCTGGCGGGAAACAGGGGACATATGTCCGGCGATAACGCGACCTACAGCAGTGAGACGTACCCAGGAAGTTCGCAAGGCGTCGACGACACCGTGTCGTCAGCGGCGAACTTGTATGGTTCAAAGGACGTCACGTGGAGCTGGAATTCTAATGGCGGAGGGACCGACTTCTGCGTCAATCCGAACACCTCGGTGCTGTGGGTGGGTCTCTACAACAACGACCAGTTCACCTCGCACGTGGTCCACGCGAACAACAGCGCCTGTTAGGCCACATCTGACGGCCGTGAACCGGAACCGCGGGGCAATTCTCCGCTGACGATGGGCACGATCAGTCTCGACCAAGCCTGCGGCGCCGGCCCATCGGATGCGACTCAAGCCTCGCGTTCTCGTCATCTTCGGTTCGTTACTGGTGGTGGCGACGATCGCCGTGTGGTGGTTCCGCGGGGCGCCCGGGGGTCCGGGAGGGCCAGTGGTACCAGGGACCGTGGAGGTCGCTGTTAGCACGGCGTTCGACGAGCAGCGGTGTACTACCGCTGCCGAGGCAGAGCGCAGTCTTCAAGAAAGATTGGAGGACGCCGGCTACACGGATTGGAGCGTCCTGAAGGGATCAGCCTTAAGGCCAACAGCGTGTGTAGGTGGGTTAATCGACACCTTGAAGAAGCACGTGGTTCTAGTGGCGGTGTTAAGCCCAGAAGCCCGACAAGCGATGCAGCGGGTCACAGAAGACTTGTACAGCCGCTGTCTCAGTAAGCAAGAGGCCATTGGGCATGTGACGTCGGTTCTCCGAGGTCTTGGTGAAGCTGACTTTGCGGTGCAGACTGACGGACCACTCACCGCTCCGTTGGGGCGTGAGGACGAGATACTCGATCACGTCGCTGCTGGCTGTTGGGTGTACTCCGGCACGGGAACCTCCACGTCCGGCCAGCGGACTTACTTCCTAAGTGGTCGCGACCCGTGATGATTAGTTCTGTCCCTGCAGAGACGCCTCGGCCGAGAAAAGCGAAGGCCCAGGCCGTCGCGGCGTAAGGGTTCCAGATTCCCGAGCTGCAAGTTGCGCGTCGTCGGCGATTTCGTGATCTAGCGACGTGCATCGGCCCGAGCCGAACCCGCTACGGAGGCACCATGAACGGGAAGTCACCAGTTGTTTTCGCCGCCATCGACGTTTCGAAGCGCTATCGTCGCAACGGCCCATGGGCACTGGCTGACGTTTCCCTGCAGTTGCCCAACGGTTCGATCACTGCACTGGTCGGCCCGAACGGAGCCGGCAAGTCGACCCTGATGCGCGCGGCCGTCGGGTTCGAGCGCCCGACCACGGGCCGGATCGAGATCGTCGGTGTCGATGTGTGGCGGCATCGGCCCGCCGCACTCGCAAACGTCGGTTACGTGCCCCAGGCGGTATCGCTGTATCAAGGTCTGTCGATTGGCGAGCATCTGCGCTGGGCCCGCGCACTTCGCGGATCGTTCGATGAGAAGTCGGCCGTGGCCGGCCTTGAGGCGCTGGGTCTTCAACCCCACCGTCGGGTCGGGGAGTTGTCTGGCGGTGAGCAGTCCCAGGTCGCCCTAGCGATCGCCGTCGGGACCCGGGCACCACTCCTGGTGCTCGATGAGCCGATCTCGAGCCTCGACCCACTGGCCAGGCGGGAGTTCCTCGCTTCGCTGGTGGAGGGGGCACACCGGGACGGGACCACCGTCCTTCTGTCAAGTCACATCACCACCGATATTGCCGAACTGGCGGACCGGGTGGTGGTCGTCAGCGGCGGTAAGAAGTTGCTCGATGACTCGGTGGCCGACATCCTTGCTTGCCACCGAGTCGCCGCGCCGGGCGAGGTGGAAGAGGCAGTCGTCGTCGCGCGCTTCCCGACGGCCACCGGCGTCGTGCGCCTACTGACGACCGCATCTGGCGCAGGTGCTCCGGCCACGCTGGAGGATGTCGTCCTCGGGTATCTGGCAAGCAGCCGCGGCCGAACGACGGAACCGGCGAAGGCGGCCTGAATGCTGACCACGGCGCGGACCGGATTCCGTGTGCACCGATTCGAGATTCTCGTGGCCGTCCTATCTTGTGTGCTGGTCACCATCACGGCGGCGATGGTGACGGTCAGTCTCGTCCAGGCAAGTGCCGTCGTGCCCGGCGGATGCTTCGATGCGTGGTTCTGGTCCAGCGCAACCCCCAACAGCAATTGCGAGGGTCCAGTCCAGGCATTCCTCGCCGTCCGGGACGATGGCCCACCGGTCATGCAGGTGATGTTCCTCCTGCCCTTGCTCGTCGGGTTGCTGCTCGGCGTTCCTCTGGTCGCTGGTGAGATCGAGACACGGACAGCTGAGACGGCATGGGTCCTGGCCGGATCGCGCAACCGCTGGTTGGCGTATCTCACGATCCCGATGATCGCGCTGATCCTCGTCGCGGTTGGCGGTGCGGCGGTCATGGCTCAGGTCCTTGCAGCGGCCCGAGAGCCGTGGCTGGTGGACGGTCCGAGCTGGGAAAGCATCGGCTCGTTTGGCACAATCGTCGTCGCGCGCGGCGCGGTCGCCTTCGGGGCGGGCCTCCTGGCAGGAGCTTTCGTCGGACGAACGCTGCCGGCCCTCATCGTGGCGGTCATCGCCTGCGCCCTCATCGTCGTCGTCGCGATGAGCGCCCGTGAGGCCTGGTTGACAGCGAACCAGCAGCCATTGGATGCCCAGAAGGGCGAACTCATCGGGGCCATCACGTTGAGCGGAACGGGCCAGACCTTCATCGACTCCTCAGGGGCGGTGCTGACCTCCGACAAGGCCTACGCGCGCATCCCGCCTGGCCTGACAGACGAAGAGGGCGGCCGATGGCTGTCGGATAACATGCGGGAGGTCAACCTCGGCGTACCCGCCTCTGCAGTACCCGCGTGGGAGCGCCTGGAGGTCATCGGGCTGGGCGCGACGACCGGAGTGCTACTCATTGGATCGTTCGTCGCTGTTGGCCGTCGTAGACCTCGCCCATAGCAGCCGATCGAGGCATCGCACTGTACGGCCTGGACCCTGCGCAATTCCCGTCGCCATCGCCGGGTTGATCGGAAGGTGGTGCGGCAACCTCGAGGGCCGATGTCCGCGCGGGAAGTAGACTAGCCGCCGGTGCCCACCGTTGAGGAGTCACGACCCGTTCGGGCGCACCGACGGGACGAACGGAGGGACCTGACCGGATGTGCGGCATCGTCGGCTATACAGGACCGCGCGAGGCGGGCCCGATCCTGATCGAGGGCCTCCAGCGCCTGGAGTACCGCGGCTACGACTCCGCTGGGATCGCCCTGGTCGATGACGCCGGCGACCTGTTCGTCGAGAAGAAGGCCGGCAAGCTCGCCAACCTGCGGACGGCCATCGCCGATCGGACCCCGCACGCGGCCATCGGCCTCGCCCACACCCGCTGGGCGACCCACGGGCGGCCCAACGATCTCAACGCCCATCCCCACCAGGACTGCACGGGCGACATCACGGTCATCCACAACGGGATCATCGAGAACTTCCGGGAGCTGCGCGACGGGCTGGAGGCGCGCGGCCACACCCTGACCAGCGAGACCGATACGGAGGCCCTGGCCCACCTCGTCGAGGAGGCCTACCAGGGCGACCTGGCCGACGCGGTCCGCAGCGCCCTGCGCCAGGCCGAGGGCGCTTACGCCGTCGTGGTCATGCATCGCGCCGAGGGCGATCGGCTCGTCGGCGCCCGCCAGGACGTGCCCCTCGTCGTCGGCCTGGGCGACGGGGAGAGCTTCCTGGCCAGCGACGTGGCGGCCATCCTCGCCCACACCGACCAGGTCATCTTCCTGGAGGAGGGCGATGTCGCGGACATCCGGCCGTGGGGCGTGACCATCACCGGCGTGGACGGCGTCCCGCGCGAGCGGCCCGTGACGACCATCGACTGGTCACCGGAGGCCGCCGAGAAGGGCGGCTTCGAGACGTTCATGCTCAAGGAGATCCACGAGCAGCCCGAGGCGCTCGCCCAGTCGCTGTCCGGGCGGGTCGGTCGCGACGACCGGATCCGCGCCGAGGAACTGGCCGGACTCGAGGAGGTCCTGCGCTCGGTCACCCGGGTGGAGCTCGTGGCCTGCGGCACGGCGTCGTATGCCGCCCACGTCGGGGCCGCCGCCCTGGAGGCCTGGACCGGGCTGCCGGCCCGGGTCACGGTCGGGTCGGAGTTCCGCTACTCACCGCCGCCGCTCGACGAGCGGACCCTGGTCATCGCGGTCACCCAGTCGGGCGAGACGGCCGACACCATCGCCCCGACTCGCCTGGCCCGTGAGCGCGGCTGCCCGATCATCGCCGTGACCAATACCGTCGGATCGGCCATCAC
>Ga0163144_10024293_pt1 | contig 11898 bp, 11 predicted proteins | sample OliLak19BULKMAT1_FD_123175 | JGI IMG/M metagenome (GOLD analysis project Ga0163144, IMG submission 123175) | Freshwater microbial mat bacterial communities from Lake Vanda, McMurdo Dry Valleys, Antarctica - Oligotrophic Lake LV.19.BULKMAT1 | ecosystem: Environmental > Aquatic > Freshwater >...
GGCGACATCGAAGAATTGATCGAGGACCAGTGACGTCGGGTCAAAGCGTCCGACGGTGAGGCCCGCGTTGTCCAGCACATACAACTGATCGTCCAGACCGACAAAGACATCACGGTATCGATACGAAGTCGTTACCAGACCCTGCAGGTTGTCCCCGCCGAGGGCATACACGCCTTCGGATGGTGCCAGCACAACATCGACCGTTCGCAGCAAAGCGCCGGCGCGACTGAAGACCTTTAAGTCGCCAGCTCCAACTGCGCCGACGTACACTTCGTTGTTCGCCGTCGCAAGTCCAAGTTCGGTGCTTGCCGAACCGGAGTTCCACCGATTGATAATCAAGCCGCTCGACGGATCAATCTCAAAGATCTCATTCGAATCAGCGGACGTAGCGAAGAGGGCATCTGGGCCTGTGATTCCGGAAAGCCCGCCGCCGATCCTGACGTTGTTCAGCGCACCGACGTTTAAGGTTGCGATGACCCGCCGTGCAACCGGGTCATAGACATGAATGCGGTTCTCCGAATCATTATCGAGTGCGTACAGGAAACCATTCAGCCACGCAAGGCCGTCCCACTCGGTTGTTCCTCCAAGGTGATGGATCCTGATCACCGCACCAGTGTCGGCATTGAGCTGGTAAACCTCGTCATTTCCTATGCCCCCGGCGAGCACCCACAGGTCAGTGCCGTCAAACGCGAGCCCATTGTTAAATCCGTTATTTGTCGCCGCAGAAACGGGCATCGGAAGAACGTTCCGAGTTGTTCCGGTGACCGGATCGACTTCAAGAATGTTGTCCCCGAAGAGATCTTTCACGAACACACGATAGTCCAGGGACTTCGTTGCAAACCGGTCAATCGTTCCCGTGCTGAGATCCAGCCGGACAGCTCCAAACGGGTTGTTCGCGGATGTCTCCATGTCCGACACAAAGACGTAGTCACCCCACGAGGTAATGCCGCCCCTGGCAACGTCGCCCGTGTCAGTGGAGAGCCCTGGAATGAGGAAATGCTGCCATGTCACTGCTGTTGGATCAAAGATCGAGATGTAGCCAATTGTGGAGCCGTTGTAGACAGCGATCTGTCCGTTCTGCAGCATCACCAGATCATGAGCCTCCTGGCCCGGCGGGCGAGCACCGGTTGGCCACGGAATTGTACGGGAGTTGACAAGAGTTCCAAGATACGTGTATTGGTCCAATTTGTTGCCCTGGACGACATACGTATTGGGCGGAAACGTATCAGTGTTACCTCGGGTCACAGTCAGAGTACCGGCCCCGGTGCCGGCGTTTTCCAGAATTGAGGCTGGATTGAGCGTTACAGTGATGTTCTCGACGTCCGTCACAAGCAACGTGTCGGCACCGATCGACGCGCCCCCGAACTGCAGATCAAACGTGACCGTCTGGGTTCCGTCAAGCAGCGTGTCGTCCAGGACGTTGATCGGCAGCACAATCTGTGTCTGACCTGCCGGAATCGTAATCCTTGATCCTCCGGCAAGTGCGGGAACCGCGATTTCCGTCGCGTCATCGAAGAACAAGTCCAGGTCAAGGTCGCTGCCGACAGGCCAGGACTGTTTTCGAATAGTGATAAAAGCGGCCGAGTTGCCGGCGTTTTCGGCAACAGAAGAAGGAGTCACGACAATTGAGGCCGGTGCCCTCAATGCGGCATAGGCGATGACATTCGGTGCGTAGATATCGCCGAAAGCGGCTGGTGGGAAGCCACCGCGGTAGAAGTCCAGTGGGATCGATGAATAAACGACTTCCCCGGAACCGAAGTTATACCCGAATGTCACAATGTGAGTCGGATCACTCGTCGTGAGAATTCGCTTTGCGCCAAAAGGCAGGGAATTGGAGAAGGCAAATCCGTGGCTCGAGGCATTGCCTCCGTCAAGTGTTGTGTTGTTGACAATGCCGCCGGGGCCGTTGGTGACGAGTGTCGTGTTGTCCAGTACATCAATGTCGGAACTGTCCGTGAAATCCTGGATGATGTTGAACCCCCCGCCGCCAGGCAGGATTGTTTCCGCAGTATCGACGAATCGATCATGAATGACCAGCACCGCCCCGGCGAAGACGGCATTCTGAATCGCCGGCAAGCGACTTAAGTATTCAGCCCCGTAGCCGAAGTTGCTGGGATTCTGAACGTCAATCACCTGGATGTCGATCAAGTCGGCAGCCGTCAAATCAAACAGCTGAACGGGCGTCTGTCCAGAAGCGACGATTGCGGCAACCTGGTTCGGGTTGCCTTGCCCAAGAGACATGTCATAGTAGCCAACATTTGAGAGGACGATACGCCCCTCCAGCTGCTCTGCGCGGGCGACGGGACACTTGCCCCCGCGGTCGCCTGCTCCGCTGCGGCGCTGCGGCAGTCTCGGGGCGCGAATTCCGGACAAGCCACGCTTCACTGCAGTCAGCCACGAATTCAAAAGCATGGTCTTGCCATCCTAATTAAACACATCATGTTTCGGGCGGGCGGAATTCGGCCTGCCAGTAGAAAAATTCTCGCAACCGCAGTTTGTCAAACTACGCGCCGAAGTCACTGTGCCTTCGCGCCGTTCTCGATGGCACCTGACACCGGATCGCGAACGGACGAAACAGTGCGCGACCGGCTGTTTAGGACAATTCAAAGCAAATAACGAACGGATGAGGACGGTTTGCCGCTGCAAAACTAACCAGAACCGCGTCCGTGAACGTTGATGGCTTCGGAAAGTACCCGATTTCCCTGACCAGTGGCCCGTATGATGAACCCTGCGGCAGGTGCTAGCAACAGGTTTTCAGCCGTTCCACGGGCTGGAATGCGTCTTTTTCAACTGGCCTCTCTGCGATCCGGTGACAACACTTGACCGTGCAGTGAAATCGAGACCTGCCTTTCGCGATGGCCGGGATTAGTCCAAACTGGTTTCCCGTCTCAGCAAATCGACCGGCACGGGGGTTCACCGGATGGCAATTCCTGCTGAGCCCAATTGCAAACGTCGATTCACCGCGAGAAGTCTCCGGAATCCGATTCTGCCAGCAGAACCAGTCATTCCGATGCTGCGGTCATCGCAAGATGTACCTTCATCCCAGGTAACGGGCCACGGAGAACCGGCGGTTCCTGCAAAGCCCGCTTGACGAGACTGAGACTTGCTGGCACCGCAGACCGCCGTATTCTGAGGACTCCGCTGTTCATTTCCGACGCCGGGCATTCACAAATCATTATCAGAGAAATCCTCCTGACCCGCATCTGCGTTTTCCGCGGCCATTAGCGAATCGGGCGACAGTTCATTCACGATCGCGTAACGGCCGTCAAACCAGCGGAACAGGTCGATCTTGCGACACCGGTCACTGCAAAACGGAAGAGAACCGGCGGATTGCGGCCTGACGACTTCCGCCGCAGTGACGTTTCGGCCTTCTTCACCCGGCAAAGCAGCAGTATCGCAGCCAGATCCAGACTTGGTGGCTGCAGGAATCGGCTTGTTACACACAGGGCAAGTCAAACGGATCATAACGACATTTTCCCTGGACAGTCATCATCCATGGTCAAGCGACACCGTCGCCTGTCCCGGCGCGTCGGGTTCCAACGATTCAGGAACCGCCGTTCGCGGAATAACCAAGCGGACCGGATGCCGTCACGGCGGCGTCCACTGCTGATGAGTACTTTTCGAAGTTCCCAATGAACCGCGCAGCCAGTTTTCCCGAAGCATTGTCAAACGCCGCTGAATCCCGCCACGCCAGTCGAGGCTGCATCATTTCGGCGGGAACTCCGTCGCAGGCTGTAATGACATCCAGATTCATGATGTTGTCATGTACGAAAGGTGCTGACCGCAACTGGCCGGAATGAATGCCGTCCACAATGGCCCGAGTGAACCGCAACGGCATGCGGCTGCCCGTGCCGTACGATCCTCCGGACCACCCCGTATTGACAAGCCACACATTGGCCTTGCGCGTCCGGATTTTCTCAGCCAGCAGTTTCGCATAGACGCCGGGATGCCAGACAAGGAACGGGCCGCCGAAGCACGGTGAGAACGTCGCTTCGGGTTCCGTGATCCCGACCTCGGTCCCCGCGACTTTCGCCGTATAGCCACTGATGAAATAGTACATCGCCTGTTCGGGGCTGAGCCTGGCAACCGGCGGAAGGATCCCGAACGCATCGCACGTCAGGAAAATGATATCCGACGGATGATCGGCAACGCATGGGATTCTGGCGTTCCGCATGTACTCGATCGGATACGCGCCTCGAGTGTTCTGTGTGATCGACGTATCGTTGAAATCGACGTGTCGGTGAGCCTTGTCGACGACAACGTTCTCGAGCACCGTGCCAAACCGCAGTGCTTCAAAAATCTCGGGTTCGGATTCTTTTGTCAGATACACGGCTTTGGCATAGCAGCCGCCTTCGATGTTGAAAATGCCGCTGTCTGACCAGCCGTGTTCGTCGTCGCCAATCAGGTATCGCTTGGGGTCTGCAGACAGCGTCGTTTTTCCAGTCCCGGACAGACCGAACAGGATGGACGACGTTCCGGACTGACGGTCACAGGTTGCCGAACAGTGCATCGAAAGGATGCCTTTGCTCGGCAGGAAGTAGTTCATGAACGTGAATACGGCCTTCTTCATCTCGCCCGCGTAGTCCGTTCCCAGCAGTACGACTTCCTTTCGTTCAAGACTCAGATCAACGCTGGTCCGTGACGTCATCCCTGTCGTGTAGCGATTTGCCGGAAAGCCGCCGGCGTTGTAAATCACGAAATCCGGATCACCGAACGATTCGAGTTCCGCATCCGTAGGGCGGATCAGCATGTTATGCATGAACAGCGCGTGGTACGGTCGAGCACAGATCACCCGCACCTTCAGCTGCGTCGCAGGATCCCAGCCGGCGTAAGCATCGACGCAGTAAATCCGAGGACGGGTATTCAGATAGTCAACGGCTCGTTCACGGTTGATCGAAAACGTCATTTCGTCGAGCGGGAAATTCACCGGTCCCCACCAAACGTCGTTCTCGGAATCCGGATGTCGCACGACGCGCTTATCTTTCGGAGAGCGCCCGGTCTTGTCGCCGGAGTATGCGATCAGACAGCCGGTGTCCGAGATGCTGGTTCCCGGCTCGTGCCGGATCGCCTCTTCATACAGACTGCCGGGTGGCAGATTGCGGCAGATGTCCCCGACGGAAATCCCATGCGACGAAAGTGAAAATGCGTTGTCCATGATTTGATCTCGCTCATTGTTGCACCCCGCCAATTCGCGGCGGGGTGCATTGATCGCGGCTTCACCGCATTCAGGCCAAAGGCCCAACAGCACTAACCTGTTGTCACCCGAACGGTCAGCGAGGCGCACCGGCGCTGTGATTCGCCTCGCTTACGCTTCAGGTTGCGTGATGTCTGCCGTTCGTCCAGGTCAAACTCTCCGACTGCAATTCGCATCCCGCACCGAATGGATCTTCCGCTGCCGCATCCGGATCGCGAAGTTCAGGCTCTGCCAGTGGCGGCTCTTCGTCGATGAGTATTCCCGCGGCGGGTTCTGAGGATGTCTCCGTCAGTGGTTCCTGTTTCAGCAGACTCAGCACGGCATTTCGAGCGGCATTCTGTTCGGCCTCTTTCTTACTCTTGCCGCGGCCGATCTCGAACACGGACTCGCCGACTCGGGCCGTGATGCCGAATTCCCGCGCATGATCCGGACCACGTTCTTCAACCACGATATACTCCGGTGTCTTGCCGAGTTCCCGCTGTGTGTACTCCTGAAGCTGGCTCTTGAAATTGTCCGTATCCACCGGCTTGCACAGCGCCAGCTCTTCCTGAAACGCAGTCAGAATAAACGTCCGGGCCGCGTCGATCCCGCCGTCGAAATAGACCCCGGCAATCAGTGATTCCACCACCGCCGACAAAATGGAATCCGGAATGCTCTGCAACCCGCGTCCAACCAGTATCAGCGACCCGGCATCGAGAATTCGTGCGACTCGGGCACAGGTCTGGCGACTGACGAGCCATGATTTCATTTGAGTCAGCTGTCCTTCCCTCTGATCGGGGAACAGCTGAAACAGATACTCCACAATCACCAGTCCCAGGACGGCATCGCCGAGAAACTCCAGCCGCTCATTCGAATCCAGCCGCGTTTCGGCGGACGAACTGTGAGTCAGGCACCGACGCAGAAGTGTCCGGTCGCGGAACCGATAGCCGATTCGAGTCTCGCAGAGACTGAGAATTTCGTCGATGGATGGCATGCAGCGAACTGAAGACTGAAAGGGATTTCAATGCGAAATGCGGACGAAGCATAATCGATTGCGCTTGAATGGACAGTGAAACGCCGTCGCCGAAACACGGCGGCGCAATCGAATGCCGCCACCGGCACACGACATTCGAGAAGGCCAAAAATTCTCCCCGGAGTTTGCCTGCGATCGGCAACTGAGACCTAATTGATGGCCGTATGCACGACGCTCGGAAAAATGGCACGGACGTTGCAAGTACGAAGGTTCGACTGCCAAGATCTGTCCCGGGGCAGGCCGTCATTGTCCGCTCTGAACGATCGCGCCGTCACGAATCGTCAGCAGTTGATCGCAATCGCCGAACGCATGTCCATCGGTGCATCCTATCCGCTGGTGATTGTGCGAGACGGCAAAGCGATTGAACTCTCTGTGACCGCCGCAGAGTTTCCGGAGCAGGTGGCCGAAGCGGGTTCCGTGATCAAGAGCCTCGGTGCCGAAGTGCAGACATTGACGCCCAAACTGGCTCAGCAGCTGGAGATGGATTCCGATGCCGACGTGGTCATCACGAACGTCCAACGAGGCAGCATCGCCAGCCGAATCGGACTTCGCCCCGGTTTTGTGATCGCCCGAATCGGCAAAACGGATGTCAACTCGGTCGACGATCTGGAAAAAGGTCTGGAACTCGCCAGGGAACGAAATCAACTGGTGCTGCTGGGCAAGACTCCCAACGGAACGCAGCTGATCAGTGTGCCGTTCGGCGACGAAGAGTGAGCAACGACGACCGCTGCTGGTGGCATTTTTCTATCCGCTCTCCCTGCAATCCCTCCCAGTCGCGGATTTTGAAGTTGCGCATTGCTGATTTTGCTAAGTGGTCCTGAACCTGGCAGGTTCGCAGCAGGTCGCCGGCGATCGCGTCCCGGCGCGCCGGAACCGGAATGCGGAGAAGACATCCATTTCACCGCGGCAGGCGAAACAACGCTCGGGCTGTCGCGCCTGCCGAGACTTCGCTTCCGGTGGTGTTGCATCGCTCAATGGATCACTGTGCTGTACCAACAAAAAAAGGGGTTCTTCCGTTCTGGAACGGCGGTCAAAGCACTTTGGCCGTTTCTTACTGAACTTCCTTCGCTACTTTCACGATTTGGAGCAGGCTGATAGCCTTGTCCAGACCGCCGACTGAATTGGCAAACGTAACCGCTTTGCGAATGTCACCGAGTGCCACGCTGCCAGTGGCCGGATCTTCAGCAGCCTTTGCCTTGCTTGGTTTTGACGGAGTGGTTTCGGTGACTGGTGCTGCCGTCATCTCAGATGCAAGTGCCTCGCTCAGATCGTGCGAGACTTCCCGGACTGCGATGCTGGATTCTTCAGCTGATTTGCGACTGCTCGTATTCTTCCTGGCCATATTCTGTTCTTGTTTTCGTTGGTTTAGGGATTCGTCGAGAGTCGAGCCGCTTTTGCCTGCGAACCGCACCTCAGGATGAGGCGGAGACTGTATCGCCTTGGTGCCGAGGGTTCGACACTGAAGTTTGGAGGCTGATTTTCGGCCTCCTGTCGTCCTTGTCGCGTCTATTCCTTGCTGACCTCTTTCTTCCGGGCCAACAACCAATCATAGAACTCAGGGTTGTTGTACGTTTCAGTCCATGAATCATGCTCGGCTTCCGGATAGATCGTCAGCTTTGGCGTACCGCCGCTGTTCGTCAGAGCATCAATCATTTCCTGTGAGCGTTCTACCGGCACTCCCATGTCCTTTGCCCCGTGGAAGGCCCACGTCGGCAGATGCTTGAAGCGACGAGTCCAGTATGGCTCACCGCCGCCGCAGATCGGGGCGATCGCAGCAAACCGATGTGGCGTGAATGCTGCCAATTCCCATGTTGCGAATCCGCCCATGCTCAGGCCAGTGACGTAAATGCGATCCTGATCCACCTTCTGAGTCTTTGTGACTTCGTCCAGCAGAGCTGTCAGTTGAATTGGCTCCCACGATTGATCGTTCGGACATTGCGGCGAAACAACAATGAACGGGAATGCTTTGCCATCACCGATCAATTTTGGAGGACCGTGCTTTTTCACCAGTTCGAGATCGTCTCCGCGTTCGCCGGACCCATGCAGAAACAACACCAGCGGCCATGATTCCTTCGTTGCATATTCTTGGGGCAGATAGAGCAAATAGCCCATCTCGACCCTGATGGTAACATCTAAACGTCTGGCGGTCTGACCGGTGTCATCAGCCAGTACTGGTGCTGACAGCACGGCTGTCACGAAAAGCAGCAGGCCCGGGATTCGCATCATTAGTCTCGTCCAAAGCAAAAGCAAAAGATCAGTTTCAGATTCACGATCACGACTTCTTCGTTGCTGCTGCTGCGTGCCAGTAAGCCCATAGAATAAACACGCCCTGCAACGGCAGTCGCAGCAGATGAACCGTCGGTGCTGCCGTGACAATTTCCTGATGCTCGTAGAGGTACAGGTTCGCAGGGAATACGGCAATCAGCAAAGCGACGACTCCCCAGGCAGCCAAACGTGAACATTGCGGGAAGAGCAGCAGGATGCCCAGCAGGACTTCGCAGACACCACTCACCAAAACCAACTCTCGATGGAGCGGAAGATACGGCGGCATGATCTTCATGTAGAATTCCGGGTTCACGAAATGCATCGTGCCAGCACCAATCATGAAGATTGCCAGCACAGATTTCGAGATTGCTTTAATCCGGAACACGCGTCGTCCTGAAGAAATACTGTCAGAAGGCTCGCAGCTTACTGCATTCACAACGGAAGTGGTTGTTGAGATCTCCTGCTGCTGCGAACCAATCACGTCAACAGCGAGATTCATTTCAAGTTCACTCTGAGGACAATTCCGGCCTCCACTCACCGATAGAAGTCGATCCAGTTTACTGTAAATGACCCTGGATTGCCTTCAAACAATGCTTTGGGCAACAATGACGAAGGCCAGATGTGGCGACAAGGTGGCGATTCCTTCACGATCTTTTGAAATGTCAGGTGGATGCGAACCTCATGTCGCCAGAACTGCCGGATGTTCCATGTCAACTCGCCGGAAATTCCCGATCCGCTCTTGGCAGACTCTTTTCACATGCTAGCATTCGTGAGTTGGGAAACGCCCCAACACTCGGAGGTTTCAATCCGAATCGAGCCCGCGGAGGTTGCCATGCTTGTGTTAAAACGCCGCAAGGGCGAAGAGATCATTGTGAATGAACGCATGCGGATCGTTGTCGTTGAAACGAGCGATGGCAGCTGCAGTCTGGCGTTTGATGCTCCCGAATCGGATCGAATTCGAAGAGCTGAAATCCCACCCTTTGAAGAAGCTGTTATTCAGAGAACGGCAACGGCCATGCAGGTGCAGCGATGAGTCCGCATGTTGGAGGAATGATCCGAGAGGCACGGCAGGCCCGTGGAATATCGTTGCGACAACTGGCGAGCAAGGTCGGCATTCATTTCAGTCATCTGTCGAAAATCGAGAACGGCAAAGACCCGATCGGCCGAAAACCGCTGGCGAAGATTGCTGAGGAGCTTGGTGTCGATGCTGACCTGATGCTGGGAGAGGCCGGACATCAGTCAGCGCCGTTTCGGGTGCTGGGGAACATCGCTGCGGGTCTGCCCATCGAAGCCATCGAAAATGTGGAAACTTTTGACCTGACAAGAATTTTCGACCCGCATGATCATTTTCTCCTTCGTGTCAGAGGCTCATCGATGATTCTGGATGGAATTAACGATGGAGACCTGGCGATCGTACGGCATACGAATGTCGCAAAGAACGGAGATATTGTTGTTGCCGTCGTGGATGGTTCAGAGGCCACGCTCAAACGCTTCAAAACGGTGAAGAATACGATCACCTTGGCGCCCGCAAACGATCAGATGAAGGCGATGCAGTATCCGGCATCGCGGGTTGACATTCGCGGAGTCTGTGTGGGATTGGTGAGAACCGCAGTCAGGTAGCTCATTCCTTCGGCAGCTCCTTGGAGCCAACAATCGTGAGATTCATGCCGATCTGCACACTGACGGATTTGTCGCCCACTTTGACGTTCGCCTTTCCGTTCAAATACCACCCCAGCGACCCCGTTGAGAACTCTTTGACCTCAGCCGTCATGGGAATGCCGTTGATCGTAATCTCAACTGGCTTTGCGTCGTTCAGGAATTCGGCACGAGTCACGGGACAAGATGATCTGGCCATACGGTGACCTTTCGGGGCTGGGTGAAATGACTTTGAGGAAGAGTCGCATTCAACATAATGGAGATCGCTGATCGGTAGTTCGTGCGTGACTCGAAAGTGAGTTTTCTGTTTGAGACCCGGGTTTGCGCAAAAAAAAGCTCCACGACGTTGAGGTGAAGATTCGTGTTGCTTTGTGGAAAGACAAACAAAACGGAGTCAACACGCTCAATCTTCGAGGAGCAAGGATGCGGAAAGCTTACTCAAATCAGCTACGGCTGGATACCGTTCCCATTCGGAATGTGGAGCTCAACCTTCAGTGTCGAGATCGAATTGTTCCGGTGCTGCGAGCTCTGCAGTATGTGTATTCTGATTCGGAACTGACCGGTCGGATTCTTGATCTGATCGCCGCGGAGATCAACAAGAACTCACGTACCGACACCGGTCGCACAGGCATGGACTACTGGCACATCTGTGTGCTGGCCGCTGTTCGTCTGGGCTGCGATTACACGTATCACCAGCTGCAGAACTTTGCCGAGAATCATCGCGACCTGCGAGCCATCATGGGACTCGGCAGTCTTGATGAATCGTCATGAAGGCGACGCAGTCGTTGCTGTTCGTGAAACGAAATCTCTGCAGGAACAGTTTGATAACAACGTGAAGCGACGGTCGTTCGACCGCGGCTTTCATTCGCCTGAAAACCAGGCTGGCCTGTCGGAACTTGTGAATCATTTATGTCTGCCGAAGCCAGGCGCGAAGCAGTCGGTGGTTCAGCAGTCGGAAGCGGACGACGAGTTTCGTGCGGCTCAGTTGAGACGAGGATGGTCGCCAGGGTTCCAGCCACGGCAGAATTCGACTGACACGGCTGCGTGATCGATCGCCGAAGCACCACTCACGATGTCCGGTAAGAATTCCCACCTCCAGTAGTGTAACTGCGTCACATATTCAGATAATTTATCAGGCCGCGCCCTCGCTCTCTCTCCCAAAAATACAGCGGTCAACCTTACGTGACGCGGATACCCGCCGATTGAACGACAGGAATAAACGTTGATGATCGGAAAAACTGTCGGCCACTATCGCATCACGGCCAAGCTTGGTGCTGGTGGCATGGGAGAAGTGTTTCTTGCCGAAGACACGCGGCTGGAACGCAAGGCAGCCATCAAGTTCCTGCCGGCTGAGTTGGCCAAAGACCCGGAGCGGCGACAGAGGTTTCTGAAGGAAGCCCGAGCTGCCTCCTCACTCAATCATCCGAACGTGTGCGTGGTCTATGACGTCGGCGAAACGGACGATGGCCTGCCCTTTATTGCGATGGAATTCATTGAAGGCGGGTCTCTGGATCATGTCCTGGAAAAGTGCGGACGACTGCCGATCACGCAAGTCGTCGATCTGGCTGTCCAGGTGGCCGACGCTCTGGACGCCGCTCACAGCAGCCGGATCGTGCATCGTGATATCAAGCCGGCGAACATCAGCCTGAATGAGCGAGGCCAGGTCAAGGTGCTGGATTTCGGACTGGCCAAACGGCTGGCCACAGAATCCGACGACGCCCTGGCGACGACGGCCATGATGCAGCAGACTCAGGAAGGCAGCGTCGTGGGA
>Ga0163144_10024294_pt1 | contig 11898 bp, 8 predicted proteins | sample OliLak19BULKMAT1_FD_123175 | JGI IMG/M metagenome (GOLD analysis project Ga0163144, IMG submission 123175) | Freshwater microbial mat bacterial communities from Lake Vanda, McMurdo Dry Valleys, Antarctica - Oligotrophic Lake LV.19.BULKMAT1 | ecosystem: Environmental > Aquatic > Freshwater > Lake...
CCTTGTTAGCCTCCAAGTCCCACACCTTGATCGTATTGTCATGACTCCCCCAGAAGAGTCGCTTACCGTCGGACAACAACGCCAGGCTACTGACCCCACCCGTGTGCCCGCGCAGCGTGAGCGCTTCCTTGCCCGCCTCCAGGTCCCACACCTTAATCGTATTGTCAGCACTCCCCGAGAAGAGCCGCTTGCCGTCGGAGGACAATGCCAGGCTACGGACATCAAACGTGTGCCCGCGCAGCGTGAGCGTTTCCTTGCCCGCTTCCAGGTCCCACACCTTGATCGTCTTGTCCTGACTTCCCGAGAAGAGCCGCTTGCCGTCGAGAGACAACGCCAGGCTAGTGAGACTCCCCGTGTGCCCACGCAGCGTGAGCGCTTCCTTGCCCGCCTCCAGGTCCCACACCTTGATCGTAGTGTCCCCACTCCCCGAGAAGAGCCGCTTGCCGTCGGAAGACAACGCCACGCTGGTGACCTGACCCGGATGGGATCCGACCAGCCGAACGGTTTGCTCACACTGGCGCGCCAGGTAACCATATTCCGGCCCACGCCGCTCCGGGCGACATTCGTCGAGGGAAGCCCGCATCTTGACGAAATCCAAATCGCGCCAGTGCAGTGCCACCTCCCGAATCGTCGAGTTATACAGCAACGCCTCCGAATAGCTTAGTTGCTTTTCCTTGAGCTTCTTCTGCGCCTCGGCAAAATTTCTCGCCGTTTCAGCGTCCTCGCGTGCTGTTTTTTCCTTTCCAAGCGCCGTCTTTATCTCCTCCCCCGCTCGCTCCAGGTCCACATATGCTTGCGACAAGAGCCCGTTCCCCGCCACGATCGCCGCAACCGCCACCACCACCACCAGCACCGCAGCCGCGCTCGACACCAGTGTCCGATGCCGCCCGACGAACCTGCGCGTCTTCACTGTCCACGGCTCCGGCCACGCACCTACCGGCTCATCCGCCAGCCAGTGTTCCACGTCGTCGGCCATTTCCTTGGGCGTCGCGTAGCGATCCTCCAGCTTAAGCGCCATCGCCTTCAAACAGATCGCTTCCAATCCCGGCGGTATCTCCACGTTCACCTGCCTTGGCCGCTTGAACTCGCCGCGCCGCACCTTCGCCAGGACTACATGGACATCCCGATCCAGAAACGGCGCCGCCCCCGCGAGCAGGTGATACAACGTCGCTCCCAGGCTATAAACATCGCTGGCCGGGCCGAGGAGATCGAGACGGCCCTCCGCCTGCTCCGGCGACATGTAGGCCGGCGTGCCGATCGTGCTGCCGGCCATCGTCTCGGCACTGCCGGAGGAGGAGGGCCGCAGTGGCGCTTCGATGTTCACTCCGGGGGCTGACGCCCCCGGCTCGCCAAGCGTCTTCGCCAGACCCCAGTCGACCACCAGCGTTTCCCCGAACTTGCCGAGCATGATGTTGCCCGGCTTCAAATCCCGATGCAGGACACCCCGGCTATGCGCGTAGGCAATGGCCTGGCACACATCGACGAACCGCCCCAGCAGCTTGCGGAACTCGACGAGTCGCTCCCCCTCCAGCCGCTTCCGTGAAGCGGGGTTCAGCGGATCGGGTCCGTGGAAGCGGGCGCTGGCCTCCTTCATGCTGTCGCCGCGGATGAAGCGCATGGCATAAAACGGCCGGCCATCCGCATACGTCCCCAACCCATACACAGGCACGATGCCTGGATGCTCCAGCCCGCCGGTGATCTCCGCTTCCAGAAGAAAACGCGCCCGGCTTTCCTGGCTATGGGCATACTGTTGCTGAATCTCCTTGAGCGCAACTTCACGCTGCAATTCCAGGTCACGTGCGACATGCACCTCGCCCAGCCCGCCCCTGGCATGAGGCCGCAGGATGCGAAAACGCCGCCCCGCCAGTCGGGAGTCGTCCTGGGTCGAGGGAAGCGTCCGCCCCGCGTCCACCGCCTGCGCGAGGGAAACGTGAGCCAGGCTCGCCTGCACATCCACGTCGGCGAGCTTCTCCAGGTCCTCGCGCACCGACTTGAGAGAGCTGACCGCCTCCAAACTCTTCCGCGCATCGTTGGCATGCAGCCCGAGATGCTTCCGCACCAGCGCGTCCAGCAACTCATGCGACGCCGGATCCAGCGCCTTCTGCTCCATGAGCAATTCGCCCAGGGGTCGCTCCTTGGCGATGACCCAGGCGTGCATGCCCGCGACCAGTTGATCGCGGTTGATGAAGTCGAGTTGCAAGGCAAGGATGCCAAAGAGAAGATTGCGGTCGGCGGACATGACATCTACCCATTGCAGGTGGAATTGGAGAGGGTATGGTATCATGCGAACGCGCGGGAAGATAGGGGATCGGCGACGAGGACGCTAAGCCGCGAGCGGCGGCGGTGCGATGGTCGGATCGCTACAATGGTCCCCATCGTGTAAATGCATTCACCATCACGGAGACAGAACATGCGTCTATTGACCCTCTCCCTCGGCTTGCTTCTTCTGGGCGGCGCCGTCTGCACGACCAGCGCCGGCGACAAGGCCGACGCGCCCTTCAACGGCACCCTCGACGGCTGGAAGTTCCGCGGCAACGAGAAGAAGAGCAAATGGAAAGTCGGCATCGCCGGCGTCGACGAGAAAAGCGCCAACAAGATCACCCTCGCCGACGGTTCCGGTAAGGACGTCGCGATGATCAACGACAACGGCCCCGGCGGCGTCGATATCTACAGCGCCGAGCGGTGGGGCGACGCCACCATTCATGTCGAAGTGATGGTCCCCAAGGGTTCCAACTCCGGCATCTATGTCATGGGCGAATACGAAATCCAGGTTCTCGACAGCTTCGGCCGAACCAAGATCGGCCCCGGCGACATGGGCGGCCTCTACGGCGCCAGCGCCCCCAAGGTCAACGCCTCCAAAAAGCCCGGCGAGTGGCAACAGTTCATCATCGAATACCAGGCTCCTCGCTACGAAGCCGGCAAAAAGGTGAGCAACATGAAGTTTCTCAAGATTACCCTCAACGGCCAGGTCATCCATGAAAATGTCGAGATGAAGGGCCCCACCCCCTCCGGCGTGACCGGCAAGGAAGCGGCGACCGGTCCCATCATGTTCCAGGGCGATCACGGTCCGGTAGCGTATCGGAATATTCGCGTCGTGGGGGCGCAGGTGAAGTAACGGTGACGCGGGACGCTAAGCCGCAAGCGGGAGGTTATAAACGGCCTAATCGTTAATCTCGATGCCGTTGTTAACTTTGGAAAACTAATTTGAGAAAATGAAATGGATAAGCTGCGGCGTTTCTTGCGAATGCAAAGGACGGGGGTTATGGTTTGTGTGTGCTGAGATTGCTCAGCATAGATCGGGGTAGTGGCTGGGCAGAACTCGCGTTGGGTATCTGCCTCGCGCTGGGAGCCGCTATCCCGATTTTTTTTCCTATCCTGCCAAGCGACGATCCCACTCCCATTCCTGCTGCCGCACGCTGTCGGAGTCCCCTTCCACAGCCACCGTGCGCACCGGCTTAAATCCCTTAAATACCAAAACGCGACCCATCCACCGCGCCAGCAAAGACGTCGGAATGCCTCGCCATAGATGCGGCACTTCCGATCGGCGCAGTTGTCGTTTGTACACTTTGGCTTCCACGAACGGTTGAAACAGGCGTCGCATTTGCCGACCTGTGTACTTATGCTCCGGGGGCACCTTGCTCTCCGCGGGCTTGCCTCCGAGCCAGCGATACCAGAAGAACAGTGTGTTAAACCAATAATCCACATCGTAGCGCGCGGACGTCACGGCCAACACCTTGCCGCCCGGCTTGAGAACGCGATAAACCTCCGCCGCCACCTGCCAGGGATTGTCGATCCCGTGCATCAAACTGCTGACCATCGCCACATCAATGCTCGCGCTGTCCAGCGGCAAGCTGCCGGGGCTGGCTTGAATGAAGCGGCCTTTGAGGCCGCGCACTTCGAAATTACGCCGCACGACCTCCAATTGGGGCGACGAGGGACTGCACACCACGACGTTCGCGTCGTTGCGGGCGTACTGCACCCAATCCGTCCCCAAGCCATGCCCAAGACCCAATAACGTCTCGCCGGCGTGCTTGGTGAATTCGAGCAGTTTCGGTATCCACCGCCCCTGCCGCGAATGGCGTCGATTCTCGATATTGAGGAACCACTGGAGCGAATACGGCTCCACTTCTTCCTGGGCGCGCGGCGGCGGCGCCGAATCCAGGGCCTCGTATGCGAACAGCCGGGGCGCGTATTCCTTCAGAAAATGCGGGCCTTGCAAGGCCGGCGCTCCGTCCATGTGCGATCCCGACCAACTGGGCGCATCCTGAACCAGCAACTCTCCAAGATCGCTGCTGGCCAATGATAAAGGCGTATGCACGTCCATCCTGCTCTCGCTAAAATACTGGATCGTCCTTGATCCGAATTTCGAGCGATATTCTTTTGCGCCGCCCAAGTCAAGCCCAATGAACCCCCAAAGCCGCGGCTGCCATGCCACATAACCTCTACGTCCACGATGCTAAACTCCTCTGCGACCGTGTCTTGCCCTTGCTCGAAGGTTGCCGCCGTTCCCGCTCGTTTTCCGCGCTTCCGCAGCTAACCTCCCTTTTGCAGATCCCCGCAGCCGACGACTCTCTCTTTCGCGCCGCCCAAGACATGCCCTTCGATCGTCAGGTCTTCCAGGCCCTTGTCGGCCAAACGCTGGTTCTCGGCGCTCACACCGTTCCAGACTTGCCCCTGGACCCTGAAACGCTCATTGCCTTGCTCGCCCCCCACCGTTTGGGATCTGGCGGCGCCGACCGTGCGGAATTCTCTCACGCCGAACAACTTTTCCGCGGCAGCCGGGATCTCCGCTTGGGCGCCCGACCGTTTCGCCCCGACCACATCGGCTGGAATAACCGGGAGGATGTGCTCCGCCTTGGCGCCTATCTCACGTCGCTCGACCCTCAATCTTGGATCGCGTACGGCTTGCGTCACCTTGCTTCTATTTCAACCGACGAGGATCGCGAACATGAACTGGGCATCGTGCAAGATTGGTGGCCGGAATTACTCGCATTGCTCCGGACTGCCCAAGACAGCAATTCCGTTATCGTCTGCGAAGATCTTTCCTGAACGCTGACGCAGCGCCGCCCCAATTTCCTCCCAATTGACGCGCCCCCCCGCTCCCTTTACCATGCACCTACTCAGCCGCTGATCGTCCCGAAAAGGCCCCACCCTCGCCCCACACCATGCACAGGGAAATCTCCCATACCGATTCCGCCTTCCATGAAGAGGACAACCGCGTCCTCTACCTCATGACCGGCTTCATCGGCTTGCTTATCGCGCTCGACGTGGTGCCGCGTTTCTTTAATTGGCTCGGCTGGTCCGCCGCGGCCTCTTGGCCGGAGGGCGTGGCCGGTTATCGCTTCGCTCTCATCGCCGCCGTCGTCGGCGGGGCGCGGGTGCTTTATTCCTCGCTGGAGAGCTTGCTCGAAGGCCGACTCGGCGCCGACCTCGCGCTCGCCGTCGCCGCCTGTGCCGCCATCCTCATTAACGAACCGCTCGTCGCCGCCGAGGTCGTGTTCATCGGCATGGTCGGCGAATGCCTCGAAGCGATCACCTTCGCCCGCACCCGTCGCGCTCTGACGCGCATCGTCGAAGTCTTTCCCATGCGCTGCTGGCGGCTCGAAGAGGGCAAGGAAGTCCGCGTCCTCACCAGCCAGCTGCAAGTCGGCGATCAGATCGTCGTCAAACCCGGCGCGAAAATCCCCGTCGACGGCGTCGTTCTCGACGGGCGCTCGGCCGTCGACACCAGCGCCCTCACCGGCGAAAGCCTGCCCCTGGACAAAGGCCCCGGCGACGAGGTGTTGGCCGGCTCGCTCAACCAGTTCGGCGCTCTCACCCTCGAAGCCCGCCGCGTGGCCGAGCAAACCGTGGCGGGCAAAGTCATCGCCATGACCGCCTCCGCCCTCAAGGACAAGGGCAAGCTCGAACGCACCGCCGACCGCCTGGCCCGTTATTTCCTCCCCGCCGTTCTGGGCCTGGCCCTCATCACTTTTCTCGGCGCGATGGCCATCCACACCCTTGGCTGGTTTCGCCCCGCCGACGCAGGCCGACTCAGCCTGCGCTTAAGCCTCATCCGCAGCGTGTATCCCACGCTTTCCGTTCTCGTCGTCGCCTGCCCCTGCGCCCTGATCCTCGCCACGCCCGCCGCCGTTATCGCCGCGTTGGGCCGACTCGCGGGAACCGGTGTCCTCATCAAAGGCGGCTCCGCGCTGGAACGCCTCGCCACCATCACCACGGTCGCCTTCGACAAGACCGGCACCATCACCGAAGGCAAGCTCGAACTGGGCGACCTCCTGCCGCTGGAGGGCGTCGTTGCCAACGACCTCCTCCGAATCGCCGCCGCCGCCGAAGGACGCAGCGAGCACCCCATCGCGCGTCTCATCGTCGACGAGGCACGGCGTCGCAATCTCTCACTCGACGCCGTCGCCGACTTCCAGGCCCATCCCGGCGCCGGCGTGTCCGCGCGCATCCGCGACAACGCGATCCTCGTCGGCACGCCGCGTCTCCTTGAAGAACAGGGCATCGCGCTCCCCGACGCTGTCGCCCCTCTCCTGGAGCGTCTCGATCAGACCGGGCAAACGGCGCTTCTTGTCGCGCGCGACGGCGTGGTGTTGGGCGTCATCGGCGCCCGCGATCGCGTCCGCCCCGAAGCGGCCGGCGTGCTGGAAGAACTCAAGGCGCTGGGTTTGGATCCGATCGTGCTGCTGACCGGCGACCGCGCTTCCGCCGCCCGCACCGTCGCGGCCGACATGGGCTTCTCCGAGATCCACGCCGAACTGCTGCCGCAGCACAAGGCCGAGCGCGTCCGTCAACTCAAGACGCTGCCGCCGACCGGCGTCTCGCCCCTCAAACCGATGCCGTTTCTCAAGGACACGCACTCGCCCCGAGCCCAGGTCGCCATGATCGGCGACGGCATCAACGACGCCCCCGCACTCGCCGGCGCCGACGTCGGCATCGCCATCGGCTCCACCGGCGCCGACATCGCCGCCGAGGCCGGCGACATCATCCTCATGGGCGAACCCCTGCGCCCTCTGCCCCTGCTCTTCCGCCTGTCCCGACAAACCCTGCACATCATCCGCCAAAACATCCTCTACTTCGCCTTCGTCCTCAACGCCGTCGGCATCATTCTCACCGCTTGGCTTTGGCCCCTCTTCGCCCCCGCCGGCTGGTACGAGCAATCCCCGCTCGCCGCTGTCCTGTATCACCAGGCCGGCTCGCTCGCCGTGTTGCTCAATTCGATGCGGCTCCTCTGGTTCGAGCGCACCTCCAGCCCCTGGATCGCCCGCCTCAAAGCACGAGGCCGCTCCTTCGATCTCTGGATGGAACGCAACCTCGACTTCGGCTCCTTCCTCCACTGGATCGAGCACCACTGGAAGCGCGCCCTCTTCGTGACGGCGCTCTTCCTTGTCGTCATCTGGGTCTTCACCGGCGTCAAGATCATCGCCGCCGACGAGGTGGGCGTCGTCCTCCGCTTCGGCGAGCCCGTCGACGATCTAAAGCCCGGCTGGCATGTTCGTTCGCCTTGGCCCATCGAGGAAGTGGTTCGCGTCTCGCAAAACACGCAGACCGTCGAAGTCGGCTTCCGCCGCTTCTTCGACAAGAAGCCCGCCAACCTCACCTGGGCCAGCGAACATCGCCGCGAAAACCGCCTCGCCGAAGAATCCCTCATGATCACCGGCGACAAGAACCTCGTCGACATCCAGGTGTCACTCCGCTTCCACGTCGCCAACCCCCGCACCTTTCTCTTTGAAGTGAAGGACGCCAAGGAGTTGTTGCGGGCGCTCGCCGAAGCCGAGATGCGCCAGATGGTCGCGGGCCGGCCCTTCGAGTCCCTGCTCACTCTAGGCCGCACCGCTTTCGAGACGCAGCTTACCTCCCGCCTTCGAGAGCGCGTCCAGGCCCTGGGCGGTCTGGGTCTCGTCATCGACGGCGTGTCGATTCTCGATCTGCATCCCCCCGGCGAGGTCATCGCGTCTTATTACGATGTCGCCAAGGCCATGGAGAAGCGCGACCAACTCGTCAACGAGGCCCGCCGCGACGCCATCGCCGAGGAGAAACGCGCCGAGTCCGACAGTGCCGAGATCATCGCCAATGCCCGCGCCTACAAGGTCGAAACCATCTCGAAGGCCCAGGCCCTGGAGCAAGGCTTCCTCGTCCAAGTCCAAGCCCGCCGCGATCTCGACTTTTTCACCGAACTCGATCTGCGCCTCGACGCCATCGAAGACGTCTTCCACGGCGCTTCGCCAGAGGCCGCCCTCGCCCGCCAGAAAGAACGCCGGCAAGAATTGACGCGCACCAACCTCCATCTCGCCGACCTCCGCCGTTACTGGGAGACCGTCGGCGCCGCTCTCAAGAATCGCGACTTTCTGCTCTTGGACATCGAACCCGGCAAGATCCCCATCCAACGCTCTCTCTGGCTCCTCGAACCGGAACCGCCGCGCGTCGTCATGCCGCGGTTCGGGCCGAAGGAACCTTGATGGGGTGGCGTCCGTTAGCACGACGCGCGAGCGAGTGAATTCACTCGCTTGCGCGTCGTGCTAACCATTATGTTTTCGCGATCAATTCGTTTACGAGAATCTCAGCGATCTTTACGCCATCAAGGATGAGAGGGGTCTTTTCCTTGTCGCCATATTCGACCAGGGTTCGATACTTGCCGCCGCGCGGCTTGGTGTAAACTTCAATCTTGCGCTCGACCAGGTTAATCAGCCAATACTCGGCGATACGTTCTTGCGCGTAAAGCGCGCGTTTGTAGTGTCGATCGTTCAGCAATGTCGAATCGGCGATTTCCATGACGACGGCGATGTCGCGCGGCTTCGGATGGCGACGATCATAAAGATCCTCGTCGCCGCGGGCGATGACGATGTCGGGTTCCGGTTCGCTGTCGCTTAGGGTAATGGGCGCCTCCACGCGCAGCGTCCAGCGTTCGGGTAAAACGCGCGCCAGGCGGCGAATGCACCGTGCGATGGAACTGCTGTGCGGAGGGTTTTGCGACATCTTCTTGACGATCCATCCTTCCAGCAACTCAACCCGGTCGTCCGGCGTGAGGATGCCGCCGACGATCATCTTGTGATACTCCGCCACCGAGAATCGGCGCAGCGCGAACGGATCGATCTCAATGCGTTCTTGCAGTCTGGCGACGGAGGTCAAGGTACTCATCTCAAAAATCCCTGGCGAGAGAAATGCAGCCGGCCTTCACTTCAAGACGGGTCGCGGAGGATGCGTTTGACGGCTAACTCTCCGAACGATGTGCCATCAATAGTCACCGGTATCTTTTGCCGGCGCGTGAAATTCTGGACGGCCTCGTAACCGGGTTGCTTTCCGCCTTTCGGCTTGGTGTAAACCTCGACGACTTGATCCACGAGATTGACGATCCAGTATTCGGCCAGATTGGCGCGTGCGTATGCTCTGCCTTTGAGCGTGCGATCCCTTTCCAGACTGGAATCCGCGACTTCGATCACCAGACCAATATCACCCGCCAGCGGATGCCGGGAGAGGTACTTTTCCTCCGGCCCGGCCACGATCGCCAAATCCGGTTCGGGCTCGCTCTTGCTCAGCGTCACGGCGCACTGAACGCGAATCCCCCAGTCCTCGCGCGGGAGCATTCGCATCAGAAGTCCGGCGAGAATGGTCAGCGTCGCGTCATGAGGAGGGCCTTTTGGCATCTTGGCGACCAGATACCCTTCCAAAAGCTCCACGGGGTCGTCTTCAGTCAAGATACCGGCTTGGATCATCCGGTGATACTGCTTGACCGACAACGGATAGGAGTGGACAGGCTGTATGGTTCCAACACTCATGGGAAGCTTTATTCTTGATAACCGCCAGAGGTCTACTTTGCCGCGCCGAGATTCTCCAAACTCGGCGCCGGTTTACCCGTAACCAGTGCATAAAGCACATCGGGATCCAGATCGGCCCCGCAAGGCCAAACGACGGTTCCAAGTTCCGGATCGACGCGGGCGGCGAAAAACTCGGCGCGATCAAGAAGAGGCTCGAACACGCCCGTGAAGCTGACAAGGCTCGCAAGATCGACCACACCCGATGCTCCGTCCTCGAACACCAACCGCAAGCGATGCCCTTCCAGGGGAACTGCCTCAACGATGTCTTGCATCATCCCAGCGGCTCCGGTCGCATGTTGCCCGGGATCGTCCTTGTTTAATCGCTCGAGCAACTCGCGCAGATGCGTCTCATCAAAATCTCCGATCCGATCTCGCTCCGCCTGCAACGCCTGCAAACGCCGTTGGACCTGCTCACCGCTATACCATGGGCCTGCCGAACGGGCCTTGGCCTTTAGTTGTTCGACATATTCCTTGGTCAATTGGGGTTCGACCCAACCCAGGACTTCGCCGGCCGGGCCGCATAGCTGAACGGGTTGATTGGCGCCTTGCCGCAACAGTCGTGCTTGTTCTTCCGTCAATCTCAACTGGACCATGGTTCACCTCCACTCCAATTGTACCACCGGCCGCACCGTCAATGCCCCACATATTTCGCGTACAGAACCCTCGCCTTGTCCATGTCGCTGGTGCCCTTGATGATCGCTCGGCCGTCGGGAAACACCGTGAACTCGTGTCCCTCGGCGAGGAATTTGAGCAGGAAGCGGTTGTAGCTGACTTCGCCCAGGGTTTCCAATTGCCGGGCCATTTCCTCGAAGTTGAGTTTCGATGGCGAACGATGTGATACTTGCACCGCGTTGCGGCCGCACAGGCTGGTGGTTTGCGAGCCTTGTTCGCCTTCGAGCCATTCGAAGCGTTTACGTTGGCAGCAGGGGCAATCGACCTTGCCGAGCAAGGGGGCGATCTTGATGCGGCGCATCTGGTTCTCCCAGACGTCGATGTAGATCAGCTCGCGGTTGATCTTGTCGCGCTGCCCCGTGAGAATCTTGAGGCACTCCGCGACCTGGAAGCTGGCGACGATGTTGACGATGGGGGAGAGGACGCCCGCGGTTTCGCAGGTGCCCGATTCGCCGGGCGCCGGCGCCGCCTCGAAGACGCAGCGGAGGCAGGGAGTTTCGCCGGGCAGGATCGTCATCGTTTGGCCGTGGCTGCCGATGGAGCCGCCGTAAACCCAGGGCTTGCCGAGCTTGACGGAGACGTCGTTGATGAGATAGCGGATCTCGAAGTTGTCGGTGCCGTCCAGAACGATGTCGGCGTCTTTGGTGAGTTCGAGGATGTTGGTGCGGTCGATGTCGGTGACGATCGGCTCGACATGGACGGAGGAATTGATGGCGCCGAGTTTGCGCGCGGCGGCCTCGGCCTTGGGCAGATTCTCGGCGACGTCGTGTTCGTCGAAGAGCACCTGTCGCTGGAGATTGCTGGGTTCGATGAAGTCGCGGTCGATGATGCGCACATGCCCGACGCCGGCGCGCACCAGGGCGTTGGCCATCACCGTGCCCAAGGCGCCGCAGCCGCAAAGCGTGACGTGGCTGGCAAGCAACTTGTGCTGCCCGGCTTCGTTGATGCCGTAAAAACGCATCTGCCGGCTATATCGTTCCAGAGAAGGATCTATGCTCATAGGGAGTGCGACGATTTCTTGGTGTTTTTTGGAGTGCGGCGATTTATCGCCGCTTTGGGTTTCTTGGCGAGTAGGAATGCGTCCCTGCTAGGAATCTGGGCGAGCGAAAGCGGCGATGAATCTCCGCACTCCAAAAGGGGAGGCGACAGGTCTATTGTTTCGTGCCGGTAGGATACCGGCACCACATTATTCGCTTTCTTCGCCGACGCCGAAGTCGCGGAGGAAGTCTTGTAGGAACTCGATCATGTCCTTGCCCCAGTCTTCTTGCTTGGCGAAGCCGACCAGACATTCCATGTCTTCGCGAACCCGCTCTAGGTCCGCTCCCTGCAAGCGTTGGAGATAGCCGGAGATGTATTGCAGCGATTCGTCGGCGGCGGCGTCGTGGATGACGTCTTCAGAAGAGCCATAAAA
>Ga0163144_10024295_pt1 | contig 11898 bp, 10 predicted proteins | sample OliLak19BULKMAT1_FD_123175 | JGI IMG/M metagenome (GOLD analysis project Ga0163144, IMG submission 123175) | Freshwater microbial mat bacterial communities from Lake Vanda, McMurdo Dry Valleys, Antarctica - Oligotrophic Lake LV.19.BULKMAT1 | ecosystem: Environmental > Aquatic > Freshwater >...
CTGACCCCCCCGTTGTGGCTGTTTTACGTACTGCTGTTCTGCTGGGGGGTAAACATGGGTGTCACCACAACGATGGTGCGAACTACAGTGCAGGAACTCGCCCCGGTCACTTATCGTGCGCAGATCCTCTCCGTGCTGCTGCTCAGTTTCATGGTGTCGTCACCGCTCAGCAGCTATCTGCTCGGGCACGTGATCCAGGCCTACAAACCACTGGCAGCGCTGATTCCGGGTATTGCCTTTTCCGCGCTCATCTTTGCCATCGGCGTGTGGAAAAGCGGGCTGTGGAACTATCGATCCGAGACCGGCGGCAGCATCGGGACTCAGGCCCGCGATGTCGACCCGACCGAGAGCATGCGCGTCAGATAGCCCGCCACCAGAACCGGATCCTGCATCGGGATGAAGTGGGTAAGCTCCGGCAGGTAGACGTCCTCACCGTGCGGGAACGCGCCAGCGAGTCCAGGCCAGGTGGGTGACATAGAAAAATCCATGCGCTCGCCTTCATCGGGCAATCGGCTGAAATCCCGCGACTTTGCACGCATGACTGTCACGGGCTGCTGAATCTTCGCGATCTTTGCATGCACGTCGGTCGAGGTATTGTTCATGTAGACCGAGGCTTCAACGATCGGTGGACACGCCAGTGTCCAGTCGCCGGCAACTCCTGGCAGAAGACCATATCGGCAGTAATCTTCGAGCACGTCACGCCGCCACAACGAATACGGGTGCCGCGGAACAAAGCGATCGAACATCTCCTGCCAGCTTCCCCAGACCCCTCGACGGCGTGAGACCGGATGATCTTCGACGCGGTCATACGAATGTCTGCCACCGGCACCATACAATTCAGGAGACATGATCACCGGATCGATCAGCAACAAACGATCAAACGCTTCTGGCAGGGCATGGGTCACCTGCACCAGGCAGTGCCCGCCCATGGAGTGCCCGGCGCCGACGGCGCGCCGGATCTTCAGCGCCTCCAGCAACTCGATGATGTCGCCAGCAAACGTGGACCAGACGTAAGGCGCCTGTTTGCCACTGCGGCCATGGCCACGCAGGTCGATGGCAATGATTCGAGCCTCGGGAGGCAAATACTGGACAACCTGATCCCAGCAGCGTGCATGAAAACCGGTCGCATGCAGCAGCACGATGGTCTGAGTCGACGCGGAAGACCCCCACTCGAAATAGCACAGTTCAACAGCCTTGCCTGCAAAGCGGTGTTCGCGCGGTTGCATGGGATACCCGGTTGATGGCAAAGCCCGCGATGTTAACGCCAGCGGGTGATGGATACGAGTCGGACATCATCGTGCAACGGCTTGACCCGTATCGGTCGCGCTGGCGTCGATTTGGTCCTATTCTCGAACCCTGTTCTCGACGCGGATCACCCATGAACTTCAAGCACGTGCTGTACGAAAAGAGTGGCCGGATTGCCACATTGACGCTCAACCGACCAGAGCGTCTGAACGCCATCTGTCCCGGCATGCCACGCGAGATTGCCGAGGCTGCAACCCTCGCCAACGAAGATCCTGACGTCCATGTAGTCATCGTCACAGGCACCGGCCGGGCGTTTTGTGCCGGATACGATCTGGTGCTCTCGGCTGAAAAAAGGACACTGGGTGAGGCCGGTCCGGCCATGGATCCGCAGGGTCGACCATGGGACCCGATGATGGATTTCCACATGATGAACGCGAACACCCAGCACTTCATGAGCCTTTGGCGCTGTTATAAACCAACGATTGCGAAGATCCATGGTTACGCGGTCGCCGGCGGCAGTGATATCGCGCTGTGCTGTGATCTGGTGGTGATGGCCGATGACGCAAAAATCGGCTATCCGCCGACACGTGTCTGGGGGTGTCCAACTACTGCATGGTGGGTCTATCGACTCGGCGCGGAAAAAGCCAAGCGGATGTTGTTCACCGGTGACCTGATTACGGGCAAGGAGGCCGCTGCGATGGGTCTCGTGCTTGAGTCTGTGCCTGCAGCCCAGCTCGACGTCCGGGTCCAGCAACTCGCGGAGCGCATACAGGGTGTGCCTCGAAACCAGTTGATGATGCAGAAGATGATGGTGAACCAGGCGCTGGACAACATGGGGCTGACCTCGACCCAGACGCTGGCCACGCTCTTTGACGGCATCACTCGACACTCGCCCGAAGGGGTATGGTTCAAGAAGCGCGCCGAGGCCTATGGATTCAAGGACGCCATCGGCATTCGCGATTCCGGCGAGCCGATTGCCCCGGGTGTCAGTCGTGTACCGCGCCCGTTCGAATAATCAGGAGCCTCAGCAGTCACAGCCTGGGCCGGAAGTACCATGACGGAAATCGAAAAACAAAGCATCGAACGAGCGTGTGAACAATTGCAGTATGCCTATGCCCGGTTCATCGACTTTCGGGACTACGAAGGTTTCACCGGACTGTTTACCCCGGATGGAGTGCTGGATACCGGACTCGAACTGAAGGGTCGCGAGGCTATCTTCAGTTCATGCCAGAAGCGTTCTTCCGGCCTGCGCAGCCGGCATGTGATCACCAACAGTTTTATCGACGTGCCTGGTAAAGATCTGGCGCGAGGCATCTGCTATCTCAGTCTGTATCGGTTGGACAACAAGGAGTCACCGGGAGCAGGGCCACTGCCAATGCCAGGTCCGGCGGCCATTGGTCACTATCAGGACAGTTTCAAGCGTACCGATGACGGCTGGAAGATCGCGCACCGGAAGCTGCATCTGGCATTTCGGAACGACTCGCTCTTTTGAAAGCCGGAGCGCCAGGAGTCTGCGCAGCAGAAGGCGGCGGTGCGAGGCCAGTGTCCATTCGAGACCGATTTTTCGTTCGTTTGAGCCGCTTGACTTGAGCGCTACGAACCAGAAGCGAATGGAAAATCGGGCCATCGTTGCACCGCCGCAGTCTGTCGATCTTCTGCCGCGCAGACTCCTGGGTCTGGTCCTGCTGTTGATGGCGCCGCTGCTTGGCGCCGATGACCTTTCGGACACACTGCTGGCCGTGCAGAAGCAACAGTCGATACCGGTCATGGGATGGGTTGTTCTGTTGCCTGGTCAGTCACCTCGCACAGAGGTCACTGGAGCAGGAGCACATCCGTCTACCCCACTGCGCTTCGGGTCGATCACGAAAACGTTTACTGCCATTACACTGCTCAGCGCCGCCGAAGCCGCTGGCATCAGCATGGATACACCCCTCGATCATCTCGTCAAGGCAAGGCAGTGGCACAACCGCTTTCCGGTGCCACTCACACTGCGCCACCTGGTAAGCCTCACCGCCGGACATGCCGATCTCGGCTTCACCGCATTCAACGACAACACACCGCGCAGCCTCGGAGAAAGCCTGCAACGGAACCAGGATGCCCTGACGTCATGGTGGCCCCCGGGCCTCGTGCACAGCTACAGCAACGCAACCCCGGGACTTTCGTCGCTGGCCATCGAACAATTGACTGGACAACGATTTGCCGACGCCATGTCAACGCTGCTTTTCCAGCCACTTGGTCTCAGGCAAGCGACATTGAGCCCGGACCCCGCGCTTCCCGGCGGCTTTCGAGTCGACGGGGCGACACCCATAGACTATTGGCATACCACCTTCCCGGCGTTTGGTGCCCTCAACCTGTCGATGCCTGACATGACGCTCTTTCTTCAGACTCTTCTCAATGGCGGTCGACGAGGCAAACAAGTGGTCTGGTCAGCTGCAACTCAGGCAGCGCTGCTGGTTCCAGAAATGGGTCTGGGACACGCTGCAGGACTTGAGACTGGTTACGCCGCTGGCATGTACAGTCGAATCGCCCAGGGACTGGTGTGGCACACCCACGGTGGAGATGCTGACGGATATCGGTCGCGTTACGCGATCCTGCCTGCACAACAGGCCGGCTACGCCATTGCCATCAATACCGACAACCCGACCGCACTGCGCAATCTGGAGTCGATACTCGAACAGCACATCGTCCGCAATTTGCACCTGCCAACCAAAGCGCCATTGGCCAGTCAGCCCATGGCGTCGCAACCCGATGGCGAGTACTACCCCGTAGGAACGCGATTCAAACTCCCGGCGTGGCGCGAATGCGCCATGCCGCGTGTTTCCATCACTTCATCCCATCGGGGTCTTGCACTCAATCGCGGAGCACGGATCACCCGATTGAAGCACGTTGGCGCCAATCGGTTCGCAGCAGACAAGGATCCTGTGGTCACTGCGGTTATCACGAGGGACACCACAGGGAGTGTCTACTTCCTGGGTGAATATGGTAACTACGTCAGGCTGAAGACGTTTGGCAACCGATCCGCAGCAGTCATCCCATCTTTCCTGTCGACCTGCATTCCGCAATAATCCCGTTTCAATCAGGACACCCTTTCATGCCAATCAAATCCCGAGCCCTGGCTTGCGCAACGCCGTTTTTTGATCGTATTCGGGGCGAAGCACTGGCGATCGAGACTGCTCGCCGCATTCCAGCGTCACTGGCAGCCGATCTTGCTGCAGCCGGCCTGTTTCGCATGGTCGTACCGACCATCTACGGTGGATTGCAGGTGCACCCCTCCGAACTGGTCGATACGTTGATCGCCTTGTCACGAGCGGACGGCGCCGTTGGCTGGAACCTGATGATCGGCAACACCACCGGATTACTCAGTGCATCACTGCCGGAACACTGGGCACAAACCATGTACGGTAACGACCCGCTCGCAATCACCGTTGGTGTAACGGCGCCGATGGGTCGCGCCGTTCCCGAAGGCGACGGACTCCGTGTCTCCGGTCGATGGCCATTTGGCAGCGGCTCGCACGTGGCCAACTGGATCTGTGGCGGTTGCCTGGTCATGGAAAACGGCGAACCCCGCCGCAGTTCACACGACCTGCCTGAAACACTGCTGGTTTTTTTCCACAGGAGCGACGTCACGATTCATGACAACTGGCATGTATCGGGCTTGCGCGGAACCGGCAGCAACGATATCGAAGTCAAGGATCTGCTCGTACCCGCCGGTCGTTGGGTCGTGCTCGGTGGCAAGCCCCGCGTTGCTGCCCCACTCTATCGCTTTCCGACGCTGGGTCTGCTCGCCTTGGGGGTATCGAGTGTTGCCGTTGGTATCGCTGAACACGCCATCGATGAGTTCATCCGGCTGGCAGGCGGCAAAATCCCCACCGGCAGTACCCGTGCGCTTGCCAATCGTTCGAGTGCACAGCAGCAATTGGCGGAGGCTGAAGCCGCAGTCCGCGCCGCCACTGCCTTGATCCACAGCACCATCGACGATGTGTATGCCATGGCCGAGCAGGGCATCCGGCTGGGGCTGGACGAAAAGGCGCGCTTGCGACTCGCCGCGACCCATGCCACGTGGAGTTCGGTGGCTGCAGTCGACAAGCTCTACCACGCGGCCGGTGGCAGCGCCATCTACCAGGAAAATCCGCTGCAACGCTGTCTGCGCGACATCCATGTGGCAACGCAGCACATCATGGTTGCCCAGCCCACCCTTGAAGTCGTGGGCAAGGTCATGTTCGGTATGGATCCTAAAACGCTGCTGTAGTTGTTGGCCTGTTCACGGTTCCTGTTCACGGTTCCTGTTCATGGTTCCTGTTCATGGTCGTACACCGGAGACAGTTCGCCTCAGAGGTTTGTTGTCCCGCTATAATGACCTCACCTACCAGTAATTCCGGGACCTGACGTGGCCCAGCCACACGATCACGACCCTGATCATGATCATGATCATCCTCACTCTGCCGTGCATGATCAGCACGCTGGAGAAGAGCGTCGCCAGGACCATGGCCAGGAACACAGCCACGGTCACGGCCATAACCATGCCTCGCATGCCAGCGAACGTGTGCTGCTCCGTGCTTTTGTCCTGATCGCGAGCTTTACGCTGGTTGAATTTGTCGGTGGCTGGCTGACCAATTCACTGACGCTGATCGCCGATGCCGGCCACATGCTGCTGGATGCCACCGCGCTGGGGCTGGCCTGGTATGCCGCCAGGCTGTCTGGTCGCACTGACAACCACCAGCTGTCTTATGGTTATCACCGCTTTCAGGTGCTGGCCGCTTTTGTCAACGGGTTGACCCTCGCCGCACTGGTGTTCTGGATCGTGCTTGAAGCCATTCATCGGCTCGGCAATCCGGAACCCATGATTGTGTTGCCAACGCTTGCGATTGCCATAGTCGGTCTGCTGGTGAACATCGCAGTCTGGAGGATGCTGCATGGCACCGAGTCCAGCATGAACGTACAGGCCGCAGCCATGCATGTCATCGGCGATATGCTGGGTTCGGCGGCGGCCATCACCGCTGCCACCATCGTCTACTTCACCGGCTGGCTTTATGCCGATCCTTTGCTCGCAGCCATCATCGCCATGGTTCTGGCACGTGGGGCATGGCGGATCATTCGTGATAGCGCGCACATTCTGCTGGAAGGCGTGCCGACCGGCGTCAACGTCCGGGAAATCAGGGACGCCCTGGTGACCAGCGTACCTGACGTACTGGAAGTCCATCACGTCCACGCGTGGTCACTGACACCTGAGAAGCCACTGCTGACACTGCATGCAAACCTTGCCCTCGGCGCTGACGTCAGCGGCGCAACCTCATTGATGAAGAAGATCCTGCAGGATCGATTCGGTATCAACCATTCGACAATCCAGGTTGAACACGGACCCTGCCCCGACCATACGGATTGAGCACCGATTGAGTAAGCCAGGCAGAACCGGCATCACGCGAGTCATCGACGCAACCCAGTATTCCCTCAGCGGATTGCGCGCGGCCTGGCGGTTTGAGTCAGCGTTCCGTCAGGAAACCACGTTGGTGATCTTGTTGATTCCGGCCGCCTTGTGGCTTGGCACGAGCGCCGTCGAACGTGCTCTCCTCATCGCGGTGCTTGGCATCGTACTCATTACCGAATTGCTCAATTCCGCAGTGGAAGCCGTCGTTGATCGGGTTGGTGAAGAACATCATGCGCTGGCCGGGCGCGCCAAGGACATGGGTTCAGCCGCGGTATTCATTTCGCTCATGCTGACCCTGGTGACGTGGGGCGTCGTCGCGTTCGCCCGCTTTGCCTGAATCGAGCCGGGCACTTCGGCTTTTTTCAGATCGCCGCAGGGCCCGGGTACTGGTCCCGCAGAATACGTTTCAGGATCTTGCCACTCGGATTGCGGGGTATGACATCAATGAATGCCACACCTTTTGGTTGCTTGAATGTCGCCAGCTTGCCACGACAGAATTCGATGATTTCCCGCTCCGTGAGGTCTGGTCGCCGCCGAACGACTATGGCAAACGGCGATTCACCCCAGCGTTCGCTGGGCTGGCCAATGACCCCGGCTTCGACAATGTCCGGATGTGTCATGAGCACCGCTTCAATTTCCGCCGGGTAGACGTTTTCGCCACCCGAGATCACCATGTCCTTGATGCGATCCTGGATGTAAACGAAACCCTCTTCATCCGCTACCGCCACATCACCGGTATGCAACCAGCCGTCTCGCAAAGTCTCTGCGGTCGCTTCGGGTCGGTTCCAGTACTCGATCATGACGTGCGGGCCACGCACAAGAACTTCACCTGCCTCACCAGCCTTGCATGGCTCGCCGCTTTCGTTGACCAGACGTACATCAGTGTGAAAAAACGACTTGCCCGTTGACCCGACCTTGCGAAGCGCATTTTCAGCGTCCATCAGACAGGCCGGTCCGCAGCTTTCTGTCAGCCCGTACACCTGCAGGATCTGGACACCCATGTCGAAGTATCGCTGCATCAACTGTACCGGCACCGGAGCCGCCCCTGTCATCATCCAGCGCAACTGGTGGTACCGGAAGCGGTTGAAATCCGGAACCTGCAACATGAAATTGAGCATTGCCGGAACCGCCAGCCCCGTGGTGATCTGCTCCCGGTCGATCAACTGCCACGCCAACAGAGGATCGAAGGCGCGCATGACGATCGACGTCGCACCGCGATAGACATTCACTGCCAGGGGTGTCAATGCACCCACATGAAACATGGGCAACGCCGCAAGGTAGCGGTCGGCGTCACGAAATTCTGCGTTGGCGCTGATCGTGAGGATCGCCCAGATCGCCGTGCGATGGCTGTGCACCACCCCTTTTGGCAATCCGGTCGTCCCCGAGGTATACATGATGTACAGCATGTCATCGCCGACTCCACCCGGGTCCGGTTCCCGCGCCTCGCCAGCATTCCTGAAGGCTGCATAGTCCTCGGCAAACCATGCGGGCTCCGAGGGACCGTTGATATCGGCGACATGCAGCCACTGCTGAATCGGGGTCCGATCACCTCGACCATGCAGTTCGGTCACGGTATCCAGAAATTCGTGACCATAGATCAGCCTTCTGGTACCACTGTCCTTGAGGATGAATTCCAGCTCGTCCGGCACCAGACGCCAATTCAGAGGCACGACCACTGCGCCTGCCTTGGCCAGCGCAAAATAGGCTTCCATGAACTCGGCGCTGTTCATCAGCAGCAGACCGACACGCTCGCCTTTTTGGAGACCCGCGCTGACCAGGCTGCTCACCAGTTGATTGGCCCGGGCATTGAGTTGCCTGAAAGTCAGGCGTTCCTGCGTATGACTGTCGACATACCCTTCCCGCTCCGGCGTGAGGTACGCCCTTTTCGCCAGGAACCCCCCTAGATTGTCGTACACGTTGTCTCCTTCCCAACCAAATGGCAGGCCGCAATGTGCCTCGTGGACAAACCCGAAGCAAACTTCCTGCTCGTTCCTCGCTACCAGACTGCGGCTCTAGAGAGCCTTCTGAGGTCCGTCCTGCAGTCGACAACTTTTTTACACCGAACCACGTTGATCGTGTTGCATTGCAACATTACTTTCGTAGAATGCGCACCTTCGCGTCCGGCCTCCTCCGGAATGACGAAATCGGCGTGGTGCGGTATCTCCCTCTCTCCCTCCCTCCTCACCGCAATGAGCATGTCCTTCGGTCATGCTCACCACGCCTTTCTTACCTTTCGATCGACGTTTCCCATCTCGGTCAGACGGGTTGTACAGCCAGAGTGGCGGCGTCCGGATCTTTTTCGAAATTTCCGCGTACACGACCTGTACAAAGCATGGACATAGATTGCACACAAGCTAGAATCCCGTACAACGTCTGCAAACGTCACCGGCTGCAAGCACAGTGCAGGAAGATATCGACTACTACCGCATCGGCACCATAGCCAAGCTGACCGGCTTGTCTGTCGAGCGGCTTCGGGCCTGGGAACGGCGCTACGAGCTGGTTCCGGATCATCGACAGGGCAAGACCCGTTATTACTCACAATCCCAGCTCGACCGCCTGCAGAAGATCAAACGACTGATCGATGCAGGCCATTCCATAAGCTCGCTGATCGATCTGACGGACCAACACCTCGATGCCCGGCTGTCGAGCCGCACCGCCAGCGCTGCGCCTCGCAGTGTGCGGGTTGGATTGATCGGGATGAATGTACTCATGCTGGAAAAATCGTCGCCGGAGCCAGCCCGCATTGCCGTCCACGAACGCTGGACCAACATGGACGCCTTTGCTGGCGACGAACAGGCGGGAGGAACAGACATCGATGTGATCATTGCCGAAGTTCCCCTGCTTTCCATTGAACCCGTGCGATTCATCCGGGAAAAAACCGCCAGGGGGCCACACAAGACGCCACAGGTAGTACTGCTTTACCAGTTTGCCAGCGTACAGCAGGTTGAAAGCGTACAGGCTGAAGCCATACCCATTCTCAAGTGGCCTGCAACGTGGTCAGAGGTCGAAAGCACGTGTGCTCGTCTGACGGGCGCGCCGCTCCGTTCCGCGCAGGCAATTCCTGGCTCGTTCACCGACGAAGAACTCATGGAGGCAGCGGGTTCAAGCCATGACCCCAATGGCGTGCCGGGTCATCTCGTTGGTCTGATCACACAACTGAATGCGTTCAGCGAATTTGCGCTCGATTGCGCGGACCAGCATCGTCTGGTAGCGGAAGGCGACGCCGCTGCCGCTGATCTGTACGAACACGTCCATGTCGAAACCACTCACGCCAGGGCCCAACTGGAATTGGCTCTCCAGTCGATGCTCGCGGCAGAACGTCTGCGGTCGCGGCCGCACTGAACCTCTGTACACAGAGTCTGTACACAGAATCTGTACAAGATTCTTAAAAATAGTGTTGACAGAATTTTTGTACTGTACATAATGCGTACATAGAAAAGGTTTTACGGCGTGAGCGGCTTCTCGATGCAGTCCTCCCTTTCTAGTGTCCTTCCCCCAGAAGTGAAGCCGCGTTCAGTCAACCTCGGTTGCTGACACGCCTTTTTTCTCCTCACTCCCAGAACATACCGCCCTGTGCAAGAGTAAAGTGGCCGCCCCGGCCTTGCCGCGGCTCTCCACCATGTGCAGACGCAGCACCTGCAGAGAGCGTCACGTGCCGAGTCACTCGTCTGTGCCAGACTTGCGTACAGTGAAACGGGAAAATTCCCCATGCAGCGACCGACGCTCTTGTTGATAGCCCTTGCCTGGGTACTTTCTGCCTGCGGCGGCGGCGGCAGTTCCGGTTCACCGCCCCCGCCCCCTGCCCCGGCCAATGTAGCTCCGGTCGCGGGCTTTACCGTTACCCCATCCAGCGGCACCGTACCTTTGCGTGTTACCGCCGATGCCAGTGCATCAACCGATGCCGATGGCTCGATCACTTCGTACGCGTGGAACTTCGGTAATGGACAGTCTGGCCTGGGTCAGGTGGCCACGCAGACCTACACAACAGCCGGCAGCTTTACCGTCACCTTGACAGTCACGGATGACGACGGCGCCACCGCATCAACGACGCGGACCGTCACCGGCAATACCGCTGCGTCAACTTTTTCGCTGTCGGGAACGATTCAGATCCTGCCCTCCAGTGCGATTGATTCGGATACCAATGATCGATTCACCACTGTTGTTGCCAACAACACCTTTGCGCAGGCACAGAACGTCGGCAATCCATTGGCACTCGGCGGCTTTGCGAATCTCCCCAATACCGGCCCCACTGGCAACCTGCGCACTTCGGGTGATCCCGGCGACTTCTATCGAATCTCGCTGACGGGCAACGAACGCGTGCTGCTTACCGTTGGCGACTCAACAGCCGATCTCGACCTGCGCCTCTGGGATGCCAATCAGAATCTCATCGATACCTCGCAAGGCACCACACAGACCGAGTCCATCGACATCACAGCGCCCGGCACCTACTTCATGGAGGTATTTCCATTCGACGGCGCCAGCAACTATATCCTGAACGTCGGCAAAGACCTTACCGCCAATGCGCAGCCTGAACCCTCCCGCCGATTGAGCGATGAATTTTTGCCCGGCGAGATCATCCTGCAAACCCGCGGCAGCACATTTTCTGCAGGCAACCTCCAGCCACGCTCCACGTCGGCGCTCGCAGCACAGACTGACGATCCGCGTCTCTACCAGCTTGATGCCAGCACCGCTTCCGTGCAGTCGTTTGTCAACGTGCCGGGTGGTCTACCTGAAGGCGGTGTCGTTTCACCCGATCAGCGTTTGAAATTGGCAACGCTGAATGAGGTAAAGAAGCTCAGCAAGCGGCACGATGTCGAATGCGCCGAACCGAATGGCATACGGCACACAATGCGTACACCCAATGATCAGCTCTATCGTCTGCAGTGGCACTACAACAACATCAATCTGCCGCTCGCCTGGGACATCTCCATTGGTTCAGCAGACGTGATCGTCGCCGTGGTGGATACCGGAGTGCTGTTGAATCACCCGGATCTCGATGGTCAACTCCTTCCTGGCTACGACTTCATTTCAAATGCAAGTCGCGCCCGGGATGGCGACGGCATCGACTCCAATCCCCACGACGAAGGAGATCGTGCGTACGGCGGTTCGTCCAGTTTTCACGGTACCCACGTGGCCGGCACCATCGCTGCAGAAAGTGACAACGGTATTGGTGTTGCCGGTATCGCCTGGAACACACGCATCATGCCAATGCGAGCCCTTGGGGTTAA
>Ga0163144_10024300_pt1 | contig 11896 bp, 12 predicted proteins | sample OliLak19BULKMAT1_FD_123175 | JGI IMG/M metagenome (GOLD analysis project Ga0163144, IMG submission 123175) | Freshwater microbial mat bacterial communities from Lake Vanda, McMurdo Dry Valleys, Antarctica - Oligotrophic Lake LV.19.BULKMAT1 | ecosystem: Environmental > Aquatic > Freshwater >...
AGGACGAGGTCGCGAAGCACGCCCTCGAGGGCCGCGTCGTCGAGCAGCGCGTCGAATACCGCCGGGTCTACGCGTCGATCGAGAAGGCGATCATGGCGTACCAGTCGAGGCGGGGCGGATGAGCTCGCGTCGGTAGAATCTTAGCTCGTCGTCCTCACTCACTTCCAACGATTGATTCATGTCCCGCTCCGACACCCGCCCCCTCAGCGCCCTCACCATCGCCGGCTCCGACTCCGGCGGCGGCGCCGGCATCCAAGCCGATCTGAAAACCTTTGCCGCGCACGGCGTGCATGGACTGTCCGCGATTGCCGCGCTGACCGCGCAGCACACGCGTGGGGTGATGGCCGTCCATGTGCCGCCGATGGCCTTCTTACGCGCGCAGATCGACGCTTGCTTCGACGATTTCCGTATCGGTGCGGTCAAGCTCGGCATGCTTGCCAACACCGAAGTGATCACCGCGGTTGCCGATGCGCTGGAGCACCACAAGCCGTCGCATATCGTGCTCGACCCGGTCATGGTGGCGACCAGCGGCGCGCGGCTACTGGCAGCCGATGCACTCGATGCGTTGCGCGCGCGGTTGCTCCCACTGGCGACGATCCTCACGCCGAACATTCCCGAAGCTGAGTTGTTGCTCGGCCATCCCATCGATGACGATGAGGCCGCGGATGCCGCCTTGGTCGAACTGCTGACGCTGGGCGCGCGTGCGATGCTGCTGAAGGGCGGCCACTTGCAGGCCTCAGCCGAGATGGTCGATCGCTATTGCGACGGCCAGACACGGGCGAAATTCGCTCACGACCGTCTGGAAGTCGAAGGCCATGGCGCCGGCTGCACCCTCGCCTCGGCGATCGCGGCCAACCTGGGCCTGGGCATGCCGTTGCTCGCCGCCTCCGAGGCCGCGACCGATTACGTGCATGGCGCGCTACGGCACGGCACCCGTCCGGGCCGCAGTCGGGTGGTTGTGCTCGATCACTTCTGGCAGTTACGAGGTTTGCAGCCCTGGTGTCGACGGTGACGGTAGGATGCCGCGACGGTCAGGCACATCGGTTGCGAAGGCGGAGGGGTACCCGGCCATGGCCAAAGGCGTAACGCAGAAGTTGATCGCAAGTCACTGGGTCGAAGGTCGCATGAAGCCCGGCGGAGAGATCGATCTGTGGAGGACCAACTCGTGAGCGATCCGCTCCTCGTGGTCCCCCAGAGCTTGTTCACAGACGAGCTCTGGGGGTCGATCGAGCCGATCTACGCCGCAATCCTGCGCCACCCGTTCATCGCGGGGCTGACCGACGGATCCCTGCCGCGCGAGCGCTTCGAGTTCTACGCCGTCCAGGACGCGCTCTACCTGCGCGAGTTCGCCCGGGCGCTCGCGATCGCCGGGGCCCGAGCGCCGAAGGATGACTGGATCGTCATGCTGACCGAACACGCGGCGAGCGCCCTCCGCGTCGAGCGGACGCTCCACGAAGGCTTCTTCCGCGAGTTCGAGCTGACCGCGGAAGCTGCGGTCGCCACGCCGCTCGCGCCGACCACCCTGGCGTACACCAACTATCTCCTCGCGGTCGCGTACAGGGCGCCCTTCCATGAGGCGCTTGCTGCTCTCCTTCCCTGCTACTGGATCTACTGGGAGGTAGGCAAGGAGCTGGCGCGTACCGGCTCGCCGAATTCCCTGTACGCACGCTGGATCGGGACCTACGGCTCTCCCGAGTTCGGCGCCGTCGTCGGCGCGGTGCTTGAGGCGACCAACGAGGTCGCCGCCCAGCTCGGCGGCGTCGAGCGCGCGGCCATGCGCCGCCACTTCCGCACGACGAGCCGCTACGAGTGGATGTTCTGGGACATGGGCTACCAATGCGAGCAGTGGCCATTCGAGGACGAGTCGGCCGTGCCCCGGAGGCCAGGCCGATGAGGCGTGGTCGGCCGGCTTCACGCCATCACTGTGACGCTCCAGTCCGCTTCTCTCACAGCAGACACAACCCGCACGGGTACCCGGACCGGACATGCGCAAACACGTTACGCAGCAGTTGATCGAGAGTCACTTGGTCGAAGGTCGTAGGCCTGCCGAGGGCATCGACGCCGAGGTGGTGGACCCGCGGACGTTGCGCCCGCTCGACAGCGCGAGCATCTGCGAGTCGGCGACCAAGACCGGGCGCTGCGTCATCGTCGAGGTCGGCTGGCCGCTGGCCGGGGTCGGGGCCGAGATCGCCTTCCAGGTGCAGCGCAGCTGCCTCGACGCCCTCGACGGGCCGATCGAGCGGGTGTGCTCCGACGACGTCCCGATGCCGTACGCCAGGAACCTCGAGGACGAGGCGGCGGTGTGGGATATGTGCTCACGTGACTGCGACCGATTAATCGCGATGAAGCTCCGAGATCGGGTTCTTTGGCCCCAGCTTCGGCTTCTCGCAGGAAGCGGGTTGCGGCATGTCGCTTCCGATCTATTGCCTGGAGCTCTGATCAACGTCGGGTGTCCCACTATGCTGATCGTCATGACTGTGGGGACTGTGGGATCAACACGAGGCGCGTCATGATCGATGTCCGCCGTCAGCTGGAGCTCCCCACCGGCGCATCCGGTACCTACTACTCGCTACCTCGTCTCGAAGCAGAGGGAGTCGGAACGATCTCGCGGTTGCCCGTGAGCCTCCGGATCCTCCTCGAGTCGGTGCTCCGCAACGTCGATGGGCGGCGGATCCGCGACGAGGAGGTCGAGAGGCTGGCGCGCTGGCAGCCGCATGCGGTGCGCACGGAAGAAGTGCCGTTCATCGTCGGGCGCGTGTTGCTGCAGGACTTCACGGGCGTGCCGCTTCTCGTCGACCTCGCGGCGATGCGTTCGGCGGTAGCTCGACGCGGGGGCGACATCGCGCGCGTGCAGCCGCGGGTCCCGGTCGACCTGGTGATCGACCACTCGGTCCAGGTCGACTACTTCGGCAACGCCGATGCGCTCCGCCTCAACATGGAGATCGAGTTCCGCCGCAACCGCGAGCGCTACCAGTTCCTCAAGTGGGGTGCGCAGGCGTTCGACGGCTTGCGGATCGTTCCGCCGGGGTTCGGGATCTGTCATCAGGTGAACCTCGAGTTCCTCGCCAGCAACGTCCTCACACGGGATGGCGTGCTGTATCCCGATACGCTGGTCGGTACCGACTCGCACACGACGATGATCAACGGCCTCGGGGTCGTCGGGTGGGGTGTCGGCGGGATCGAGGCGGAGGCGGCGATGCTCGGCCAGCCGGTGTATCTGCTCCTTCCCGACGTGGTCGGCGTTCACCTTCACGGCCGGTTGCGCGATGGATCGACCGCGACGGATCTCGTCCTGCGGATCACCGAGCTGTTGCGCCAGACGAACGTGGTCGGCAAGTTCGTCGAGTTTCACGGGGAAGGCGCCGCCAGCTTGTCGGTACCGGACCGCGCGACGATCGGCAACATGGCGCCCGAGTATGGCGCGACGATCGGCTTGTTTCCCATCGACGAACAGACGTGCCGATACCTCGCTGCGACCGGGCGTACTGACACGCACGTGGAGACGGTGCGACGATACTTTCAGGCCCAGGGGTTGTTCGGGATGCCGGCGCGCGACGCCTGCGATTACACGACGGTGCTTGATCTCGATCTCGCGTCCGTGGAGCCGTCGGTGGCGGGGCCCAAGCGACCGCAGGATCGGATCCCACTCGGCCGGCTCAAAGAAGACTTCCTCGCGCTCCTCGCGAGCCCGGATGGCTATGGCAAGCCGGCCGCGCTCGCACGTCACGTGGAGGTCCGGCCCCAAGAGGGCAAGGCACCGCACCCGGGCGGTGGCGAACAGTCGGGTGACACGCTTCCCGTCGGACGCGCGCGCAACACGAACCCGCTCACCGAGAGAGAGATGCTGGACAACCGACCGACGCCCGACCAGCTGGGTCCGGCGAGCGCGCCGACCGCGTACGCGCCGTACGAGGTGACGCACGGCGATGTGGTGATCGCCGCGATCACGTCGTGCACCAACACGTCCAATCCGACGGTGATGCTCGCCGCCGGTCTGCTGGCAAAGAAGGCCATCGAACAGGGACTCGGCGTCAAGCCGTGGGTGAAGACGTCGCTCGCTCCGGGCTCACGCGTGGTGAGCGAGTATCTGACCAAGACCGGCCTGCAACCGTTCCTCGACCGGCTGGGATTCCAGGTCGTCGGGTTCGGCTGCACGACCTGCATCGGTAACTCCGGTCCGCTCGAACGCGAGCTCGAAGATGTGCTCGCGAGGAACGACATCATCGCAGCCAGCGTGCTGTCGGGGAACCGCAACTTCGAAGCGCGGATCCACCAGAGCGTGAAGGCGAACTTCCTCATGAGTCCGCCGCTGGTCGTGGCGTTTGCGATCGCGGGGCGCGTTGACATCGATCTCGTCCGCGAGCCGCTCGCGAACACAGCGGACGGTCGCCCGGTGTTCCTCCGCGACGTGTGGCCCTCGATGCAAGAGATCGCGGCTCTCCTCGAGAGCGCGTTCGACGCCAGCGTGTACCGGCGGATCTACGCGGACTTCTCGAGTCAGAACCCGATGTGGAACGCGATTGCCACCACGACGGGACGCGTCTACGACTGGGAACCCACGTCGCTCTACATCCGGGAGCCGCCGTATTTTGCGTCCACGGTGGCGGCGGTTCCGTTTGCCGACGTGACCGGCGCACGTGCACTCGCCATCTTCGACGACTCGATCACGACGGATCACATCAGTCCCGCCGGTGCGATCAAGCCGACGTCACCGGCGGGCGATTACCTCCACGCTCGCGGCATCTCGACGGAGAATTTCAATAGCTACGGTGCGCGTCGAGGGAATCACGAGGTCATGGTGCGCGGAACGTTCGCGAACGTCCGCCTGCGGAATCTGATGGTGCCCGGTGTTGAGGGCGGCATCACGCGGCACCAACCCGACGGGGAACAGATGGGCATCTACGACGCAGCCGAACGCTATCGCACCGAGGGCGTACCCCTGATCGTGATCGCGGGAACGGACTACGGAGCGGGCAGCTCTCGTGATTGGGCCGCCAAGGGCACGCGTCTTCTCGGCGTGCGCGCGGTCGTCGCGCGCGGCTTCGAGCGGATCCATCGATCCAACCTGATCGGCATGGGTGTCTTGCCCTGCGAGCTACCCCGCGACGTGAGCGCGCACTCGCTCGGACTCGATGGCACCGAGCGCTTCGATCTGGATGTCGGCGAAGCGCTCGAGCCGCGTGGGTCTGCGGTCCTACACGTCGAACGACGAGACGGCCGGCGCGAGTCGGTGCCACTCGTGCTGCGGATCGATACACCGACCGAAGCCGCGTACTTCACGGCCGGCGGCGTCTTGCCGTACGTGTTCGAGCAGATCCTCGCGGAACCGACGCGATGACGCGCGGGCAACGCACGGTACCGCGCCGGCGATCGACCCGCGCGAACGGCGTCCGCGTCGCGCGCTGCACCTTCGCTTTGGTAAAGATGTGAAGTACGCGGACTCCACGGGTGATCGCGTAGTCGGCGACGATCCGGCGGTCCAGCCGCAGGTCGAGGACGTGGGCATGGTGGCCGCGGTCAAGCGAGCGCTCTATCTGGTTTGAAGGAGGACTCATGGCTCAGATCATCGGACTGCCCAAGCTGTCGCCCACCATGGAGGAGGGCGTGCTGGTGCGGTGGGTCAAGAAGGAGGGCGACCAGATCGTGCCCGGCGATCTGGTCGCCGAGGTCGAGACCGACAAGGCCAACATGGACTTCACCCTCGAGGACGAGGGCGTGCTGTTGAAGCTCCTGGTCGCCGAGGGCGACACGGTCAAGCTCGGCGCGCCGGTGGCGATCCTCGGCAAGGCGGGGGAGGACGTGGCGGCGCTGGTGGCGCAGGCGAGGATGCAGCTCGCGGCAGCGGCGGGAGAACCGGCGGCGGTGGCGGCGGCACCGGTGGCGGCGGCGGCACCGGTGGCGGCGGCGGCACCGGCGGCGGCATCGGCACCGGCATCGGCACCGGCATCGGCACCGGCATCGGCATCGGCATCGGCACCGGCGTCGGCATCGGCATCGGCATCGGCATCGGTGGGCGGAGCCCGCTTGCTGGCATCCCCGCTGGCGAAGTCGATGGCCATCGAGTTCGGGATCGACCTGCGGAGCGTGGTGGGGAGCGGACCGGGCGGTCGGATCGTCGAGCGCGACGTCAAGGCTGCGGCGCCGGCGCCCGCGCCCGCTCCTGCTGCCGCTGCCGCACCCGCGGCTGACACCGCGATGGTGCGCGCCCCGCTGACTACCGCGCTCGCGCTGCCCGGCGACGACTTCGTCGACGTGCCGGCGAGCAACATGCGCAAGCGCATCGCGGCGCGCCTCACCGAGGCCAAGCGCGACGTCCCGCACTTCTACCTGATGCGGCAGATCGATCCGGTGCCGCTGCTCGCCTTCCGCGCCCGCTTGAACGATCTCCTGCGCGACCGCGGCAAGGTCTCGGTCAACGATCTGATCGTCAAGGGCGTGGCCCTGGCGCTGCGCCGTGTCCCCGACTGCAACGCGGCGTGGATCGGCGACGCGATCCGCAGGTTCGGGCGCGTCCACGTCGGCATCGCCGTCGCAATCGAGGACGGCCTGGTCACCCCGGTGGTGCGCGACGCCGATCTCAAGGGCGTGGGCGCGATCGCCACCGAGGTCCGCGACCTCGCCGAGCGCGCGCGCGGCCGCCAGCTCAAGGGCCACGAGATCACCGGCTCCACGTTCACCGTGTCCAACCTCGGCATGATGGGCGTCGAGCGCTTCACCGCGATCTTGAACCCGCCCGAGGCCGGCATCCTCGCCATCGGTGGCGTCGTCGACACCCCGGTCGTCAAGGACGGCGCGGTGGTGGCCGGCAAGCGCCTGACCTTCACGATGTCGTGCGACCACCGCGTCATCGACGGCGCGCTCGGCGCGAAGTTCCTCGCCGTCCTGGTCGAGCTGCTCGAGCACCCGGAGGCGCTGGCGCTATGAGCGAGCCGGCTTCCGAACGCGGTCCGGACGACTTCGACTTCGACGTCGTCGTGATCGGCTCCGGTCCCGGCGGCTACGTCGCCGCCATCCGCGCTGCCCAGCTCGGCTTGCGCGTCGCGTGCGTCGAGCGCGCCGAGCTCGGCGGCATCTGCCTCGACTGGGGCTGCATCCCGACCAAGGCCCTGCTCCGCTCAGCCGAGGTGCTCGAGACGATCCAGCGCGCCCAGGAGTTCGGCATCCTCGTCGAGGGCACGGTGCGCGCCGACTTCGGCGCGATCATCCAGCGCAGCCGCGACGTCGCCGCCAATATCTCCAAGGGGGTGGCGTTCCTCTTGCGCAAGAACACGATCGCCCACGTCGCCGGCACCGGCGCGCTCGGCGCCCGGTCGTGGCACGCCCACACCATCGACGTCGCGCTCACCGCCGGTGGCGCTCGCTCCCTGACCGCCAAGGACGTGACCGTCGCCACCGGGGCGCGGGCCCGCAGCATCCCCGGCGTCACCCTCGATGGCGAGCGCATCATCGATTCCCGCAAGGCGATGACCCTACACGGTGCATCCCACCCGACCTTCGCCGAGGCGATCAAGGAAGCCACCGAGGCCGCCCTCGGGCACGCGATTCATCTGTGACGTGCGAAAGGAAGCCATGCGAAAGGAAGCCATGTCCGAGCGCGTCCACCTCCCGGTGGTGATCACCGCCGAGCCGCTCGCTCGGCGTCACCCGGCGTGGATCAAGGTCCCACTGCCCACCAAGCCGACCTTCTTCGAGGTGCAGCGCATGGTGAAGGAGCTGCGGCTGCACACGGTGTGCGAGAGCGCCAGCTGCCCCAACATCGGCGAGTGCTGGAGCCGGCGCGCGCTGACGATCATGATCCTCGGCGACATCTGCACCCGCAGCTGCCGCTTCTGTGACGTCGCCACCGGCAGGCCGCTGCCGCCGGATCCCGACGAGCCACGCCGGGTCGCCGCGATGCTGAGCCAGCTCGCGCTCGAGCACACGGTGATCACCTGCGTCGACCGCGACGACCTGCCCGACTTCGGCGCCGCGCACTGGGCCGAGACCATCACGCGCGTGAAGGCGGCGTGCCCGGCGATGACGCTCGAGGTGCTGGCCGGCGATTTCAAGGGCCGGACCGAGCACGTCGACGTCGTCCTCGCCGCCGGCCCCGACGTCTTCTCGCACAACCTCGAGACCGTGCCGCGGCTGTCGCGCGAGGTGCGGGTCCAGGCCAGCTACCCGCGCAGCTACGCCATCCTCGAGCACGCCCAGCGGCGCGGCGCGGTGACCAAGACCGGCCTGATGCTCGGGCTCGGCGAGGAGCGCGCCGAGGTCGAGGAGGTGCTGCGCGACGTCGCCGATCTCGGGGTCGACATCGTGACGCTCGGGCAGTACCTGTCGCCGTCGAAGCAGCACCTGCCGGTGACGCGCTACGTCCACCCGACGGAGTTCGACGAGCTGCGCGGCTTCGCGCTCGGCCTCGGCATCACCCACGTCGAGGCCGGCCCGCTGGTGCGGTCGAGCTACCACGCCGACGGCCAGGCCGCGCTGGTCCGCGGCATCAAGGCTTCCCGATGACCCACACCGCCTCGCTGCTTCTCGTCCTCCTCGCTGCCTGCGGAAGCGGTTGCCCGCCAGGGCACGAGCGTCCTCGTGGACGGCTACTTCGCCGGCAGCATCTCGATGACGTCGTACGGGCTCGACGTCGCGTGTCCCGAGGAGGCCGCGGGCGGCCCCGGAGCGCCGCTGCCCAGCGAGGTTCCCCCGGAGAAGACGAACACGTGAGATGGGGGGCCCGATGGGCCCGATCGCACATGGGGTCCATCAGGCACTCCGGCGCACACGCGAAGGCAAGCAGCAGCAGCCTCGTCCCGCGTCCCCAAGGTCGGCCTGGCTCTACTAGCGAAGTCAGGACCCTGCGCTAGCATGAGCGGCCGAGGGACCTGACGGCACAACGGTCGATCTTGCCTCGATGCGCGACTTCGACGTGCCGTCGTACGACGGGGACGCCGAGACCAGCGCGGGGATCCCCGCCGGCGCGCAGGAACTCCGGCGCCGGCTCCTCGACAGCGGTGCTTTCATTTCATCATCGCCGCCCCCGAGTACAACGGATCGATGCCCGGCCTGCTCAAGAACCTGATCGACTGGACCTCGCGTTTCCGGCCGCAGACCTTTGACGGACGCCACCACCACGCGCTCCTCCTCTCCGCGTCGCCGTCGATGGGCGGCGGCAACCGCGGCCTGTGGTCCTTGCGCGTCCCGTTCGAGCACCTCGGCGCGCGGGTCTACCCCGACATGTTCTCGCTCGCGATGGCGCAGTGCTGGCGCACGAGGTCTCGCACTTCCTCGCGCTCCAGCACGTCGAGAACGTCGGGGTGTCGGGCGACGTCTGTCCGGATCCCCTGGACGACACCCAGCCGGGCCAGGACAACCTGATGGAGGACGGCGCGATCCTCACCGACGATCAGGCACATCCTCGGCGCCGCGTCCTTGACTTTGCCCCTCGGGAAACGTAGCCTGAACGCAAGTACAGTACAGAAGACTATCCATCAAGGAGTTCGCTGAGTTGGCTCACCCCGCTTTCACATCGCTGATGCGCCGGCTCTCGGCCGCGGGGTTCAAACGGGACTTCGCGCACGTCGCTGTCCTCCCAGACTGGTGGGCGCCGGCGTGCGAGGACGATCCGAGCCTCCTCCCGGACGTGGAGATCCGCGTCGCGCGGTTCGTCGGCGCGCCGCTGGCGGTGGTCAAGGACGCCTCGGCACCGCTCGAAGCGCCGAAGTACCAGGGCGCACAACTGCGCCGCGTTCGCGACATCAACCGAGACCGCCTGGGTCCCGCGATCCACGCGGCGTTGCGAGTCGCATCGGCGGTGATCCGGAACATGAGCGCGACCCCTGTTCGCAGACCGCCAGTCGACCCGATCGCGTGGCGTAACGACATCAGTCGAAGCGGTCCGCTTCTGCACCTCGCTGACGTTGTCGCGGACCTCTGGAAGCGCGGCATTCCGGTCATCCATGTGGAGACGCTGCCGGCCCCCTCCTTCCAGGGACTCGTCGCCGACGTCGATGGTCGGCCGGTGATCGTCATCGGTCACGACCTCGACGAGCCCGCTCGGCTCGCGTTCATCATCGCGCACGAGGTCGCGCACATCGTGTTCGGAGACTGCGCTCCGGGGCGCCCCGTGGTCGACGAGCAAGAGGAGGTCTCGGACGATCACGAGATCGAAACGCGGGCCGATGGCTACGCGAGCGACTTCATGACCGGAGGTGTCGCCGTCCCGCAGGTGCACGCCACGGGGTTCAAGGACCTCGCGATGAAGGCGGCCGCTATCGAGAAGGACCAGCGCATCGACGCGTCCTCGGTCGTGTGGGCGTGGGCGCGCAGAACCGGCGACTACGCGATGGCGACCATGGCGGCGCAGGCGCTGTACCGAACCAAGGGCGGCAAACGCGTGCTGCGCGGATTGTTCGACCAGCACGTCGATCTCGAGAACGCCTCGGACAGCGATCGAGCCCTGCTGCGCTGCCTCTACGGTGACCCGCAACGCGATGCCGCTGCTAGTTGATACCGACGGCTTCGCGAAGCTCGGGGTAGCGGGACTGCTGGAACTGCTGTTCGAGCTCCTGGGAGTCGGCGTGGCCGAGTGCCGGCGCCTTCCTGCGCTTCCGCACATGCTTCGCCGCGGCAGCTTGCCTCGACGGTACGGGCAGCCAGCGTGTGATGCGTTGATCGCAACCGCCGAGGCGATGGAGGTGGCGCCGTCCGCGTCGACGGAGTGGGTCGATCGTCTCGTCGGCGTCCCGCAGGTGGATCCAGGCGAAGCGCAGCTCTACGCTTGCGCTGCGGAGAGCTCGCTCATGCTCATCACCGGTGATAAGCGTGCGCTGGTCCCCGTGGCGAAAGTGCCAGGGTTCGCCGAGGCGCTCGCGGGTCGCGTGATCACGCTGGAAGCTGCGCTCATTGCCCTTTGCGACAAGCTAGGTGATGACCACGTGAGCGCCGCGGTGGCGCCTCTGCTCGCGAAGGACATCGCGCTGCGGATCTGCTTCTCTGCGGCGAATGCTAGCCCGCGACCCGCTTTGATCTCCTACTTCGAGAACCTGAAGCGCGAGGTCGCGCCGCTGGTCCTCTGGGAGCCGCCGCCGGTATGACGTTCGGCCCCGATCACTACGTCCCGGTCTTGAAGATGAAGCGGGGCGAGAAGAAGGCCCTGCAGCAGGTCTCCGCGCAGGTCCGCGCGCGGATGACTCCGTTGCTCGAGGTCGTCGAGCGAAATCCGGCGAACGTCCCGACGGTTTCGGAGCATCTCGATACGGCATTCAAGGACCTGGAGAACGCCGTGGCCGGATTCGCGCGCTGCCTGCTCGACTGTCGCGAGCTCGCGCCCGATGGCCTCGGTGCCGCCACCGAGGTATTCAACCGCGCCGCGAGGCTCGGCGTCGTGTTCACGCCGGTCACCGGCTTCTCACGGGGCTTCGACGAGAAGGCGGCGCTAGCACATCGGGCGAACGGCATCGCGATCCGTTTGACCCGCGACGAGTTCGAGTCCGGTCTCATTCCGGGAGACCTGCCTGCGTTCATGAAGACGCACTCGCTCACCCCCGAGGAGGTGGACCTGATCGTCGACCTCGGCGCGGTAGAGGACATGGTGGCCCCCGGCATCGAGGCGCTGGGGAGCGCATTTCTCGCCGACGTTCCCGACCAGCGTCGGTGGCGCACACTCACGGTCTCCGGTTGCGCCTTCCCCCTGGGGATGGGAGGCATCGATCGCAACTCCTTCGACCTCGTCGAGAGGTCAGAGTGGCAAGCTTGGCGCGACGGGTTGTACACGAATCGCACGCAGCTCGACCGCCTCCCCACCTTCAGCGACTGCGTCATCCAGCACCCCAAAGGCGTCGAGGGGTTCGACCCTCGGATCATGCCCGTGTCGGCGTCAGTCCGATACGCGCTGCCGGATCAGTGGCTACTGATC
>Ga0163144_10024301_pt1 | contig 11895 bp, 19 predicted proteins | sample OliLak19BULKMAT1_FD_123175 | JGI IMG/M metagenome (GOLD analysis project Ga0163144, IMG submission 123175) | Freshwater microbial mat bacterial communities from Lake Vanda, McMurdo Dry Valleys, Antarctica - Oligotrophic Lake LV.19.BULKMAT1 | ecosystem: Environmental > Aquatic > Freshwater >...
CAATAAGTTCTTCGCACACGACGAAGAAAACGCCTGCAATATTGGCGATTTGGTCCGCATCATGGAAACCCGTCCGCTCAGCAAAAACAAACGCTGGCGCCTGGTCGAAATCATCGAAAAAGCGAAATAAAAATATCAGGCTGACCTATAGCGGCTAACGATTCCGGGCATTACATCCCGTCAACCGTCCACCGTCTACCGTCTACCGTAAAAAAAAAGTCATGATCCAGCAAGAGTCTCGTTTAAATGTAGCTGATAATTCCGGCGCGAAAGAAGTGCTTTGCATTCGTGTGCTTGGGCATACGCGTCAACGCTACGCGGGAGTTGGTGACACTATTGTCGTCACGGTAAAAGATGCTTCTCCCGGCGGCGGTATGAAAAAAGGCACAGTTTCTAAAGCTGTTATCGTCCGCACCAGAAAAGAGATCCGCCGCAAAGACGGTTCTTATATCCGCTTCGATGACAACGCAGTTGTGCTGCTCAATGCTTCGGACGAACCAAGGGGTACCCGTATTTTTGGTCCAGTTGCGCGTGAATTGCGTGAAAGAGACTTTATGCGTATCATCTCTCTGGCTCCAGAGGTACTGTAAATTTAGAACAAACTTGATTTGAATGTTTGACTTAATCGTCTGATTTTCAAAATCTTAGAATCAATAACAATGGCTACGAAAAATACATCGAAGCGTTTTGCACCAAAAATTCACATCCGCAAGGGTGACCGCGTGATTGTTCTTGCCGGCGACGACAAGGGTAAAACTGGCGAGGTAACAGAGGTGATTCCAAGCAAATACCGTGCTGTTGTGGAAGGCGTGAATATTGTAAAAAAACACGTCAAAGCTACACAGAACGAAAGTGGCGGCATTACTGAAATGTCGGCTTCGATTCATATTTCCAATCTCTCTTTGGTAGATCCAAAATCAGGAGAGGCTACGCGTATCAACTATCGTATCGACAACGATGTGAAAGTGCGCATTTCAAAAAAATCAGGCAACGTCATTAAGTAATGAAATACGTACCTAGACTCAAGACAAAATACACACAGGATGTGGTGCCTGCTCTCATGGAGCAGTTCAGCTACTCCTCTGTAATGCAGGTTCCACGTTTGGAGAAAATCTGCATCAACCAAGGCATTGGTGAAGCTACTGGCGACAAAAAGCTCATTGACACGGCTGCTGCTGAACTCAGCATCATCGTAGGTCAGAAAGCTGTTTCGACAAAAGCGAAGAAATCTGTGTCAAACTTCAAACTCCGTGAAGGCATGCCGATTGGTGTGCGCGTCACCTTGCGTGGCCAACGGATGTATGAATTCCTTGACCGTTTTATTTCTGTTTCGCTGCCACGTGTACGTGACTTCCGCGGCCTGAACGACAAATCGTTCGATGGTCGTGGCAACTACAGCATGGGCATCACCGAGCAAATCATTTTCCCTGAAATTGATATCGACAAAGTGAGCAAAATCACGGGCATGGATATCTCTTTCGTAACAAATGCAGGCACCGATCAAGAGGCGTTTGCACTGTTGAAGGAACTTGGTATTCCATTTAAAAAATAACGCAAGTCGTTCATTTTCAAGTAATAAAGAAACATGGCAAAGAAATCAGTCATAGCCCGCGAACACAAGCGCCAACGTATGGTTGCCAAGTACGCAGAGCTCCGCAAAAAGCTGAAAGAGGAAGGAGATTATTTGGCGCTGGATAAACTTCCACGCAACTCAAATCCCATTCGCTTGCACAACCGTTGCTTGCTCACTGGCCGTCCGAAAGGATACATGCGCAAGTTTGGCGTTTGTCGGATAAAATTCCGCGACCTGGCACTTTACGGTAAAATACCTGGAGTTACAAAAGCTTCCTGGTAAATTTTAATGCTGCTTGTTCCACTTAAAATTGGTACTCAAGCACATGAACCCTCCTTCGCTACAGCAACGGCGGGTAAACAACAACTATCAACTATCAACTTTTTGATAAAATGCACGTCACCGACCCGATAGCAGACTATCTGACCCGCATTCGCAACGCGCAAATGGCGGGACATCGTATCGTCGAGATTCCGGCTTCCAACCTGAAAAAGGCGATAACTGAGATCTTGTACGACCAGGGTTATGTCCTCAAATATACCTATGAGGATAAGAATGACACGAACAAACAAGGCTTGATCAAAATTGCCTTGAAATATGACCCAGCTACCAAGGTTCCGGTTATCCGCGAATTGGTGCGTGTCAGTCGTCCAGGTCTTCGTAAATTCTCAGGTTCCACTGATATTCCTCGGATTATCAATGGTTTAGGTATCATGATCGTATCTACTTCTAAAGGTGTGATGACGGATAAAAAAGCCCGTGAAATGAATGTAGGGGGCGAGTTGCTCTGCTATATTTGCTGATCGACCCAGTTAATAATGGCGCTTGGCCATTGGTTTTGAACAAAGAAAAAAACTCCTGAAGCACAAGCTGAGGGACAAAAAATAAACGGATATGTCACGCATTGGTAAATTGCCAATTCCGCTCCCGGCAAAAGTGGAAGTATCGGTAGCCTCTGATAACACTGTCACAGTGAAGGGCCCAAAAGGTACACTTTCTCAGAAAATTGACCCCGATATCACGGTCAAAGTGGAGGATGGTGCGCTGAATGTAGCACGCCCAACCGACCAAAAGCGCCATCGCTCTTTGCACGGCCTCTACCGCTCCCTTGTGAGCAATATGGTAGTAGGTGTCAGCGAAGGCTACATGCGCGAAATGGTGGTCATAGGCGTTGGTTATCGTGTAGAAAATCAAGGCAACCTGCTCACGCTGACCATTGGTTACTCTCACCCGATAATGTTCCACCTTCCAACGGAGGTTAAGCTGACCACAGCCATGGAAAAGGGTTCTCCTCCGCTTATTCGCTTGGAGTGTATCGACAAAGAATTGCTGGGTCAGGTTTGCGCAAAGATTCGCGCCTTCCGCAAGCCAGAACCTTACAAAGGAAAGGGCATCATGTTCAAAGGAGAGGTCATTCGCCGCAAAGCTGGTAAAACAGCAGGAGCCAAGAAGTAATCTTTTTGAAGGACGCTTGCATACCTTGTTGTTTTTCAATGAGGTACAAAACAATAAAAATCGAATACCATGCTTTTCCGGTCGGTTATCGGAATTGTTAAAATATAAATACAGTAATGAATCGCACAAAAGAGCAAAGCCGCAAACGCCTCCACATGCGTATCCGCAATAAAATCAGCGGAACAACGGAGCGCCCACGCTTGAGTGTTTATCGCTCCAACAAGGCAATCTACTGCCAGCTGATTGATGATCTGAAAGGTCAGACACTGGCTGCTGCTACTTCACAAGGAGTAACAGGTAACAAAACTGAACAAGCCACAGCAGTAGGTAAACTTATTGCTGAACGCGCTAAAGCTTCTGGCATCGAAACAGTCGTTTTTGATCGTGGCGGCTATCGTTACCACGGACGTGTTCGTTCGCTTGCCGAAGGAGCTCGTGAAGGTGGATTGAAATTCTAAAATACAATTGTTTATTTGACTGCAGCGCCCGATTGAGGCACTACGTTCCGGTAATCAAACCAAATAATTATCAATAAGCTACGCAAAATGGCAAGGCAAGATAGAAAAGAAGAAAATTCTCGCACTTCTGAAGATTCAGGACTGAAAGAAAAACTCGTGTCGCTCAACCGCGTCGCCAAGGTTACCAAAGGTGGCCGTACCTTCAGTTTCGCTGCCGTAGTGGTAGTAGGCGACGGTCAGGGTCGTATTGGACAAGGTCTCGGCAAAGCACGTGAGGTTTCAGAAGCAATCTCCAAAGCGGTAAAAGATGCAGAGAAGAACACCATCAAAGTTCCAATCTTCAAAGGTACCATACCACATGAGGCACATGGAAAATCTGATGCTGGTCGCGTGCTCATCAAGCCTGCTGCTCAGGGAACCGGTGTAATTGCTGGAGGTGCCATGCGCGCAGTTCTTGAATCCGCTGGTGTGCACGATGTATTGGCAAAATCGCAAGGTTCTGCCAACCCGCACAACGTGGTAAAAGCAACAATCGCCGCATTGGCAAGCCTGCGCAGCCCGTCTGACGTAGCCCGCCAACGTGGTATCACTATGGATAAACTTTTCAACGGATAAGTCATGGCTAAGATAAAAATCAAATTGGTCAAAAGCCCTATTGACAAGTCGAAGCGCCAAAAACTTACGTTAGTGGCACTTGGCTTCCGCAAGGTGAATCAGATCGTAGAACACGAAGGTACGCCCCAAATTCATGGGATGCTTCGTGTCGTAGGGCATCTCGTTCAGGTAGAAAACGCCTGACCTTTAACTTGAAAATTTGTGCATTGGGCATTTATTTGCCCAGCAAACAAAGTCAAAATTTATAACGATGGATCTTTCCAATCTTAAACCGGCTGCTGGTGCTGTTAAAGCAGGCAAGCGTATTGGTCGCGGCCAAGGCTCCGGTCGTGGCGGTACTTCTACACGTGGCCATAAAGGTGACCGTGCACGTAGCGGCTCGAAAGAGAAGCGCCACTTTGAGGGTGGTCAAACGCCAATGCAACGTCGTTTGCCGAAGCGTGGTTTCAAGAATGTCAATCGCCTTGAATATACTGCACTCAATATTGGTGCATTAGAGGCTATTGTTCAGAAATTAGGCATGTCAGTTTTTGAGCCTGCTACATTTGTTGGTATTGGCATCGCAAGGGCCAGCGACAAAATCAAAGTGCTCGGCAAAGGCATACTGACTTCTAAAGTAAACATCAAGGTACACGCCATATCGGCGTCAGCCAAAGCTGCCATCGAAGCTGCTGGCGGCAGTGTTGAACTCGTATAAAATCTATCCGGTAATGAAACTTTTTACCGTTCTCAAAAATATCTGGAGCATCAAGGAACTGCGTGAGCGGATTCTGTACACGCTCGGCTTGTTGTTGGTATACCGTGTTGGTACTTTCGTAGTACTGCCAGGTGTTGTGCCAGCCGCACTTGACAAAGCGGCTGCAAGCCGTGGCGCCAATGACCTTCTAGGTCTAATCAATGTCTTTACTGGTGGTGCATTCGACAACGCAGCTATTTTTGCGCTTGGAGTAATGCCTTACATCACTGCTTCGATCATTGTACAACTTCTGGGCTTTGCGGTGCCATATTTCCAGCGCTTGCAATCAAAAGAAGGAGAAAGTGGCCGGAAACGCTTGAATCAAATTACGCGATTGCTTACAGTTGCAATTACCTTGGTTCAAGGCGGTGGTTACCTTCAATTGATCCGCAGCATTCCAGGTGGTGTTTCTCCAAGTATACCGGATGGTTTGTTCTGGTTTGCCAACATCATCATCCTTACCGCCGGAACCATATTTTGTATGTGGCTTGGTGAAAGGATTACAGATAAAGGCGTTGGCAATGGTGTATCGCTGATCATTATGGCGGGTATCATTGCACGATTGCCACAGTCGTTTGTGTTTGAATTCCAAAAACTATTCGGTAACAACCAGTTGTTGTTGTTCTTCGTAGAACTTGCCATACTTTTTGTCATCGTCATGGCTACCATCATGGTCATTCAAGGCGTTCGCCGCATACCGATACAGTTTGCCAAACGAATGGTTGGCCGTACAGGAGGTGCCGTGCCAGCAGCGAGTGCGCGTGACTTCCTTCCTTTGAAGGTGAATTCAGCGGGTGTAATGCCGATCATCTTCGCGCAAGCTCTGATGTTCCTGCCAGCTACTGCCATGCAATATTTGACAGGCGCCGAAGGCCAGGTAGGTGGTAGAATTCACGTGTTTAACGACATCTATTCGATTGAATACAACCTTGTGTTCTTCCTGTTGATCGTCATTTTCACCTACGTGTACACCGCATTGATGGTGAGCCCAACCAACTACTCCGATTATCTGAAGCGCAACAATGCCTTCATTCCTGGTGTTAAACCAGGTGAAGCAACTTCGGATTACATCGATAACATCATGACCCGCATCACCTTGCCAGGTTCAATCTTCCTAGGCTTTATTGGTATCCTGCCGTCCATTGCTGCTACATTCGGTGTCAACCAAGGTTTTGCACTTTTCTTTGGTGGCACTACCCTGTTGATTATGGTTGGTGTGGCACTAGATACGCTTCAAGTTATTGAAAGTTATTTGTTGACCCAAAAATACGACGGTTTGATTAAGTCAGGTCGTCTGCAAGGACGCGGCACTTCCGGCGGTGTTCAAATTGGGCAACCTTAAATATTAAACTTTTGATTGGCTGGCAGTTGGTTGCCGATCATCAAATAAGCATTGAAACATGGGCCTTTTTTCAAGCGATAAGGAAGGCAAGCGGATCTTTAACAAGACTGCTGCCGAAATTGAACTGATGCGCAACGCGAATCTGTTGGTTTCAAGAACGCTGGCACATGTGGGTGGGATGTTGAAAGCGGGGGTTACAGGGGCGGAAATTGACAAAGCGGCAGAAACGTTTATTCGTGACCACGGCGGTAAGCCTGCCTTCAAGGGCTATCACGGATTTCCAGCTTCGCTTTGTGTTTCATACAATGATATTGTGGTGCATGGGATTCCAGGAAAACGTGAATTTCTTGACACTGATATTGTCTCTGTTGATTGTGGGGTGGAACTGGAAGGCTTTTTTGGCGACGCAGCGTACACTTTTGCTTTTGCAAATATTAAGGATGAGGTTGTCGACTTGCTGCGAACTACTTACCGCTCTTTGTACCTCGGCATTGAAAAAGCCGTACATGGAAACCGGATTGGCGACATTTCTTTTGCGATACAAGAATATTGTGAAAGACAGCATAAATACGGTGTCGTTCGGGATTTAGTGGGGCATGGAATAGGGCGTGCATTGCATGAAGAACCCGAAGTGCCGAACTACGGACGACGTGGGAAAGGATATTTAATGACGGAAGGTCTGGTTATTGCCATTGAACCAATGGTAAATATGGGTGTCAAGGAAGTCTATCAACATACCGACGGATGGACGATTCACACCAAGGACCGGAAGCCAAGCGCTCACTACGAGCATTCAGTTGTGGTTAAAAAAGGCAAGGCAGATATTCTGTCAGACCACACGTTCTTGTTAGCGGCAATAAAAAATAATGCTGAATTACAAGAAATTCTGCCTAAATAGTTAGACCTTTGCAGCCCTAAATTCAAAAAGGGCTTTTATATGGCGAAAGAGGACTTGATTAAACAAGATGGCGTTGTTTCTGACGCGCTTTCCAACGCGAACTTCAAAGTACAATTGGAGAACGGGCACGTTATTTTGGCGACAATCTCTGGAAAAATGCGGATGCACTATATCCGAATTCTTCCGGGCGACAAGGTCTCCGTTGAAATGTCTCCGTACGATTTGGCACGTGGCAGAATCATCTACCGCTACAAATAAATTTGAAAAATTGAAAAACACTCGATGATATGAAAGTTAAACCGTCTATCAAAAAGCGTTCTGTAGATTGCAAAATAGTTCGCCGCAAAGGCAAATTGTATGTAATCAACAAGAAGAACCCAAGATTTAAACAACGTCAAGGCTAAATGGCGGTTGCTTGTTGCTTTGTATTTGGCACAATGCCATGCAGGTCAATGAACATTCAAATCAACGAATACTCAAATCAACGTTAATATGGCACGTATTGCTGGAGTGGATTTGCCCCGTAACAAAAGAGGGGTTATTAGTTTGACTTACATCTTCGGAGTAGGTCCTTCCACGGCTAAGGCTATTTTGGAAAAAGCCGTCATCGATGAAAGCACTAAAGTAGACGACTGGACTGATGAGAACATCAAGGACATCTCTCGTATCATCTCAGATGACTACAAGACAGAGGGTCAGCTTCGCTCGGAAGTTCAGTTGAATATCAAGCGTCTGATGGACATTGGTTGCTACCGGGGGCTTCGTCACCGTAAGGGTCTTCCTTTGCGTGGCCAGCGTACCCGTACCAATGCACGTACCCGTAAGGGCAAGCGTAAGACAGTTGCAAACAAGAAAAAAGTAACTAAGTAATTTAATAATTCGATAATTTGATAATGTGATAATTCACGTTACACCCATTATCAAATTATCGAATTATCAAATTATCAAATTAAAAAATAATGGCAAAAGGAGCAGCAAAAAAGGTTGTCAAGCGGAAGGTGAAGATCACCCCTGATGGAATCGTCTTTATTCGGGCGAGTTTCAACAACCTTATCATTTCAATCACAAACAAGCAAGGTGAGGTGATTTCATGGGCATCAGCTGGTAAGGCTGGTTTCCGTGGTTCCAAGAAAAACACACCTTATGCAGCCCAGGTAGCTGCCAGTGATGCCGCTAAAACTGCTTTCGATGCAGGTATGCGTTCGGCTGAAGTGTTTGTGAAAGGCCCTGGCTCTGGTCGCGAAGCTGCCATTCGTGCAGTTGACCAGTCTGGGATCAAAGTAACGGTCATCAATGACGTTACGCCACTGCCACACAACGGTTGCCGTCCACCAAAGCGCCGGAGAGTTTAAAATGTGATAATGTGATAATTATCTAATGTGATAATTATTCGCGTTAGCCAATCATTATCATATTAGCACATTATCAAATTATCAAATTATCAACACATTCCTTAAGAATGGCTCGTTATACAGGACCTACTACCAAAAAAGCCCGTTCATTCGGTGAACCGATTTTCGGTTACGATAAATCATTTGAACGTCGCAAGTACCCACCAGGGCAGCATGGCCAAACGCGTAAGCGTAAGCAACCATCCAACTACTCTTTGCAGCTCACTGAAAAGCAGAAGGCAAAGTATACCTACGGTGTGTTGGAGCGCCAGTTCCGCAAAACATTTGGCAACGCAACCCGTCGCCATGGCGTAACAGGTGCGATCTTGCTGCAATTGTTGGAAGCTCGTTTGGACAACACTGTTTTCCGTTTGGGCATTTCTCCAACGCGCCGCGGTGCCCGCCAATTGGTTGGTCACCGGCACATTACGGTGAATGGTAAGGTGGTGAACATACCCTCTTACTCCCTGAAGCCAGGTGATATTGTTGGTGTTCGTGGTAAGTCTAAGGCTTTGGAAATCGTTACCACACATGTTGGTGCAAAAACCAACAATATTCGCAACTTCGGTTGGTTAGAGTGGAACCCTGACAAGATGCAGGGTATCTTCCTGGCCTACCCGCAACGCGATCAAATACCAGAAAAGATCAACGAGCAGCTCATCGTCGAGTTGTATTCTAAATAAAATCCAGTGTAAGCGAGACGGTTGGCGTTCAAACAGAACGCCAACCATTTTCGCGTTTACAGCGTTCAATAGTGCTGTTTACAATCCCTAGTACCCGCCCAAGCAAAAATCAAATTAGTTTTTTCCCACCAATCACTCTCGGAGCGTTCCACATATGAGCATTCTCAATTTTCAAAAGCCTGACAAAATTCTCCTGCAAAAAGCAACAGAATTTGAAGGCACGTTCGAGTTCAAACCGCTAGAGCCAGGTTTTGGCCAAACGGTTGGCAACTCGCTTCGCCGCGTACTTCTCTCCTCACTTGAAGGTTATGCCATCAGCGCAGTGCGCATCGGCGGTGTCGACCACGAGTTTGCGACGATTCGTGGCGTGGTAGAAGACGTGGTGGATATCGTACTCAACCTCAAGCAAGTTCGCATCAAGCCAGTAGTGGTGGATGAAAAGAACACGCAAGAGAAAATCTATTTGACCATCAGCGGTAAGGACGAGTTCCGCGCCGGCGATATCGAGGAGTATACCAACGTGTTCAAAATCATGAACCCGGATCTTCTCCTGTGCCGCATGGAGCCTACTGTAACCCTGGAGTTGGAATTTACCATCACCAAAGGCCGCGGCTACCAGCCTGCCGACGACGGTGCACCAAAAGATGCTGCCATTGGCGTAATTCCAATTGACGCGATCTACACCCCGATCAAAAACGTATCGTACAAAGTTGACAACACCCGTGTTGGCCAACGTACCGACTACGAGCGCCTGATCATCGAGATCAAAACGGACGGCACCATCCATCCGGAAGATGCGATCCGCGAAGCCAGCCGTATCATGATCCAACACCTGATGCTCATCACAGATGAGAACATCACGTTCGATACACCAACCAGCCGCGAAGAAAGCGTTGTGGATGAGCATATCCTCCACATGCGCAAGCTGCTCAAGACTTCCCTGGAAGACCTTGACCTCAGCGTTCGCGCTTACAACTGCCTCAAGGCAGCCAAAATCAATACCCTGGCTGAACTCGTGCGCTACGATACCCACGAACTCCTCAAATTCCGCAACTTCGGTAAGAAGTCGCTCGTGGAGATCGAAGAACTGCTGCAAGACAAGAACTTGACTTTCGGCATGGATCTGGCGAAGTACAAGCTGGATGAAGAATAAAATTTAGTTATGAGTTATGAGTTATGGGTTATTTGCGCTTTGGGCGTATTGAACTCATAACTTATAACGCATGATTTTTCACTAACAAGCGTGGTAACTGTCGAGCAGATGGCGCTGAAGGTGAACTGAGTGATTGTGGTTATTATTCCGCACTCCGAAGTCCGCACTCCGCATTCCATCTCGCCCCGGTGCTACCACCTGCAAAACAGGTAACCGTACAATGAGACACGGAGACAAAGTAAACAACCTAGGACGCACAGCGTCACACCGTCGCGCACTTTTGGCAAACCTTGCCATCAATTTGATTGAGCACAAGCGCATCACTACCACACTGGCCAAAGCCAAAGCCCTTCGGGTGTATGTTGAGCCACTGGTAACCAAAGCAAAAGACAATACGACCCACCAGCGTCGTCAGGTTTTTTCCTACTTACAGAACAAAGAAGCCGTCAAAGAACTTTTTAGCACAGTCATTGAAAAAGTTGGCGAGCGTCCAGGTGGTTACACCCGTGTGATCAAGTTGGGCTTCCGTCGTGGTGACGGTGCAGAAACGGCTATGATCGAATTTGTAGATTTCAACGAGACCTACAACCCGAATGAAGGCAAGGTGAAGCAAGCCAAGAAAACACGTCGTGGCGGCGCTAAGAAGCCAGTTGAGACGGCTGCTGTTGTAGCTGAAGAGACTGTTGTTGATGCCCCAGTGGAGGAAGTAGTAGAAATGGTAGAAGCTGCTCCAGTGGCTGAAGTTGTTGCTCCAGTGGAGGAAGTAGCTGAGCCTGTTTTTGAGGAGGTTGTGGAAGCTGCTGCTACTGAGGAAGTTGCTGCTGCTGAAGAAACGGTTGCCGAGGCTGCTGAGGAAGTTGCTGCTGCTGAAGAAACGGTTGCCGAGGCTGCTGAGGAAGTTGCTGCTGAAGAAACGGTTGCCGAGGCTGCCGAAGATACCGCTGCTCCAGCTGAGGAAGAAGAGAAGAAAGACGGAGAGGCGTAAGTTTTTTCGAGTAAGATATTTTTAATGGAGGCGATGCTGCGGGTGCGGCATCGCCTTTTTTGGTTTTTGACTACCTCATTAAATCTACTTATTGGCTCATGAATCGGGCGTTGTGACTTTGTCGATCAATTGCCGGAGATAGGTCACCTCGGATTTTAGGTATTTGTTTTCGACTTCCAGTTCTTACGATTTGTGTTTCTTCTTTTTATGATTGTTTTTTTTACGCTTATTATCTTTAGTATCAAAACGGGTTATGCTATTACCGGGAACGTTTGCATAAGCCAATGCCTTGGAAACTATAGATTTATTATTTTTTTGCGCGTTATCCTTCAGATCATCCGATTTAATGAGGTCTTTATTCTCCGTCTCATCGTTGATGTAGCATTTAAATTTATTGCCTTGTCGCCTGGAAATATTTCGATAGCGGGTCGCAGAAGGGGTGTCATTTTTAAAATTAGTAGACCAAGTATGACAGCATAAATAGCTCCCGCAAGGGCCAACACCGCCTATGCGATTAGCTTCTTCACGTATCCCAATCTGACGCATCTCAACACGTATATGAAAGGTTTCGGACAGGTGTTTAATTAACTCCCGGAAATCCACACG
>Ga0163144_10024303_pt1 | contig 11895 bp, 10 predicted proteins | sample OliLak19BULKMAT1_FD_123175 | JGI IMG/M metagenome (GOLD analysis project Ga0163144, IMG submission 123175) | Freshwater microbial mat bacterial communities from Lake Vanda, McMurdo Dry Valleys, Antarctica - Oligotrophic Lake LV.19.BULKMAT1 | ecosystem: Environmental > Aquatic > Freshwater >...
GAGACGGAGGCTTCCTGTCGAACGAATGCGACATCGACATTACGATCCTGGCGGAGCAATGGACGCCCGATGTCGATCGAGCGGCTCAAGAGCTTGGATTTTCGTCGCGGATCTACCATCAAGGGGTCGGCGACAACGGCCTGCACGTCATTTGGCAGAGAACGGGTTCGTGGCCAATCGAGATCTATCCCACCCACGAGGCGTGCTTTTTTGGCAAACGGTTGCGCTACAACGGCGGAGACCGGTACTGGCGTTACTACTTCCCGCCTCATTTTGTCGAGAACACTCGTCGCGTTGAGCTGCTCGGCGTGCCAGTACGCATTCCCGCCGCTACTGAGGCCTATTTAAGGTGGTATTTCGGCGAGAGTTACAGCACTCCGCTAGGCGATGATCAGTGGGACTGGGTCAAACGCCCTGGCGCTAGATCATGGAACTTTCTGCACAGCGTGGAACAGCCGGTCACGCTGGCGACAAGCGATTACGGCATGGAGGGTGTGGACGATGAGATTGAATCGGAGCGTCCGACAAGGATCTACGTTGACGGAGTCTTTGACCTATTTCACTGGGGCCATGTCGAGCTGTTCAGAGTGGCTCGGACGCTGTCGACGAAGCCGCATATCATCGCCGGGTGTGTCATGAAGAAATCATTAATTGGAAGTCGCCTCCGGTGATGACATACGAGGAGCGGGCGAGCATCGTCGCGGAATGTCGACTAGTAGATGAAGTCGTGAGTGGTCCGCAAGTCGTAACGAAAGAGTTCATTGAGAAACTGAGAATCGATCTGGTCGTCCACGGCAATGACACCTCCGACGTCAATCGCGAGTCCTGGTATTCCGATGCAATTGAACTGGGGATCTATCGCGAAGTGCAATACACGTCGAGCGTGAGTACGTCGCTGATCCGCGATCGTATCCATCAGCAACTTGAGGCAATGTCCGCTAAGACATGAACGACAATCTGCCTAGAGTGTCAGTGAAGTTTGAAGGCTTCTGGAATCGCTTTGATCTCGCCCTGTTCCAGAAGCTTTACCCATTCTTCGCCCAGCGCTGTCAGTTGGTTGAAAGCAATGAACCGCGACTCTACGTCGCGAGCGTTTTCGGCGACAGCTGCTATCGAGAAAATGCTGTTGAATATGGCCGCAACGCCAAGCGTCGATGGCCGCGAGCCGTTCGACTGTTTGTCACTGGCGAGAACGTGGCTCCGCCGCTCGATGACTTTGAATTTGCCGTGACATTCCACAGGGACGTTTTCTCCGATCGGCATCTGCGATGGCCGTGGTTTATCGCGCACATGAGGGCGAATGACATTGGTTTGGACTCGTTGATCAAGCGACGTCAGGCGGACGACGAATCTTGCCGTCGCGACAAGTTCTGCGCATTCATTGCATCGAATGGTTGCGCCCGGAAGCGAGTCGAATTCGTGCGGCGTCTCATGGGGTACAAGCACGTCGACTGTCCCGGCGCCGTACTGAATAACATGACGTCTGAGACGCTTGGACAAGCTGGAGGCCTGAGGGGCGCCCATGGAAAGATTGCCTTTTTAAAAGATTATAAGTTCGCCGTTTGCTTCGAGAACGACTCCACCCAACAAGCAGAAGGCTACGTCACCGAGAAACTCGTTGACGCCATGCTGGCGGGATGCATTCCCCTCTACTGGGGCGACCTGCAGGTCGGCAAAGACTTCAACATGGAGAGTTTCGTTCACTTCCCTGGGAACGACGTTGACGAGATGGTCGAGCAAGTGAAGGATCTCGATCGAAATGAGGAAAAGTGCAAACACATCTCATTCGCCCCTTGGTTTGTCTCGAATACCGTGCCCGCTCAATTTGACGATGAAGTTGCAAGTCGCTTTTTCAATCGCGTGATAGCGGCTGCGAGGACTGCGTAGCCAATCGCAACGAATTCGAAAATGCAAATTCTTACGTTCCACGATACCGAAAGATTCGCCGAGGCCGCGAAAACGCTCCGCCGGACACTTGAAGTCTGGGGCTGGCAAGATCGTCTCATCGAACGCACGGAACTTCCTCCAGGCTGCCGGCCGCACGCTGAATCGCCGTTCGCGTTCAAACCATGGTTGATCGATCAGTGCCGGAAATCGGGAGTAGATCAGCTTCTCTGGGCCGATTCGAGCATCCGCTTCATGCAGTCCCCGCTATGGATTGAACGAGAACTAAAGCGGACGGGGATTCTGATAATCGAAGATACTGATCAACTCTTGCGTTGGTGGTCGTCCGACCAGTCGCTGGATCACTTCGGAATTGACCGCCAGTCTCTAGGTGATCGACGTTGTGCGTTAGCCGGATTGATTGGATTTGATCTACGCCACCCAAAAGCCTCAGAGTTTTTACATGCTTGGCTAGAGACTGAACGCAAGGGACTGTTTCAGGGGAAATGGAGCAACGAGGATCTTTCAGTGTCCTCTGACCCTGAAGTGAAAGGGCATCGACATGACCAGACGCTTGCTACGCTCGTCGCTTGGAGTCTGGGAATTGAGATGATTCCACATCAAGACGCCGGCGTTTTTAGTTGGTCTGACCATGCAAAGCACTGCGAATCTGCACGCATCATCGTTGATCGCTCTGGCACTTGCCCGCATGTTCTGCGATTGATTGCAATGTTACCCTGAAAGCATGGCAACGCAGATCGATGTCCGAGTCAATGGAGGCTTGAACGTGTTACAGACGTACTTCGACAGAGTCGTGTGCATCAATCTACGTCGACGGGCCGATCGATGGCTTGCTTTTCAAGAGCAACTAGAGCAAGTCGACTGGCCTTTTCGGTTCGTTGAACGATTTAACGGTATTGACGGCAGGAGAGTTTCGCCCCCTTCATGGTTCAACATCGGCGACGCGGGCGGGACGTGGGGATGTCTAACGAGTCATCTCCGCGTTTGGGAAGAAGCGCTCAACGACGACCTCGACAGCGTCTTAATTTTTGAGGACGACGCCGTGTTGTGCGATGGTTTTGGAGACCAAGTGTCTCAATTCCTTCGACATGTTCCGTCCAACTGGGATCAGCTTTGGATCGGGGGAGATCATGTTCCAGGTTCGACGCCATGGCGAATCAATGAGTTTGTATATCGGCCCGAAGCCGCGCACCGCATGCACTGCTATGCGATGAGACGGGGTTTTCTAAGCGACGCCTATCGCTTCGTGACGTCGTTCAATGCTCCCGGGCGATTCGCTGACGACCCCGATTATCATATTGACCATCAGTTATGGCCAATGATGAGAGACGAGCGTTACGGAATCTATTGTCCAGAGAAATGGCTAGTTGGACAGCGAAGCGACATCAGCGATATCGTGAACCGTTGCCGCCACGACGCGACTGCTTTCTATAATGATGTCAATCCGATCGCTAGCGGAAGAGTGAGGCAACCACTTCACGAACAATTGCTCCAGGATCATCCTGACAATTCTTCGACGCTGCGACCGGCCATTGGAGGACCGTAGGGACGGGATTCTGAAGGGTCAATCGGCCACGATTGCATTTAAATCTGCACCTACTTTGCTGAGAAAATGTATAGCGACAAATCAACGCCACGTAACGTCGCCTTTGCTACGCAACGTTTTGCAACGCCATAAATAGCCAATCAAGCGCGGCTGGCTCCAATTTGTCGGCGGGCATCGCCAGTCTATCCAATCCGTGTTCATAGGCCGTCAATTCAATTCCAGAATTGTGAAAATGGCACCGCAACAATTCTGGCGACAACGAACGCGGTTTGGCTCGACGAGCCTCCAGCAGCAAGATGCCGCTTCGCAGTGAGGGCTGCGGCATCTGTGGCTGCCAATCAAATGCCTCCGCGGCGTTCGCCACGGTTTCTGCATTTTGCAGGCGATTGGTAAGTACGGCCTCAGGCGATGCGGTGGTACGGGACGCATCATTCACAGCTCCGCCCGCGGAGAAAAACGGCGACAGGTTTACCGTCTCCTCAATGCCGCCTTGAATATGTTCAGCAAACTTCAAAAGCGGGTCGTCGATCAAACCGTGGACCAGCAATCGCGAAGTGTAGCCTCCACCATGCCGCTTGATCGCAATTGAAAACGTAGGAACTTGGAGAATCGCAGACGGAGCCTATCGCCGCCCCAAATGCCATTGCCCATTCTCCCGAGGACCCCCAAATTGATATAATTACGGTGCTTTTTAGAATGGTTATTTGAGATTCAGCTTAAGCGGCAACCTAAACCTGGACTGCGGCTTGACGCACAGTATCCTAAGTTATGGGCGACTTCTTGCACTTCAAACCTGGGCGCTCCTGATCATGAGCGCCCACCGCTGGCCCAACCCTGTATCGCCAATGACAGCGAAACTTGCATAAAACAAAAGGACTGTCCAATGTGCTTCCTTTCGGTTCGCCATTTTCTGATTGCTTGTAGCCTGCGCCGCTGCTCGATGCATCTGAGCTTCGTCGGCGTGTGCGGCTTGGGGCTTGGCGTTTCGTCAGGGGCCAGAATTCAGGCCGCGGCGATTCACTTCGACACTGACTTGCTTGAGGTGCGGATAGACGGGATGGAGGCATCTCAAATCAATGGCGTCGAACTTTCGTTCGTTGGACTTTCATCCGGAGTCGCCCAGTGGTCGGTGTTTGGAGATCTACAACTGTTCGATGGTGACACGTTGACGGCGACAGGAAACAGAGGTCTGTCGTTGAAAGTGGGCAATAACGTCAACTTGAGTCCACTTTCTCTCATTGACTTCGCAGCCAACGGCACTGTTCCGGGAGCAGGAGGAGGCGTCGGCGGAACAGGCGGAACAGGGGGCATCGCCGGTACCGGAGGAAATGGCGGCTCCGGCGGTGAAGGAGGTAGTGGCGCGTCCACAACCAGCCAGCTGGCGACTCCTGGCTTGTCAGGAAGCGCTAGCCAAAATGGTTCGGCCGGACGACCAGGGAGTGCGGGCCAAACAGGACTGTCAGGGATCAATTCGACGTTCACGACTGGACCAGCCTTAGGGGGAAGCGCTGGGATAGCGACTACTGGCGGTGCGAGCGGTTCCGGCGGCGTACGCGGCGAACCAGGAAACGGCAATTTCGGCCGCGGGGGCAGTAGCGGAGTAAGCGGTCAAAACGGCGCCAGCGGAGCAGTCGGTCAGTCGGGGCGTGACGGCAGAAACGGTGGAACCACAGAGCGAATCTCAGGCGGGTCTGGAGGAAGCGGGGGCGGAGGCGGCTCCGGTGGTGACGGCGGAGGAGGAGGCGGTGGCGCCGGCGGGGGCGGAGGTGGCGGTTCGTCGGCGTTCAATGGCGGCGCGCCAGGCGCTGGAGGTCGTGCCGGAGGGGCCAACGGCGGCGCAGGGGGTCAAGGAGGTTCTGGGCGGCCAGGTGCCCAACGCGGCGACGGCGGAGGTGGCGGCGGCGGCGGCGGGGGTGCCGGTAACCGCGGCGCAGATGGGGGTGTTGGAGGAAGCGGCGGGGCTGGCGGCGGTGGCGGGGGCGCTCTGGAAATCCTTGCTCGCGGAACCTTGGTGGTTCACGGACAAGTCATTGCCGTAGGTGGCACGGGTCTCCCAGCAATCGTTGGAGGAGACGGGGCGGCTGGAGGCGGTGGCGGCGTTAGCGGAGGGGGAGGCGCCGGTGCGCCTAATACGATCGCTGGTCGTGGAGGTGATGGCGGAGTTGGCGGAAATGGCGGCGCCGGCGGTCAAGGCGGAAGCGGAGCTCGTGGCGGAAGGGGCGGCGGAGGAACAATTAAGCTTGTGGCAACCGCCCTTGAAAGTTCTGCATCGGCGCGTATTGACGTTTCGACCGGCCCCTCGGGAGGTCGCGTGCTCCTTGGAGCCAGTACGGAGCCGACGACGCTACTACCGCAAGTGGTTGGACGCACTCAAAGCGTCGCTCCGATTAAGGGGACCAATCCGTTCCTCACCGCCGGCGAGAACGTTTCGCCGCTCATTCCAAATCTCATAGGCGGGGCCGAAGCGTTCGGCATTGCGCCGGGCAGCTTTAATGACTATGCCTCGCTGGCTGCGGCGGTCGGACAGCCTATCCCTGGTAGCGTTGGGGCACTCGTCCGCCTTGATGGCGGATTGACAGGTCTGAGTTCCGCCGTAGCAGGATTCGATCTTCTCGCATTCGTCAATCTAACCGCCGAAGAGCTCCTCCAACCCATGCTCGGCGCAGGGTTCGGCGGCGACCTGTCAGCGCTCGTAGCGGGGGGATTTTCGCGGTCGCCTGACTTCAATCCGCTTGCGACAGGTCCCGAGCGGCTCGGCTCGTTAGCCGCCGGTCAGGTTTACGTCACGCTAATTCCCGAAGGAGTTTCAGTCTTTTCAGTGCAGGTCGGCGGGTCGCTAGGATTTGTGGAGATGCCGCTTGGCGACGGCGAGGCAATTTTTATCGCGGTCCCCGAGCCAAGCGCGCTGACGCTGCTCTTAACGGCAACATTCATTGCTCGTTTCGGTTGGCAATCCAAACGGATTGGCTCAATCGAGAGGAACTTACGGAGTCAATCGCATAAAGCAGTGAGCATCGATCCGGTGTTTGCCGATCCGTTCTCCGTTCGTCCACACTAAGAAGTCTTGCTGGCTGAGAAACGATTGACCGGCCGATCTGAATCCGCCGCTCAACAGAATTCTACCGGCAGCATCCGCGTCTTTAAGTGCGACGCTGGCCCCGTCGGAGCGCACTCGTCTGCGTAAGCCGGAGCGAGTTGTCGCCCAGGCATTGACGTGTATGACGACTAATCGCTGCTCGCCGTCAAGCTCAAGGCGGATAGCATCGCCCAAGGGCGTAGATTCCGCTTGGCAGCCCGTTAGCGAATAAGCAGTCTCGCGGTAGGGGCTGCTTCCAGCGCAAGGTAGGAGGGGAATCACCTGAGTTACGACTAGCACGGAGCGTTCGTCGATGCTGACTCCGCACTGGAAGTGCGCTTGAGGCCCTTGATCGCCAAAAACTCTCACTGCAACAAATAGTTGCAACATGCAAAGGGCTGACAAAAAAACGATGGCCCGTCGATTGGCGGTGGAAAGTTTCATAGACATAGGCGTTCTCCTTCAAAATTAACGGCGCCCGACAACATGTCGGCTAGGAGACTCAACGGTAATGATTTCTCCTCACCGTCATCTCTAACACGTTAATTGACATCGAGTCAATCACCGTTCGGGTCGGCGAAGCCCCGCGAAGGCGCCCCAGTCGCTTCCGATGCCGAAGCCGCTAGAGTTTCCCGAAAGCGTCACACTCCAATTGAAGCGTTGCCGACTCCCGGTCAGTAATTTGGCTGATTTAGAATAAGGCGATTATCCCAATTGGCGCGCGGCGTTCCGCTACGCAACATTTTGAAACGCCGCTCTCCATCAATCAAGTTCCGTCGGATCCAACGCGACAGCGGGCAGCGACAGTCTCGCCATTCCCCGCTCGTGCGCCGTCAAGGAGATTCCGAATCAGTGGAACTTGGAGCGCAAGGCCTCTGGTGATGAGGAACGAGCGTTCCCCGGTCGAGCTTCCAACAGCAAGATGCCGCCGCGCAAGCCCGTCGTCGCGAAGCGACCTCATCCCAGCCCGCACCGTCCGGTCACGAATCTCGGTGGCGTTAAGCGTCTCACCAAAGATGCGGGACGCCGTGGCCGCAGAAACGCGGTTAACGGTGTCCTTGCTCACGCCGGCGAAACGACAGAGTTGGCTAAAGCTCCAGTCGTTCAACTCGAACGACTGATCGTTAATCCCAAACTCGAGCCGTCCTTCCGTTGTCCGAGTCATTAGCTCATTCGGCGGATGCCACAGGTCCATAGATCCAGTCCGCCGATCGGCACAACGCCGATTCAGCGAAGCTAGAGATTCAAAGCACTCATCGGGCGATCGCTGGAATAGCTCGGCCCTCGCTTCGGTCAAATTCTGCACGGGAGTCTCCTTGTGAGACTAGAGTTGCGTCCGTGATGGGAGAGTAGGGAAGCGTCATGCATTCCCAAAACCTGAAAGAGAACAAGTTGCACCACCGGTCCTCGGTGAACTCCACTGCGGAACTCATCGAAGACTGGTCGAGTCAAGAGAACTCGTTACCGCCCTGCCAAAGATCGTCGTCACAACCATCTTTTGCGCTGTCGTGCCTAATGCGTTTCATTCTGCCCGCGGCGTCGTGGCGGTATGGATTGGATCAAGCTGCAGGGCGAAATCGGTTCACCATTGCAGGCGGATTTTCTTGGTCCTCGTCCGCGGCTGGACCTTTCGCGAAAAACTCCATAAACTCTTGCGTAGACGCCATTAGCACGAGGCCGCAGTCAATGCAGCGGCATCGATTCAGATCCGAGTCGACCTGTATGCCAGCATTTACGAAACGACAACGCCAGAGATTTGAACGTGGGAAAGCCGTACCTGGTTGAACTTGAGGCATTGGACGCGACCTACGGCTGGTCGCTTGGCGAATCCATAGCAACTTCGGCAAAATCCTGGGCTCGATTCTGCAGTACTCCGCTCTTCGCAATCGGCTCCGGGGGATCGTTCTCTGCAGCAACCCTTGCAGCATATCTGCACGAGTTTCACACAGGGTTTCCTGCCCGTGCGCTTACGCCCCTTGATGCAGCACTCTCAACTCTCAATTGGAGCTCAACTGCAGCTCTCGTGCTTACAGCGCGAGGCGGCAATCCCGACATTCTTGGAGTGTTTCGCCAGCTCGCTCAGAGTGAGCCAACGTGCTTGGGCACTTTGTGTACAAGACAGGGGAGTCCGCTGAGCGACTTGGCTGAGAAGTTTCCTGGTACGGACAACTTCGACTTCGAACTGCCTTCCGGTAAAGACGGGTTCCTCGCCACCAACTCGCTATTAGCGACATCCGTAATTCTCGCTCGACTCTACAGCGAGTCCCTCCAAGCTCAACCCTCGCTGCCCGATTCGCTTGACGAGCTTCTGTCCGGTGAAGAGCCTGAGATTGCCAATGGTTCGTGGGAGGCGCTCTGGAAGGCAGATACCTTAATCGCTCTTTACAGCCCCGTTACTAGGGCCGCGGCAGTCGATCTCGAATCTAAGTTCTCTGAAGCCGCGATCGGTAACCTCCAAGCAGTAGACTACCGCAATTTTGCCCACGGCCGGCACCACTGGCTTTCGCGCCATCGGGATTCAACCGGGGTAATCGCATTGATTGCCGATGAAGTCGAGGAGTTAGCGACCAAGACTCTCAAGCTCATTCCGAAACAGGTTCCAACACTTCGGATTAGGGTGCACAATCAAGGAGCGCCTGCTTCAATAGCCGCTCTCGTGCACGCGATTCGCCTTGTAGGCATGGCAGGTAGTGCGGCCGGGTTTGATCCAGGCCGCCCTCACGTGGCAACTTTTGGCCGCAAGATCTACCATCTGAATGCTTTTCAGAAGCAACCACAGAATCAGATCACCAATAGGTCGGCTGCGATCGTGCGTAAGAGCGGCCTAACTATTCGTGGGCTCGAAGCGCGAATGGAATTGCCGAGCTGGGAGACAGCACATGGAGCTTATGTCTCACGTCTGCAGAAGGCTCGGTACGGTGGTTTGATTTTGGATTATGACGGAACGCTTTGCGACGAACGCCACCGTTTCGACCCACTTGAAAAACAGGTTGCAAAAGAACTCTCCCGCCTCGCAAGGAGTAGCGCAATAATTGGAATCGCGACAGGAAGGGGAAAGTCAGTTCGAAAAGCGCTCCAAGATGCGTTGCCGAAATCGCTTTGGAAGAAGTTCGTCGTCGGCTACTACAACGGTGGCGACATTGGTGACCTCGCTGACGATTCCCATCCAGACGGGGCTTCCACCGTCGACGAGTCGCTAATGCCAGTATCGGAAGTCCTGAAAAATGACCCGTTGATTGCAGAACTCGCGACACTTACCTTCCGCAAGCCTCAGATCACCCTCGAACCAACGACCAGAGAGAGGGCTACATTTCTCTGGGATTATTTACAGGAGATTCTTTATCGGCTCGGCAGCAGCGGTGTGATAGCGCTCCGATCTAGTCACTCAATGGATATCGTTGCGCCTACAGTAAATAAGCAGAACGTTGTCGACCATGTGGCAGCGCGTGTCGGCAAGGGAACCGCACTGCTATGCATCGGAGATCGCGGAAGGTGGCCCGGGAACGATTTCACCTTGCTTGGCAATGTCCACTCACTGAGTGTGGACGAAGTTTCCCCGGACCCGACCCGATGCTGGAATCTTGCTCCACCTGGCATCAGCGGCGTCGCCGCGACGCTCGACTACTTTTCACATCTCGTTGCCGAAGAGCGCGGGTTGCGCCTCCGGTTGCCCAAGGATCAGAAGACGAGCTCTCGCGCAAAGGGGCGACAATGAACCAGGACTACGTACTCCGCACGCTGAGCACGGTTATGGGATGGGACACTGACCGCTCGCGAGAAGAGTTTGCTTGGCTGGGACTTATGTCTCAGATCAAATACGATGGCTACCAAGATTTCTTGGCCGGAATGAGGTTTATTGAGAGTCTCCTTGACTGGGTCCAGCAGTTCAAATCGGATGAAAGAGAAACCGCGTACGACTTCGTTCGCCGCGCGTTGATCTATATCGGCCCGCTTGAAATGTCTCACCTGGTAGAGCTTTTCTACCCTGAGGTCGTTCAACTTAAGTTAATGCAGGAGACAGCGGCGAAACTCGGGATTAAACCGTATCAAGTATGGGCGAACGCCGACGCTGACAAGCTCTACCGGCGCCTTCTTCGGCAGACCTTATTTATTGAACTCAGCGACGGCGCTCGCATTGACATCTTTCGAAGGGCCAATGCCGGCGTGGTGAACAACGAACAGATCGTTACCGCTCCACGAATCATTCGCGCCAAGTGGGATGGTTTGTTGAAGGATCTTCGAGAAGATCTTGAGGACGAGAACGCGCGCTTCTCGTCCGTTTACGTGGTGGATGACTTTATCGGTAGCTGCACCACCTTGCTTCGAAAGGAGCCCTCGGGAAACTGGGCAGGTAAACTTGTGCGGTTTTGGGAGGACTTGAAGGATGCCGGGGTCCAAGAGAGTCACCTGCAAGACGATTGGCGGCTCTGCGTGCATCACTATGTCGCGAGTCACCAGGCCGCCACTGTGGCAAGTGAGCGTCAGGAGGCAGCCTTAGCCGAGCGCACGAAGAACGACGAGGGATGGTTTAAGAACGTTGATTTGTCGTACGGATTGGTGCTGCCGGAAGATGTGGTAGTTACGGCCGAGCGGTACCGGCAATTTGTAGCACTGGTGAACACGTACTATGACGATTCCATTGAGACGAAGCATATGAAAGTCGGAGGTAACAATGCACGATTTGGATTCGGGCAATGTGGACTGCCTCTCATCCTCGATCACAACACCCCGAATAATTCTCTTGCTCTACTTTGGGCTGAAACTGCTGGAGGCCCGGACAGGCATGCGATGCGGCCATTATTTCGTCGTAGACAGCGGCATTCCTGAGCGGGGTTAGAACGAGGCGATGGAAAATCCATTTCAAAGGCGAGCCACCGAATTCCTTCGAGACGAGGAAGCATTTCTCGCTATCGTCAGTCCCGAGCCAGTCACATACTTCCTCAGTCGCCCTGGAAAGGAAGGAACGTTATACGATCGGCTCGTATTGATGCGGGGAACACCGGGAAGCGGAAAAACAACGCTCGCGCGGTTGTTTGAGTTTCCCACGCTTAATGCTCTGCTAAGAAACAGCGCCCTCTCGACCTATCAACCTCTCGTCGCAGCGCTAACTGACTGCGGGGCGATTGCAAATGATCGTCCGATCGTTCTCGGCTGCAGGTTGCCGCTCGATACAGACTATCAAGATTTCTGGCAGTTCCCGTACCCTGATAATCTCAAGTTGGGGCTGATGACGGCTTTAGTCCAGGCGAGGGCCGTGCTCGCCTGGCTCCGACACCTCAAGAGTGCTGGCATACCGGCTGAATCTGTTGAAGTGATTCCACGCGCTGATGCCGAAGCAATTGTGGACGCGATCGGCGGCACGAATGGC
>Ga0163144_10024304_pt1 | contig 11894 bp, 6 predicted proteins | sample OliLak19BULKMAT1_FD_123175 | JGI IMG/M metagenome (GOLD analysis project Ga0163144, IMG submission 123175) | Freshwater microbial mat bacterial communities from Lake Vanda, McMurdo Dry Valleys, Antarctica - Oligotrophic Lake LV.19.BULKMAT1 | ecosystem: Environmental > Aquatic > Freshwater > Lake...
CGGCGCCTGCTGCTTCGAGGGTCACTTCGCGCCGTGCCAGTTGCTGACCGAGATCGAGTGCACGGATGCGTCCGGGACCTTCTCGGGCGTCGGCACGAGCTGCAATCCGAACCTCTGTCCGGAGTCGCCGGCGGCGTGCTGCTTCGATGACGGCTCTTGCCAGATGCTCACGCCGAACGATTGCGCGTTGGCCGGCGGCGGGTACTACAACGGCGACTGCGATCCGAATCCGTGTCCGCAGCCGACGGGCGCTTGCTGCGTCGACTACGTCTGCTCGCTGACGACGGCGGCTGACTGCGCCGGCGACTACTACGGCAACGGCACTGCCTGCGACCCGACCCCGTGCCCGCCGCCACCGACGACCGGCGCCTGCTTCTTCCCGAACGACGGGGGCGACTGCTCGGAGCTCACGGAAGCGAACTGCGAAAAGAATGGCGGCGTCTATGGCGGCGACGGCACGCAGTGCGGCGACTTCGGCTCCGGCGCATGCTGCATCGATCAGGTGTGCATCATCGGACCCTTGTTCTACTGCCAGAACATCGGCGGGAACTACTTGGGTGACGACAGCAGCTGCGATCCGAGTCCGTGCCTCACGCCGGTCGGCGCCTGCTGTTACATCGACGGATCGTGCCTAGTCCAGACCCTCGACGAGTGCGAGGTCCCGGGCGACGGCGGCACTGAGGTTTCGCGCGGCGGCGGCGTTTACCAAGGCGACGGCTCCGACTGCGATCCAAATCCGTGCCCGCAGCCGATCGGCGCATGCTGCGTCGACTACTTCTGCACGCTGACGACCGAGGCGGACTGCTTCGGCGACTTCTACGGCGTCTTCTCGGCTTGCGAGCCGACGCCGTGCCCGGTTCCGACCGGCGCTTGCTGCTACCCGGACGGCGCCTGTTCTGTCACCACCGAGGTGCAGTGCGAGGGCGGCCCGATCAGCGGGATCCTCGGCGTGTACCAGGGCGACGGTACGGACTGCGACCCGAATCCGTGTCCGCAGCCGCCGGCCACCGGCGCCTGCTGCGCGGCGGTCGGTTCGTGCACGGTCGTGACCGCGGCGGATTGCGCTCTCAGCGGCAGCGCCTACCAGGGCGATCTCACCGTCTGCGACCCGAATCCGTGTCCGCAGCCGCCGACGACCGGTGCGTGCTGCTTCCGTCTGGGGAACATGTGCCGTGACCTGACCCCGGCGCAGTGCACCTCGGCGCGAGGCACGTTCAAGGGTCTCGGCACCGACTGCGATCCGAACCCGTGTGGCGCTCCGCGCAATGACGCGGTCGCCCCCGGCGCGTGCTGTCTCGAAGACGGCTCGTGCGTCTCGCTCTCCGAGAGCGAGTGCGCGAGTCAGAGCGGAATCTTCTCGGGTATCGGCGCGGACTGCGAGCTGCAGGGCTGCGACGCCGAGAAGAGCACGTGGGGTTCGATCAAGAACCGCTACCGCTAGCACTCGCTGGCAGTAGAGATAGCTGAGAAGAGGCCCGGGTCCCGATGAGGGATCCGGGCCTCTTCGCGTTTGCCGGACGGTCGCCGCCGCCGGGGTGTGCTCAGCGAATCATGAGGATGGTTCTCGCTCGCTCGCGCGGTCCGGCCCGCCAACGAGCGACGTAGACGCCGGCGGGCAGCGTTCGCCCGCCGGCGTCTCGTCCGTCCCAGGTCCATCGGTGAGGTTGAGCGCCGGGGCGCAGGAACACTCGACGAATCTGCCGACCGGCGATGTCGAAGATGGTCAGCTCGCCTTCCGCGGCGGCGCCGGCCGAGAGTTCGAAGACCACGTCGCCGCGCGCGGGGTTCGGCCACGGTTGGATGAACGAGAACGGCGATCGAGTGAGATCCCGCGTGTCGTTCGAGTCGGTCCCGTCGGTCCCGTCGGTCCCGTCGGTGGAGATAGAGAACTCGGCCGTTTCCACCGAGCGGCCGTCCTCGCCCCGCAGGTCGTAGGCGATACGCAGGGAGTTGGGGGCGCCGTCGATGGCATCGTTCCCGATCGCAGTTCGACTCAGGTGGACCGTGGCGAGCAGGCCGCTCCCCGAGACGACCGGGGCCAAGGGGTCGAGGCGCGTGATGCCGATGTCGGCGCGTCCGTCGCGGGTGGTCGCCAGGAAGAGTTGCGTACGGCCCGGTTCGCCGAACCAGTCGCCCGGTTCGATGCGAGCGGTCCAGCGTGTGGCGTCGAAGTCGAGGGTGAGATGGGCGCCCATCAGGTCGCAGACGGAGACGGCCTCGAGGGTGAGCGTGAGGGAGGTGGGGTTGGGGGGCTGGGTGGCGAGTGTGGTGAGCGTGGCGAGAATGGAAACGTTGGAAGCAGACTCAGGCGCGTGGAGGGCAGAGGACGGAGTGCGCGAAGCGCGCGCTCCGCTACTGGTATTCCATCCGGTCTGCACGAAGAACGAAGCCTGGCTGGTGAAGGCGACGATGTCGTCGACGTTCCAACGTCGATCGGGATGCGGCCAGAGGTTCGGCGTCGTGCGCGTGACGGGGCCTAAGTCGGAGATCGGGTCTTGCACGAAGTTGCGGCCGTTCCAGCCGAGCGTGAAGACCAGTTGGTCGTCGAAGTCGATGCGCCCGTCGGGCCGCGGCTCTAAGTGTGGCGCGGTGGAGTCCGCGCCTTCGTCGGTCGTGGCGATGTCGCCGAGATAGCCGACGCGCAGATCGAGCGAGCGGACGCGCCAGGGCGGATCGGGGGGAGAGCCGGCGCGGAGAAGGCCGCAGCGGGTGGGATCCAACGCGAGCCGACCGACCCGCCAACGTTGCGTCGCGGTGATCGCCTCGGGCCGCGCGCGCAACAAGATGGTGGCGATGTCGTGCGGTCCCGGACGAGTGAGACCGACCGGGACGCCGGTGACCGACGCATCGACCGTGAAGCGTCCCGCCACATTGTCGTAGCTGTGCGAGAAGACTGTTTCGGTCGCGCCGAGCCCATCCCACGCCGCGCCGGCGGTGACGCCCACGATCTCGACCAACCCGGGATCGAAGGTCCCACCGAAACCGGCGCCGATCACGCTGTCGGGGAAGACGACCTGGAGCGAGACCGCGCGTTCGAGTCCGTTCTGCAAGAGCAAGACGCCGTCGCCATCGAGGGCGTCGCGAGCTTGCAGCGCGGTCGAGAGCGACGAGTCGATGGTGAGGATCTCGCTGAGGTCGGTCTGGTCCCATGCCACCGTGTTGTTGCTCGGGTCTTGCAAGCGCGCGAACAGGAAGTAGTCGCCGTCGGGCGGCGGGCCGCCGGGGGAATCGGCGAAGCGCCAGAACACGCTGCGCGCCTGCGGCGAGACGACGCCGGGAGCGAAGCAGGCGCGCGCCGTCGCGAAGTCGAAGTTCGGTTTCAGATCGACGTAGAAGTCGACCCATCCGCCGAGCGGCGCGAAGCGTGTCTCGAAGCTGATCTCATAGCCGGAGCCGGGTGGAACACGCGCGGGCAGCGCGCTGCCGCCGACGGTCGAGAGTTCGATGATCGGCGCGGGGGAGGGCTCGAACTTCGTGACCACGCCGCGCGCGTCGTCGGCCGCATAGAGATCGAGCACGCCGTCGGCTTGCAGGTAGGTGAGTCCGTGGGGAGAGACGAAGCGACCGAGTTGATTGCCGGGTCCGCCCGACGTTCGCACGAGGATCGGCTCGCGATGTGAGCCGGGAGTGTCGACCTCGAGATCCTCGAAGAAGACGAGACGGCGACCTTGGAGATCGCTCACCGCGAGATGCACGCGGCCGCTCGCGTCGCGCGCGACGGCGAGATCGACCGGCGCGAAGGTCTCCGGTCCTGACGACGGGTGGAGGCGCCAGGCGACGATCGGCTCGACGCGCGCCTCCAGTCCGAGGAGCGGTTCGGCGGGGAAGAACGCCAGTTTCTGCAGTCGCAAGTTGCCGGTATCGGCCACGTAGAGGTCGAACCGATTCAGGACTGCGTTCCAGCGCGCCGCGATGCCGCGCGGGGCCGTGAAGCGGCCCAGTCCCGTGCCGCTCTCGCCGAAGCGCACGATGTCGGGCGAAGTCGTGTAGCGGAACGAGAGCTCCGTGTCGGCTGGCGGGATCTCTCCGTGGATGCCGTCGCCGAAGAGCACGCGGCCGAGGCGATCGTCGACACTGAAGACCGGATCGCTCGGTCCCGCGATCTCGAGTTCGTCGACGCGGCGCCAGCTGCGAGCGGAGCCGTCGGGGTCGAAGATGATCTCGTCGAGTGTTGCCTCGCGCAGCCCCTGCGCGAGGGTTCGGAAGCTCCAGTTTTCTTGTGTAGCACCGGGTGTCCTCACCCGGTGCTCCGTGTATCCCAGCGCTCCGACGGTCCCCGGCGCAGTCGGCTGCGCCTGCGTCTCGTACTCGTCACCCGGCAACCAATCCCCGGCCCATGTCCCGACCGCCATGGCCGCGCCCGCTAACGCCACCACCTTCAAGCGGTCGGCTCCGGTATCCGCCACGAAAAGAAACCGGGCGGCCTCAGCCCGCCCCGTCCTTACATACGTAGCGCCGTCCTGCCAGGCCCCTGCGTTCAGCGCCAGTCTCACCCCAGGAACTCCGTAGAACGGATCCGCCATCGCCCCCACACTCGCCCCCTCCACCACCGCTCGCCCTGTCACCACATCGGTGATCCCCACCACCCCCGCCGCCACGTCGACCCGATAGCTCCGCCCCGTCACCAGATTCGCGTCGACCACCACCGCGCCGCCCACCGCGAACGGCCCGCCCGCGCCGTCGACCCAGGCCGTCGCGCCGCGTCCGCCCGGTCGCTCCGCCACGGCGACGTCGTGCGGCCGATGCAATCGATCCCCATACCGCTCTCCCGCCGTCACGCCGCCCGACTCATCCACGGCGAACGAGAAGAGCTGTTCGTCGGAATCGCGGTCGCTCTCGCCTGCGTCGAGCAGGAAGAGCAGATCGCCCGTGCTGTCCGCGGGATCGGGGGAGAGAGCCAAGGAGCGCGGCTCGTCCCATTGGAGCGGGCCGCCCGAGAGTTCGTCGATCGTCGTGCGCGTGAAGTCGAGCGATCCGTGATGGAGACCCAAGTCGACGTCGCCATAGCCGACGGAGGGCGGGTCGAGTCCAGCGTCGCGCAGATCGGTCAGCAGATAGCGAAGGTGGAACGGACGAGTCTGCGAGAGGGCGCCGGGGGGAAAGCGGAACTCGGGGTGATCGCTCGTCGCGCCGTAGTCGACGGTGTAGACATGTTGCTCGGCAGCAAAGCCGCCGAGTTCCTCGACCCGCTCCCAACGCACCCCTTCGATCACCACGATCTCCGAGAACGGAATAACCCACCGCTGCGGCGCCCCGAGGAACTCCGGCGGCCGGATCACCACATCGGAGTACTCACCCGCGCCCGGCGTCGGATCGAACTCGAGATCGCCCTGACTCCACGACCGCTCGGTCGCGTTCACCTCGAACGCGACGACACGATGTCGCCCTGCATCGAGCACGTAGACCACCTCGCGACCGTCATGCGTCCGCGCCGCGACGGCGCGAGGTTGGATGAACGGGAGGCCTTCGGGCTCGGGCGCGATGCGTTGAGGCTCGGTCTCTGTGTGTCGCACGACGAAGGAGACGCCGTTCCATTCGAGCGTCGGCTCGTACTGGGAACCGGCGCGCGCGGGATGTTCGAAGAACGATCCCCCGAGCAGCATGCTCACGAGCAGCATGCTCACGGGCACGCCGATTCGCATGCGACGCGGCATCGATCCCCCTCTCGCACGGCCGCGTGGGCGGGCTCGCGCGCGGGTCGCGTTGCAGGAGGCGCGCCAGAGTCGCGAAGTCGAGACGGGCGGCGAAACTAGCCGGGCGGGACGCCCGTTGCGCGTGAGTCGGAAGCTGCGACGCGCAGGGTCGATCGTGCAGGTTGCGCGTCGGGAACGAGGCGGGTACGGTTTCGCGTCCCTCCTGCCTGCTGAACAACATGAACCGCGGCAGCTCGCGCCGACTTCCGACGAGCGCGGGGCCGACCGGGTTTCTAGGAGACCATGAAACCGTCGACACGCATCTCTCAGCCGTTCGGATTGGATCTCATTCGCCCCGCTCGCTTCTGTCTCGTCGCGCTCGCGCTCGGTCAGGTCGAGCCCGACTCGGTGTCCTCCACTGGCGCACCCGCGGTGAAGTACACGACGGCGCCGATCGAAGTGACCGCCGCGCGACCCTTCTCGGCGGCGACCGACGAGACGTTTCGAGCCGCGGATTTCGCGCTGCGGCCGAAGAACTCTTCACAGGACATCCTGCGAGTGGTGCCCGGCCTCGTCATTGCGCAGCACGCCGGCGGCGGAAAGGCCGAGCAGATCTACCTGCGCGGTTTCGACTCCGACCATGGCACCGACGTCAGCATCACGGTCGATGACGCGCCGGTGAACATGGTCTCGCACGGCCATGGGCAGGGGTACGCCGATCTGCACTTCGTCATCCCCGAACTGGTCGAGCGAGTCGACGTGGCGAAGGGGCCGTACTTTGCGCGTTACGGCGACTTCGCGACCGCCGGTTCGGTCGGCTTCCGCACGGTCGAGAGGCTGGATGGGAGTCTGATCAAGGTCGAGGCCGGCGCGGACAACACCGTCCGCTCGGTCGCGCTGATCGACGCGCCGATGGCGAATCCGAACATGAACGCGTTCTTCGGGGCAGAGTTGTACTCCTCGGACGGTTACTTCGAAGCGCCGCAGGATTTCGAGCGAGTGAATCTCTATTCGAAGCTGCGATCCGCCACTGGCGGAGGGTCGGCGCTCACCGCCAGCCTCGCGGCCTTCAGCGCGGAGTGGACCGCCAGCGGCCAGGTGCCGCAGCGGGCGATCGACTCGGGGCTCATCGATCGCTTCGGCGCGATCGACGACGCGGAGGGCGGCGCGACGTCGCGCACGACGGCGATGCTCCGTTATGACGGCGTGGGCGCCGCGCCGACGAAGTTCGTCGGGTCGTTCACCGACTACCGGTTCCGGCTCTACAGCAATTTCACCTTCTACGATCGTGATCCCGCGCGCGGCGACATGATCGAACAGACGGATCGTCGCTCGATCTTCGCGGCCAAGGCCGAGCGGCTCTATCCCTGGAACTACGGCGGCGTCACGTTCCGCACGAGGCTGGGGGCCGACCTACGCAGCGACAACATCACGGTCGGCCTCTATGACGACTCGGTCCGCACGCGCGTCGCGACACGCGTGGATGCGGCGATCGAGCAGCGTCATCTCGGCCCGTATGCCGAGCAGGAGGTGCTCTTCGATCGCGCACAGGTGAACGTGGGGCTGCGCGTGGACTACCTGACGTATGACGTCGTCAATCGACTCACTCTCGGCGGACAGCCCGACGGCGTGGCGGATGACCTGAAGCTCTCGCCTCGCGCCAATCTCGCCGTTCCGCTGACGGCGTCGACGACGGTGTTCGTCAATTCGGGATTCGGCTTCCACTCGAACGACGCGCGCGCCGTGGTCGGCGATCCGGATGCGCGCACGATGCCGCGCGCGTTCGGCTCGGAGTTGGGACTGCGCTTCGGGTTGCCGACCGATCTCATTTCCGGCTCCGCGGCGGCATGGATGCTCGATCTCGAGAGCGAGCTGGTCTATGTCGGCGATGAGGGGGTGACCGAGGGGAGCGGCCGCACGCGGCGTCGCGGGGTCGACCTGGAGGCGCGCGTGGTCCCCGCCAGTTGGTTGACGCTCGGCGCCGAGGCGACGTTCTCGAGGGGACGGTTCCGCGACGAGCCGGAGGGGGACGATCACATTCCGCTCGCGCCCACGTTCACGCTCTCGGCCAACGCCGTCGCGCGCTGGGACGCGCTCGCCGTCGCGGCGCGCCTGCGGGCGGTCGACGATCGGCCGGCGAACGAGAGCGATACGGTCGAGGCGAAGGGATACGAGTTGGTCGACCTGTCGGGCTCGTACCGGTTGGCGCGGGCGGAGGTCTTCGCCAATCTGGAGAACCTCTTCGACGTGGAGTGGAACGAGGCGCAATTCGACACCCAGAGTCGGTTGCGCGATGAGCCGCAGGCGGTGAGCGAGCTGCACTTCACTCCAGGGACGCCCCGGCGGCTGCGCGCCGGAATCGCTTATCGGTTCTGAGCGCCGCGTCCGGTCGGCGCGCTGTGATTCTGCACTCCAGGAGAGCGGCTCGGAGGTCGATCTCCTTTCCTGGAGCCGAACGGCCTCCGCCAACCATGACGCAACCTCAACGCATCTATCTTCCCGACGTCGTCGGCGCGCGAGCCCCGGTGGCGATCGTCGCGTTGGGGGACTCGGACCACCACGACGAGGCTTTGCCGGCCCGGGTGGTCGGCCGCGCGCGGACGTTGCTGGCGGAAATCGGCCGGTTGAAGTGGGGGGAGGGGGGACCTGGGGAGGCGTCGAACGCGTCGGCATCGGCGTCGGCGTCGGCATCGGCGGCGGCATCGGCTTCCGTGTCCTCGCCAATGTCGGTTGAGAGCGAGTCCGCCGACGGCTGCGCGCAGCTCTCGCTCGGATTGGACGGTTCGCTGGCGCTGGCGGCGGTTCCGCAGAGCGATCGAGACTGGAGCGCTCCGCCGATCGTCGACTGGATCGAGGCGGGCGGCGCGTCCGCTCGACTCGACGCCGTGTTGGCCGGAAGGCGGCGCGTCGTCCTCGTCGATACGCTGTCGCTCGTCGGCAAGCCGGGCACTGTCTACCACTGGCATCTCGAGCGCGGCGTCCGGTCGCTCGGTTTCGTGCAGCACTATCACCGCTCGCCTCGCCTCGGCTTCGAACATCTGGCCTTCTGGCTGGAAGACGACGTGCCGGCGGGCGGACTCGATCTCATCGGGATCGAGCCCGGCGATACGTCGCAGGGCGAAGGGCTCTCCAGTTCCGTGCGCCGCCGGCTCGCGACGATCTCGTCGCAGGTGACTGCGATTCTCGTGCGCATCCTGGCGGAAGAGGGCTGGTAGCGAGGGTCGGCGCGTCACGGCGCCAAGCCGCGTCTCGCGGCGGGACACTCAGCGCATCTCTTGTCGAGTTCCGGCGCGCTCCGGTAGCGTGCCGCGTCTCGGTCGACAGGAGGGTGCGCAGTGAGCTGGTCTTCGATCGCCGTTCTCGGCGCCGGCACGATGGGAGCGGGGATCGCACAGGTCGCCGCGCGGGCGGGCTGCCGCGTCATCTTGCGGGATCTGTCGGACGACGCGCTGGAGCGGGCGCGAGATTCCATCGACGCCTCACTGGCGAAGGCGATTTCGCTCGGCAAGGCGACGGCCGAGGAGCGCGACGCGGCGCTCACGCGGCTCGAGTTCACGACGTCGTTGGACGCCGCGGTCGCCGACGTCGATCTCGTCCTCGAAGCCGTGCCGGAGGATCTCGCTCTCAAGCAACGGCTCTTCCGAGAGGCGCAGGCGCACTGTCGGGCCGACGCCGACTTCGCGACGAACACTTCGTCGCTCTCGATCGCGACCATCGCCGCCGCCACCGACCGTCCCGATCGGGTCATCGGGCTGCACTTCTTCAATCCGGTGCCGGTCATGAAACTGCTGGAGATCGTCCGCGGTGAGGCGACGCGCGAGTCGCTCGTCGATTCGGCGCGCGGGCTCGCCGAACGCCTCGGCAAGACCGCGATCCTCGTGCGAGACACGCCGGGATTCGCGACCAGTCGCCTCGGCGTGCTCTTGGGACTCGAGGCGATGCGCATGGTCGAGAGCGGCGTCGCGTCGGCGCAGGACATCGACACTGCCATGACGCTCGGCTACGGGCATCCGATGGGGCCGCTGCGCCTGACCGATCTGGTGGGGCTCGATGTCCGCCTCGGCATTGCCGACTACTTGTTCGCGACGCTCGGTAGCGAGGCGTTCCGCGCGCCCGAGCTGCTGCGGCGGATGGTCGCCGAGGGACTCCTGGGGAAGAAGACCGGACGCGGGTTCTACGAGTGGGGGAGTTGAGCGTTCGGGGCTGTGTTCGGCCGCTGCAGAAAGCGGAGGACCTCCGCTTCGAACCCGGGGCGTCGCCACGAGTCGGTCCCGAGGAAGTGGGTCGCGTTGGGCGCGATCCAGAGGGCGGCATCCGGGATGGTCCGGTGCATCGTGATCACGTCGTCCAGCGGCACGACCGGGTCCCGATCTCCCGAGATGAGCAGCGTCGGAGAGGCGATCCGCGCGAGATCGGCGAGGGTGGTCTCGCTCTCAGGATCGCGGTGGAGCATCTCACTCACTCGCCGCGCGACCGAGGTCCAAGCGTCGGGGCCGCCCTGCGGAAGATGTTCGCGTCGCGCCCACGACTCGAGGCCCCACCGTCGCCAGGTCTCCGGTTCGGCCATGCGCGCGACCGCCTCGTGCGTCTCGGGTCGCGAGCGGTAGCTGCTGCGAAAGAGGATCAATCGGTCGACGCGCTGCGGATGGTTCAGCGCGATCCACAACGCGGTGCGACCTCCCATGGAGGATCCGAGGAAGTGCGCTCGGGGGACGTTCAGGTGGTCGAGCAGAGTGAGCACCGCTTCGCCCATGGCGCGAAGGGTGAAGGGGGCGGCGGGGGCGGGGTGGCCGGTGGGGTCGGGGTGGCCGCGGAGCGCGGGGTCGGCGGACGCGGGACTCGCGGGTGGACTCGCGCCGTGGCCCAACGCGGTCGGTACGATCAGTCGGAACGCGCCGCCCAGTCCCTCGAGATACGGATCCCACTCGCGGCGGGACATGGCGCCGGAGTGGAGCAGGACGAGCGGCGGCGCGTCCGTCAGACCGTGGAGCGTGTGATCGAGCATCGCGGGACGATACCGTGGGGTGGGGGAATGAACCAGCCGGCTGCGCGTCTTGTGAAAAATGGTGCAACTATTGCCGGCAATAGTTGCACCATTTTTCACATGCATATGGCGCATCTCGGCAGCAAGGGTTCGCCGCTGATTGCTCGCGGAGCTCAGGCTTCTACGTACATCCTGCGGAATGGTTGATGGCGCCCGAGGTCACTGCGTAGACTGGTGCCGCGCGCGTAGCGCCCGTCGCACCTGCCGCCCGCTCACAACCGACGCGCCTGGAATTGCGAATGGAACTACTCAGGCGCTCCGGCGTCCGTCGATTCCGCGAAGGGACGCACCGCACCGCACCGCACCGCACCGCACTGCGGCGCACCGCGCATCGCTTCTAACCGAGGAACGGTTCAACAAATGGACTTTCGGACCCGGCCCCCAAGCGCCCCCCGAGACTGCGCACCCCTTCGCGCCCGCGCCCTCACCCTCGCCCCAGCCCGCGCCCTCACCTTCGCCCTTGCCCTCGCCGTCTCGGTCACCGCGTTCGGATGCAGTGACGACGGCGGTCCGAATGACCCGGGCTCCGGCGCGTGTGGACACATCGAGGCCGACGGCTCGCGCTTCGTCTCGCATGGCAAGGAGCTGGCGCGGGATGACGGGGCGGTCGCGACGGGGGAGTTGACCGTCCGCGAAGGCGCGCTGCTGCACATGGTCGAGTTCCATGCGCTCGACGGCGACGGCGACGGCGACGAGGTCCTGCTTCCCGGTCCGACCTGCGACTCGAATTTCCTCGCGTGGACGTTGGAGAACTCGGCGATCGCGCAGATCGAGCAGGAAGATGGCCAGAAGTGGGCGTTCAACGTGCGCGGGATCGCGCAGGGGCAGACCACGGTCACGTTCCGGCCGATGCACGAAGACCACTTTCACTACGAGACGCAGTCGATCCATATCGTCGTCACGGCGCCGTGACGGCTCTCCGTGCCTGAACTAGCCGAGGTCGAGCACTTCCGCAGACGTTGGGCCGTCGCGGTGGGAGAGCGGATCCGCACGGTGAGCGTCCATCGCAACGCCCGCGTCTTCCGTGCGTGCGATGTCGCCGCGCTCGTCGAGGACTTGCCCGGACGTCGACTCCTCTCTTCCGAAGCCGCCGGCAAGCAAATGCTCTTCGGTTTCAGCGGAGGCGCGTGGCTCGGCATCCATCTCGGGATGACGGGCTCGCTCGAGTTCGTGAACCCGGACGCCACCGCCACCGCCACCGCCACCGACACCGCCAC
>Ga0163144_10024305_pt1 | contig 11893 bp, 17 predicted proteins | sample OliLak19BULKMAT1_FD_123175 | JGI IMG/M metagenome (GOLD analysis project Ga0163144, IMG submission 123175) | Freshwater microbial mat bacterial communities from Lake Vanda, McMurdo Dry Valleys, Antarctica - Oligotrophic Lake LV.19.BULKMAT1 | ecosystem: Environmental > Aquatic > Freshwater >...
ACATCTGCCCGCATGACGCGATACTCTTTGCCGTATTGCCGCCGCAAATCCCGCTCTACCGCCTTGAGTACATTCTGATCGTCATCTATCGTCCAGAGTATCGGCTTTGCCATGCGTCCCTCCTGAAAAATTGCCTCCGCGTTTTAATCAACCACCGAACTTATACGAATTCTTATCGGGTACAAAAACGTACCCGGCTGAAAAACAGACGTCCTGCGGACGCACAACTTGAGAGTCTGTTCCTTCGATTAAAAGGATCGCGAGCAAGGAAATCACGCTCCTGTTTTTCTTGTCTCGGTAACACTAGACCTCGAACCAAGACTGCCGCCTCATAACTGCGCCGTCCGTAGGACGTCTGTTTTTCAGCCGGGTACGTTTTTGTACCCGGAGCTTTTACTCACGGACTTATACAAAAGGTCTCTTCCCAAATTTGACTCGCTGCATCACTCCACCAATAACATCTGCAATACGATAGCCTATTCTAATTCCATAGAGTGGAGTATTGCGTTGCGGGGTTTGCATTGAGCGAGATTCCTGCAAACCTGTTTCGCTAACAGCATACTTACCCGTTTCGACATTGATAATCACCATTTTGTCGATATTTTCTTCTGTCTCAACTTGGCTTCTTATCTTTGCTTCATATAAGGCTCTGCCTCGTGCCGCTATCTCTGCTCCCGACAAATCGAATCGTGTCATGAAATTTCCTCCATAACTTTCGAGTGTCATAAACAAAACAACAGGGCGGAGAAATCTCCGACCTGTTGATTCTACGCGAACATCGCGTTGCTCGTTCGATTATTCCGAAGTTTACTTCTCTCGGAACGGCATTCCCAACGCTTTGAGCAGGGCGCGAGCTTCTTCGTCCGTTGGCGCAGTCGTACAGACAATAATATCCATACCGCGCACTTTGTCAATTTTATCGTAGTCAATTTCGGGGAACGTCAACTGCTCTTTCATTCCCATCGCAAAATTGCCGCGTCCATCGAACGAATTGGGCGAAACTCCCTGAAAGTCGCGAACGCGGGGCAGTGCAATACTCACCAGACGATCCAAGAACTCATACATCTTCTCGCCGCGCAAGGTGACTTTGCAGCCAATGCGTGCGCCTTCGCGCAATCGGAACTGCGCGATGGATTTTCGCGCTTTTGTCACAATCGGCTTTTGTCCCGAAATCGTCGCCATATCGCGCACCGCGCCGTCAAGTTCTTTGGAGTCGCCGCCGGTTTGACCCGCTTTGCCGACGCCCATATTGATGACGATCTTCTCGACACGCGGAACCTGATTGATGTTCTTATAGTTGAACTGCTTTTGCAGAGCCGCTACTATTTCTTGGTTAAATTTGTCTTTCAACCGTGCCATATCGTTTATTAGTCCCTTTCATCCGCCGATTTCCGACCGGCGGGGGAAGTAGGGAACAGGGAGCAGGGAACAGGGAACAGAACAATTTCTCTAAACCACAGAGGACACGGGGAACACAGGGACAATACAACCTTCTCATTTCTGAATTTTTGCATTGCTTTCGTGTCTTTTTCGTGTTCTTTCGTGGATCACTGCATTGGTTTTTCTGTTCCCTGTTCCCTGCTCCCTGTTCCCTTAGTCTATCGCTTTGCCGCAGTCGGAGTGCTTGCACACACGGTACTTGCGGCTGCTAAGTTTCTCGTCGCCTTCCTTGAACTCATATCCGACGCGAGTCGGGCGGCTGCACGACGGACAGACCAGCATCACTTTGGACGCATTGAGCGGAGCCTCTTTTTCGATGCGTCCACCCTTAATAGTGGCGTTCGTTCCAGTGGCTCCTGCCGTGCGGCTCTGGCGATCTTTAGTATGCTTAATCGCGATATTCGCACCTTTGACGATGACCTTGTTCTCTTTCGGGATGGCTTGCAGAATCTCGCCCTGCGTGCCTTTGTCCTTGCCGGAGATCACTTGAACAGTATCGCCCTTTTTGATTTTGAGTTTGACCGGCTCTTCCGGCAGACTCTTTTTCAGTCTCGGCATTTTACAAAACCTCCGGCGCAAGCGATACGATCTTCATAAACTCGCGTTCGCGCAGTTCGCGGGCAACCGGTCCGAAGATTCGTGTACCACGCGGGTCTAAGTTGGCGTTGATCACCACTGCCGCGTTATCATCGAAGCGCAAAACCGAGCCGTCGGAGCGGCGAATCGGGTTCTTGGTGCGAACCACAACACACTTGACCACTTCCGACTTTTTGACGGTTTGGTTCGGGGTCGCCGACTTCACGACGCCGACGAAAACATCGCCGACGTGCGCGTAGCGGGTACTCGACCCTTTCAGAACGCGGATGCACATAATTTCACGCGCACCGGAATTGTCGGCGCAACGCAAACGGGTATAAGATTGAATCATGGGTCAGTTCTCCGCTATTTCGCTTTCTCAACGATGCGGACAAGCCGCCAGTTTTTGGTTTTCGAGAGGGGACGTGTCTCCATAATCTCGACAACATCGCCTTCTCCGCAAGTATTCTCTTCGTCATGGGCATGGAATTTGCTGCTACGACGCATGAATTTACCATACAACGGGTGACGCACACGGGTTTCGACCAAGACAACGATTGTCTTCTGCATCTTCGTGCTGACGACGCGCCCTTGACGCACTTTACGGCGTCCGCGAGTCGGGTCATAACCCTTTTTCTCTTCGACAACGGTTTCCGATGCAGAGGCGGTTGACGCCGCCGCGACATTGGGCAGGGCGTTATCTGCTTCTGTGGAAGACACACTGGGAACCGCTTTGGCTTCCACAACAGGGGCTTCCGTTTCAATAATGGCGGTGGCAACTGCGGGCGTTTCCACTTCCGCAACGGGTGCGGCTTCCTCGACGGGAGTAGCAGCCTCCACTATCGGGGTTTCGGTCACTTCCTCAGCCGCAGGGGTCGTCTCTTCGGGCTTGTCTGCCGCGACGACATTCTCATCGGACATTGTCATTATTCAGTTTCTCCCGAAGCGACAAGTTCCCGCTCGCGCAGAATCGTCAGAACGCGGGCAATCTGCTTGCGTGCGTCCCGAATTGCCGTCGTATTGTCCAGTTGCCGCATCAAGTTTCGGCGGCGGAGTTCGTAAAGCGAGGCGTTCTGCGCGGTGATCTCTTGGTGGAGTTCATCGTCGGTCAGATTACGCAGTCGTTCGCGAATCTCTTTCTTTTTCAGTTCAGCCATTGGCTTCCTCCGTCTCTGCCGCAGGAGCCTCAGCGGCACTCTCTTCCGTATCTTCCATCTCTATGTCATCAGTCTCATCTGCGAGGTCTGCGGCATCGATCACTTCGATTATCTCTTCGGTTTCGCCGTCATCGTAATCGTCGTCATCGTCGCTATTATCACTGGCAATAGCGACATTGGCTTCGCGCTTAACGAATTTGGTATTGATAGGCAGTTTGTGAGCGGCAAGACGCATCGCTTCCTTAGCGACTTCTTCACTCACACCCGCCATCTCGAACAGCATTCGTCCGGGCTTGATAACGCAGACCCAACCCTCCGGTGCGCCCTTGCCGGAACCCATGCGGGTTTCTGCCGGCTTCTTGGTGAAGGGCTTATCGGGGAAGATACGAATCCAAATTTTGCCTTGGCGACGAATGGAGCGGGTCATGGCGCGGCGTGCAGACTCAATCTGGTTTGCCGTCATCCAGCACGATTCCAGTGCTTGCAGACCGAATTCGCCGAAGCTCACTTTGTTGCCTCTCAAGGCTTTGCCGCGTCGGTGACCCCGGTGTTGTTTCCGGCGTTTGACGCGCTTAGGCATCAGCATAGCAATCTCTCCTCAACCGTCATTCGCAACAAATACGAAGCGGACGGGATACTCTCTCAATAAAAATCCTTGAAGTGTCCATAAGGGCGACGGCTTGCCTCGCCCTACACGAACGCTGCGGCGAAGGAATTCATTCCGCCGACTCAAGGAAAATCAATCTCTTCTATGGGAGTCGCCCCCGTCGGCAACTTTTCGGCTTGCGTATCTGTCAAGGCAAATGAGGCACTTGCCTCCAAATACGTCGTACCCTCGCAATTGCGATACACTGCCAAAAATAGGTCAACCAACGGGAGCCGCTCCGAAACTATTCGCTCGAAGGCGTCTGGGGCGGCGGGGCAGGAGTTACCTGCGGAGCCGACTCGGTTGTCGCCGCTTGAGGAGCGCGAGGCGGGCGATTATCGGGGCGAGGTCCACGATCTCCACCTCCTCCGCGATTGTCGGGACGAGGACCGCGATCCCCGCCACCACCACCTGCAAAGCCTCCGCCAGTGCCACCGCGATTATCAGGGCGAGGACCACGATCACCACCACCGCCACCGCCGCCGCCGCGACCACCGCGATCTCCACCGCCACCGCCACCGCCGCCACGACCACCGCGATCTCCGCCTCTGTCGCCGCCACGACCACCGCGATCTCCGCCTCGGTCACCACCGCGTCCCCGTTCGCCGGAGCGATCCGGACGGCTCGGCTGAGGTGCTTCCGATTGGCGTGCCTGACCGGGCAGAATATCGCCCTTGTAAATCCAGACTTTGACACCAATAGCAGAATAAGTTGTAATCGCCGTCGTGAAGCCATAATCTATGTCGGCACGGATCGTCTGAAGCGGCACTTTGCCCTGACGATCCCCTTCGCGCCGCGCCATTTCCGATCCTGCAAGACGTCCAGCACACATGATTTTGATGCCCTTGACGCCCAGCTTCATCGCCCGAAGAATCGCCTGACGCATCGCACGCTTGTAAGCAACACGACGCTCGATCTGCTGTGCAATCGACTCGGCAACCAACTGTGCATCAATATCGGGCTGGCGAATCTCCTGAATGGAGACATGAACTTCGTTGTCTTTGCGCTTGGTATTTTTGACCAATTGCGCTTTGAGATCATCAATGCCCTTGCCGCCCTTGCCGATCAAAATGCCGGGCTTCGCAGTAAACAGGGTGATCCGCACGCGGGTTCCCTGACGCTCGATCTCCATTTTCGAGATCGCCGCCTGCATATACTTTTTCTTGATATACTTGCGGATTTGGTGATCCTCATACAAAGCATCGGCGAAGCCGCGCTTCGGCAAGTACCATTTGCTATCGGTATCCCGAATGACGCCGACGCGGAACCCGATGGGGTGAACTTTTTGTCCCATAAAAGAGCCGTTCCTTTCCTATTTCGTCTCTGCGTCCGTCTTAACCGCTTCTAAAGGTGCGCCGATCTCGTCGGTTGTATCCGTGGAAGCGGCTTCGGGAGCCTTGGTTGTATTGTCTACTGTCGCAGTCGTTTCTGTGGTCTCGGCTGTCGTGTCCGTTGTTGATTCGACTGCGTCTGTAGTATCCGCCGCTGTCTCAATCACTTCAGGAACCGTATCAACTGCCGCATCTGTAACAACAGGCGTCGTCTCTTCGACAACGTCTGTCGCCGGAGTCGTGGTGACCTCTTCGACTTCCGTGGCAGGAGCTATCGCCGTTGCGGTTGATGCCGCCACTCGTGCCGAACGCGCCGCTGTTGCCGCTTTCGCGCCGGTCACTTTGCGCGGCTTTCGCACGCGGGGACCTGCATCTTCGACAATCACGATGATATGACTCATTCGCTTGAGAATCGCATAAGCGCGACCTTGAGCGCGAGGCTGCATCCGCTTCATACGAGGTCCTTCGTCAATGCGTGCCTCGATGAGTTTGAGATTGTCGGGCGCAAGTCCATGATTATTGACTGCATTTGCCACCGCCGACGCCAGGGCTTTCGAGATATAGCCGGCGGCGCGGTTGGGGATAAAGCGCAGAAAGTCCAGCGCGTCCTGAGCATACTTGCCGCGCACCGCGTCCATAACCAGACGGGCTTTACGCGGAGGAACGCGGACGAACTTCGCTATCGCCATCGCCTGATTCGGGGCGACTTTGCGACCTCGATTTTGTTTGCGGCGTTCGCGGTGTTCTTTGGGACGCGCCGCCACAAGGGTTTCGTTTGACATTGTCTGTGTCGTCCTATCCTATTTGATGCCGGAACGCCGCTCGATTTGCTGTCCTGCGTGTCCCTTGAAAGTACGGGTACTGGCGAACTCGCCGAGCTTATGCCCGACCATGTTTTCTGTCACAAATACCGGAATATGTTTGCGCCCATCATGCACCAGAAACGTATGACCGATAAAATCCGGGAAGATTGTCGAGCGTCTTGACCAAGTCTTGACCGCCTTTCTCTCTTTCACGGCGTTCATCGCCCGAATTTTCTCAAGCAGTTTCGGGTCGGCATAAGGACCTTTTTTAAGTGAACGTGCCATTTTTCTCTCCGAGGGAACAGGAAACAGGGAATAGGGAACAGGACAATGCAAATTCGATCCACGAAAGAATACGAAAACAAAAAGCACGAAAAGAGTCTTGCATTAGTCTTTGTGTCCTTTGCTTCTTTGTTGTGGCAGTGTCCTGTTCCCTGTTCCCTGTTCCCTGTTCCCTCCTTACTTCTTGCCGCGTCGGCGAATGATGAACTTGTTGCTGGATTTGTTGGAGCGGGTCTTGCCGCCAATAGCGGGCTGTCCCCACGGACTCGACGGACCCTTCTTGCGTCCAATCGGGCTTTGCGCCTCGCCGCCACCGTGCGGGTGGTCTCGCGGGGTCATTGCAATACCTCGAACGTGCGGACGAATTCCCATCCAGCGCGATTTTCCTGCCTTGCCCCACGATTCGTTCTCGTGTTCGGCATTGCCGACGACGCCAATCGTCGCGTGGCACGTTGCCAAAATCAAGCGCGTTTCACCCGAAGGCAGACGCACCTGAATGAATTTGCCGTTCGGACCGGAGTTCTTGCCCATCAACTGCGCCGACATTCCGGCGGAGCGAACCAACTGTCCGCCTTTGCCGAGATGCAGTTCGATATTATGGATCAGCGTACCCACCGGAATCGCCCACAAAGGCAGACTGTTTCCGGGCTTGATGTCCGCCGTCTCGCTCGCAACAATCGGATCGCCCTCTTTCATTCCGACGGGCGTCAGGATGTATCGCTTCTCACCATCCGCATATTCAATGAGCGAAATGCGGCAGGTGCGATTGGGATCGTATTCAATCGTCAAGACCGTCGCGGGAACGTCGTATTTGTTCCGCTTGAAGTCAATGACGCGATACCTGCGCTTGTTGCCGCCGCCAGCGAATCGGTGCGTGATACGCCCTTTGTTGTTGCGCCCGCCTGTGCTGTGAAGCGGCTTGAGAAGCGGCTTGAACGGGTCAACCGGCTTGTTGCTATTTGGTTTCCGGGTCAACTCCGAAAATGTGCTGACATTGCGGAAGCGTGTTCCCGGAGTTCTCGGTTTGTACTGTCGCAGTGGCATTAGACACCCATCTCCTCGAAGATCGCCAGCGGCTTATCGGTTGTTACGATTGCCTTTTTCCAGTTCTTCGTATAACCGGCTTTGCCGTTCTTCGTTTGTGCGCGACGTTTTTTGCCCTTGACCGAAATCGTATTGACTGCCATCACCTTGACTTCTCCCTTACCATAGAGGGCTTCGACGGCGGACTTGATTTCGATTTTGTTGGCACTTTTGTCTACGCGGAAGTGATATTTGTTGAGAACCGCTTGCTGTGTACTTTTTTCCGTCAGCAAAGCGCGTTCGATGATCAGATGCGGGTCTTTCACGCCTCTACCTCCTCAGTCGTTTTGGTGCGCTGCGAATTGGGCGTCCAGACGGCTTCGATCTTGGCAACCGCCGCTCTGACAATCACAATTTTGTGCGCGACCATTGCATCACGGACAGAAAAGTTCGGCGCGTAACGCAGTTCCACGTTCGGCAGATTGCGTGTGGATTTCAGCACATTGAGATCATATTCGGGGACGATCATCAAGACGCGGCGCGTCTCATTCAAGCCCAGTGCTGTCAGCAGTGCGATTGCCGTTTTAGTCTTGATCTCCGCGAATACGAGCGCGTCCAACCCCAGCACGGCTCCATTGGCGACGCGGTTCGACAACACGCATCGCATAGCGGCACGGCGCATCTTGATCGGGAATCTCTTCCGATACGAGCGCGGTGTCGGACCAAAAACAATGCCGCCCTTGCGCCATTGCGGCGAACGAATTGAACCCTGACGGGCGCGTCCAGTGCCTTTTTGCTTCCAAGGTTTGCGTCCACCACCGCGCACTTCGCTGCGCCCTTTGGTGTCGTGTGTACCCTGTCGCATATTGGCTTCTTCGGTGACGATGGCTTGGTGAACCAAACCCTCGTTGAATTCCACACCGAAGATGGAGTCCGGCAGCGGCAGTGTTCCAATTTCTTTGCCTGTATTATCATACAGAGGCACAGTTGCCATGTCTACCTTCTCCTCTATCTGCCCATCCGTTGAATGACCAGCAAGCCGCCGTCCGAACCCGGAACCGCGCCGCGAATCATTATCAAATTCTTCTCAACATCGATACGCTCGATCTTCAGACCGCGTACCGTCACCTGCGCGTTCCCCATTTGTCCGGGCTTTTTGGTTCCCTTGAAGGTACGTGCGGCGTCGGTAGCACCGCCGGATTGCGGCTTGCGAAAAACCGTCGAGCCGTGCGTTTTGTCTCCGCCATGAAAATGGTATCGCTTGACGACACCAGCGAAGCCTTTACCTTTAGATGTCCCCATCACTTTGACACGCTGCCCCACCGAGAAAATGTCCACTTTAATCGCATCGCCGAGATTGTAATCCTCTGGCTTTTCTGTTCGCACTTCGCGCAGATGGCGAAGGGGCGTAACATTTGCTTTCTTAAAGTGTCCTTGCTCCGGCTTGTTGACGAGTTTGGGACGAATTTCCCCAAACCCTACCTGCACGGCACTGTAGCCGTCGGTTTCAACACTTTTGAGCTGCGTGACAATGCAGGGGCCTGCTTCAATCACGGTGACCGGAATGATCTCTCCGCGTTCGCTAAAGATTTGGGTCATTCCGATCTTCCTGCCCAGAATTGTGTCTACCACAGTCTGCTCCTAATTTATTTTCCTGCTGCTGGTTTCAGAAACAGGGGTGCTTGAGGTTCTGGTTCTTGGAAATTCCAAGTGTCCTCAATATCTTGCAATGTACTCGCGATGTCGTGTGCATCGAACTTTTTCTCTGGCGCGTTCTCGTCACCCTTAAGATGAACGGGAACCATCACTGTACGAATGTACGGCTTTGCCAAATGATCATAAACCGTGCCGAGTAGATGACGCTTGGCAAATTCCTGTTTCAGCCACTCAACGGCTTCCTGCTGTGCGGAATTTAATGTTGCAGTCATAAATTCACTCCTTCGGCAAAACTTCGCTCAGGAATTTGATTACATAACGTGCTGATGACGCCTGTAGCTTCAACTTCCTTTCGCTGATCTCAGCACCACCTAAATAATCTGCTTCAATCCGCAGTTTGTATAACTCGGCAAGTCGCCTTGCGAGATTATTTCGCAGATCGCGAGACTGCACGAGTGGTTCCGAACGAGTACGGATCAAGTCGGGCGTGTCTACATGGCTCCAGCCTTCGGCACCGTTAGGAGGCGTAAGGCGGAGATACAACAAGGTCGCTGTCGAAATTTGGAATGCGGCATAGTAGTATCTGCTGATACTAGGTCGCTGCGATCCTGCGTCTTGAAGAATTGTTGCGGCGGTCAGTGATTCGTCCGCCATCATTTGCCATTTTTGCCACGATGCCATGACATTACAGTTTGATTTCGATGTCTACGCCGCTCGGCAAATCGAGCCGCATCAGCGCGTCAATCGTTTTGGGACCTGCGTCGAGAATATCGATCAGCCGTTTGTGAGTGCGCTGCTCGAAATGCTCCATTGACTCTTTGTCAATCGTGGTTCCCCGGTTCACACAAACGATCAATTTGTCGGTAGGAAGCAGAATAGGACCCGAAACTCGCGCCCCTGTGCTTTTCGCCGTAAAGACGATTTTTTCTGCCGACTGATCCAGAATGCGATGGTCGAACGCCCGAAGGCGAATACGCACCTTATCCTGTCTTCCAAGTGCTGCCATAAGATACAGTTCTCCTCAATCAGAGGTGGGTATTAGTCTTCCCGCGCAAGTCGCAAGAGTAGACGCATTCGGTTTGCAGTCAAACGCTTCGCCGCAAAAGGGTATAAGCCCTTATTGCGCCATAAAGTGTGTCTGCTCGGTACGTCGGAGCGCGGAAAGAACAGCGGTATGAAATTGTGCGAGAGGAAGATTTGGGGCTTCTTCAAGCGACAAGGAAGTCAGAGGCGTAACAAAACCTCTGACTTCGTTGTGTTTAATTATTCGAAACGCGCCGCCAGTTGGGCGTATTTCAGAAAACCGTCTCTTTGCTCGGTAGAATTCGCATTCGGAAACCGATGAGGCGCATGATTCGCGCCGTGCGTCACAAGGACGCAGCAAGGAAACAGTTTTCAAGTGAGTCGTTAGGTCATTGGGTCATTAAAAACAGAATGCTACATTATGATGAGAGCATTGTCTCAATGACCCAACGACCCAATCCGTTAGGCTTTCGCCAGCTGTTTACCGGAACCCTTCGCCATGATCTCTTCCGCCACATTGCGCGGAACTTCCTCATAGTGCGAAGGAGTCATTGCGAACGAAGCGCGTCCTTGCGTAAAACCACGCAGTTCATTCACATAACCGAACATTTCCGACAGCGGAACCTGGGCGCGAACCAACTGCTTTCCGCCCGGCTCTGGTTCCATGCCTTCCATGCGTCCGCGCCGACGGTTGATGTCACCAATCACGTCGCCCATATGGGCTTCGGGCGTAGCAACTTCCACCGACATAATCGGCTCTTTCAGATATGCGCCGCCTTTGCGGAGTGCTTCCTGCATGGTCTGCTTTGCAGCAATCTTGAAGGCGATTTCCGAAGAGTCGACTTCATGATAGGAACCATCCGTGACTGCAACCCGAATGTCAACAACGGGATAGCCCGCAACTACACCCGAATCGAGTGCTTCGCGCACACCCTTTTCAATCGCAGGGACATATTCCTTCGGAATCGATCCGCCGGACAGTTTGTTAACGAACTCGAAGCCTTTGCCTGCTTCCAGTGGTTCGACTCGCAATTCACAGTCGCCATACTGACCGTTGCCACCCGTCTGACGCTTGAACGGCACGCGGGCAGTCGCAGTACGATGCACCGATTCGCGATAGGCAACCTGCGGCGCACCGAAGTTCGCCTCAATCCCGTATTCGCGTTTCAGAATGTCGATTTTGATATCGAGCTGCAATTCGCCCATGCCGCTCAAAATGGTTTGCGCGGTTTCGGGGTCACTGCTCACACGGAACGTCGGGTCTTCCCTCGCAAGTTTTGCCAGTGCTTCACCGAGTTTGTCCTGATCCGTTTTGGTTTTTGGCTCGATAGCGACAGAGATAACCGGGTCAGGGAACGAAATGTTCTCCAGAGTGATCGGCTTTTTTTCGTCGCAAAGCGTGTCGCCCGTGCGCGTTTCTTTCAAGCCAACAATCGCCGCAATATCACCCGTGTAGATAGCATCCACATCTTCGCGGCTATTGGCGTGCATTCGGACAATACGTCCAACGCGCTCTTTGCGTCCATTGGTCGCATTCATCACGGTCATGCCCGTTGTCAAAATGCCGCTATAAACGCGGAAGAAGGTGAGAATGCCATATTTGTCGGTTGCGATCTTAAACGCCAAGCCGGAGAACAGTTCATCATCGGACGGTCTGCGAACCTCTGCGACTCCCGTGTCGGGATTGACGCCGGGTACGGAATCGACATCTACCGGCGACGGCAGATATTCGATAACCGCATCGAGCATCGCTTGGACACCCTTGTTCTTATAAGCGGAACCGCAAAGAACTGGCATCAGTTTATTGTTAATCGTTCCCAAGCGCAATGCGGCTTTAATCTCAGCGACGGTGATCGGCTCGCCTTCGAGAAACTTGTCCGCGATAGAATCGTCGGCATCGGCGGCGGCTTCAACGAGTTTGGTATGATACTCGTTCGCCAAATCCTTCATATCATC
>Ga0163144_10024309_pt1 | contig 11892 bp, 1 predicted proteins | sample OliLak19BULKMAT1_FD_123175 | JGI IMG/M metagenome (GOLD analysis project Ga0163144, IMG submission 123175) | Freshwater microbial mat bacterial communities from Lake Vanda, McMurdo Dry Valleys, Antarctica - Oligotrophic Lake LV.19.BULKMAT1 | ecosystem: Environmental > Aquatic > Freshwater > Lake...
GGGCCCAGATCATCAACAAAGGCACCTGGCGTTTCGATGGTAACGAAGATCCTTTTTATCATGATTCTGGCGCCACTCCCCTCTTTGACAATCAAGGGACATTCCTGCGGGGTTCAGGGACCGCACTCATGACATTTGGCAGCATGATTTATTCGAACAAGGCCACTGTCACTATAGGGAGCGGCACCGTGCGTTTTGAGGGAACCCAATATTTTTTACCGGGCTCAATTCTCAATGGGCCAGGCACTGTTGCCTTTGGTGGAACCACCATTTTTGATGGCACGAGTCTCCTCAACACAACCGGTGAGATTGTTGCTGGAACGATGTTTGGCAATGCCCGCTTTGCCGGGGTGGGACCGCTTTGGTGGACCGGCGGAACTGTGGCGGGATCCCTCACCATCGCTCCTGAGAGCACCTTGAAATTGAGCGGCGGAACCAAGGTGCTGAATTCAGGAAATGACGCCAGCCCTGCCACTCTCACCAATTTTGGCCTCGTGACCTGGACCAACTCCGCCCTCTACGTTCGCGCCAGGGCCCGCCTCGTTAATCAGGGCAATTGGCGGCTGAAAGCCGACGGTTCTCCATTCTACCACGACTCGGGCGGTCTTCCGGAGTTCATCAACCGGGGTACCTTCACCAAGGCTTCTCTGCCCGGGGTGGCCACCATGGATGGCGTGGAATTTAAGAATGAAGGCAATCTGACAATCTCTCTTGGCCGCTTCAGTGTCCATCCTAGCGCCCAGCTTTCTCCCTCCTCCGTGATTCAAGTTCATATCGGCGGCACCAATGAGCTCACCAGCTACGGCCAGTTTGATTTCGTTGGCTCTGGCACGCTCAACGGAAGAATTTCGGCGACTTTGGTCAATGGCTTCGTTCCTTCGATCAGTGAGCGTTTTGTGGTGGCTACTGGGGATCCTTTGGCAGGGACATTCGGACCCTTTGTCGGCCCGCCCGCTTCGCCCGGCCTTACCTGGAGCGTGGAGCAGAATCGCTCTTCCGTGGTTTTACGTCTCGAAAATGACGCATCCTGCACCACCCGGCCTGACGGCACCACTCTGTGGATCCCAGCCAATGGATCGGTCCGTGATGTCATCGGCGGCCATACTGTTGAAACCAACAACGGCGCCTCGTTTGGATTTGGCCGGGCCGGACAGGGATTCCTTTTCGACGGTGTGAATGACTATGTCAGCGTCCTCGACGCTCCAGATCTGCGGTTTACCAACCTCACTATCGAAGGCTGGTTCAAATTTAACAGAGTGAATGAATTCCAAACCCTCGTGGGGAAAACTTATGTAGGGAACGCCAACTCGTTTCAATTGTATGCGACCGAGGGCCGCTTTGGAGGCACGATTACAGATACTCCCATTCACGTGGGCGGAAGCGAGTTATTCACGGCCCCTTTCCTCGCAGTGGACACCTGGTACCACCTGGCCCTCACTTTCAACGATGAAAATAACACCCTTTCACTTTTTACCAATGGGGTTTTAGCGGCTACTAAAACAGAAAATCGAACCATCAAATACGATCGACATCCGATCCTGTTGGGGGTCGATGTAGACAATGAAAACTTTATCGGATTTTTCCAGGGGTCGATCGATGAAGTGACCCTTTATAATCGCGCGCTCAGTGGGAATGAGCTTGCCGCCATTCACGCCAGTGGCCTGGCCGGGAAATGCACCAATAATCTCCCCATCCTTCCCCCACCCCCCACCTTTACCTGCACCAACGCACCCGAAGGCTTAATGGTTTGGCTGCGGGGCGAGGGAAACGCTTTAGATGACGCCGGCAACCACAACGGAACCGTGATCGGGAACATGGGTTACACCCAGGGAATGGTCGGCCGCGGTTTTAATCTCGATGGTGGCGACGACCAGGTAGATCTGGGACCGTGGTTCACGAATCAGTTCTTCTCGTTCTCGCTCTGGGTCAAACCGGGGTTTGGACAACGAACCTACGCAGATATTTTCGACAATAATCACACCGGCTCGCGCAGTTTCACCCTGCAGTATAACAATTCCCAGGCCAGTTATTCGTTCGGCGGTGGTTTTAGTGGAGTTGTCATGGACCTGTTGCCAGGCATCTGGCAGCACCTGGTCATCACTCGCGAACCTGGTTTTATTCTGCGCGCGTACCTCAACGGGCAGCTCTTTTCATCCATCACCAATGCTGGTGCCATTCCTTACGATGGTTCCGAATTTCTGCGCCTCGGCAATTGGGGACAAGGCGGTCGCAATTGGAAGGGTGTTCTGGATGAATTTCAGATTTATAACCGTGGCCTGACAGCAGGTGAAGTCGCTGGCTTGTATAGCGCAGGCTCCGCGGGAGTTTGCGGCGGGAGCAGGTGCATACCAGTTCCATCGGGAGCCCTATCCTGGTGGCCTGGTGAAAACAGCGGGTTGGACCGTGGCAGCAGCAATCACTTTACGTTTTCAAATGGGGTTTCCTTTGCCGAAGGTTATATAGGCACTGCCTTCCGTTTCAGTGGCGCCAGGGATAGCGCCATCAGCACCTCCCCTTCTCTGACCAACGCTTACGACAATTTCACCATGGAATTCTGGGCCTATCCGAGCGCCAGCCGCACCGCCACTGCTGAAAATAATTCCGGAATTCAAGGCATCGGCGGCCAGCGCTACGCCATTTATCCTGAGATTATTTTCGGCAGCTTGAATGCTGGGGTCGGCGTCTCGGTTGGAACTGACGGCGTCAGCGTTTTCGAACATGGAGAAAACTATCTCCCATCGTTGCTGGTTTACAACACACCCATCTCAAGCTGGACCCACATCGCTGTCGTTTATGTTAATAAACAGCCGTCGCTTTACATCAACGGCAATTTTGTGAGGACTGGACTGACCTCGCAACGCGCGCGGGTCTTTCCGTCGAAAAATCTGGGCGACTCAGGCACCTACGGTTCCTATGCCGGATTGCTGGATGAAGTGCGCATTTACGACCGTTCCCTTTCTTCCCACGAAATCGCCTCTCTGGCGGCGATTGATTCCAGCAATTCTTGTGATGCCACCTCCACCAACTTACCTGACCTGACAATCACCTCACTGAAGGCCCCAGCCAGCGGCGTCATGAATCAAACCATTCAGCTCGTTTACACTCTTCAAAACAACGGCTCCGCAATCGCGCTTGGCCCATGGAATAATCAGGTCCTCATTGGACAAAATTCTTCGGGTAGCGGAGCTCAGACCGTTGGTTTCCTCAACTTCCCAGGCGAACTTGGAGCTGGCAATTCGATCACCCTTACGCAATCGGTGATATTGCCAGCGGGCGTTTCCGGCGCACAGTTTCTCGGCTTGGTTGCTGACTCGGAAAAAACGGTTTTCGAATCCAATGAATCCAACAACACCGCATTCGCCAGCGCCTCCATTGCCATCAATGCCGCTGATCTAATCACCGCAAACCTCAACTCCCCCCTCACGGCACAGTTCGGGCAGACTTTTAACCTGGCCTTTGGCGTCACTAACCGGGGTTCTGCCAGCGCCATCTCTGCATGGAGCGACCAGATCTATCTCAGCCCCAGCTCCAACTCCCTCAACGGCTCCACCTTTCTCGGAAGTGTCACCAACTCTCCTCTGAATGCCGGTTCTGGTTATGGCCGCAACAAGTCTGTCACCCTGCCTTTGATCGCCGGGTTGCAGCCAGGAACTTATTACCTGATTGTGGTCACCGACGCTGAAGACGCGCAGACTGAATCTGACGAGGAAAACAACTTCAGCTTCAGAGCCATCAGCGTCAGCTACCCAAACCTCGCCGATCTCGCGGTTCATAGTGTCATCGCTCCCGGATTTACGCTGCCCGGCTTTAGCGCCAGCGTTTCATGGACCATTACCAACTCCGGAACGGCTGTTGCCATCGGTTCCTGGAGCGAAGTTGTCGCGGTGACCAATGCCACCACGGGTGGCTTCGTTCCGCTGGCGGAATTTCGGTTTACCAACGCTCTCAATTCCGGCGGTTCCCTGCCGCGAACCCAGACTGTTCCGGTTCCCTTTTCCCTGCTGCCAGGCAACTGGCGCTTTGTGGTAACGGTGGATTCACGACTGGAAATTTTTGAGCAAAGCGAGGTCAATAATAGCAAATCCGCTACCGTTGAGACTGTCGTCCCCTCTCAATTGCTTTTATCCCTGGATCATTCCGAAGTTTCTGAAGGTGATACAACATTCGCCACCGTCACTCGAAACGGTGATCGATCCCAGCCCCTGGCCATCGTTGTCACCAATCTTGATCCAGCTCAAATACAGGTAACAAACAGTATCGTGATTCCAGCCGGAGCCAGCTCCACCGCATTTCCCATTCGGGCCCTGGCCGACGGCATCGTGGACGGAAGATACTTCGCTGAAATCGGCGTCAGAGCACCCGGCTACCAGCCTGCCACTGCTGGACTGGACATCATTGATCTCGATGTCCCGACACTTACGCTCACGCTCGGCAGCGCAACCGTGGCCGAAGGCCTGACAGTCTCCGGAACCGTCTCCCGGACCCACGCCACCAACCGCGACCTTGTGGTTATTCTGAATGCGGCCAATCCGCCACAACTTGCGATACCTTCGGCGATTACAATTCCTTCGAATCAACTCTCGTTTACCTTCACCATCCTGGCGGTGGACGACGTTGTCCTCGAGCCGCGCCAGACAAATTTTATCACCGCAAGCACGCCAGGCTTCCGCGACGCCTCGGCCATCCTGGTGATCACCGATAATGATTTGCCAGTGGTCACTCTATCGCTGGCCTCTCGCAGCATTAGTGAAGGAGCAGGTCCGCAAGCCACCGTGGCCACGATCACACGCACCCCGGTCAGCGTCCGCAACCTGGTAGTGGAAATCGAGAACAGCGCGCCAGGGTCCGTCCTGCTGCCCGCCACCGCCACCATCCCGGGCGGCCAAGCTTCCGTTTCCATTCCTGTAGGAGCCAATGACAACACCGTGGTGGACGGGCCTCGCACCGCCAGCTTCCGCGTTTTTGTCCGCGACAATCAGGGCGGCGTGGTGGCCGAAGGAACTGGCGATAGTTTGACCGTGCAGGATGACGATGGTCCCACTTTGAAATTGCTGATTGCCAACGATCTGGCGCCCGAAGGTAAAAACCCCGCTTCCTCCGCGACCATTACTCGCAATACCGCCACCGCCAGTTCACTCACGGTAAATCTCAACTGCAGCGACACCACGGAAATAACAGTTCCCGCCACGGTGGTGATTCCCGCGGGCGCCAACAGCACCACCTTCAATCTCACTTCACTGCTCGATGGCACCACCGATGGAAATCAATCAGTCGTCGTGACCGCTACAGCGGCCGGTTTTACCGCCGCATCGGACGTCATCGTGGTTTCCGACATCGACCTCCCCGACTTGCTCATCACCTCGGTGACCACTCCCACCAATGGTTTGACCGACGCCAATTTTACATTGAAATGGCGGGTCGAAAACCGTGGCATCGCCGACAGCCGCTCGAATTTCACCACGCGCATTTATCTGAGCCAGGACAGCTTGCCTGGGGACGACACTTTGCTGACTGACTCGCCATTTACCGAGATCCTGCCAGTTGGTCTGTTCATAGAACAAACCGCACAGTTCCGTCTCCCCACAAAACCGGGGCGTTATTGGATCATCATTGTGGCCGATGCCGATCAACGGGTTCCTGAAGTGTTGGAAAACAACAATACTTTCATCGCCGCACTTCCGATCGAAGTCAGCCCGGCTTACTCCGCCACGGTTCAGACAGCGGTCACCACCGGCCTGGCTGGAACTCCTGTTCCCATGAGTGGCACGGCCACACGGACAGCCTCGGCATTCAAGGCCGTGAATGAACCTGTAAACGTCCATGTCATGCTGCGCGGAACAACGCGCATCTTGAGCACCCGCACCGATGCCAATGGAAATTTCACCCTCAGCTTCACACCGCTTCCTGGCGAAGCTGGAAATTATCAAATCGGGGCCACGCATCCGGGCGTTGAAACCGCACCAGTGCAGGACTCTTTCACTCTGCTTGGTTTGAAACTCGAACCGCGCGCCACTCAGCTCTCAGTGATTGCTGGAAATAATGTCACGGGCGCGCTTTCCGTTGTGAATCTTGGCGAGACACCTTTGAGCGGACTCTCAGCTTCGGTAGTCAGCAAACCGCCCAATCTGGATGTGAGCGTGACCCTCGCGACCACCTCTGTCGGAGCTCTTTCCTCGAATCAATTGAGTTTCGTCATCACTGCCAATGATTCCTCAGTTCAATTTGGCGAAGTGCGTATTCGTGTCACCGGCCCCACGGGCGTCACCGCGGACGCCCTTTTGGGTGTTGGCATTTCAACTCTCTCCGCGAAGCTGATCTCTATCCCAGAAAAGTTGGATGCAGCGATGCTCAAGGGAGGCCAGAGTTTTGTGGAGTTCCTGGTGGCTAATGTGGGTGGAGTCGCCACCGGGCCGCTCACTGTTTCGCTCCCGAACGCACCGTGGTTGCGAGTGGGCAGCACCAATCCATTGCCGCCGCTGGCCGCCGGACAGACCAACCGCATCACCCTTATTTTGACGCCCGGCTTTGATCTGCCGATCGCGCCCTACGTTGGCAATCTGGTGGTTCACGATGACGCCGATATCGGTTTGAGTCTTCCGTTTGAATTCCGTGCGGTATCAGAAGCAAAAGGTCACCTGCGCGTTTCTGTGGTGGACGAATTTACCTACTACGCCGCTGGTGCCCCCAAGGTGGCCAATGCCAAGGTGCGTGTGCTTGTTCCCGGCAGTCACGATCTGGTGACCAATGGAGTCACGGACGCCCAGGGTGAGATCATTTTCCGCGATTTAACGGAAGCCTATTACGATGTCGAAGTTGAAGCGGACTCCCATTCGAGTTTCGCGGGCACTGCGTTTGTAAGCGGTGGACTGACCAACGAGTTTGAAGTATTCCTGGCGCGCCAAATGGTTCAATACCGCTGGAAAGTCGAACCGACCAGCGTTGTCGATCACACCACCATCACCGTTGAAACAGTGTTTGAAACATTTGTTCCAGCCCCGGTCATCACCATCACTCCGCCATTGATCGATCTCCAGGATTTCACCGGGTCGCGAACCCAGATCAACCTCACCATCCGCAACCATGGATTGATCGCCGCCCAGGAATTTATCCTGGAAACTCCGACGCACCCGGAATTCACCTTCACGCTTCTGGTTACGGACCTGGGAACACTGGCCGCCAATAGCGAGGTCGTCGTTCCTTTGGTGATTGAGCGCATCGCTGACCGCAACCTCCTGCGCTCCGCTTCCAGCGGCGGCTGTTCGGTGGGGCTCACCGCCAACTGGAGCCTTCCGTGCGGCAAACGCAAAAACAAATATTCCAACACCGTCACCATCGCCAATGTGGGACGGCCTTGCATCCCGCTGACGATCCCGACCGTTCACGGAACCGAACAACCCGTCACCGATCCAGTGCCTTATCTTTGGACCTGGGTTCCGCCGCCAAATGGTGGACGTCCCTATTCCGATCCAGTTTTTGGCAACGGAGGCGGCCCCAGCCTGTCGCTGCCACCCTTGTGCGATTGCGACCCGGCTGATTTTGATGAGATATGCAAAGAATTCCCCATCGCCGCCACGCCACTGAATTCCGCCATGGAAGCCCTTAAAACCGCGCTCAACAAGGTGCCTTTGCTCACTATTGAAACCTCCACCGCGGAAGCGAAAATCCAGGTTTGTGTCTGTTGCTCCGATAACACACCTGGGTTGAAACTTTCCGGCGGTGCCACCGTGGCGCTCAAAGGCAATTTCACCTTCCCGATCGGACCAGGATTCAAGCTGCCATCGCGCAAGTTTAAAGCCGGTCCTTACGACGTGGAGATCATACCGGAGCTGGGATGCTCGTTTAAACCCGCTCTCGATCTCAACATCAGCCTCAACGGAAAAACTGAATGCAAATTCAAGAACGCGGAATATTGCGCCAAACTATCCGCTGATCAGGCTAATACCATCGGGTGCGCCGTTGATGTCTCGGTGATCATCACTCGTGCTGGTGAAACAAACTTCGAAGGCAAGGTAAACATCGGCGCGCAATTGGCCTACGGCCTGAGCGGCAATGTGGAATATTGCTATAAGGACGGCATGGGCAGCACCAGCGGAGAAATCTGCGGCAAAGGTTTGAAGATGGAACTTCCTTTCAAACTCGAGGCCCTCGGCACCAACTTCGACAAATCTTTTGAATACGTCATCGTAGAAGATAACTGCGCGCAGTTCGCCACCGGAACCCCAGGAGCGCTGGCCATGGCCATGGCCGGCGAAAAAGCCCGGAAACAAGGTGAAGACGAAGCTCTCAAAGCTTTTGGTCTGCCTGCCAAGTATAACACCGGCGAACAAGTCAAATCCGCGGCAGCGGCCGCCTCCGACGACGGAGTCTGTGCCCGGGTCCGCCTTCGCATTGAACAGGACTTCGTGATGGCGCGCCAGGGTTTCAAAGCCACGCTGGAACTCGACAACAATTCCCCTGCCTCCTCATTGAACAACGTATCGGTCTCCCTCTATGTGATCGACGCATTGGGCCGCCCGGTGGATGAACGGTTTGGCATCCGGCCTCCGGAACTGGTGGGAATAACAGATGTCAGCGGTTCCGGCCGCATCGGAGCCAATGGGAAATCCATCGTATCATGGATTCTCATTCCAACATCCGAAGCCGCGCCGTTAGGCCCGGTTCGTTATGGAGTGGGTGGAACCTTGAGTTACACGCTGGACGGAAATGTGGTAACCATTCCCCTGTTCCCGGCCCCGATCACCGTTTTCCCAGATCCACGTCTCACGGTGAAATATTTCCATCAGCGCGATGTTTATGCGGATGATCCGTTCACCCGCGACATCATTGAACCGACCGTTCCCTTCAACCTGGCGGTCATGGTCGCTAATAAAGGCCAGGGCGAAGCGCGGAATGTCCGCATCGTTTCCGGCCAGCCCCAAATCATTGAAAACGAAAAAGGATTGCTGATTGATTTCCGCATCATTGGTTCCCAGATTGAGGACAAAGCACAATCGCCTTCGCTGACCGCGGAGTTTGGCCTGATTCGACCGAATACCAATGCCATCGCCCGCTGGCTCCTGACCAGCACACTCCAGGGATTGTTTGTGAATTACACAGCCACCTTTGAACACAAGGATTCCCTTGGAAAAACCAATCTATCGCTGATTGATCAAGTGACCATTCACGAAATGATTCACCTGGTTCAAGCGCCGGGCGCTCTCGACGATGGCCGCGCTGATTTCCTGGTGAACGATATCAAGGATGGCGAAGATCTCCCCGATACCATCCACCTGAGCAATGGTTCCACCAATCCAGTGGAAGTGGTCCGAGTAGCCACTCATGACGGCTCGCCCACAGCCGGCGACCTCGTAGTGCAGCTCACCGCGGCCATGCCGCAGGGTTGGGCCTACCTGCGAATCCCGGATCCAGCCAACGGCCAGTTCAAGCTGGCTCGCGTGGTGCGCTCAGACGGTGTTGAAATCTATTTAAACACCAACGTTTGGACCACCGATCGAACGTTCATCGGCAATGGCCAACGGCCACGTTACGAGAACACATTGCACTTGTTGGATCGTGACAGCACCGGCGGTTACACACTCACTTACCAGATCCCGGCTCCCGCAGACACTGCCCCACCTCAAAGTTCAGTGGTGGAAATAGTCGCCTCCAGCTACTCCGAATTCATGGTCAACTGGACAGGCAGCGACACCAACGGCAGTGGCATTGCCAGCTTCGATATATTTGTCAGCGACAATGGCGGACCATTCACGCCTTGGCTCCAGGGAACCACACTGCGAAGCGCTCTTTACCAGGGCCAGGCCGGTCATGCTTACAGCTTCTACAGTTTGGCCACCGACCACGCCGGCAATCGTGAAACCAGCCCGGCTGCGCCCGATGCCATGACCACCGTCAGCCTTGCCAATCGCGCTCCGGCAATGATCTTCCCGCCTTCAGTTTTTGTTCTTGAAGGGGAAACGCTCACGTTGACTCCTCTCGTTACAGATCCCGATGCTGGTCAGATATTGACCTTCACGCTGGACGCTGGCGCTCCCGCCGGCATCGTTTTGAATCCGGCCACAGGCCAGATCGTGTGGTCCACTGGGGAGGGCAACGGCCCGAGCACAAACAGAATTCGTGTCACCGCCAGTGACAACGGCACTCCTGCTTTGAGCACCTCATCCGTCATCGATGTTATTGTCCAGGAAGTGAACAGCGCTCCAGTCCTGGCGCCGCTTCCTGATCGAACCATCAACGAACTGCAAACCCTGACCTTCACGGCCCAGGCAACCGACTCCGATCTGCCAGCCGGAAAGTTGAGTTTCAGCCTCGTATCTCCAGCCCCCGTGGGCGCCGGAATCAGCTCCAACGGTGTCTTCACCTGGACCCCGACCCAAAATCAAGGGCCGCTGACCAATAACATCAGCATTATTGTGAAAGACAACGGAACACCGAGCTTGAGCGCCACCCAGACCTTCGTCGTGGTTGTCCGCGATTCGCGCCCGGATTTTGTGATCAGTTTTGGAAACACCAATCTTTACGCAGGCCAAAGCGGCCAGGTCCCGTTGAACATTCAATCCGGGCTCGATCTGACCAACATCACTCTGATCCTGGACCTTGGATCCATTGCGCTGACAGACTTGACCCTGTCTCCAGCGGCCTTCTCTGTAGGTTCAGCTTCGTTGTCTCCGGCCGGTCCGCAGCGTTATCAAGTGCGTCTGGTATCCGCAGCTGGTGAAGTCCTGCAAGGCGACGGAACCTTCGCCCAGCTTTCCTTCAACACCAGCACCAACAACTCTTCCGCGCTGGTCAGGCTGCAACCTGAGCAAGTGGTCGGAATACGTTCCACCGGCGCGCTCGTTCCAAACGGCGGCGGAGAAGAAGGCCGGGTCATCGTCGTCAATCGCGAACCAGTGCTGGTGGCCGATGAGCGCAACCCGCGAATCCTGGAAATCTATGCCCAACCAGGAATGATCTATACGCTCCAATCCAGCGCCGTGGTAACAGGGCCGTGGGTGCGCTTGAAAACTCTCATCCACGGTTCAACAATCATGTCGCCAGTGATCATCGAGATGATCGATGGCACGGTGTTTTACAGACTGGTAACGCCGTAAATTCGGCCGACAGAGGTCCGGGCGGAGCAGCAACTCCGCCCCACCTTTATCTGGAAAAAAATGAAAACAACAGTGTTTCAGCAATTCTCATTTTGCCCCGGAGCGCGGCTGTGCCGCCTCGACCAGCCGCAGTACGTCGGCTCAAATACGGGCTTTCGGTGTGTTCGCACGCTGCGGCTGGTGCTTTGTGCAAACTTGCGGGGGAAGGATTCAAGAGGACGTGGCCACCGTTAATCTGAATGTAACGGTTCGGGTCCCCGCTTTCCTTGGGATGGGGTGTCTGACAATGTTCCGTCAGAGATGAAAACGACTTTGCGCAAATTCCAACGAGAGTTCGCCTCCATTCGTGCCCAGGCCGATGCGGGTGAAACGGTCGAAATCGAAGCGGACGGCGCTCCGCGATACATGTATTTGCCGTGCGTGTAGTTCGTCTCGAAGGCGTCCCAGAGGAATTCAATATATTCCTGCTCCTTCGGCGTCTTGAAGGAGAGCGGCAGGTAGTTGGATAGTTCGACGGCTTCTTCCATGGTCGGTCTCCCCGTATTTTAGTGGACGCTTGTTGATCGTGGTGACCCAATTATCTAGCGCATCAATGTCGGCCTTGAGTTCCGCTGGTCCGGGAACGGGGGCACGGGCTGCCGCAGCTTGGTCATGGCCGGTCAGCCACTTTGAGCATTTCGTCATCGCAGTCTCAACGGCCTTGCAATCTTCAGGGGTAATGTCGGCGAGCTGGGTAACATGCTGTGTCTGGATGTTCGTCCGGTAGCGTTCGACCAAACCACCGAGAAGCACTTCCTCAAGA
>Ga0163144_10024310_pt1 | contig 11892 bp, 8 predicted proteins | sample OliLak19BULKMAT1_FD_123175 | JGI IMG/M metagenome (GOLD analysis project Ga0163144, IMG submission 123175) | Freshwater microbial mat bacterial communities from Lake Vanda, McMurdo Dry Valleys, Antarctica - Oligotrophic Lake LV.19.BULKMAT1 | ecosystem: Environmental > Aquatic > Freshwater > Lake...
GTCCCGGCGAAGAAGCGCGGTGCTTCACCGCTGGCCGCGCAGAACCGCCCGCCGAGACAGGAGCTGGGCGTCGCGACCAAGACGCTGCTGGGATCGCTCAAGAAGCCGCTTGGCGACATCCGCGCGGACTACGGCTTCTTCGTGGGCAACCACGCGACGGTGGCGGCGCGGTTGCCGGGCTACGAGCAGACGATCGAGAACGCTTACCAGAAGCTCATCCTGATCGACGACCCTCCCGATCACCTAAGAGCGCTGATTGCCGCTCTGCGACACGCGCTCCACGGTTAGAGCGGTGGGCTCCCGTCGCCGGCCGGCAGATCCCCGTCGCCGGCCTTCGTTGCTCGGGCTCAGTGTGCATCGGCACGCCGTCGCCCGAGCGCCTTGGCCGGCACGCAGCTCTTCGGCCAGCTCGGTCCGCCTGACGAGATAGGCTCTTGGCCGCGGCGGCTCAGCGGGCGTTGATCGCCTTCAGCATCTTGATGGCGCCTGTCTGATTGAGGAAGTAGGCGTGGCTGTCCAGTCTCTTCGCGACGTGATCGAAGCTGGCTGTCCGGAGGCGATCTCCTTGCAGCGGATCAAGGTACGACACGGTGCCAGCTTCCTCGTCCGCGCCCACCATCAGGATGTAATGACCCACACCGAGCTTCCAGCCGCGCTTCAATCCCAGCACCCTGCCCCAGTCTGCGGCGCCGAGCTTGCCCGAGACAATCATTGGCCCGTTCGCCTCGATCAATTCCTCCCACCCTCCAGCGCTGTCGGGGCACGGCAGCCTGTACCAGGCTTGCTGCAGCGCCGGCGTGTGATGCCGCTCCGGAGCATAAGCGGCGAGCTTGGGGTTGGGCAGCGGCAGGTCTTCCGGCGGCCGCCCCGAGAGCTTCTCGAACCAGTGAGCGAGCAAGGCTTTCTCGCAATACCAGCCACAGTTCAGGTCGACCACGCCGAGCACGCCCGGCTTGCCGACCTGCCAGGTCATCTCCGGCATCGGGTGGGCCAGCACGCGCTGGACGGCCCGGTTCCCCGCCGAGCGCTGGAGTCCCAGGACCGCAGCCTGGCCGCCGGGTGCGCGCGCCGGGGCGATGCTCGCCGCGTGCTCCGCGGAGATTGCGGCTCCCGCATGGCGGCTCCCTTTGCGCTCGACAGCGCCGTTCCTGGCTTTCGCTCTCATGGCCTGTTCTCCCGATATCGTCTCACCGAACGCGACACCTCGACCCAGGCAAGGGCGCGTCAGCCAGACCACCTCCAATACCGTTCAGTTAACCACCGCGCAATGACCCGGGCCGTCGTATTCAATACAGAGGCACAGAGAGCATAGAGGCTCACAGAAGCTTTATATCAACTTTTCTGTGGCGCTCCGTGGTATTTGCGGCCCTGTCGTCAAAAAACGGTGATTGGTCTTTGCTGGACGCTCCAGTGACCGGCATTGGGGCTAGATCAGCGCGAGCTTGCCGCGGGTCCGGAGCCGCGCTCGTTCGAGCAGGGGGGCGATCTTTTCGCCGACCAGGCGGCGTAGCTCGGCGGCTTGCCAGGCGGCCTCGTCGCTCGCGGATCGCTCTGCCGCGACGTCCCACGCCACCGCGCGCCGGGCCTCGCTCGACGCGTCGACGGCTGCATCGAAGGGGCGCTCTCGAACGGTCGCCGCGGCGGCCGCGGCAGCGGCGGCCATGGCCTCGCTGAAGTCGGCGCGCCGGGCCAGTGTCTCCGCGTGGGCGCGCGCGGCGCGGTAGGCGGGGGCGAGCTCGGTCTTCGGGGCTGCGCCGCTCGCGACGTTTTCGGCGATCTCGAGCGCGCGCTGACACGCACCGCCGCCGGACGACGATGCGACCCGCGCCGCGCACGCCAGCGCAAACGGGCGGTACGTGCGGGCGCCGTCGTACTCGAGCGTCTGCAACAGCCAGAGCATCCACGCCGGCTCGGCGCACCCGTCCCACGCCGCCTCGAGCGTCTCGAAAGCCTTGCTCCAGGTCGAAAACGGCGGATCCGCGCGGAGCAGGCACAGGATGTTCTCGACGGCGTCGCGGCGCGTCATTTGGCCGTCGCGGCGCGATCGAGGAAGGCGAAGAAGCGCTTTCCGAGCGCGCGGTAGTACGGGACGAGGGGGGTCTCGGCGAGGGCGAAGAAGGCGTCGCGAGCCTCGATCGCGGCGCGCTGGACGGGGACGAGCGGGGCTGCGGGGCCTGCGGCGAACGACGGCAAGACGGCGTCCAGCAGGGTGCACAGGGTGGCCACCCGATCGGAAAGATCGGCGACGAGCACCAGCTCGCCCAGCTCGAGATCCGGGGCGTCCGAGAGCTCGAACGCCGCCGACGAGACGGCGCGCGCCTCGGCGAAGGTGCCGGAGTCGGCGCGCGCGGCGACGAGGTAGCTCGGGGGCTTCACGAAGCGCTTCGTGGTCTCCGGGTCGAGCCTGGTCGGGGCGAGCATTCGCACGATCCGCAGGCCTTCGGGGCCGTGCACCGGGACCGGCAGCGACTCGTGGTCGGGGCCGAGCGCGTCGTGCCGGTGCAGGCGGTGCCTGCGGAGGATCGACGCGACGGGGGCGAGCTTCGGAAGCGGTGTGCTCACGGTGCGCTCCACGGTCACGGGGTGGTGAGGACCAGGGCGATCCACTGGAAAAAGTCGGCGGCGCCGCGCGTGTAGAAGGGGGCGACGTCGCGGATCACGATCTGGAGGAAGAGCGCGTAGTACTCCGCCACCTTGTCGCGATCGTCCTCGTCGAGCTGGGTGGGCGCGGCCTCGAACAAGGCCCAGACCTCGGGCGAGAGCTCGAAGAAGCGGGCGCGCCGCTCCATGAATTTCGGCATCCCGTCCAGGATCCCTTCACCCGCGCCGGGGACCTCGGGGAGCGGATCGGTGAGGCCCAATTCTTCGGGTTTGCAAGCCCAGAAGCGCTGCACCTTGGCGGTCCGCGGGTCGAGCCACATGGCGTGGGCCGGCGGGCTGACGGTCGGTGGCGCGGGCGGGCGGCCGGTCATCTTGAAGTACATGAGCAGCACCGAGAGGCCGTGCTCCGTCTTCGTCACGACGGGCAGCGTCTCGGCCATCTCGTCGGGCAGCACGGCACCGGCGACACGGCCCGCGGCCTCGCGGAGCTTTTCGACAGGGAGGAAAGGGGTCGCCATGGCTCTCACATCCGGCCGCGCGGGACGCGGCGAGGGGTCACGGGTTGCGCCAGATCGGGTTGTCGGTGACGTTCACGTTCCGGCCTGGACGTAGCGAATCTTTGAACTGGTCGGCGGGGATGCTCTGGCCGCACTGGCCCTGGCCGGTGTCGTTCACGATCACGTTCTGGAGCTTGCCGTTCGCGTCGTATTGCATACCCGTCGGCACGATCGCGTGGCCGCCGCCATTGTACTGCGCGTCGTTCCACAGGATGCCGGCGTCGTGCGAGGTGATGACGCCGCGGCCCTCGGCCACGGCCTGCGTGATGTTGCCCATGCCTTGGCTGACCTGGTGCGAGGGCACGCCGTGCGCGTCGAGGATGTTCTCGCGCCCGCCGGGACCGGTGCCGCCGCTGGCGTAGCGTGTCGCCTCGGTGGAGGCGTCCCCCGAGGCCAGCGCCTCGTCCAGCAGGGTGTCCTCGCTGATCGGGTTGCCGTTGCGGTTGATGAGCTGGCGCGCCGACTCGACGCCGCAGTTGTTGTTCGTCTGCGAGGTCGAGCCCGAGGTGCGCCCGTTCGCGGCGGCCTGGCACTGGGCCGTGGCGTTGTCGACCTCGCCGATCGTGGCCCCGGCGCGCGCCCCGCCGATCTCGACGTTGCCCGAGCCGGTGAGGATGGTGCCCGGCCCGGGGTGCATGGTCTTGTCCCACTGGCGCGAGGCGAGCTTGCCGTTGATCTCCACCGTGGCCGAGCCGGTCACGATGAAGTTGGGGATGTTGGGGACGATGCAGTGGAGCTCGTCCGAGGTGCGGGCGGCGCCCTGCGAGTTGGTCTCGACGTTGGTCGACGCGGGGGGCTTGATCGGCCCGCCGATGTGCGGCAACGGCGTGAACGCAGGGCAGATGTGGAGGTCTCTGACGCGGGCTGCTTTGGGCATGGCTCGTCGCTCCCTACGGGTTGAGCTTCACCTTCGGGGCGCCCTTGATGATGGTGTGGCCGCCCGTGGCCTCCATCAGGATGCCCTTGCCGCCGGCCTTGATCTCGATGCGCTTGGCGTCGAGCGTGATCTTGTCGCCTTCCAGTGTGATCGAGGCGCCCCCCGCGGTCTTGAGCTGGATCTTGTCCTTGCGCATCAGCGTGTACGTGGTGGGCCCGCCGCCCTCGCCGGGAGGCGCGATGCTGACGGTGTGGGTGTCGCCGACGAGGGTGGAGTCGATCGCGCCGACCTGCGTCGCGCGGTTGACGCCGACGACGATGCTGCGCGACAGGCCGGTCATCTCGCGCTCGTTCTGCGCGACCTGCTTGATGAGGTCCTTGCCGATGGAGATGTCCTCGGTCTCGCCGACCTGCTTAGAACGGTTCTTGCCGATCTTGACCGTCTCGTTGTTGCCGACGGTGCGCGCCCGATCGCGACCGACGTCGTGTTTGTCGTCGCGCCCGATCTGCTTCGAGCGGTCGCGGCCGATCTTCACCTGCTCGTCGTTCTTGACGAGCTTGTTCAAATCCTTTTCGGCCTGCATGCGGAGCAGCTCTTTGCCCACCGCATCCTCGAACATCATCTCGTTGTAGCCGCCGCCGCCGCCGGTCGAGTTGCTCTTCAGACCGCTCTGCGTCTTGTTGTCGGGCAGCTTGTACGGCGTCTTTTGCAGGTTGGTGTAGACGCGCCCGACGACGATCGGCCGGTCGGGATCGCCGCCGAGGAAGTCGACGATGACCTCTTGCCCGATGCGCGGCAGCGCCGTCCCGCCGAAGCCGGTGCCGCCCCACGGCTGGCTGGTGTGGATCCAGCACGACGAGTTGTCGTCCATCTTGCTCTCGCGGTCCCAGTGGAAGTGGACCCGCACGCGACCGAACTCGTCGGTGTGGATCTCTTCGCCCGCCGGGCCCACCACCGTCGCGCTCTCGACGCCGACCACCTTCGGCTTGGCCGTGCTCATCGCCGGGCGATACGCCGGCTCGGCGCTCACCGCTTCGCACGTCGTCACCCACTTTGCGTCGTGCTTGCCGCTCATCGCCGCCGACAAGATCAAGAAGCGTTTCCCGGCGCCGAGATCGCTCTTGGGGTGATCGAGGAACGACAGGATGACACCCGGGGCCGGGTCGACCGTGTTGGTGTCGAAGCTGACCGTCTTGGCCATCGCGCGCTTGGCGTCGAGACGCTTGGTGGCCAGCGCGTTCGCCTCGCTCTCGTCCGTGCGGTACTTGCCCTTGTCGTCGGCGTTCGGCGTCGCGTCGCCCTTGTCGGCCTCGAACAGGAACGCGCCGGGCGTGTAATGGAAGGCCTCCAGCTTGTCCTCGATGCCCGCGGTGCCGGTGCCCGCGGCCGACCCCATCAGCTTGTAGCTCGGCGGCTGGCGGTAGTCGTGGTCGCGCAGCGTGAGCTTGCCGGGGCGGATCTTGCGGCCGACGCGCACCTCGGTGATGTGCTCCAGGTCGGCGTCGTTCGGGTGGTCGCGGTAGGCGATGGCCGGCTCGCGCAGCGTGTTGGCCTGCGGCGCGTCGTGCAGCACCAGCTTCGTCTCGCCGGCCTCGGTCTCGAAGTAGAAGCTGATGCCCACGTCCTCGAGCATGCGGCAGATGAAGGTGTAATCGCTCTCGGCGTACTGCACGCGGTACTTGCGCTTCTTGTAGGTGCCCGACAAGCGCTGCACCGGGGTGATGCCCCACTCGCTCAGCAGCAGCAGCACGATGTCCAGCTCGCTCTTGAGCTGGAACATGCGGTGGTTGCGCCGCTGGGTGAGAAACCAGAGCGTGGGCACCAGGGTGAGCTGGTAGGTGGATAATCCCTGATCCTCCACCGCGACCTGCTGGAGCTGGCTGCACACCCCCGTCCAGGTGCGCTCCTGGCGCGGCAAGCTCCCGATGCGCAGCCCGAACGTCATGGGCTGACCGACCACGGCCTCGAAGTCGATGTCGGCGTTTTCGCTCAGCGCCACGAGCGAAATCTCGAACAGCGACGACATGCGCTCGGCGGCGTGGAAGTGCCGGATGTCGAGCGTGTCACCGGAAGCGACCTGGACTTCGAGACGCTGGGTCAGCGCCGATGGGGAGGGGCCTTGTGCCATATGGGTCCGGCGATGGTGCAAGTCTTCGGCCGGCGCGTAACGAGGAATTTGCGGCCGGCAGCGTTTCTCCGAGCTTGACGATGAGGCCCGCTCGCGTGCTCCATCGGCCGCGATGGAAGTGGTCTCGGAGTGTCCGCTGGCGGTCGGCGCCGTCGTGTGGCAGCCCGGGCCCGACGCGTGGACGCTGACCGTCATCGCGAAGGCGACGTTCCGGCTCTCGCCCGGGGAGTCGCCGCTCGTCGCCGAGGCGCCGGAAGACGTCTACGAGGCGGACGGCTACTGGGACGACGACGAGCACAAGAGCCTCGCCGTCGCGACCGATCTGGTGCCGTTCAAGCGGCGCCCCGAGGTCATCCTCGTCGGTCATGCCCACGCGCCCAACGGACAGCCGGTCACGACGCTGCTCGCGCGCCTCGGGATCGGCAGCATCGACAAGGCGATCGAGGTGCGCGGCGATCAGCATTTCAAGCTCGACGGCACGCTCTCGGAGCCGGCCCGGTTCACGCGGATGGCGCTGCGCTGGGAGCGCGCCGCGGGAGGTCCGGACACGGCGAATCCGGTGGGCGTGCGCACCGGCGGCGAGGCGCGCGCGGACGGCTGGGGGCGCCTCGCGGTGCCGAACCTGGTGCCTGTGGGGACGGTGGTCGGGAACCCGCGCGAGGTGATCGCGGCGGTGGGGTTTGCGCCGATCGCGCCTGGTTGGCCGGCGCGCGCCGCACGCTTGCAGGGGCTCGCCCGAGCGTTCGACGCCGCGCGGTGGAACGAGTCGCCGTTCCCCGAGGACTTCGACGCGGGTTACTTCAACGCGGCGCCGCGCGACCAGCAGCTCACGGTGCTCGATGGCAGCGAGAGCCTGCTCCTCGAGCACCTGCACCCGCGGCATGCCGTGCTGACCACGCGGCTGGCGCGCGTGCGGCCGCGCGCCGGCCTCGAGTGGGGTGCCGGCCCGGCGTACGACCTCCCGCTCGCCTGCGACACGCTGGTCATCGATGCGGACCGGGGGCTCGCGACGCTGACGTACCGCGGGCACCTGGCGCTCGATCACCCTCGGCGTGCGGGCCGTGTCGTGGTCGCGCTCGATCCGCCCGAGCACGCGGCGGCCGAGGTGGAGGATCGGGGACGCCCGCCGCGCGTGGTCACGATGATGGTCGACCCGGGCGCGACGGGCGTGCAGGTGCTGCCGTTCGCGACGGCCCGCGCGGTGCCCCGGGAAGACCGGACGTTCGTCGACTTCCCGCGCGACCCGCCGCGCTTTGCGGCGGCCGACGAGACGGCGCCGCCGGTGCGCTCGCTGTCGTTCGCTCGGGCCGACGAGACGGCGCCTCCGGTGCGCTCGCTGCCGTTCGCCCGCGCCGACGAGACGGCGCCGCCGGTGCGCTCGCTGCCCGCGAATTCAGCGCTGCCGTTCCGACCGGTATCGAGCGCGCGGATCGAAGCGGTGCCGCCGTCGGAGCGCACGATGCTCGTGCAGCCCCTCCCGATTGCTCCGGCGCCTGCCGCTGTTGCGCCCGTGCACGCACCGGTTCGGCCGATGGCAGCACCCGTACCGCGCCCAACCGCATCGATTCCCGTGGTTGCTCCAACCCCGCCTCCGATGCTCAGGCCCGCGGCTCCGGGTGCAACTGCTGCTGCGCCACCTCGGCCTTCGTTGATTCCTGGCCTCCGACCCGGTGGACCTCGACCACCGCTTCCACCGTCAGCCGCGATGAAGCAGCCGCCGGCTCGTCCCGCGGCACCGCCTGCATCCGTCGCACCGCCTGCATCCGTCGCTGTTTCAGCGCCAACCGCTGCTCCGGTTTCCATCGGTCATACGCATACGGTTCCCCACGATCTCCCAGGGCCCGCGACGCCTCCGCCCGTGCTTCGTGCCGCTGTGGCCATCCCAGTGGTTGCCGTCGATCCCGAAATCGAGACCCGAGCAACTGCTCCCACACACATTCCCGCGGCGCCGATAGCGGCCAAGATAAGCTCCGCCGTCGATGTGAAGCTTGCCGCGATTTCGGAAAAAGGTCCCGAATACGCAGCCATCGCGAAGCTCTCGCGCGAGATCATCGAGCAAATTGTTTGGGAAGTTGTCCCCGAACTGGCCGAGATCATCATCAAAGAGCACGTCGAGCGCCTGGCGAAGAAATAGCGGCGGAACGCTCGATTCGTGGCGTGGGCTGGCTACACTGGACCTGCAACGATGTCCGACGAATCCGCCCCTCTCGCCAAGAACTACGACCCATCCGCCCTCGAAACCCGCTGGTACCAGGAATGGACCGATCGAGGGTACTTCCACGGTGATGCCGCTGCGCCGAAAGCACCGTTTTCGATCGCGATCCCGCCGCCCAATGTCACGGGTTTCCTGCACATGGGGCACGCCCTGGGAAGCACGATTCAGGACATCCTGACCCGATGGCGCCGCATGTCCGCATACAACGCGATGTGGTTGCCCGGAACCGATCACGCTGGCATCGCGACCCAGATGGTGGTCGAACGCAATCTAAAACGTGAAGAAGGCAAGACGCGGCACGATCTCGGACGCGAGGCCTTCGTCAAAAAGATCTGGGAGTGGCGCAAGCAATCGGGCGATCGGATTCTGGATCAGCTCAAAGGGCTCGGCTGTTCACTCGACTGGGAACGCAACACCTTCACGCTCGACGATGGTTACAGCGCCGCGGTCGTCGAGTGTTTCGTGCGCCTGCACGAAGAGGGATTGATCTATCGCGACACGCGCCTCATCAACTGGTGCGTATCGTGCAACACCGCCTTGTCCGACCTCGAGGTTGAACACAACGAAGGTGCCCAGGGCGAACTGTACGAGTTTGCCTATCCCTATGCCGATGGCTCCGGCGAAATCGTCGTGGCGACGACCCGTCCCGAAACGATGCTGGGTGACACCGCGATAGCGGTGCATCCCGATGACGATCGGTACAAAAGCCGCGTGGGTCAAAAAGTGAAGCATCCGCTGGTCGATCGCGAATTCGCGGTCATCGCGGATGACATGGTCGATCGCGAGTTCGGCACGGGTGCCGTGAAGATTACCCCGGCTCACGATCCCAACGACTTCGAGTGTGGCAAGCGCCACAAACTTGAGGTCATCTCGATGCTAAACGAAAATGGCACGGTGTCGAAGGTGGGTGGTGGGTTTGCGGGAATGGATCGCTTCGAGGCGCGCAAAGCCGTCAAGGCCAGGTTGCTCGAACTGGGTCTTGAACGGGGCGGCAAGCCGATCACGCACTCGGTGGGACACTGCCAGCGCTGTAATACGATTGTTGAACCGCTGGTTTCCACGCAGTGGTTCGTCAAGATGCAGCCGCTGGCCGAGCCGGCCATCAAGGCGGTCGAAGATGGCAAGATCAAGTTCGTCCCGGATACCTGGACCAAGACCTACTACCACTGGATGACCAACATCCGCGACTGGTGCATCTCGCGTCAGTTGTGGTGGGGTCATCGCATTCCCGCCTGGCACTGCAAGGCCTGCGAAAAGATAACGGTTGCACGGACCGCACCGGATGCTTGCAAGCACTGCGGGGCTGCAGCAAGCGATCTGAAACAAGACGAAGACGTTCTGGATACCTGGTTCTCGTCGTGGTTGTGGCCATTTGCGACGCTTGGCTGGCCCGCGGAAACCCGTGAGTTGAATACGTTTTATCCGACCACCGTGATGGAGACGGGATACGACATCCTGTTCTTCTGGGTGGCGCGCATGATCATGGCGGGCCTGCATTTCATGGGCAAGGTGCCATTCCGATACGTGTACCTGCATTCCCTGGTGACCGACGAAAAAGGGCAGAAAATGTCCAAGGTCAAGGGCAACGTCATCGATCCCATGGTCGTGATCGAACAGCACGGCGCCGATGCCTTGCGCTTTGCGCTGGCCTGGCTGACGACAAACGCAGCACAGGGCAAGAACATCAAGTTCTCGATGTCAAATGTCGAGGACGCACGCCGCTTCGCCAATAAAATTTGGAACGCGTGTCGTTTCGTTTTGATGAACCTGGAAGGTTTTGATGCGAATCGCTACTCCGATATCATGGCCGACGGGCTTGATGGCGTTGAGCTGGATCTTCCGGAGCGCTGGTTGCTGTCCCGTGTGCAACGCAAGGCCGACGAAGTGCATCTCGCCCTGGATGACTTCCGCTTTCAGGACTCGGCGCATCTTGTTTATCACTTCATCTGGGACGAGATCTGCGACTGGGGCATCGAGCTAGCGAAAGCGCGTCTTGCGGATGAGACGCTCGATGCAACGAGCCGGCTTAAAATTCAAGGTGTCCTGGTCTACGCGCTTGAAAGTGCCATGCGCCTCCTGCACCCCTTCATGCCGTTCATCACCGAGGAGATTTGGCAAAAGTTGCCGAAATCTTCGAGTGCTCCGCAGAGCATCATGATCACGATGTACCCGATTCCCGATTCACGATTCGCAGATGAAGCCTCGGAAACGTCGATGATGTTGCTGCAAAGTGTGATCGCGGCAGTGCGTTCGGTGCGAACGGAACGACAGATCCCGCGCGCGCAAAAGAGCAAACTCGTCCTGACGGTGCAAGACGATTACAAAAAGACGATTCTCGATGGCTACAAACATTTCGTGATGGCCCACGCCAATTGCGACGATGTTCAGGTTCGACGTTCAGGTGAAGCGCCGAAGGGGCCGACCACCGTCGTCATGGCGGGCGATGTTGAAGTCACGGTGTTGCTGGGTGCGCCCGCCGATGCCGGCGTCGAGCGTGCACGCATCGAAAAAGAACTGGGCAAGGCCAAGAAGGACGTGGACTTCTACACAAAACGACTCGGCAACGAGAAGTTCGTGCAAAACGCCGCCCCCGAGGTCATTGCCAAGGATCGCGCGGCGCTCGCCGAGTCGCACGCTGCGATGACCACGTTGCAGCGGGCACTCGAACACCTGTAGATCAGGGTCCCGATGTGCGCAGGGTTACCCAGATATCGTTTCGACTGCTCGGCAAGAGCGCGATTTTTCCGACTCGCTGGTATCGTCTGGGGGTGTTTCGCATCATCGGGATAGTCTCCGCACTTACCTTCTTGTCCCTGTCGTCCTGGGTCCACAACGCCGCCGCCGCCGAGATCGCGACGGTGGTGCAGGTTCCGGAGGCCGGCATCGCCGTCAAAGCCACGGACCGAATCATTTGTGGTCCGATGGCGCCAGGTTGGGCTCTTGAGAGCGACAACCAGCGCGTCACGCCTCCGCGCACCATTCCAGAGGGGGCGAGTCGCCAGTTTTCGGTTCGGGTTTCCGACACGGTCGAGGGCTGCGCGGATAGCAAACAGTCGATCACCCTCGTCGCGACGGCAGCGTTGCCCATCATCGACTCCGCACAGGTGATGTTTTACCCGGCAGAGGGGCGTCTTGCGGTTCGCGGCCGAAACTTGCAGGGCCTGCAGATCTTGTGGCGCAAGAAAGCAGCAGGGAACACCACCGATGCGACCAATCGATCGGTTGAAGTGTGCCTCGAATCCACACGGGTCGACAACGCTGAACTTTGTACGATTCCGGTTTCGCGAGATCTCAGTTCCGACAGCGAGTTTACCTGGTTCCCGGCCCACGCCACGCCTGATCCCGAATCCGTCTTGTTCGATGAACTTGGCAATCGCATTGCGAAAGATCGCCTCAGGCTACGGCCTGCACGGGTCGTCTTGCCTGCCCGTTTGTGGACCAAGGACGGCGTGGATGTTTCGCGCGGCCCGGGCACGATTCCCTTACTTTTTCCCGAAGCGATCACGTCGGTTGA
>Ga0163144_10024312_pt1 | contig 11892 bp, 10 predicted proteins | sample OliLak19BULKMAT1_FD_123175 | JGI IMG/M metagenome (GOLD analysis project Ga0163144, IMG submission 123175) | Freshwater microbial mat bacterial communities from Lake Vanda, McMurdo Dry Valleys, Antarctica - Oligotrophic Lake LV.19.BULKMAT1 | ecosystem: Environmental > Aquatic > Freshwater >...
AAAGCCCCGGCAAAAAAAGCCGCGGTGAAGAAGGCTCCGGCCAAGAAAGCGGCGACAAAGAAGGTGGCAAAAAGCGCCAAGAAGGTAGCTAAGAAGGCAGCGAAGAAAGTCGTCGCCAAGAAAGCCGCCACGAAGGCACCTGCCAAGAAAGCCGCGGAGAAGAAGGCTCCGGCCAAGAAAGCTCCGGCCAAGAAAGCCGCCAAGAAGGCAGCGAAGAAGAAATAACAACATCACCGCAAACAGCCCAACCGCCTTTCGGGGCGGGAACGGCTGTCAGCGTTGTTTGAAGTTACAAAACAAAGCGGGAAGCCCACGGCTTCCCGCTTTTTCCTTTTCTGGTTGCGGAGATGTGGTTTGCTCCCTGCATGAAAGTTTTCACCGGATGGATGACGTGCCTTTTGCTTTGCACGGGTTTCGCGTTTGCGGGGGGCAACAAGGCGGAATCCGCCAATGTCTCATTCCATATCGAGACGGAAGGCACGGACAACCCGAAGATGATTTTCCCTCACGAGGTGATGGGGAAGCAGAGGTTTTTCCGCAGGATCCCGGAGGTTTCCTCCAAGGATTTCGTGGCATTCTCGCCGTTTCCGGCGGATGACCAGGCATCTTACGGAGTTGTTTTCCAACTCAAGGACAATGTGCGCAGGCGCCTGGCCGCCGTCACTTCGGTAAACCAGGGCAAATGGCTGGTATGTCAGGCGTTCGGAAGGATCATCGACGGTGTGCTGATCGACGCGCCTGTCGATGACGGTGTGATCGTTGTTTGGAAAAACCTTTCGCTCGATGAGATCAAACAGTTGGACAAGAGCCTCCCGAGGATCGGTGAGAAGAGGAAACAATAACAGACGATGAGAAATCAAATACTGGCAAGTTGGGCTGCGCTGGCTTGTGTGCTCTGCGCCGAGCCGATCGTGCTTTCCCTGCCCACCGAGAACCATCACCTGTTCAGCGGGGAGCCGGAGAAATTCTACATGTATGTGGACCGGATCTTCGAGGGTGAGACGACGAAGCCTTGGGAGGGAGGTTCTTTCGGATACGTCCGTTCGCCCATCCGGGTGGGCGGGCACGTCGTCATGAGCCGTTTCCATGAGGGGATCGATATCGCACCGGTTAGGCGCGACAAGGCGGGGAACCCGATCGATCTGGTCATGAGCATCGCGAAGGGAGCTGTGGTGCACACCAGCCCCATCGCCGGGCGGAGCAACTACGGCAAATATGTGGTGGTGGAGCATGATTGGGATGATTCGAAGGTTTACTCCCTATATGCACATCTTGCCGAGATCACCGCGCAAATCGGGGATGCCGTGGATGCCGGTTCCGTGCTGGGGCGGATGGGCTACACCGGCGCCGGTCTGGATAGGACGAGGGCGCACGTGCATCTGGAGATCGGCCTGCTGATGAGCACGAATTACCAGGCATGGCATGACCAGAATTTCGGTAGCGCGAACTACCATGGGAATTTCAACGGGATGAATGTCGCGGGCCTTGATGTCGCCGCATTTTTCCTGGAGCACAGGAAGAACCCCGACCTCAGGTTCAGCGAGTTCGTCCTCAGCCGTCCGATGCAGTTCAAGGTGACTGTTCCTGCGGAGTCCGTGGAGCCGGATTTCCTTGCCCGCCACCCTTGGATGAGGCGCGTAGGGGCGGCGGATGCCGTTTCCTGGGAAGTGGGCTTTGCTGCGACCGGGCATGTGATCTCCTTCACCCCGTCCAGCAGGAAAGTCAGTGCGCCTGTGGTAACGCACATGAGGCCTTCCGAGATTCCGCAACGCTGGCTCACCCGCGGCTTGCTTACCGGGGAGGGCAACGGCACATCACTCTCAGCCGGGGGCAGGAGCATGATAGCGCTGGTGATGGATAGTTTCCCTGCCGTCGGGACTGCTCCGTCAAGATGACTCTCTGCCGCCGGGCAATCGGCGCTTCCAAACTCGCTGCGAAAGGTGCATCTTGGCTGCGGTGAAAGGATTATTTTTCCTCATACTCGGATTGCTCCAGTCCCTCGCGTTGGCCAGCGGGCCGGGGCCGGCTGCACTGGATTTCCTTGAGAAGGCCAGGATGGGGGGGCTGAACCTGGAGCCCGGTGGTGACACCGCACTGCAGGCGAACACCACAGCGGGGAAGCTCATGACGATCCGCAAGGGGATAGCAAGGCTTGAGGCGGATCTCCGCGACGGGAAGCTTGAGATCGGCGAGGTGAAAGAGGATGAAGGCTATGCCGCCGTGATGGTTCGCAAGGTGGCGGGATTCGACTCCTCGGAGATCCGGGTCTATCCGGTGGCGATGGTGAAACGCGGCGACCAGTGGTTTCCTGCTCCGGTTCTTGCATCCTTCGAGAATGCGGTTTCCGGATACACGCTGCCTGTGAGGGAGCGGCTTTCCGCCCTTGAGGGCTGGATGATGAGGAAGAGGGTGATCGATCTGGATATCCTCATTGCGCGGTCGGCGGAACGGACGCGGGAACAGATCAGGGAAAGTGTCATCGGTGAAAATCTTGAAGGGGACGATCTCGCGGGGATTGCCGAGGCTTTCCTAAAAGCTTGTGCTGCGGGAGACAGGGCGGCGATCCTGGGTTTCCTGGGCGGGCTTGCGGATCCCCTGCCGGAAGATTGGCCGGCCCGTCTCGCTGTTTCCCGACTGGCCGTCGGAGGCCGCGGTCCGTGGCGGTTGCTGGTCGCACCCGAGGTCGTCCGCGTCCCCGTGCTGGTGGAGCGGACAAACCGCAGCGGCATGGTTTCCATCGCGTGCCTGGATCCGTCCATCGGTGGCTCCAGCGGAACCTTGGGAAAGATCCGCATCATCCACATCGACTTCGCGAAGGATGGCTCAGGGCGCTGGAGGATGGACCTTCCCTCGGTCCTGATGTCTGCGGATGAGGATTCGCTGGACGACGATGGGGGGCTCGACGTCGATTTGCTGGATCGTTTTCCAAAACGGCTCCGGGAGCTTGATCCCGCGATCCGTGTGCCCACCGCGCGCGCTGCATCGGAGGGCGTGATGGAATCCCTGAAATCCGCTTCGCTGAGGGATCTCCTGCGGCATGTGGATTTCGGGAAAGGTGGGAAGGATGGCAGGGTCGCCTGCTCCGCAGCGGCACGGATCTGGTGGTCGCTCAATGAGCCGGGTTCGTTGCGCATGCCGCTTGAACTCGGTTTCAAGGAGGAGGGGGACTCGGCCGCCGCCGTCTTCCAATTGTTCTCGGTGAACGACGCGGATCGCTTCGAGCCGATCACGCTGCGTTTCAGGAATTTCTCCGACGGATGGGCCTGGTGTCCCGCGGATGGATTGGAGGATAATCAGGCGCTGGCCGAATGGGTGAAGGAGGGCGAACCCGGTTGGCGGCTTTCCTGGCGCGGGAAGCTGATGAAGCCGGGAACGGCTCTCGGGCAGCTTGGGTTCGGACGGGCGGCCACCGACGCCGAGGTGAACGGGCTGCTGGCGGATTGGATGGGCGCCCTTGAACGCAAGGACATCCGCCTGGCGCTTTCGCTCTCGGCCTGGCTTGGCGGCGAAGGCGAGATCCCGGTGAAGGCGCTGCGCAATCTCAGCTATGATTTTGCCAATTTCGCGGCAGGGGAATGGCAGGTGCAGGGGATCCTCCGCTCTGCATCCTGGGCGGTCGCCTCAGTCCGCCAGTTGGCAGACGGCAAGGTTCGGAATGCGTTCATCCCGGTCGTGATCACAGGTTCCGGTCCGCGACTGTTGCCGGAAATCGACCTTTTCGCCGAGGACAACCGGACAAGGAATTTTCTCAACGAATCCACGTTTCATAGGCTCGACAAGTTCGCCGACAAGGAGCGGGTCAAGGAATTGAAAGAACTGTTTGAAAATTTCAGGATAAACTTAAGAGATGCGAAGTAAATGAGTGCATTTACATTCTACTTCGGCAAAATTTTTAAAAAACTTGATCTTTTTCTTAAATAATGTGATTTATGTCGTCACATACGAAGAAACCCTCTCATGGACACCTCCCCCATCACTCCCAACAAAATGGCTTTTCGCAGAGGGCCTAACGCTCCAAGCGGTATGACCTTGCTGGAGCTGACGGTGGTGATCCTTGTCCTGCTTTCACTCATTTCCATCCTCTTCATCGGTGCGCAAGCGTGGAAAAAGGGATCGGACAGGACGCTTTGCATCATGAACATACAGAATGTCCAGAAGGGCGTCCGGAGTTTTTCGAACCTTTATGGCTACGGTCCCGGCCAGAGTGTGACAGGACTCCAGATGAGAGTCGTCGGCCTCGGTAAATTCGTCGAGAAGACGCCGGCCTGCCCCTCCTCGGGAGCGTACATATACGGCGATACCTTCGGCGTGGACACCATCCCGCCGATCGGCCAGCTTTACTTGGGCTGCTCGCTTTCGACAACCGGCCACATTCCGATGGAGCATAGCGAATGGTGATTGGCCGGTCTTGGGGATTTCTGAATCGACAAGTGGAACTTATGTGGCAGCTTCACAGAGAAAAATTCACCTGAAAGACGCTATTACATCATGATCACCCCTTGGCTCCGCAACGCGACGCTCGCCATCAGCATCGTCGCCCTCTCCAACCCGGCCTGCGCACAGCAGCAGGCGGATTTCAACGAAGTGGGCCGGCAGATGGCCATCATGCTGCAGAACAGCCACTTTGCCCGGCTGCCATACAACGCGGAGCTGAGCCGGAAGTTTTTCGACGATTACCTCAAGGATCTCGATTATCAGAGACTCTATTTCACCCAACAGGACGTAGATGGTTTCCAAGGGAAATACGGCGACCGTTTGCACACGCTCCTTCTGCAGGGGAACAGCATGGAGGCTGCCACCGAGATATACGGCGTTTTCAAGGTGCGGGTCTCGGAACGGGTTGCCCTGGCGCAGGAATTGCTCGACGGGGAATTCGATTTCACCGGCGAAGACTCCGTGATGATGACGCGCAAGGACGCCGCCTGGCCGAAGGATGAAGCGGAGGCCAAGCTTGTCTGGGAGCGCCAGATCAAGGAGGCGGTGCTTTCGGAAACGCTCCGCCGCGAGATGCTAACGAGAATGGCCAAGGAACAGGGCAAATCCGATCCCGGTATCGATGACATCGATCCGCGCGAAAAGATCTCCCTCCGCTACAAGCGCCTGCTCGCAAGCGTCCAGGATGCGGACGACGAGGATGTTGCGAACTATTTCCTCAGCGCCGTCGCCCGCGCCTACGATCCGCACACCGATTACATGAGCTTTCGCGAAATGAACCGTTTCAAGGGGGACATGAAGAACGAACTCGTCGGCATCGGCGCGCTCCTCCAGGCGGAGGAGGACGGAGCGACAATCATCAAGGGCATCGTTGTGGGCGGCCCCGCCGACAAGGGGGGCAAGCTCAAGCTCAACGACAGGGTCGTGGGCGTGGATACGCTTAACAGCGGCTCCGCCGAAGCGATGACCGACATCATGTTCATGTCGATCGACAAGGTGGTCGAACTCATCCGCGGCAAACAGGGGACTTCCGTTGCCATGAAGGTCGAGCCCTCGGGAGGGGCTCCCGGTGCCACCGAGATCATCGTGATCGAGCGCGACAAGGTGGAGCTCAAGGATGAGCAGGCCAGCGGAGAACTCATCGAGATGAAAAGCGAGGGCGGCGAGACCCGCAGGATCGGTGTCATCACGCTGCCTTCCTTTTACGCGGATTTCGATGAGGGGCTGACCAGGTGCTCGGTGGATGTCGAGCGTATCCTCATCCGCCTGATGGAAGAAAAGATGGACGGCCTGATTTTCGATCTCCGCAACAACGGCGGCGGCTCCCTTGAGGAAGTCCGCAGGATGACGGGGTTTTTCGTGCCTCGTGGGCCGGTTGTCCAGGTGAAGAACACGCTCGGACAGGTGCAGGTGAAGGATTCCGATGCCGGCAAGCCGATCTACGGCGGGCCTATGGTGGTCGTCATCGACAAGAGCAGCGCCTCTGCCAGCGAGATTCTCGCCGGTGCCCTCCAGGATTACAACCGTGCTGTCGTAGTCGGGGATTCCTCCACCTTCGGCAAGGGAACCGTCCAGCAGCCCATGGATATCGGCAGGATGCTGCCTCTCTTCGCGGTCCGCGAAAAAGCGGGCTTCCTGAAGGTGACGATCCAGAAGTTCTACCGCCCCTCCGGCTCTTCGACCCAGATGGATGGCGTGGTTCCCAGCATCACCCTCCCCAGCCTGACAGATGCGCTCGATATCGGAGAGGCCTACCTGGAAAACGCTTTGCCGCACGACAGGATACGCCCGGCCTCCGATTTCAGGGCGCTCGATTCGCAGGCGCTGTTTCTCCCCATGCTGAAGGAGCACAGCCAGGATCGCGTCGGTGCCTCCTTGGATTTCAAATATGTCATCGAGGATGTGATCAGGGCCAAGGAACGGCTGAAGGAGAACTCAGTGTCCCTGAACAAGGCGGTGCGTGAGAAGGAACTCGCCGACGCAGATGTCCAGAAGAAGCAGCGCAATATCGAAAGACGTACCCGTTTCACCAAGACTTCCGAACAGGATGCAAAGCGTTTCACCTTCTACAAGCTCACTCTCGACGATCTCGAGAAAGGTGCGGATCTCAAGGCCTATGATCCATCCAAGGAGAACGGCGATTACATGCGCCGCGCTGAGGACAAGACAGCCAACCTCGACGATACCCCGAAATGGCCATCCGGCCTGAACGCTGAGAAACGCGAGGCCCTGCATGTCCTCCGCGACCTCATCAATGAGACGGAAAAGGCGAAAATGGTCGGTGTGCTCAAAGGCGACGGCGGGGTGCGTTGATGTCGGCGATCCAGGGCCAGCTATCGGAGATCATCTCCACGATCGATGCAGCTTGCCGCGCTTCGGGTCGTGAACCCGGATCCGCGTCGTTGGTTGCTGTCTCAAAAACGTTCCCTGCGGAAGACATCCGCGAGGCGATCGGTGCGGGGCAAAGGCTGTTTGGCGAGAGCCGTCTTCAGGAGGCTGAGCCTAAGATTGTCGAACTCCCGGTCGATCTTGAATGGCATTTCATCGGAAGGGTGCAGCGCAACAAGGTTCGTAAAATCCTGGCGCTTTTCCCGTATGTCCACGCCGTCGATTCGCTTCGGTTGGCTGGATATATGGATGGGGTGGCCGCAGATCTCGGTCTCCGCCCGAAGGTATTCCTGCAGGTCGATCTGGCGGGCGAGGAGTCAAAGGGTGGTTTCGGCATTGCGGGGCTGCGCAGCGAATTTGCCGGCATCACGGAACTCGCACACCTTGATGTCGTCGGCCTGATGACGATACCTCCGGCCGCCGCCGAAGCTGAGGAATCCAGGCATTGGTTCCGTGAACTACGCGAACTGAGGGATGAACTCGAATCGGTTTTTTCCGCAAAACTTCCATTCCTTAGCATGGGGATGACCGGGGATTTCGGGGTTGCGGTGGAAGAGGGGGCGACGCATGTCCGGGTTGGCTCCGCGATTTTCGGCAAAAGGGATTACAAGGTCGAGGGGGAGCTTGGATAGGATACCATGAAAAGCCTGACAAATGTTTGTGCGATTGGCGAAGAGCTGGCGCTTGGTTTCAGCGATGGGAGCGAAATGTATTTCCCCTTGGCGATGATGCGGAGGTCATGTCCGTGCGCCCAGTGCCAAGGGGAGCCTGATGCTCTGGGCAGGGTGCGGCGTCCCGTCGTGGAACACGGCGCCGGAGCCTTCGATCTGAAACGCTTCGAGTTGGTGGGGGGCTACGGATTGCAGCTTTATTGGGCGGATGGCCACGGCACGGGCATCTACAGCATCGCCTACATGGAAAAGCTTGCCGCGATCGGATGAGCCGTTTTTTTCCTCCGCAGGCTCAGCCCGGACGCAAAAACCCCGGGAATCCGTGAGGGACGCCCGGGGTTATCTGATCTGACGATGGATCCCGCTTATTCGGGAGCCTTGGCTTCCTCTACCGCCTCTTGGGCCGATTCCACAGCGTCTGCGGCGGCATCTTGGGCTGCGTCAGCAGCGTTCGATGCGGCATTGGCTGCATTCGCAGCGGCTTCGGCAGCCTTGACCTTTGCTTCCTTGGCAGCTTCTTCGGCTGTAGCAGTTGCGTCAGCCGCAGCTTCCTTGGCGTCCTCTCCGGCTTCCTTGGCGGCATCCGCAGCGGAATCAGCCATTTCTTTGACGCCTTCGGCGACCTTGTCCGCTCCGGAGGACATTTTCTCTTCGGTGGTTTGCTTGCTGTCGCATGACGCGAGCGCGAATGTGAGTGGCAGTGCGATTGCTGCGCTAAGGATATTTGATTTCATGATGTTTTCTTGGTTTTCAGGCGGCGGGCGAAATGCCACTGCCACCCCCCGAGAATGTCAGAATGGACTTGTTAGTCAAAGAAATCCTTCATTTTCGGGAATCCACCACGGTGCGAAAAGCGACCAGTCTTCCCTTGCGGAGAGGGGCTTGCGGGATTTGAATCTGCCTGCACCGAATGTATCTGCTCAAGAAAGTCTTCGAACTCAGGGAGAAAGCCCATCCCGACCATGAAAAACCCTTCCTCGACCACCTCGAGGATCTGAGGGTCATGATCACCCGGGTGGTGATCACCCTGGTGCTTTCGATGATTGTCTGTTTCACCTTTCAGGGGTGGCTCATGGATATCCTCCGTGCGCCTGCGGAAAAGGTGATTTTCGATAAGCAGCAGGCGACCATGCCGGATGCGGAAGCACATCCTGGCATCAAGATACCGACCGTGGAAATCTGGAATGAGGCCAAGGATGTCGAGCGGATCGCCGCAGGTCTCGATGAGGGGCAGCGTGTCCTTTTCTACAAGGATCTTGGAAAACCGGACATGGAGTTCCATGCCCGCAGTGTCGCCCTCCTTCGTGCTGCCAAGGCTTTGCCCGAAGACAAACAGAAGGTGTTTGTGGAAAGTATCGGAGTGGACAGGCAAATGGTTTCCCAACTGCTGGCGCTGATCGACTCGGATCCGGATGTGGGTGCGAGCACCGGTTCTAACATCAAGATGATGTCGGCACTGAAGCCGACCGAGCCGTTCATGCTCTCGATGAAGCTGGCGTTTTTTGCGGGTATCGTCCTGGCATTTCCGCTGCTTCTCATGTTCATCCTCCAGTTTGTTTTGCCCGGCTTGCATGAAAAGGAGCGGAAGATCCTATGGCCTGCCATGGGGGTAGGGTTCGGGTTGTTTATCGGCGGTGTGCTGTTCGCCTACTTCTTCGTCCTCCCCAGGGCGCTGCTGTTCTTCTTCGATTGGGGTGCCAAACTCGGGGTTTCCAATGACTGGCGGATCGGCGAATACATCACCTTCGCGACCCAGTTCACACTCCTTTTCGGGCTTTCGTTCGAGCTTCCCGTGGTGGTGATGGTGCTCGTGAAGCTCGGCCTGCTCACTTATGAGACCATGTCACGCACCCGCAGCTATGCGATCCTCGCGATCTACATCGCCGCCGCAGTCATCACGCCGACACCGGACATCATGACGCTCAACCTGATGGCTTTGCCGATGCTGCTGCTTTACGAGATTTGCATCTGGCTTGCGTGGTTCGATAGGAAAAAGGCGCGCGAAGAGGAGGCGAGGGAAGAGGAGGAGCTCAGGCAGCGACGGCTCGAATGGATGCTGAACGATGATGAGCGGGAGAAAATGATGGATCACGATCATCCGGATATTCCCGAGCATGATCCCGAAGGCAATGCATCCGAGGCGGGGGATCATGGCTGGCATGACGGATACAAGCACGATGAGGATCATCACTGGCATGATGAGTATCACGACAGGGACACAGGCCTTCCAAGCGACGAGAAGTGGACAGAGCCAGAGGACGCTGTGACCGGCGATGCCAAGGACGACATTCCGGAAGAGGAAAGGAAACGCATGAACGATGGCAAGGGCGATGAGTGAGAATGAACACAGCGCGGTTGGCGAAAAATCGCCGTTCGCAGGCTGCGCGATCCTGATCGCGGCGGTGCTGGTGATGGTTTTCCTGATCGGATTTTCGGTATCCGTGCTGTTCAGGCAGTTCAATGCGATCGCAAAATTCACCGGCGAGAAGCCCGCGGTGATCGAGGTCGTCCCGATCGAAGGCCGTGAGGCGGAGCTGAACCGGCTGGCCGAAAAAATCGAGACGTTCCGCCAGGCCGCAGGTGACGAAGGATCCGCCGAACTCGAACTAAACGTGGAGGAAATCAACCTGGCAATCGCAGCCTACGAGGATTTCAAGGATCTCCGGGGCAGTATGAAGGTGACGGAAATCACCCCGGAGGCGATACGGATGGAAATTTCCTTCCGCTTGAACGGCAAACCACGCCTGACCAAGTCCGGCGAGGGTGGTTGGATCACATCCGACCCGCGTTACCTGAACGGGACGATTGTCGCCGGCCCGGGATTGCTGAAGCGCGAAGTCGTGCTACAAATTAGCGACATCGAGGTGGAGAATGCCGAAGTGGCGGATGGGTTCATTGCCCAGATGTCGCCATACCGTATCGCCGAGCGCTATGTCGATGACGGCGGCATCGGCGCCGTGATGTCCAAGCTCACCTCGGTCGCCCTGAAGGACGGCGCGATTGTTTTCGGGAAAAAAGCAGGTGAGATCCCCAAGGACACGGTCACAAACGAGCAGGTCGATGCCGCGAGCAGGCGCTTCTTCAAGTTTCTGGGGATCGCGGCCTCCATTTTCCTGTTTTTCGTGGCGATACTGATATTTGTGGGCCTGCGCTTGAAAAAGTCGCGCGACACCGCAGTATCCGTGGGATGAGATTTAAAACAGCCCTGTTCATATTGGCGGTGGGGGGCACCCCGCTGCACGCTGCGGAATCCGTCGTCCCCGCTCCGAAGCCCGATGAGGCAAGCCCGAAACCGGCAACAATCGTTGCTGCGCCCCTTGAAACGCTGAACAAACTTGAGGCGGAAAAGCTCACCCAGGAGACCAACGGCCTGCGCGCGGAGATCGCAAAGCTCAAGCTTGAGCGCGAACTCATCACCGAACGGCTCGCGCTGGAGGCTGCGAAACGCCAGGAAGCCGTCAAGGATGCCGTTGCCAAATCCGAAGTGGAGATCGCGGAGCTGAACCGGGAGGCCGAGCTTTCCAAGATCCGCGCAGAGAAACTTGGGGCGGATCTCAAATCCGTGCAGAGCGAGGCCGCGCTTGAACTCACGAAGCTGCAGAACCAGATCAGCACCATTGAGACCCGGGACAAACGGGAATCCTATGCGGACTCCGATCCCGTTTATCTCAAGAATCCCCTCCGCGAAGACGGTGTGCTGGTCATTTCCGACCGCCGCATCCCCCTCAACGGGATGATCGGGGAATCGACCGCCGACTACGTCACCAACCGCATCGACTTCTGGAACAACCGCGACAAGGAGCTGCCGATTTTCCTTGTGATCGATGCCTGCCCGGGCGGCTCCGTGATGGCCGGTTATCGCATCCTCAAGGCGATGGAAGCCAGCGCCGCGCCGGTGCATGTCGTGGTGAAAAGTTTCGCCGCCTCCATGGCAGCGTGCATCACCACCCTCGCCGAGGAAAGCTACGCCTACCCGAACGCGGTCATCCTGCATCACCAGATCAGCTCGCAGATCGCTTTTGCGCGCCTGAACCTCACCCAGCAGAAGGAATTCTATCAGGAGAGCGACCGCTGGTGGCAGAGGCTCGCCGAACCTGTGGCCAAGAAAATGGGTCTCAGCACTGACGAACTCATTCGGAAAATGTATGCCCGTTCGACCAGCGGCGATTGGAGCGAATTCGGAGACGAGGCGAAGAAACTCAAGTGGGTCAACCACATCGTCGATGGTATCGTGGAAAGCTCGATCAACATCAACCCGGATGCAGAGAACAAGCCCGCCGCCCAGAAAGTAGCTGCCGCCGAGCAGGTGGATGCCGATGGCAAGGTCTTCTCCTATCTCCCGCGCCTGAATCCGAAGGACGTCTATTTCCTCTACAATCCGGACGGCTACTACCGCATG
>Ga0163144_10024314_pt1 | contig 11891 bp, 10 predicted proteins | sample OliLak19BULKMAT1_FD_123175 | JGI IMG/M metagenome (GOLD analysis project Ga0163144, IMG submission 123175) | Freshwater microbial mat bacterial communities from Lake Vanda, McMurdo Dry Valleys, Antarctica - Oligotrophic Lake LV.19.BULKMAT1 | ecosystem: Environmental > Aquatic > Freshwater >...
AAAACTCTCTCAGCTTTTTAAAATAGTCGTCTTTGGGCTTTTCGGTCGTGACCGGTTCCAAAATTACGCAAGCGATCTGACCCGGGAACTCGCCCTCAAGCTTTTCCAATGACTCCATGCTGTTGTAATCAAATTGTTTTGTGAGAGCTTTGATTTCTTCAGGTACGCCGAGAGACATCACGGTTGAACCAATAAACCAATCATCAAAAGAAAAAAATGGGTGCTGGCGACAACGCGCGATGAGCGTTCGTCCCGTATAACCACGCGCTAGTTTCACAGCCGCCGTTGTTGCGCTTGAACCATTTTTTGCAAACTTCACCATATCATGATATGGTACCAGCGACAAAAATGATTCAGCCATTTCCTTCTCAATATAGGATGGGCGCTGAAAATTGACACCCTTATCGAGTTCCTTCTTTACTCTTTCAAGCACAGGCTGAAATGCATGTCCCAAGGTAACAGAAGATAATCCCATTGAGCAATCCAAAAATTTATTTCCATCAACATCCCACACCCATGCACCGTTTCCCTTGTCAATAGCAGCCGGTGCTATCAGCGGGAACTGATCATCTCCTTTAGAATATGTATGTGCACCACCGGGTATTAAATCATGGATTTCTTTCCTATATGCATCACTCTTCGTGGTTGAACCCATTCTATTTAACTTTATAGAATCCTTCTGTTCTGACTTCATAAGACCTTCATTTCTTTGAATAAATGTATTCAATTCTTTTACACGGGGATTCGCTTCTAAAAATTCAACATAAGTCAGCCATGATTTATCATCTCCAAGATCTTTCACTAACCTGCTTATCAGTTCAAAATCAGGCTGCTCATCAACGGTTAACCGAAAAGAAGAATAATCATGCACATTGCTATAGGATCCGCTTGAAAAAACATCTTTATTAAAGAAAGACGAATTTTTCCATATATGAGAAGTAACATGTTCTCTTTCAGAAGATAAAACTGCCCCCTCCCATGCTTTTTTCAAAGCAAAAAATTTAAAAACTTCAATATCCATCCCATCGGGAAAACTCGGTGCCAATACATTTGAGAAATAGTCATATCCGCTTTTAATCCCGGCATCAATCACCTCGTCTATCAACATGGGGTCAATCAAAGGACAATCAGACGTTATCCGAACAACATAATCCGGATTTTCAGTTCTTGCCGCTTGGTAAAACCTATCCAGAACATCATCTAATGCCCCTCTATAAGCCATACATCCCACCAGCTCAGCAATTTCAACGATACGATCCGCTTCTCTTTCTAAAGTAGTGGCCACAATCAGCTTATCAATCCGTTTTGACCTGCCTGCCCTCTCTAAATGTATCTGCAACAAAGTCTTTCCATTGATCTCCTTCAATATTTTTCCCGGAAATCTCGATGAGCCAAATCTAGCTTGCGTTATACAAATAATCTTCATTTCCAGTTATAGGGGTATAATAAATCAACTTCATTAACATGAATGGCATCAATCAAACTTATTACTTCAGGTGGTAATTTAACTGAGGCACAAGAAAGATTATTCTCCAGTTGCCCCTGGTTATCAATTCCAATAATTACATAATCAATTTCACTTTGAGCAAACACATACCCTAAAGCTAATTGGGTGCAATTTAATTTAACCTTATCGGCAATGTCATTTATTTCCGTTACATATTTTTTCAAAGGGGCGAGACTTATCGGAAATGCGCTAATGTCCTTAAAAAATAATCCTTGCAAAAAAATAGAACGAGCGTATAATTTTTTTTGATTTTGCTTTGCCAAAGTCATCAAAGCTCCCCGTTGATTTATGTTATCCAGAAGATTGAAAGGAAATTGAATTACATCTATCCTTTTATCAACTGCTATCTTTTGAAATTGATTGTTTGTATAGATTGAAACCCCGATTTTTTTTATACTCCCTTCTTCTTTCAACTGAATTAATTGATCAAAAATAGATATGGGACAGGACTCATACTCCTGAAAAGAATGAAATAAATAAGTTTCAAAAAAATCGACTTTAAGCCGTTTCAATTCTCCTTTTACTTCCAGCACATGTTGGTTTTTCTGTAAAGAGAATTTATTAATAATATCAAATCTATTTGGAGAAGTATTATGATAACGAGACAGTATATCTATAGCTGTTCCATAAGCATTGGCAGTATCAATTGTTTTAATGCCGTTTGCATACAAATAATTTAAAATAGAAAACACCTCTGATTCCTTAGGCCGCCCGGCATTATTAACGCCATATTCCAAGCCAAATTGGGCTGAGCCCATTACTATTTTTTGAATATTTTTCAAATTCAGAGACAAATAATTAAAGATATTTAGGATTAATTTTTGCCAAATAGATAGCATCAACCACTATTCCTCCTTCAGAAATACAATGATCTTTAAAAAATCCTTCCCGGATATATCCGCTTTTCAGAAAGGCTTTTTCTGAGCCTAAATTATTACCATAACAACCTGCATTTACCTTTCGTAATCCTAACACATCAAACGCATACGATGTAATTAAAGTAATTGCTTCTGAACCGGCTCCTTTTCCCCAAAATGATTTTTCCCCAATTAATATTCCAACATCTGCTCTATTATGATGGAGATTTACCGGGCCCAATTTAATGTTGCCAATATGCTGGTGTGATCCATTTTCGCAAATCGCAAAAAAATAACTATTGCCGGAAGAAATTATTTGCTCAACAAATTTCTTTACATTTTCCTTTGTTGCTAATACGAAGCGGCTTTCTAAATATTGATTTACCTCTTTATCATTCAGCCAGTCTACATAACGGTCCGTAGTATCTTCTATAGTAATCGGCCTTAAATAGTATTTTTCTCCTTTTAAAATCATATAATTATTTGTGTAATCTAATCGGAATACCTGCATTGGCAATATGAGCACGGGTTTGAATCGGGCTTTGGTCTTTAAAACAAAAAAAAGTTCCGGCACTAACTGCATCGGCACCTGCATTAAATCCTTGAATAAAATGACTAGCCAAACCACATCCACCGGAAGCTATAACGGGTATATTAATTTGTTTTGTAACCATACTGATCATATCCACATCCATCCCTTCGCCTACACCATCGTTATCAATATTAGTTAAAAGTATTTCGCCAGCTCCTAGCTTTTCACATTCTTTGGCCCATATTAAAGGATCGTATTCTGTTTCTTCTTTCCCTCCGTCAATAAATACTTTATACCCACCATGCATTTTTTTATAATCAATACCAACCACCACACATTGTGCGCCAAACTTTTTTGAGGCTTGTGTAATTAAATCAGGCGTTTTAACTGCATACGTATTGATGGCAACTTTATCGGCCCCATTAGATAAAAATAAGCGAAAATCATCAACATCCTTTACTCCACCTCCTATTGTAATAGGCATAAAAATTTCTTCACTTACTTTTCTTATAATATCAATAACTATCTCTCTATTTTCAACACTTGAATCAATGTCTAAAAAAATTAACTCGTCCGCTGATTGCGCCTCGTAAATTTTTGCCTGAGATACCGGATCACCAACATTGACAGCCTTGTCATAATGAACAGTAGTAACAAGTACCATTCTTTTTAAGCTTCCAAATTGCACTAATTTAAGCAGTAGTTTTGGTATTAACCTACGTTTTACCACTATTAATTAAAAGATTTAGTAATAAAATTATTCAAAACAATTAGTCCATGCTCCTGACTTTTTTCAGGATGAAATTGGTAGCCAATAATATTGTTTTTCGCAATGGCCGCAGTAAAACTACCTCCGTGATTAAAGGTTGCTATTACTTCCTTTTCATGTTTACAATTAAAGTGATAAGAATGAACAAAATAAAATTCCGGTGTGATTTTTATTCCTGAGAACAGGTCATGTTCTTTGCACATCGTTTCGCTCCATCCCACATGAGGTATGCGGCATTTTTTATCATTGGGAACCATTAACTCCACTTCCGCATCAAACCATCCTAAACCATTTACCCTCTCTCCCTCATTACCAATGCTTGCCATTACCTGCATACCCAAACAAATACCAAGAATAGGCTTTTTCTTTTCCAAAACCTCCTGGTTAAGGGTATTAACAAATCCTTTTTGCGTAATGTTTTTTATACACTCGGGAAAAGCCCCTACTCCCGGAAGGATCAGCCTTTGATACTCGGATAGTTTATTTGAATCAGTAATGATTTCGGCTTCAAAACCTAAATACTCTACGGCATTTTTAACTGACAATAAATTGCCCATGCCGTAATCAATAATGCCTATCATTTATTTATACTATCAAAGGCGATTTAAAAGCACTTCTGTCTCTTCTCTGGTTAAACCCTCCCCCTTAAACCAAGCATCAAAATCTTTCATTTTTTTGCTCTCCTCTTTTGTACTATCCATGTCAAACTCCCAAGGTGAAACAGCATGGCTTAAGGCTACGTCATAAAATTCTTTCTCGGTAAGGCCAACAAAATCTAAAAATATCTGAAGGCTTTTGGGTTTTTTTCCTTCGTATTCTTTTATCATTTTTAATGCCTCCTCACGCTCCATCCTGTTATTTCTAATATCAATAGAAGCTAAATGAGTAGGGCGGGTATAACCTCTCTTAATAAATTTAATATAATCCCGTACTCCCTGCATATAACATTCTATTTTTTCATATGTGTATTGGGTAGGTACATTTTCAACTTCATCACCCTTCCAACCTAATTCATCCTGTATGATTTTTGACTGTTTTTTAACATCCCAAGGTATATATGAGCCTAAACATACAGACCTATAACCTATTTTCCGAAGATCCTTTAATGGAGGATATGAATATGGTTTCACATCACGCGGATCCAGATCGCCTCTGAATCGAACCAGCATATCATCCGCACTAATCCCCAGATTGGCTCCACAACGATTGAATTTTTTTTCATCCACCTCTTCCGGTTGATCGTAAGAATAATACGCAGTGTATTCTGCAGAAGGTTCTCCCCAAAAGATAAGAGGAACATTGTAATTAATTGCAACCTGCATAGGATAGGAAGAAATACCGGTATGACAGTGCCAGCAGAAATCCCCCTTCTCAAGAAATGCTTGTAACATTAATTTTTTTACAACATTCCAATTAGGGGTAAAATGATGGAAATCAACACCTAATTTCCTTAATGTGCGCTTAGTGTTTTCTTCTATATTGGGGCGCAAAAATCCATGATCAAACCGAACGACCAAAGGCTTTATTTTATAGTGTTTAACTAAATAATACAATGCCCATGTACTGTCTTTTCCACCACTAAAAGGTACGAGACAATCATAATCATACTTTCCTCTGTAGTGTTCAATTAATTGGTCGAGATCCTTTTTTTTCGAAACCCAATCAATATTTTCTTTTATTGCTATGTTATCGCAAACATTACAAATTCCCTTATCATTAAACATAATGGTTTCATGCGTTTCCGGGGTAATGCATTTGGTGCATCTTTTTAATTCCATAATAGAAAATAAGTTAATCTTACCTATGATATCTTAGTAAGTACATGAAAAAGGTGCAATATTTCCTCATATCAGATATAGCTTTTAAATTTACCCATAACATCTAAAAGGTAAAGGCAGGATCAACCTGCTCTACTATTAGCTTTCTTAAACTACTGACCGATTCCCACTGCGTATTGTCTTTCGATGTATAATTAAATCCTTCAGGAACTAATTTCGCATTAAATTCCTTAATGTACCCCGCTAAATTCCAAAAGCCTTGAGGTAATATCACGTAATATTTTCCAATATCATATGTGGTAAAAGAATCTGAACTTGTAATCATCTCCTCATGAATTTTTTCTCCAGGCCTGATACCAGTAATTCTATGCTCACAATCCGGACCAATTGCTTTAGCCACGTCCATAATTTTATAGGATGGTATTTTAGGAACAAACAATTCTCCTCCCCATGCAGTTTCCAGCGCATGAAGAACTATATCCACCCCTTCAGTTAAGGTAATGTTAAAACGGGTCATATTAGGATCGGTAATGGGCAACGCCCCATCCTTCCTTTTAGAAAGAAAAAAAGGAATAACGGAGCCATTCGAACCCATTACATTCCCATAACGCACTACTGAAAATTTCAGTTCTCTTTTTCCTTTAATATTGTTAGCTGCAATAAATAATTTATCGGAAGTTAATTTTGTGGCTCCGTAAAGGTTTATTGGAGCACATGCCTTATCTGTTGAAAGAGCAACTACTTTTGACACTGATGTTTCAAGCGCAGCCATAATCACATTCTCTGCTCCTCCAATGTTTGTTTTTACACACTCGTCCGGATTATACTCGGCTATATGTACATGCTTCATTGCTGCAGCATGTATAACGCAATCAATATCGATAAAAGCTCGTTTTAAACGCTCTAAATCCCTAACATCACCAATAAAATAACGTAATGCTTTATACTGAGTATCGGGATATTCTTGCCCCATTTGATATTGCTTTTGCTCATCCCTTGAATAAATCACAAGTCTTTTTACGTCAGGCCACTTACGAAGAATAGTCTTGGTTAATTCCCTACCAAGAGAACCGGTACCACCTGTTATTAAAATTGATTTTCCAGATAACATTATTATATAGGTTAATTAGCTAACTTAATATTGGATGTATATGTTTTATTTTTTTGACAAAACTCTGTAAATAAATGAGAAGGTTTTTTAACAATTAGTTTAGGGTAGTTTGACCCAAATAAGGAGCTGGTATATTCAAATTCCAACACTAAACGATGGCCGGTAGTTAAATGCTTACCTTTATGCCAGCATTTAGTATCTCCTGCAAATATGGCTCCCGCCTTTCCACGCAATTCAACAAAATCCTTCTCATCATAATATTTATTCAAATCTGAATCATTTATTCTTACATATCCTCTTTTCAAGAGCTCTTCGGGTTTATTCCCCGACTTGTGTGACCCCTTAATATAGCAATGGGGCCCGTTCTCCGGACCAACATCATTTAGATATATCAATATCTTCAGCCACTTTATCCGATCCATATCAAAATGATATAACTGAGCCGCATCAGAAGATGCTTCTTTTTTATAACTGGTACTCCACCACATCGCAGGGAAATCGAAAACGGGTTCGCATCCCAAATAGTTACGCGCCACATTGATCAAGGCAGGATTCATAATTAATCTTTGAATATCTCCATTATTAACCAGATCAACAATATCAAATCTGTAAACCTCAGAAACAGGATTAAGAGGGTCATATACAATTTTAGAAGTATGCCCATGCGCATTTGCCGGATTCTTTAGCGCATAATCACACAACCGAGAGCACATATCAATAGAAAGTTTATTCTCAAAATAAAAATAGCCATTGCCATTCAGGACACTATTTATCTTCTGATAGTCCCTTTTATTAAGTTTTCCAAAGATTTCATCGTTTGTGTTATCAACAGCAAGAAAATAATTGGAGGCAGATATTTTTCGATGCATCCTCTCATTAAACCTTCCATTTGTTAAGCAGTATAAATTAATTAAGGACATATATGCATCCTGAGAAGTTGTGCCATTCATTAAAAATTCTTTATATCCCTCAACAAAAATATTTTTATGAAAATTCACCTTTCTCTCCGCAGGAATTACTTGCTCCTTCACTTTCCTTATTACTTTTTCAATCAAATTCATAAAGGGAACTATTGGTTTTTCTTTAAAACATATAAAGATGGAAACATTAACGGATTATGAGCCGAATTATATATCCGCCTACTTACATTCTTATTCCCAACTACCTTTTGAGCATTCTGCTCAAAGTTCTTTAAATAGCCTACCTTATAGTGATCTATCCTTCCAATAATACCCCGTAGAGTCCATGGATAATTTTCCACAACAGGCTCCAAATGAAATGTGCCCATATTGACTCTCGACATAATGTTATTTAATGCTTTCAAATTATCATCCGGTATCTGCTCAAGAGAAAAAATAGTAAAACCAACATCTATTTTTGGAATAATTATATCTGAAGGTATCCAATTCAAATAATCCAGCTGAAAATACTGAATAGGAAGGTTAAATTTTTTTGCGGCCCTATTTGCCAATTCTACTCCGGGCTTACATAGTTCAAAGCCATATAGCTTTAGATTGGGATGTTTTTTATGCAAATAAATCAAATTACGACCAACACCAGAACCAAATTCAGCTACGGATACAGCATTCGGATAATGCTTTTCAAATGCCGCTAAAAACGTCTTTCTATAAAAATCAGAACTATCAAAAACTTGTTTTGAAAATCTCCCCTTAATATTATAGTAAGCCTCTGTACCATCATTGTCATTTAACCAATCCTCTACAGTATTACTATTGTCCAATTTATTCTTGTATGTACTCCATCCCGCACTATATTCACCTTCTACTTCACCTACAGTTCTTTTAATTTTTTTCCGACCAACTACAAAGAAGGCCAACTTAATAAAGTCCATTAATTTACTCATATATTATCTCTTAACTTTACTTAGAATGTTGAATTCCTGTACATTACCATCACCAAAATCCCATTTATAAGGGATAAATGGGCTTACCGCTTGCTCAGCAATTTCTTCCGCCAAGGTGCCATCCATTCCCAATTCTTTCATTCGTGTTATTATTCCAAAACGACCGATTGTTTTTGATTCCATAAGTGGAGTTTTTCCATCAGCGGTTCGCATAGCTATTCCTAAAAAATATTCGTTAGGCAAAAGTGGTAATTTCTGAAAGGTAAGTCTTAAAATATTTTCACCCTTCTTAAATGTACTGGTTCTAGTGCCATCGTACATTGTATCTGCACCGCTTACCGCTCCTGACTGCCAAGTGATTGCAATTCCAATATGAGGAGATGTAACTTCTTCTTCTGCAATAAATTTCAAATCAATAATCAAATCATCTCCTATATGAAATGATTCAGTAATCTGATCATGTTGATTTCTGATAGTTACTTCCTTTATAACCACTTTTTCCCAATTACTATAGCGACCAGAAGTAAACTGGCCTTCCTGGTCATTCTTTTTCTTAAAATACCTTTTTATAACTTCATTTACATCATCATTTGAGTATTTTATTTTACCATTCTCTAATAATAGCCCTTTTGAACATAAACTTTTTACGGCACCCATATTATGGCTTACAAATAAAACAGTACGCCCTTGCCCTGACACATCTTTCATTTTACCTATACATTTATTCTGAAACTCCGCATCACCAACAGCAAGCACTTCATCTACTATTAATATTTCCGGTTCCAGGTGGGCAGCCACAGCAAAAGCTAATCGCACATACATACCGCTGCTATATCTCTTAACAGGAGTGTCAATAAATTTTTCTACACCGGAAAAGTCTACAATCTCATCAAATTTATTCTTAATTTCATTTTTTCTCATTCCAAGTATAGAACCATTCAAAAAAATATTATCGCGGCCTGATAATTCGGGATGAAACCCCGTGCCTACTTCAAGTAAACTCGCCACTTTTCCATTAATTCGAATTTCTCCTGATGTGGGTTGTGTAATCTGAGAAATAATTTTTAACAATGTTGATTTACCTGCACCATTTCTTCCTATTATACCTAATACCTCTCCTTGTTTTACCTCAAAATTTATATCTTTCAATGCCCAAAGATCTTCCTTATTATTAAATTTTGAATTGGTTTCAAGGGTTTCCGATTTCCCACGGATTCTATTCCAAATATGGGATAAGTCATCCACAACAGTACTCGAACCAATCATACCTAAACGATACAGTTTACTAATATTTTCTGCGCGTATCACTACATTACCGTTCACTTTCATATACCTATATAGTATCAATAAAGTTTTTCTCTACTCTGTTAAAAACAAGTATTCCGATGAAAAAAATCAAAAAAGACACACACACACTGTACAACAATTGAAAACCGTCAAACGTACCTGTTCCTAAAAACCCAAAACGGAAGGTTTCAATGATTGCTGTCATAGGATTCGCATAAATAATCCATCGAATTTTTTCAGGCCACATTGAAATAGGGAAAATAACAGGGGAAAGATACATCAGAAGCTGGACTCCAAATCCAACTAGATTCATTAAATCTCTGTACCTAATTGTCATCGAAGTAACAATCAACCCGATGCCCATTCCCAGAATAGCCATCACAGAAAGTAAAACTGGTGTAAATAAAACACATAGGTTTGGATGAACACCTTCATTATCATTGAAAAGATAAAAAATAAGAATAACCAAAAACAAAACAAATTGAATGCAAAATTTTATCAAGTTAGAAATTACAACCGAAATAGGAGCGATCAATCTTGGAAAATAAACTTTTCCAAACATCCCTGCATTTGAGATAAAGGTTCCTGCTGTTCTATTTGTGCAATCCGAAAAATAAGACCATGGAACTATCCCTGACATATAAAATAGGATGGGCGGGATTCCTCCTGTAGAAATCTTCGCTATATAAGCAAAAGTAAATGAAAAAATAAAAGAACTCATAAGTGGCTGTACCAAATGCCAGGTTGGACCTAAAATAGTTTGTTTATAAATGGCAGAAAAATCTCTTTTTACAAAAATAAAAATTAAATCACGAAAATCCCAAAGTCGGCTTAGCTGCATATCAAACCAGCCACTACGTGCTTTAATAATATGGGTCCAATGTTCTTTATCCACAAAATATTTTTAAAAAAAGATTAACTCTCCTTACTACTCCCATCTCCATACCCATAATTATACTTATACCCCTTGTAATAATATCTTGAATATTTCGGCTTTACACTATTAAGCACAAATGCAAAATTACCTGTAATCTTATTATTCTCCACAATTCCATGAGCAAATTCCAATGCTTCAGTAGAACCATGCCTGGTGTTTATCACAAATAAATTAATATCGGCATGCTTCATTAGCGCCTGGGCATCTGAAATTATTCCCATAGGAGGAGTATCTATCACTAAATAATCATATTTCGTTTTCGCATACTCAAGCAATTCGTACAAATGATCACTTAATATTAATTCTGACGCGTTGGGGGGAGTTGGGCCGGAAAGAATGACATCCAGATTCTCCACTTTAGAACTCATGATAGCTTCTGCAGGGGAACACTTTCCAATAAGCACAGTACTTATGCCTATTTCATTAGTTAACTGTAAAGCAGTATGAATCCTTGGTTTGTGCAGATCAAGTTCAAGCAACAATACTTTTTTACCACCTTTGGCAAGAATTGCACTGAGATTAACGGAACAGAAGGTTTTTCCGGCAGAAGGGCGGTTAGATGTGATTAATACAGCTTTGCTTTTAACATCGGGAGACAGATACTCTAAGTTTGTTCTCAATGCCCGAAAAGATTCTGCTATGAATGAGCGTGGCTGGTCATCTACAACTAAATATGAAACCTTTGCATCTTTTGTGTGGAATACCTCCCCCACAACCGGCAAACTGGTAAGATCACGAAGATCATCTGTAGATTCTATAACACCGAAAAGAGTGCTTCTCAGAAACACAATTACCAATGAAATCAACAATCCAACGCTGGTAAATGAATAATATATTTGTTGAAGGTTGGGCTCTACTATTCCCACCGAATGTGCAGATTCTATCACCGAAATATCGGAAACAATACCGGCTCTCGCTATAATTGTCTCTGCTCTTTTTTCAAGCAGATAAACATACATTTTTTCATTAACCCCAAGTTTTCGGTTAATATTTATCATCTGCCGTTGATTCCTTGGCACGCCCTTCAACCTCCCTTCATAAAAATCAATTTCTCCATTGGTTGATTCAATTTTTTCATTAATCGCCTTTTCCGAATTAGCGAGGTATTTTAAAATATCATTTCGCAAAAGCTCTACTTTATATTCCATCTCCTTAATTGTAGTGCTTTTATCGGTAGAAGAAAACAACATGCTGTTTATCTGAACCTGATAATTATACAATTGAGTTATAGCGCTTGTTAAATAAACAT
>Ga0163144_10024315_pt1 | contig 11890 bp, 7 predicted proteins | sample OliLak19BULKMAT1_FD_123175 | JGI IMG/M metagenome (GOLD analysis project Ga0163144, IMG submission 123175) | Freshwater microbial mat bacterial communities from Lake Vanda, McMurdo Dry Valleys, Antarctica - Oligotrophic Lake LV.19.BULKMAT1 | ecosystem: Environmental > Aquatic > Freshwater > Lake...
CCACCTACCACAATTGTATTTGGGTCATCTTTATCAATTACAACACTATACATTGGCATTGCTGGTAATCCTGAACCAATGTTTGTAAATGTAGGATCACCGCCTGTTGCGTTGTTCGACTCACGAACTTTATCTGATCCACCAAATAGTCCTAAGGTAACAACGATGTGATCATTGTCTCCTTCAACGCCAATTCCTGTTACTGGTCCACCAAAACTTTCAGCTAGAATAAGTGTTGTTGCATAATGGCCCAATTCCCAATCAATTAAAGTATCAGCCAAGAATCCACCGCCATCTTCTTTTTTAGGAGAATAAACTTCACCAAATCCAGTTAAGCGATAAAGTTGACCACCCCAAGTACCAATCCACAAAGTATTACCGTCTCTTGAAAATTCCATTATTGAAACCTGAGAAGCAATCGCTTCATCGCATACTTTAAACCATTCGCTAGCATCTGCTGATAATCTAAGCGCGTTCCTTGTCATCCAAATTCCATGAGGGTTAGCAGCGTCCCAAGCTTGTGAACCACCTAGTCCAATTGCAAACCACGACTGGTATGGGTCTTGCACTTTTATTGTATCCCATGCTATATCATATACTTCAACATCATTTTCCATGTCAAATACTTTGCCAGGCCGTAGAACGTTTGTACCAAAATAATGATTAACGGTTGTATAACTTGCAACAGCAACTGTTGTGTCCAAAGCAGTTATGTAAATAGAATCACCTACAGAAATAGGAGCAGGACCATAAACAAGGTAATGTTCAACAATTTCCAAATTATATTGTGTTGATGGTGCAGTAGTAGTAATAGTAGTATCTAATATGGTTAAGGACGGATTAAATACTAAAGTATCATCAAATACAATCGCAGTAGATGTTACATAAGTTATCAATTTAGTTGAAGTCAAAGAAGGTACTAACACAATATCATTCGCATCATAAGCTTCTTGAGGAATATAGTTAATAGAATCGGTTGAATTTAAATCATTTGGATTCTCCCACATTTTAAATGAAGTGTAGAATGAACCACAACCTCCTTCTGTTGCTCCTGCGTCGCAAGTCCAATCATTAGGAAAAAATCCGTTTGAGTTACCACCTCTATCAGATGATCTATAAACACCAGCATAATAGACAGAAGAGAACAAAACGTTTCTGTTAATGAAAGAAATAGCACTAGAGAAACCGTCACCACCACCCACTTCATCGTGTGAACGATAAGTTGCATTGTCGTGATAATTCGCTTGTGTACCGTTATCTTGAGCACCGCCAATAACATCACCGTGCGCGGAGTATCCAATAGAATAAAATTGAGTTACATTGTATCCACGATTGGCTGGAACAAATGTGTTTCCGCCATCATCTGAAAAAGCAACTCCACCATCATTACCAATGTATAATCTACCTTCTTTATCCCAAACCATTTCGTGTTGGTCGGCGTGGGCATAAATTGGACTAGTTGGATTTTGCCACCACAATGAAATTTTAGTCCAATTACAAGTTGTACACCAAGAATAATTGTCAATTCCACCTAAAAAGACTTTTTCAGGATTCCCTTTTTCAACAGAAAGAATCATATCGTAAGAAGCTTGACCAGAAGTTGTACTATGAGAAAATGGTGAGAAGGTTCCCGGAGAACCGTTACCTGCAGGAGCAATCTCAGTCCAGTTTGCGCCATTATCCGTTGATCGCCACACTCCTTGTAAGTGCATTGATCCACCAGCAACTGCATAAATATAATAGTTTCCGTTTGTTGCTTTTTCGTGAGAAATTGCATATTCCATTCTCGCAGCCCCTGCATTTATAGGGTTTGCCGTATTAGAGGAACTTGAATAATCCGTAAAATTAACTCCGTAATTAGTAGATACATTTGTTTTACCACTCGACATTGCACAAACAATAACTTGCCCTTCTGGAGAAATTGAAAGGGCACTGCAACCACCAGCGGTTAAACCAGTAACTGTTACAAGACCATTTGTTGCATCGTAAGTTCTTAAACCACTATTTGTAGCAATCCAAATTTTGTTATTCAATGTATCACATACAACTTCATTAATTGTTGTGAAAGTTGATGTACCCGGAATTTGAGTAAAAGTACCATCTGTTTCTCTTTTCCAAACTCCATCACCATTATATCCGCTTGTTTGAGAGCCACCGCTGGTTTCAGCACCATGTCCAGTTGCTACATAAAGAGTTCCATCAACTGTTTGACACATTGACGAAATACCTAAGTTAGCTTCGAATTCATCAATTCTTTGCCATTCGCTTGCACGGCTAAAAGATTCAAACAATCCCCCAGAAACAGAGCCAGCATAAATGTGATTGATATCAGCACGATCAATAATAATTGCTCTTGTTCTGCCACCAACGTTATCCGGACCTTGATCTAACCAATTAAATTCAGTACGATCTTGAGCCATATTAGCAGATTCGTATTTAGCTCTTAGCCAATCTTCTTTAGTGAAATCACCTCTTAACATATGGTAAATTTCATTAGCCCCTGCGCTTGAATAGTCGCCTTTGTTTACAATTAAACGTGCAGAATAAACACTTTCAGGAGTAGTTAAATCAGCTATTGTAACCGCAGCAATTGCAGAAATAGCAAGAGAACCGAATAGAATATATTTTTTGCTCATAGTTAGTTTTTTCATGAATCGCATTTCAAGCCACTAATATATGGTAAAGTTCTGAAATAAATGGTGGTCAAAATAATATTTTGCCAACAAGATTTTGCAAATTTATACACGTCTGACTAAAAGACGTGTTTCTCAGCGTGATAAGAAGAACGCACAAGTGGGCCACTTTCTACAAACCGGAAACCTTTTGATAAAGCATATTTTCTATATTCATCAAATTTTTCGGGATGAATAAAGTTTTGAACTTTTAAATGCTTTGGAGTAGGTTGTAAATATTGTCCAAGTGTTAAAATATCGACTTGAATTGAACTAAGGTCATCGATTGTTTCGATAATTTCATTTTCTGTTTCACCCAAACCAAGCATAACGCCCGATTTTGTTTTCATCCCTCCTTTTTTGAGCCGCATCAAAACCTCCAATGAACGGTCGTACTTTGCTTGAATTCTAACTTGTTTGGTAAGTCTTCTTACAGTTTCCAAATTATGAGAAACCACTTCGGGTGCAACGTCAATTATTTTTTGGAGATTTTTCCAATTTCCCGCAAAATCTGGAATCAAAGTTTCCATCGTAGTACTAGGACTTTTTCGTCGAATAGATTTTATAGTAGCAACCCAAATATCAGAACCTCCATCGGCCAAATCATCTCGATCAACAGAAGTAATAACGGCATGTTTAATATTCATGAGTTTTACAGACTGAGCCACTTTAGCAGGTTCAAATTCATCAACATTTAATGGTTTGCCCGTTGCGACTGAACAAAACCCACACGACCGCGTGCAAATATTGCCAAGAATCATAAATGTCGCCGTTCCTTCACCCCAGCACTCACCCATGTTTGGACAATTTCCACTTTGACAAATGGTGTGTAGTTTATGCTCTTCAACTAAAGCACGAACTTGTTTATATTTTTCACCAATGGGCAATTTCACCCTTAACCATTTTGGCTTTTGGATAGAAATTTTTTCTTTGTCGATTAGGTCCATTATAATTAATAAAGTTTTTGCCCAAAATTAAATTGAAGATAGAGGCAAGAATAAAAATTTGAGTTAGGATTGTTATATAAAATATCAACATTATTGCTAAAAAAATAATCGAACATCATTCCAAATTCCGCACCACTTATAGTTGTTCTGATATGTGAAAAATCAAAATCAAACCCAACTTTGGCAAATGCACCAGGTACAAATTTTGCATCTACTAAACCCTTTAACCAAGATGATCGGGAAGCAATATTTCCTTGATTGTGAACTGTTGGGTCATAACGCTCATCAACTGGTATGGCATTCACTTTATCAATACGAAGATAAACTGGTTTCAATAGTCCCAAAGAAGGACCAACATGCCATTTGGCTGAAATTTCAATTCCATTTTCACGACGCGTTTTGAACAAAACTAATTTGCCACCAAAGGTTGGCCTTAGACTTATTAGAGAATTTAATTTCCCAAAATAATAACCTTTAGAATTACTTAAATCGCCGTAAATTTTATATTCTTTTTCATGTCGGATATTTGTAAGAGTAAATCCGATTGTGTTTTTGTATTTATAGTTTTTTTGAAATCCATAGAAGCAAGCAATGCCCCAGCCGTGTGTGTTAAAATTGATTCCACCAACAATGTCGCGGCGCATTAAAGTAGTGGTTTCATCCGTAGCATGTTCTTGCCCTATTGCCGAAAATGACAACATGAATAGTAAGAAGTAGAATAGGCTTTTGTACATTGTGGCAAATTTAAGGAAAACTGTGATGAATTCCTTCTAAAAAAACAAAAATGACAGATTTCAATTATACTGTAGATTATGAGTCAGAACTAATTACTAAAGCGGTTCATCTATTTTCTGGCACTACAATTTACACAGATGCACCTTTGGATAACAATGGCAAAGCATCTTCATTTTCACCAACCGATTTAGTTTCCGCAGCATTAGTATCGTGCATGTTATCTATCGTTGCCATTCATTATGATAAAAATGGGTTAAAACTAAAACCAATTCAATCAAAAGTGAAGAAAGTAATGGCTGCAAATCCAAGAAGAATTGCTGAAATAATAGTTGAGTTTAATTTTGGAGACAATCAATTTTCAAATGAAGAACTAGAGCATCTTGAAAGATTAGCTCACGCTTGCCCCGTTGCAAATAGTTTGAGTAAAGATATTTTAATTAAGACTAATTTTACAAAACCTCTTTCGCTACTTTAATAAAAAGGTTACTGTGTTTAAGTGCCGGAATGCAAGTTAATGACACTTGCGTCATAGGCTGATAAAGCAATGATTCTTCTTTTTGTTTTTCTGGAATTAATTCACCTTTTTCATCATACGACTCTAAAATCACCAATAGTGCGCTGGTAAAAAAAAGCATTTTAATTGTTCCGAATAACAATCCAAGCATTTTATTAACAGGAGATAAAGCGACCATACTTACTGCACCTTCTAACATTTTACCTAAAAAATAAACGCCGGCTCCAACTCCTAAAAATGTGATTGTAAAAGCAATAACAGGAAGATATTCCGACGTCATTCCTAAATTGGTTTTTAATACTCCTGCTACAAAATCTGAGAAATGAATTCCAGCATAAATTCCAACTAGTAATGCAAGTAAAGTAAATAATTCAATAATCAACCCTTTTTTGAATCCGCGCCAAGCACCAATTATTAGAGGCACTATTAATAAAATATCCAGATAGTTCATACGTTAACAAAAATAATGTGGAACTTTGCAACTGTGTGGAACAGCTAAGTATTGTTTCAACAAAAAACTGTTGGTTCATGGATCATAAAACTGAATTACAATTTCAACATTTAACCCTAAAACTTGGTGATAAGTTTGGCGAAGGATTAGATTTGAACTCTATATTGCTTTTAATTGGAGTGCAAGAGTTGGGCAAAGGCTATCAAAAGTTTTCGAAAGATGAAAAAATGAACTTAATTCATGTTGCTATTTGTACTATTTTAGAACCTTACGGAATTTATAAATTTATGGAGACAGATGCAGATGGTTGGCCGCATTTTGAAAAGGTTCAAGGATTGCCACCTATATCTAATCGCGAACAAGAAAACCTTTTAAAGGAAGCGACCATTAATTATTTTGCGACAAACGGTATTGTTGAATTCAATCTATAGTTAAACTTTCTTAACCTTACTTTATTTCCGTTGAAACGCGTTTAAAAGATTATCTTTGTGGCTTAAATTTTTCTTGAATGGAAATTCTTATTAAAGCTGGTCAACTTATTTTAAGCTTATCAATCCTTATTGTGTTGCACGAATTTGGTCATTATTTACCTGCTCGTTGGTTCAAAACACGCGTTGAAAAATTCTATTTATTTTTCGATTATAAATTCTCTTTGTTCAAGAAAAAAATTAATGATACGGAGTGGGGAATTGGCTGGATTCCGCTTGGAGGTTACGTGAAAATTTCTGGTATGATTGACGAATCGATGGATACCGAACAAATGAAGCAAGAGCCAAAAGACTACGAATTTAGAACAAAAAAAACATGGCAACGACTCATCATCATGATTGGTGGAATTGTTGTGAATTTTATCGTAGGGATTTTGATTTTTATTATGGTTTTATTTACTTGGGGTGAAGATTATTATAAAATGGAAGATCTGAAAAATGGTTTTGCCGTTCACGGATCGATGGAAAAACACGGTTTCAGAGATGGCGATAAAATTTTGAGTATTGATGGTAAAGTTCCATTGGACATTATGGATGTTAATATTATGCTTCTTGTTAGAGATGCGCATAATGTGAATGTAACACACCTCGACGGCACGAACGAAACAATTAAATTGGGTGAAGACATTGAATGGGAAATGTTTGAACAAGGTGCAATGCCGGCTTTTGCGCCAAGAATTCATACCGTTATTGGTTATGTTGATTCATCTATGAATGCTTCAAAAGCAGGTTTTAAAAAAGGTGATAGTATTGTATCAATCAACCAGAAACCAACTTTGTTTTTTAATGAATTCAGTAAAGAAATTAAAACGCATAAATCAGAAACCGTTGCAATAGATCTATATCGTAACAACCAGTTAATGACTATTAATGTGGCAACAGATACTTCTGGAAGAATTGGAGTAGGGCCAAGAGATTTAGACAGCATCTATGCACCGAATCATAAAGATTATTCTTTTGGTGAAGCAATCCCAGCGGGATTCAGTTTAGCCTATGTCACTTTAAATGATTATATCTCACAAATGAAATTTATTTTCACTTCTAAAGGAGCCTCAAGTATTGGTGGTTTTGGCGCTTTTGGAAGTTTGTTTTCACCAACTTGGGACTGGCATGTGTTCTGGTCAATGACGGCTTTTATTTCAATTATTTTAGCGTTTATGAATTTTCTGCCTATTCCAGCATTGGATGGCGGGCACATCATGTTCCTCTTGTACGAAATGATCACCGGCAGAAAACCGAATGAGAAAATCATGGAATATGCTCAGATGGCAGGAATTATTTTGTTGTTAGGTTTATTAATCTACGCTAACGGAAACGATATTTACAAAGCGATTTTTGGGAAGTAAAATTGCGGTGGCTTCGACACGCTAGCGCTGATCAGCCTCCGCGCGCTGTGTTGCTTAGTCAACTATTAAACTTTTTAATCTCAACATTTCAACCATCTAAGGGGCGTATTTCGACAGGCTCAATATTCGCCCGTCCATTACAAAAAACCTTCAACTAAAAAATAACTCTGAACTTTACCTTCTGAACTCTTCCCTCTGAACTTTACCTTCTGAACTCTTCCCTCTGAACTTTTAATAACTCCAACTATTATTAAAAGAGTTAAAGAAATCCAAACCAAGCTTAAAATTAAACTGCACAGATGGTGCGTTATTTTCTTTGAGTACATAAAAGACACTTACTTTAAAAATTTGTTTTTTGATTTTGATTTTTCTTTCTAATCCAACAAAAAATTCTAGGTGGTGATAATTTAAATCTTGTACGTATAAAAATCCTCCACCGGCAACAAGTTCAATTTTTGTTTTATTAATAAGTGGAATTTTATCTGTAATAGCCCCATTAAAATGATGTATCACAAAAGCTTGTAAATAGGGGCGTGCTGTGTGAAATGTACTATCAAGTAATTGCAATGATTTTAATGGGTTTGAGAAAAAGAAAAGATCAGAACCTCTAAAAAATTTGTGTTCAATAAAACGAATATCGTCAATGTTTTTTCCAAAGAAAGTTCCTGCCACAAAATTCCATTTCATCTTGCCAAATGTTCCAACCGTAACTTCATCACTTGCACTTAATTCTAGAAAATCAAAATTCACATCACTACCAAAAAGCCCGGGAACTCCTTTTTTATAATTCAATTTTAATTCGGGATAAGTAGTTCCAATAATTATTTTTTTTCCTTTTTTCATCATGTACGATTGTTTAAACCGGTACAATAATTCTAATTCAAAAATTGACACCGTGTATTGCGCAAATGGCTCGGCTGTTATATCAGCTCCGGCATCATTAAAGAGCGAATCTAACCAAGGAGCGCGCGCCAAATTTTCAACTGCAATTCGCGTCGAATAATCGTATGAAATTCTGCCGTAAAGCCCGTTCACAATTTCATATCGCTGACTTAAAGAAACGAATTTTTTGCGAACAAAGTTGCTTGTAGAAACAGTATTGACAAGTGATTCGTAGTTATTAATTAAATCATATATATCGCCGCCGGCAATTTTGAATGAACCAAAATGTTTTGGTAAAAAAGTATATTCAAATCCCAACATTCCTTTTAAATCTTTGTACTTAAAACCGTAATCCAATTCACTGTTGAAACTTATTTTTTTTCCGTTCTCAAATTCTTTTGAATAGTAACCTGAAATTTTATGACGATATGGTCCAAAGCCAAAAAATTGAGGCTGACTAATTAAAGGACTAAAATAAATTTCTTGCCCTTTTTCACGATTTCTAAATCCAACCCCATTTAGTACAAAATCCCAAAAGGTTAAACGGTTGTATTCATGATTTACACTGTCGATGTACTGGTCGCTAGTTGTTGTTTTTAGAATACTGTCTTGCTCATGAATAAAAGCAAGCTCTTCTGTTTTAAGTTGAATTGGTCGGCTATTAGCCCAATACAATGAATCTTTATCATAAGCATCATCATTATAAGTCATGATTGAATTTTTGAATTTGTCTTGATCAAATCCTTGATTAAAAATATAATTTGAATGTTGAACGCGCGTATTAGCCATCACATAATCTGTTCCGTCATTTAACATGTAAATAAATTCGCGACGTTCTACAACCCAATTTCCATCAATGTTTACAAAATCTTGGACAATTCTAAACTCTTTAAAATAATCCATGGCCGCCGGATTAACTGTCAAATCCATTGATTTGATAACCCATAAACTATCAATGATAAAAAGAGTTCCGGAAAATAATGGTCCTTCTTTGAAGCGCGGCTCAACAGCAATTTCATAAATTTTTTGACCGTTTTCAATGAACACACTTGTCAACGTATATTGATAATTTAAAAAGGCATTTAAGGCAACAGGAGAAACTAATTCCTTCGAAGAAATTTTTGGAAGTGTAATTAAATTCTGATACGGATCAACATCACCATCTTGCACTTTTTCAAAAAAGATATAGGGATTGTATTCAACAACTTGTGTCGGCAATAAATTATCAGAATTACTAAAGTCAGCCGATACAGTAACCGTACTATTTGCTTTTTCGGCATAATCATGATGAGCAATAACTTGTTCATGATACGTTTTGGCTTGTTTAAAATTAGTGACAGTGTACGATTCAATAAAATTCATTTTTTGACGAACGGTGTTTTCTTCGTTAGCTAAAAACGGAAGTCGATTTTCTTTTTCAAGAGTTGTTTTAATGTAGGTATCGCATTGATAAGTTTCAAAATGATTTTTTAGATTTTTTTTATTGTCAATTACTTTTCCAATTACTTCTTTTGCAATGTCTCTTTTGTCAGCATATATTTCTACAACACCTAATTCGGTTGATGCTTCAACTAAAATCACATTGTGTTCAGTCAATTTTTGAGAGATGATAATTGTATCTGTTTTACTAGTGAAACCCAACATGGAATAGGTGATTACGTATGTTCCTTTTTCGGGTAATTCAAGAAAATAACTTCCCATTGAGTTAGCAGGAACGCCATAAGTAGTATTTTGAACAGCAACTCGAACACCCGGTACGCCAGATCCTGATTCATCTGTAACAATTCCTTTAATTGCATATTGCGAAATACTCGAATAAGAAACTAAGAGACAAATGAAGAAGAATGTATTTTTCATGGTAGCACGATATATTGCTAGACGACCAAAGGTAAAGAAAGTTACACGAGCAAAAAATAAACAAGGTTATTACTTTTCCTCACGCAATTAAAAGAAGATGTAAGCTAAATGTAGTTGAACGAAATAAAAAAGTCTAATAATCCAAATGTCTTTCACTTTCCCAACCTAAAATTTCGTCTATCGTTCCAGAAGAAATAGAATGATAATTTGGTCGTGCTTTCACGTAAATTAATTTTGCCTGTGCTAAACCTTCATCCGTTTTTGCTAACTCTTCATAAATGGGTTGAAGAAATTTTCTACGACCAACGGTGATGAGAAAATTTTCCATGTAAGGATCAATTTTATCATATCCTTTTTGAATTGAAACAACATACCATTCGGCCATAATTTCTGAATTTCCGCAATTGCTAAAATTGTATTCTTTGTCCAACATTGCCATTTTTGTTTCATCCGCTTCGGCAGGTATTTGGCGTATAAAATGCATCCATTCTTGTGTTGACCAATCCGCTCTTTTTACATTTAGTTCTTTCGCCGAAGTAATTGAATTAATGGTCAATGCTTTTTCAGCCACTTTTACAAATCGGTCTGATTCTACTTTAACACAATTTTCAGGAATACCTTCGCCATAAACCCATTCATCAACATTAAATGTAATATTATTTGGAGTCAATAATTTGTCATGTAAATAAGTAACAAACATTTCTGTCGTTACAGTTTGAAATTCGTGTTCGGCAAAATAGCCTCTTAAAAAAGGATCAAATTTTTCACGTCCAACTGCGGCTTCTAATGTCTTTAAAAATAATGCGCCTTTTATGTATGCAATAGCCGTCATTCCTTCATCCGGGTCGCGGCCCTCAAGGTCTAATTTTAAGTGTGTGTCTTCTGGATGATCACCCGCCAAGATATCATCATTTTCGTGCTGCAATTCTTGAAATTCGATTGAAAGAAGCATGTCTGAATATTCTCTGCCATATACTTTTTCCATAATTCTATTTTCTATGTAAACCGTAAAACCTTCATTTAACCAAAAGTCATCCCAAGTTGCGTTTGTTACTAAATTACCTGACCATGAATGAGCTAATTCGTGCGCAATTAACGAGACTAAAGAGCGATCACCTGCAAGAATAGTTGGCGTTGCAAAAGTTAATTTTGGATTTTCCATTCCACCAAAAGGGAATGACGGAGGCAAGACAATGATGTCATATCGTCCCCATTTGTATTCGCCATACAATTCTTCTGCAGCAACAACCATTTTTTCAACGTCTGCAAATTCGTAAACACATTTTGAAAGCACAGATGGTTCGGTATAAACACCCGTTCTTTCGCCCAACGAAGCAAATTCTAAGTCGCCCACCGCCAATGCGATCAAATATGACGGAATACGTTGATTCATGACAAAGTGATATTTGCCATCAGCCGTTTTTTCGGTTGGATTGTCGGCACTCATTACTGCCATCAAATCAGTTGGAACTTGTATGTCTGCGCTATATGTAATTCTATTTCCCGGAGTATCCTGACAAGGAATCCAAGTTCGTGTTAAAACTGCCTCGCCTTGTGTAAATAAATAAGGTTGTTTTTTACCTGCTGTTTGTTGTGGCGATAACCATTGCAATGCACTTGATTCAGGTGATGTTTCAAAATAAATGGTGACTTTTTTTGTCTCAGGTGTAATAGTTACCGTTAATGGTGATCCCAATAATTCATCATCTTCACCAATTGTAAATGGTGTCGCTACAGTATCATCGTCTAATGTAATTTTACTGATTGTTTCATCGTTCACATCAAAGATCATTTCGGATGTTCCAGAAATATTAATAATATCGTGAACAACATTTCCTTTTAATGTTTTTGTATCAAAGTTCACGTTAAGATTTAGGTGCAGATGTGATGTGCGAACATCTTGTACATTCGAGTATGAATGCTCATCATTAATTGCTGCAATTGTATCAACTGCGGTGGAGTCCTTTTGGCTCTCATCTGTTTTGTCTCCGGATCCAC
>Ga0163144_10024317_pt1 | contig 11890 bp, 10 predicted proteins | sample OliLak19BULKMAT1_FD_123175 | JGI IMG/M metagenome (GOLD analysis project Ga0163144, IMG submission 123175) | Freshwater microbial mat bacterial communities from Lake Vanda, McMurdo Dry Valleys, Antarctica - Oligotrophic Lake LV.19.BULKMAT1 | ecosystem: Environmental > Aquatic > Freshwater >...
AAGCACTGGTTCCAATACCATATCAATTTTCTCTCTTCAGTATCTTTATCTATTATCTCTCATTTCCACAGATCTACAACACTACCAGCTTGCAGAGCTGCGATCGCTCCTAATAAGGGGGTTCTCAAATCATGGGCGAGAGTGGAGGCAAAGTCTTCGCGCATATCCATGATTTTCTCTTGAGCTTGTAATCTTGTTTGTTGGCGTACTAAGGTTTGTTGAGTTTGAAGATGGCGATCGCATAAAAAACCAGTCACTATCAAAGCCAATCTCGTAATCAAGCGATTCGCTACAGATGAAGCCTGAATTATTTCTTTCCCAGGAATCCAGATATTTAATAAAGTCAAAATCACCGCAATAAATACAAATTGAAAGGTAACTGTACGACTCAATCGGGAGTTAGCAATTAGGATTGGGCTGATGTAGAGATAGCCCATTACATAGTCTGGTGGTGTAGAAAGTTCTAAAATAAACACTAGCCCAAATAATCCAGCAATCATCCAAAATAAGGGTGATCGCCAAGATTGTGTTGATGATTGTTTCGATAACTGCCATTGAGACATACGATCTCACAAATTTATAACGGTTTTCTTGATAGAGTTTGTAAACTAAGCGATCGCACATCTTTTCTAATTCGCTTATATCAGCGGGGGCGATCGCCTTTTTTAGCAGTGAGAATTTTTATTTACTGCAAAAGGTTTTGAAATGGTTAGTTGATTTTGTTTATCTCATATCAAGAGTTTCACTCTACTTTAATCTCTCCGTCTGTCAAGTATTGATTTGCTAATTCTAAAAATATAATTGCTCTTTCTATGTTCTCTTTTACTTCAACTTCTGTTGAATTAAAGCTTGCGTCATAGTCGGATCTAAGGCGCGACTGTTCTGCTTCGATTAGATATCGATGATATTCTGGTGGCAAGCGATTTGTCTTAGCAAATCGGCTCTTCTGGGTTTAGGGTGGGAAATATCTCACGGGGATATATTTACGGGCATATTTATCGCTAAAATCCTTAACAGGGGAAGATCTTGAGTTTTATTGATTTATTTGTCACCGCAAACCCAGAAGAGCCAAATATTCAACCTCCAAAAAGTAAAAATGTTCTAGCAGAACTTGGTTTTATAAGTAGTGATTGTCTGTAGTGTTTTCCTATACGAAGTAGCGGTCGTCCCCTTAGTACTCATTTTCAAAATCAACGTTGTCAAAGATTATAGACTGTAGAATAAAAATAATTTAACCCATTGAGAAAAAGTATGGCTGAAACCGTTGTTTTGCAAATACCAGAAGCATTGTATCAACGCTTAGCGATCGCCTGTTCGTATTGCTATCACGATCCAAATTAAGGATTTGATATGATTGGGGTATGACTGAGACTCTGATTCGAAATCCTGAAAAATTACAGGCGCGATTAAAAGAAATCCCCTTTGAAGCGGGGGTGTACTTTATGCGCGATCGCAATGATGGCGTGATCTATATTGGCAAGTCGAAGGCTTTACGCAATAGGGTGCGATCGTACTTTCGCAGCAGTCAAGATTTGTCACCACGCATCGCGATGATGGTGCAGTTGGTGCATGAAATTGAGTTTATTGTCACCGACTCTGAATCGGAAGCCCTTGCGCTTGAGTCGAACCTGATCAAGCAATATCAGCCTTATTATAATGTTCTTCTCAAAGACGATAAGAAGTATCCTTATGTTTGCATTACTTGGTCAGAAGACTATCCGCGAGTTTTTATTACACGCAAACGGAGAATGGGCGGTACAAAGGATAAATACTATGGACCCTATGTAGATGTGTTCAATCTCAGACGAACCTTGGGGATTATCAAGCGTGCTTTTCCATTGCGGCAAAGACCGATTCCGATGTTTAAAGATCGCCCTTGCCTAAATTACGATATGGGCTTATGTCCAGGTGTATGTCAGGAAAAGATTTCGCCTGAAGAGTATCGCAAAACTATGATGCGGGTAGCGATGATTTTTCAGGGGCGATCTAGCGAGTTAGTGGATATTTTTGCGGAAAAAATGGAAGTTGCAGCGGAAGCTTTGGACTTTGAGAAGGCGGCGGATTTGCGCGATCGCATTCAAGTTTTGAAAAATCTAGGAACCGATCAAAAAGTCTCTTTACCTGACGATACGGTTTCCCGTGATGCGATCGCGCTTGCCTATGACGAACAGCATACTTGTATTCAGCTTTTTCAAATCAGGGCGGGGCGGTTGGTAGGGCGGCTTGCATTTGTGGCGGATAGTCAGAGCGACACGCCAGATGCAATTTTACAGAAGACTTTGGAGGCACATTATCAAAATTGCGATCCAGTGGAAATCCCTAATGAAGTACATACTCAATTAGAACTTCCTGAAGTTGAGATTTTGCAAGCATGGCTAAGCGATCGCAAGGGTCGCAAAGTAGCGATCGCGACACCGCAAAGGCAACTCAAAGCTGAGCTAATCGAAATGGTCGAGCGCAATGCTCAGTATGAACTAGCCAGAATTCAAAAACAAAGCGATCGTAATTTGCAAGGATTGGAAGACTTAGCAGAGATTCTTAATCTTGATAGCCTTCCCCATCGGATTGAAGGTTATGATATTTCGCATATTCAAGGCTCGGATGCAGTTGCTAGTCAGGTTGTCTTTGTCGATGGTATTCCTGCTAAACAACATTATCGCCATTACAAAATCCGCAATCCTGATATTAAATCTGGGCATTCTGATGACTTTGCTAGTCTTGCCGAAGTAATCGCTAGAAGGTTTAGGAAGTATGCAACTTTTGAAATGGAATCCCTCACGCCCAGTTCATCTTCTACAGAAGAAGTGAATAAAAGTGATGACTTTCCTGATGTAGTAATGATCGATGGAGGGAAGGGACAACTTTCTTCGGTAATGAAAATAATTGATAAGTTGGGATTGCGCGATCGCCTAACTGTAATTAGCTTAGCTAAGAAGCGGGAGGAAATTTTCTTGCCAGAGCAGTCCGAGCCACTAGTAGGCGGCGATCCTGACCGTGCAGGAGTGCAACTTTTACGGCGTTTACGTGATGAAGCTCACCGTTTTGCAATTTCTTTTCATCGCAAAAAGCGTAGCCAAAGGATGCAGCGATCGCACCTCGATCAAATTACAGGGCTTGGACATCATCGCCAAAAGATTTTACTTGAGAAGTTCCATTCTGTAGATTATATTCGTCAAGCGACAGTCGAGCAGATTGCTGAAACCAACGGCATTGGCAAGAAGTTAGCCCAACATATTTATAATCATTTTCATTCTACGGCAGACTAAAACTATCGGTATAGCCTGTTGAGGCTTCGAGTAGTACAGAAAATTTTTTGAAAGTGCCGCTTCGCGGCACTTTCAAAAAATTTTCTGGGTGTTATAACAGCGCAAAGCGCTACGATATTGGTAACGTAAACCAAAAACGAGAACCAACATTCACTTCTCCTGTAACCCCGATCACACCGCCATGCGCTTGGACAATTTGACGGCAGATATATAGCCCTAAGCCAAGACTAAGCGATCGCCGATTGAGTTGATTTTGAGTTTTTCCCTGAACATAAAGTTCAAATAGATGTTCGCTTTGTTCACTGGTCATACCCACGCCATTATCAGCAACTTCGCAAAGCATCATATTTTCAGAATTTAGCTCAGCAGAAATTATTAATTTGAGATTAGGCGGATTATGTTTAATCGCATTACTTATTAGGTTCTGAAAAACTCTACAGATATGCGTAGCATCAGTAAGAACCAAAGGCAGATTAGGAGAAATTTGCAAATTGATTTCAGTTTCTTCTTTCTCTGAAAGTGGCTGTAGATCTGCGATCGCTGCCTGAATTATATCTGTAATCATGGCAGGTTGAGGATGGATAATCAGTCCATGCACATCATTCACATGAGATTCTAATAACGAGTTAATTAGAGCTAATTGGCGATCGCCACTCTGACGCATTCGTTCAAGTGTACTTCGTGGCAAAACAATATTTGCGTCTAGGCTTGTTGCTGTCTGAGACAAGTTATCCAATACCATCAGCAAGCCTGTAACAGGATTACGCAGATCGTGAGAAACAGCATGGAGAAAAATTGTGAGTGCTTCTTCGGCACGTTTACGATCGCTGATTTCAGTTTGTAAATCGAAGTTTTGCAACTCAATCGTTTGACGTTGTTTAGCGATCGTTAAATGAGTACGAATCCTAACTAACACCTCTTCATGTTCAAAAGGTTTAGTCACATAATCCACCGCCCCCAAGGATAAACCGCGAACTTTATCTACCGTTTCGGAAAGCGCAGTCATAAAAATAATCGGAATCTTACTCGTCTCTGCATTTGCTTTAAGGCGTTGACAAGTCTCAAAGCCATCGATTCCTGGCATCATCACATCTAACAAAATTAGATCTGGCTTAACATATTGCGTCTGATCGATCGCACTTTCTCCGTCAGTTGCTACTAGTACCCGCAGCCCCACATCCCGCAGCAAATTTACCAATACACTTAAATTAGTGGGATTGTCATCTACAACCAACACACAACCCTGTAAGTCTTGACATAAGTTTGAAGTATCTTCTGTGACACTTGATAGGCGATCGCGCATAAAGTTAATTAACAACTAAGTTGCAAAATAAAAAATTCAACAACCAAATCCAGTGAACTGCCTCACTTCTGGTTCATGAAATGCCAAAACTATATCCTCTTTAGGTACACCCATCTCCAATAACTGATTGGCAATACCAATATCGGTGCTATCGTGCTGAATCCAAATTTTGCCATCTTTGATATCAAGGTGTAAGACACATCCAAAATTACGTTTGTTATTACGCCAACCAACACTAAGAAGTTGATAGTGATCTCTCTCAGTATCAAAAATGGTTTGTACTTCATATTCTGAAAATATCTTGTTCTTAGAAGAACGTTGAGATTTTTCTAGAAGAATATTTTGAATATACTGCCTATATTGATTTATAGATTGATTTATAGATTGATCTATAACCATTTGACAATCTCCTGTTGTGGAACGTCGTATATAACTAGGCTCAACTGATATCTTTGAATTGCAGATTGAATAAATCTTTTTTGAAAAAAACTTTCATAAACAGGTAGACGTATTGCTAGATACAAATGACGTTCTGGTTCAGTTAAGGCAAGTGCATCTCTATAATTTAAGAATTGTCCTAATGCTGTGTGGAAGTCTGAAATATTCGATGGGCTGATAACAATCTAACTTTATCATGTCACTTTGTTTATTTTTTCTCGTAGATGACACAATAGCGATCGCCATCGTGAAAGCACCACACTCACCGCTCAGGACATAAGAACTGAGCAAAGACAACACTAACATCGCGTGAAATTAGGTTTAATATTATGAATAGTTAAACTCAGCTACTTATCTATGAATATACGCATTGGTAATGGTTATGACCTGCACCGACTAGTTAGCGATCGCCGTCTTGTCCTCGGTGGTGTAGAAATCCCTTACGAAAAAGGACTGCTGGGACATAGCGATGCCGATGTGTTGACCCATGCGATTATGGATGCGATGCTAGGGGCACTTGCACTAGGCGATATTGGGCACTATTTTCCGCCCACTGACCCGAAATGGGCTGGAGCCGATAGCATAATGCTATTGCAGCAGGTACAAGAATTAATTTTGGCACAGGGTTGGCAAGTGAATAATCTTGATGCTGTGGTGATCGCTGAAGCCCCAAAGCTAAAGCCACACATTAAAGCCATGCGCGATCGCCTATCGCAAGCGATGAATTTACCAATTGATTGTGTGAGTGTTAAGGCAACAACTAATGAAGGTAGAGATGCGATCGGGCAAAAAGAAGCGATCGCGGTTCATGCAGTAGTGTTGTTAGTGAAATAATCTAAGCAGCGTTGCCGCCGATCCGATTTCACACGAATAGTATTAAGAGTAGGAACAAGCGATCGTGAGAAGAAGTATGCAGAAACGAACAAAGGTTAAACAATGGAAAGCATTAGTGTTATTGCTGCTCATAGGCATATGTTCACTGCTGCTTTGGGGTTGTTCGGTGAAGCCAGAAGTCCTAAAAAATCGTTTAGTGGTTCCACTTGATAGTGATATCAAAACCTTTAATCCTGTTCTAGTTCAAGATGCTTATAGTGGAATTGTGATTGGCTATACCCTCACAGGATTGATTAGCGAAAATGCAATCACTAACGAACTAGAACCAGAACTCGCCGAAAAATGGGAATTTCAACAGGATGGTAAACAACTTATTTTTACTATGCGCCCCAACCTGAAATGGTCTGATGGTCAGCCACTGACAGTTGATGATGTTCTATTTACCTATCAAGATGTTATTTTTAATGAGAAGATTCCTACGGGTAGTCGAGATGTGTTGCGAATTGGCAAATCACAAACCTTGCCTAAGGTTGAGAAACTAGACGATCGCCGTATTTCCTTCCTTCTTAGCGAACCCTTTGCTCCTGCCTTACGCACGCTAGGCGGTTTAGGTATTTTACCAAAACATATTTTTGAACCCACGCTTAAAGCAGATCCTAATGCTCCTGATAAAAAATTAAAGTTTTTAGAAACATGGAATCTCAGCACTCCTGTCAGCCAGCTAGTCGGCAGTGGAGCGTACATTATCCAAGAATATCGCCCCTCAGAACGAGTAATCTATAAACCCAATCCCTACTATTGGAAAAAGGGAAAACCAAATATCGAACAATTTGTCATGCAGATCGTGGAATCTTCTGACACAGCTCTCTTGCGGTTCCGTTCAGGCGATCTAGATATGTATCGCCTCCGAGGTGAAGACTATCAACTCCTTAAACGCTTTGAACAACGCGATCGCTACAAAATTTATAATGCGGGTCCTTCCACAGGTCAAGCATTTATCATGTTCAATTTGAATAAGGGCAAGAATCCTAAGACTAATGAATCTTTTGTTGATCCAATAAAATCAAAATGGTTTAATGACGTTAACTTCCGTCGTGCTGTTGCCTATGCCGTAAATCGCGAAGCCATAATTACCAATCTTTCCCGTGGTTTAGCTCAATCACAAGATTCACCAATTTCTATTCCCAGTCCCTATTATTTAGCTCCTGAAAAGGGACTTAAGACATATGATTATCAGCCCAAAAAATCGAAAGAAATTCTGTTGCAAGCAGGATATAAGTATGATGATCAGCAGCAGTTATTAGATGTCCAAGGTAATCAAGTTCGTTTTACATTACTTTCTCCTACGGGTGGCAGAGTCGCCATGGGAGCACAAATCAAAAATGATTTAGAAAAAATTGGTATGAAGATTGACTTTACTCCAGTTGATTTTAGAATTATCTCTGACAAACTTGACAATTCAAAGCAATGGGATGCCACGATTCTTGGTTTCACGGGTGGTGCTGAACCTAATAGTGCAATTAATCTCTGGGCAACCGATGGAGATTCCCATTTATTTAATAAGGGGCCAGTTGGTGAGGAACAACCTTTCATCGGTCGTGAAGTTGCCGATTGGGAAAAGAAGATCCACGATCTGATGATTCAAGGAGCGCAAGAACTAGATGAAACAAAGCGCAAAACTATTTATGCTGAATATCAACAGTTAGTTCAGGATCAATTACCGCTTATCCATTTAACTATTCCTCTTTATCTAGTTGCTATTCGCGATCGCGTTGAGAATACTCAAGTTTCAGCACTTGCAGGTAGTACAGGTGTGACAGGAGCACTATGGAATTTGGAACAATTGAAATTGAAATGAATTGCGCTGCTCTTAATGAGATGCATTCAATAACTAATGCTAGATAACTAGTGATAGCCCTGAATTGTTGTGAAATCTGATTCATCCCCAAAATCTTTGAGATTTGAGACCGAATAATTAGGTATTGATACCGTATTTTTCAAATTGTGTAAAATTTCCAGTGCTTCAGGTGAATTTATCTGTGTTAAAGCTCTTAAAACAGCACTGCGTACTGAGCGATCGCTATCTTTAAGAGATTGTGAAAGATAAAATACAGCATCATAGGTGCCAATTCCCCCTAGGGCAAGAGCCGCATCACAGCGTACATAAGCATACTCGTCATCTCTTAGCAATGACGCAAGTAGTGGCACAACTTCCTCCATACCGATCTGTCCCAAAGTGCGGACGGCGATGCTGCGGGTATGACTTGAAGGCGTATTGAGCATATTTGCTACTGCCGCAATTGTTGCGGAACCGCCAATACTTTTGAGGGATTGAACTGCTTGAGACTGCACACTAATATCATTATCAGTTAGTAAACCTGCCAATGCATTAACAGAGATGGGAGATTTAATTTGTCCTAGCGCCCAAGCGGCTTCAAGGCGAACTGATTTACTGCTATGTTCAAGGGCTTTGATTAAGGTGGTGACGGCTAGGGGAGAGCTAATTTGTCCCAGTGAATGAGCAGCATGGACTTTGACCATATCATCACTGTATTTTAGGGTCTCGACTAAAGGTGTGACAGCAGGCAAATTTGCGCGACCTAAAGCTTTAGCAACTGCGGCTTGGACTTGGATAGATGGATGATGCAACAGACCGATCAAGGCATTAATCGCATCTGCAGTTCCAATCCAACTTAGTGAAGATGCTGCTTGCCAAATAATTTGGCGATGAGGATTTTTGGTGGCTTCGACCAAGGGGGCGATCGCTAGGGGTGATCGCAAATATCCTAAGGCGATCGCCGCTTTTTTAGAAATGGCGACTTCATCGCGTTCTAAGCGTTCTAACAATGCAGGTACAACATTGCCACGACAACGAATTATTTTTTGTAAAGCGATTGAAAAGTGGTCAGAACGAGCCGCCGCGTCAAACTCAGCCAAAATTGCTGACTCACCCCCCAACTCAGGCGCAGCCATAAGGTGAGGGTCTTTAGGAAGTGCATATCCTAAAGACGAAGGAATTCGATAGTTTTCTAACTTCGGTGGTGTAATTTTAGAGGTATTAGGGCTTTTAGGGATTTCGGGCGGTTCTTGAGCGGTCATAGCGGCTATCTGTCCTATTAAGCATTAGTTTGTTTTTTAGTACCGTTACCCATTACAACAAACCTAAGATTAGCTGTATTAACATTACATTTTACGAGAAGAGTTCTAAAAAACTTTTAAAACGTTCAAGCATTTATAATTGTTAAGCATCAAACTGTTATTGTAGCGCTCAGCAAATAGCGCATCTATGAACCAACTTCTCAGCGCCTTCACATTATTTTTGAGTCTTCTTGTTGAAGCAATTCCTTTTTTGATGATGGGAGTTTTACTATCTGGAGTCCTATTAATATTTGTTGATGAGCGCAAACTTGTAGCAATTTTACCCAAAAATCCCTTTTTAGGTGCATTAGCTGGCAGCTTGATGGGGTTTATGTTTCCCGTCTGTGAATGTGGCAATGTGCCTGTGGCGCGGCGATTAATTTCACAGGGTGCGCCGATTTCAGTAGCTATGAGCTTTTTACTGGCGGCTCCAACGATTAATCCTATAGTGATTTGGGCAACTTGGACTGCCTTTCGTGATCAGCCTGAAATTGTAGTGTTGCGAGTTGTACTTTCATTAGCTAATGCGGCGATTGTGGGTATGGTATTTAGCTCTCAAAAGGATTTGAGAGCTATTTTGCAGCCAAATATTGCGATCGCTATACCTGTAACCAAAGTTAAGGCGGGTGCTGTTCCGATTGGCACATTTTTTTTAGATGAAGATCGCAGTCAATCTTTAGATTTGGTAAGTTATATATCGGCAAGCAATCAAGTTTTTACCAAACCTTTGCGAGATCGTTTAAATTTGCTCCTAGATAATACTCTGGCTGAGATGCGTGAGTTAGGGGCAATCTTGGTCATGGGTAGCGCGATCGCCGCGGTAATTCAGGTTTGGGTTCCCCGAGATATTATTCTCAGTCTAGGACAGGGACCAATTAGCTCGATTATAGCGATGATGGTTTTGGCGGCGATCGTTTCGATTTGCTCAACCGTTGATGCTTTTTTTGCCTTGTCTTTTGCATCAACATTTACTGGTGGTTCTTTACTTGCCTTTCTGGTTTTTGGCCCCACCATCGATCTCAAAGCGATTGGCTTAATTTTAACGATTTTCCAAAAACGAGCAGTAATCTATATGTTTCTACTTATAGCCCTGCTAACGTTTTTAAGTTGCCTTTTCATTAATTTTCAAATTCGTTAAAACCTAACAAACAGAAGCAGCACTAAGCGCCGTAATATACTAAGCTGGGCGAATATTTCATGCCGTCCAACTTAATGTCTACATATAAAAAGGGTTGTTTGTGTCTGTGAGTGAATCTGTACTCGAATCTATTTCCATTGAATCTATTACCAATGAAGCCTTAGCCAGTCTTGATGATTTAACAGAATTCTCTTTACCTGATCCTAATGATCAAGGTTTAGCCGAGGGACAGTTTCTTGCCGAAGTCGATCAGGCTTGGCAGGTATGCGATCGCTTTGATTTGCAGACAGATATCTGGCGCGGTAAGATTTTGCGAACTGTACGCGATCGCGAAAAGATCAATGGAGAAGGTCGCGGTACTGGATTTCTAAAATGGTTGCAAGAGCGAGAAATCAGCAAATCTCAAGCCTATTCATGGATTCAACTTGCTAATAGCGCTGACACATTGATGGCGGATGGTCAGCTAGATGCTGATGATATTCGTCAATTTAGCAAAAGAGCATTTCTGGAAACTTCACAGGCTTCGCCTGAAGTGCAACAACTAATTGTTGATGCGGCTAGAAATGGTGAAAAGATTACCCGTCGTGAAGTTCGCCAACTATCTGATGAATGGACTTCCATGAGTTCGGATCATCTTCCTGATGAGTTAAAAGAGAAGATCGCGGCACACACAATTCCCACGCGTTACGTTGCGCCGCTGGTTCGTGAAATTGATAAGTTACCTGAAGCCTATCAAACCCCACTAAAACAAGCGATCGCTGATGGTTCTGACCTTGACAATATCAAACTCGTAACTGCCGATGCTCAAAGGCTTACTAAATATTTATCTAATACTAATCAGGTTCAAGCAATCTCCCAACGTTCTGTAAATATTGATCTTGCCCTCGAAGAAGCTTTACGGATTGGCTGTCTCAAACTTGCATCCGATCTTGTTAGCCAAGCTTCACAACTCGAACAAGCGATCGCTAAACTCTACACAACGTGGAAACGAGTCTCCTCTTCTGCCGACCAGCTATATGTTGAAGCTGGTGCAAGCACCCCACATTTATTAGATTTACTCAATTCCCTTGATTCTCTAGCTAGTCAAAATGTCGCTGTACAGATTGGCAATGATCAGTCTGGGCGGACAATTCGCTTACAAATCTCTGAAGAATAAAGCTAAAAAGGAGCGGAGCACAATGCACTCCGCTCCTTTTTGAGTTTATTTGACTGATGTTACGTGGAAGTTTCTAAAGCCCTCACCCCTAGCCCCTCTCCCGCAGGAGAGGGGAATAAGAAAATAATTTGGATTTTGCTCCCCTTCTCCTGCGGGAGAAGGGGTTGGGGGATGAGGGGTAGTTTTCGCTCCACGTAACATCAGTTATTTGAATAAAATTGAATTAATCTTGAACTTCCGAAAGTGTAGGGAAAGAAGATTGTTTAGCAAAGATTTGAGCGTTCTTGGCTGATCCGACTTGCTCATGGGCATAACGCATCTGTGTATTGAGGGCCGTTGTCGTCGCATCGTAGATATTTGTTGCCATCTTAGGATAAGCACCGATCGCAATAATTGGAACTAAGAAGCAAATCGCAATAAACACTTCACGAGGTTTAGCGTCACTAAAATCAGCCTCAGTTGGCAGAACGCAATTTGTCCCAAAGCACACTACTTCTTGACTACCTTGACCCTTGAGGCTGATATCAGAGATATCGCAGGAAGGGTTAATATCACAGGATGGATTCGCATCAGAGGCATAGAAAATCTGACGTAACATCGAGAGTAGATAAATCGGG